>JAESFR010000038.1_pt1 | contig 333006 bp, 308 predicted proteins | sample 9266191 | NCBI WGS metagenome assembly JAESFR01 (sample SAMN14503063, study PRJNA617104) | algae metagenome | isolation source: Pleurocapsa minor HA4230-MV1 and co-occurring heterotrophs from cement on... | place: USA: Nuuanu Pali Lookout, Hawaii | collected 2009-07-20 | reverse complement strand
CGGATCTCAGCCCAGTCCTCCACTGACAACACTCCGTATCCCCCTGCCTCGAGGTTCGAGGACAGGGTCTCGGAGGGGGTCAGTTTTCAGTTGCCGCCCGGGGGTCAGTTTTCACGTGCCGTCGACACCAGTGAGGCTCGAGAAGGGAGTTAGTTGCACAGGAGAGACCTATCGACTCCAACGTCAACACCGTGGCCACGTCATCCGGGCGTCGTTCGCGACCCGCGAAGAAGCGAATGCGTACTCGCTCGCCGTGACTGCTGCGTGGGCCGCCGGCGCCGTGCCGCCGTCCACAGAAGAGTTCGGGCAGACCTTCACCAGGCCTCGATCGAAGCGCGTGGCAGCACCCGACGCCCCGACACGGCTGGATGAACTTGTGGAGCTGGCACTTCGCAACCACCAGAAGGACAAGCATCTGGACGACGATTGGCTGGTGAAGCCGCGGGGACAGTGGCGCAAGCACGGTGGCTTCTTTGGCAATCCAGACATTCGCAACCTCACCCGAGATCGGGTGCAGAAGTTCTCGCTGCACCTCTACGAGGCTCGACTGTCAAAGTCGACCGCGCGCGAATACCTACGCATCGTGGACCGTGCCTGCGAGGCGGCGACAGAACTAGGTCTTGTCCCGGCAAATGTAGCCGCGGGCGTTACTGGCAAGAAGCAAGACAACCCGTTGCGCCCACTCAACCGCAAGCGGCCCAGGCCGATGTCGCCAGCAGAGGTCAAGGCTCTGGCCGCTCAATTTCCCGACTACCTGCAACTCTCCGTACTCCTGATGTACGTGGCGTGCCTACGACTCAGCGAGGCATTCGGTATCGAACTTCGCGATTGGGACCCGATCGACCAGACTCTCCGTATCCGGAGGCAGGGCGGCCTGAAGAAGAACGAGGACAAACGGGATCCGCAATTTGTGGATGAAGCAGATGGGTATCTCAAGAACGAGAGCAGTCGCCGGACCATCCCTGTGGCCCCAGCGCTGGCGGAGGCCATTGATCGTCACATCCATGACCACCACGGCCCTCGTCCTGAAGATCCGAACCTCGACAGGGCTTGGCTGTCTCGCCGACTGATCAGTTCGCAGACCAACCCGAGACCTCGAAACACCGTTGTCGTCGATAGATGGGACCACGCCCTTGCGCGCACTGGCCTCGACTTCGACACCCTGGGGTTCCGGATCAACCGCCACTTCTTACGGAAGTCAGGATCGACCGTCATCGGCATCGGCAACATCAGGGGAAAGCTGTGGAGCAGCTACCTCGGACACAAGACGCCAGCTGAGTTTGGCGGTGCGCTCACGACGGTTCAGCACTACTTCGACCTACCGGATGAGGAACTCGTTCTGGTGGCGGAGAGGTGGCAGGAAGTTATCCGCGAAAGTGTGGGCGATCTGATAATCGTCGAAGAGTGGTGGAGCACCCCTCACATGACAATCGTCGAAGCCGCGCTGGCGCTTCAGGTGCACCCCACTCATGTGGGGCATCTCCTGAAGCGCGGACGGCTCGCCGATGCGCCGGCGAATGAAGTGGCCGAATGGCGACACAAGGCAGGCAAGAACAGCTGCGAGAACCGACGCATGGTCTCTGGTCCAAGCATCCAGGCCGAGATCGAGCGCCGGGCACGCCTACACGATCGGTTCACGCAGAAGGAGGTTGGAGACGAACTCCATCTGCCGCTCTGGCAGGTGCGAACACTGCAAGAGCGCGGCCTTCTGCGCGCCACGCAAGATGACGACTCAGTATGGAACTTCGACGCCGATAGCGTCCACGAGGTTGCCGCGTTGCTCGCTCACGAACGCAGCGAGAGCCATCTTTACATGGGACCCGCAGAGGCGGCCAACCTCTTCGGACTGTCCTCCTACCGCTTTGGACGGTTGTGCGGTCATAGGTGTAGCCAGCGAGTTCTACTGGTGACGCAGCAGGTGCAGTACTTGCGCACCGACGTAGAAGCGCTCGTCAATGTAGTCGAATCGGGGGAAGCAGTCTGATCCCAGTCGAGGTGCGAGTTGGTCCGAGCGACTGGGTCACGCATCGCCCGACCGGACCAGAGCATCGACGTCCTGGTCCACGCGTGTCGTTGCCTTGAACCGGCCGCCGCCCGCGGCATCTACGGCCTCCGAGATAAGTTGCTGGCCAACCAACCGCGCGACTTGTTTGTGAGGTGCCCGAACGCCAATCGCCATGGCGATCGTTGCCCCATCTCGGCCAATAAAGGCCGCTCCGTCCCCATCTAGGTGGGACTCCGACGCCGACACGAGGTGCTCGAACATCTCCTGCATGAGATCGTCGTCCACACTTGACCTGGGAATGAACCATCGCCAGACCGCGAAAGGCGTCGCTGTCTCCAGGAGAACGGTGGGCGGCACCTCAAGAACTCGCGCAATCGAGACGAGGGTACTCAGACGTGGATTCGCCAGGTCACCCGTTGCGGTTCGGCCGGATTCCAGGAGCTGGTAATGATTGCGAGTGATGCCTGAGGCCTCGCCTAGCTGTGCTTGGGACAGACCTCGCGCCTTACGGATCGAGGCCAGATTGAAGCGAAGGTTGTCGACGATGGTCCGCTGCAACGGCTCGTGGGCTGACACTTGACCAAATGTATGCGCCTCGGTCGGCACACCACGCGGGGGTATGCGTGGGCTGCGAACTGCTCTTTGACCAGCTGCTTCAGCTCGGCCACCAGTGCATCGTCGCCACGGTCGCCGGCGCGGAGGACGACGTACGCCTCGAGGACCTCACCGGGCAGCGGATCGGGCACGCCCATGACCGCGGTCTCAGTTACCCGTTCGTGGGTGCTCAGGACACTCTGGACGTCGAACGGCCCGTTCCGGTATCGGGCCATGATGATGACGTCGTAATCGCGGGCGGAGAAGTAGTAGTGCCCGTCGTCATCGACACGCTCTGCGTCGCCAGCGAGGTACCAGGCACCGTCCGGCGTGAATCGCCGGCCGTCTTCTCGGGCGCGTCGGGGTAGCCCTGAAACCGGAGCAACGGGCAGGCTGAGACGTTGAGGGCACTCTTCCGACCTCCTCGGGTGCCGCAGGCATTAACGAGGCGCCCTACAGAATCGCCGTCTCCCACCAAGCATGGGGCGTCCCGTCGATCCCGGCCGTACCGGCGCCCTCACGGAGTCACGCCATCCATTGACGTCACAATCATTGGTCATGAGGTACGTCCGAATCTCACGTGGGGACGGGAAGGAGCAGTCGTGAGCCGGCCATCACGATCGTGTGGCGTGAGGGGACCATCGTCGTGCTGGTGGACGGGTCCTGGTCCGTGCCCAGGTTTCTCTCGTATCGAGGGAAGCTGCCGCCTGCGACCATGAGCCGGACCCGGTTACCGGCAGCGAAGCGATGGGCCACGGCGTCGAGTTGCAGTTCCAGGCGGCCGCTGCTGTCGGCCGGATCGAGCCGTGCGAAGCCCTCGCACACGTTGCGCGATCGTCCCTTCGCGTCGACCTCGCTGATGCGGACGAGCACGTCGGCATATGGGTTGTCGGTGGTATGTGCAAGGTCCACGGACGGAACTCCAATGACCTCCAGCGGCTCAGCAAGGGGCGGGCCAGTGAAAGTCAGGACGTCAGATCTCTTGCCCAGCTTCGTGTCGTCCTTGTAACCGTTGGTCGATTCGGTGAGCCCGCGTCCGCCCACGGTCGGGGTCGGATCGTCGGGGTCGTAGGTGAACTCGGCCGAGGCGGCCGTCTCGGGGGCAGGGCGGTCGCCTAGAGCTCCGCCGGGTCGCAGGTGCAGCACCCTCTGAGTCGTGACCGGTGGCCAGCTCGTGAGATCGCGCCACTCGTCAGACCCCGTGACCTGCACACGCACTGGCGATTGACGGCGGGTCCCGCGACCATCCAAGTGCTGCGCAAGCCAGTCCAACGTCTCCGGGACGAGCGTGGCATAGCCGTGCAGCGCGGTGCCCTGGTGGGTCCAAGGACCCAGTGTGAGCCCGACGTCGACGCCGCGGTCGTTCAGGTGGGTGTATTGCTCGAGAGTCTGATCCAGGAAAACGTCCTGCCAGCCGGTCTGGAGGAGCACAGGTACGCCCACGCGGTCGAGCGCGGGGCCGAGTTGCCTGGCTGACCAGTAGGGGTCGTCCAGGTCGCGGTGGGCGAGCCACTCGCCGTACCAGGGTGCCTTGCCCTCGGGGCGGACCCGGTCGCCCAAGACCTGCATCGCACCGAACGCCAGTCGGTCGTTCCCGGCGAGCAGCGCCTCCGGAACGGGGTGGTCGTTGAGGAAGGACCGCATGGCCGACCTTCCGTGTTCGGGCTCGGGACCCTCGAGCGCGTTCCATGGCCGCTGCCGACGGCAACCTGAGCGGCGCCGTGACGCGCGCCCCCGCCAAGGCCGTTGTCGGCAGCAGAGAGACCAAGGCGGCGAAGTCTGCGTGACCCGAAACGGGCGCCAGTTAGCCGGTCTGTACAAGCACGGCAGCCGTTTCGTCGGAACACACACAGACCGCGACCTCCGGTGCTGTCTAACGTCGGACAGGACCCACTCGACGGAGGCAACGTGTCGCACCAGCCCGAACAGCGTCGCCTCCTTGCGACCGCCATCCCCGGCCCCAAGTCCCTGGAACTCCAGGAGCAGCGCGGGGTAGAGCTTGCCACCGGTCTGGGGACCACGATGCCGATCTTCGTGGAGCGAGCCGGCGGCGGCATCATCGTCGACGTTGACGGCAATCACATCATCGACCTTGCTTCCGGTATCGCCGTGACGAGCGTTGGTGCTTCGGATCCGGAGGTCGCCCGTCGTGTGGCAGAGCAGGCAGAGCGCTTCACCCACACGTGCTTCCTTGTGACGCAGTACGAGGGCTTCGTCGATGTGGCAGCTGCTCTGAACCGCCTCACGCCCGGCGATCACCCCAAGAAGACTGCTCTGTTCACCACCGGCGCCGAAGCGGTGGAGAATGCGATCAAGATCGCGAGGACGGCGACCGGCCGGCCAGCCGTCGTGGTCCTGGGTCACGCCTATCACGGCCGAACATTGTTGACGATGTCGATGACGGCCAAGAACGTCCCCTACAAGGAAGGTTTCGGTCCGTTCGCGCCCGAGATCTACCGCGTCCCCTCTCCGTACCCCTTCCGCTGGCCCTCGGGAGCCGACAACGCCGCAGAGGAAGCGCTGGCCGCGCTCACCGAAACGGTGCTGACCCAGATCGGGGCACACAACGTCGCCGCGATCGTGGCCGAGCCCATCCAGGGTGAGGGCGGCTTCATCGTCCCGCCAGCTGGCTACCTCAAAGCGGTCCAGGAGTTCGCGACCGCTCATGGAATCGCGTTCGTCGCCGACGAGATTCAGACGGGGCTCGGTCGTACCGGCGCGATGTTCGCCTGCGAGCACGAGGACGTCGTTCCTGATCTCGTTACGACCGCCAAGGCGCTGGCCGGAGGCATGCCGCTGGCTGCTGTCACAGGGCGGGCCGAGCTGATGGACGCCGTCGCACCGGGCGGCCTCGGTGGTACCTACGCCGGCAACCCCGTGGCGTGCGCCGCGGCCCTCGGCGCGCTTGAGACCATCGAGCGCGACAACCTCGTCGAGCGCGCCCGGCAGATCGAAGCCCAGGTCAAGCCGCGTCTCGAGGCGCTGCTCGGTCCCGACTCGCCCGTCGGAGACGTCCGGGGCCGCGGAGCGATGCTTGCCCTCGAGTTCGTCGAACCGGGTACGACCGAACCGGCGCCGGAGGTCGCCAAGTCAGTTGCTGCGTGCTGTCACCGCGAGGGTGTGCTGACCCTGGTGTGCGGGACCTTCGGCAACGTCATCCGACTTCTCCCGCCCCTGGTCATCTCCCCAGACCTGCTCGACGAAGCAGTCTCGGTGCTCGAGGCTGCGATATCGACGGTTCGAAGCTCGTCCGAGGTCGCCTGATGAGCGTGGTCTCTCACGATCCTCGTACCGGTCTTCCGGCGGAGTCGGCGGAGGAGACGACTACGGCCGAGGTGCTGAACATCGTGCAGCGTGCCGCAGGTGCCGCTCCGGTACTCGCGGCGACAAGTCCGCACGACCTGCGCGAGTGGCTTCGAGCGATCGCCGACGGTCTTCAGGCGCATCAGGACGAACTTGCGCGCCTGGCTGACACCGAGACCGCGCTCGGGCTGGATCGCCTGACCGGCGAGGTGAACCGCGCCGCCGACCAGCTTCGCTTCTATGGCGATGTCGCGGTCGAGGGATCGCACCTCGGCGTGACGATCGATCCGCGGACGGGCACGACGCCAGAGCTCGTGCGGGTGAATCGTCCCGTCGGCCCCGTGGCGGTCTTCGGCGCCAGCAACTTCCCATTCGCCTTCAGCGTGCTGGGCAACGACACCGGAGCAGCGCTGGCGGCAGGGTGCCCGGTCGTCGTGAAGGCGCACCCTGCACACGTGGGGCTGAGCCTGCGGCAGGCAGAAGTCGCTCGTGAGGCGCTGGAAGCCGTCGGGGCGCCGGCTGGAACCTTCGATGTTGTTGTAGGTCACCAGGCTGGGGTCGACCTCGTCCAAGCTCCTCCCGTCGCAGCCGTCGCCTTCACCGGTTCGCAGGCCGGTGGCCTTGCGTTGTGGCGTCTGGCGAACGAGCGCGAAACCGTCATCCCGGTCTTCGCCGAGATGGGAACCGTCAACCCAGTCGTCGTCACCCGAGACGGTTCTCGCGACATCACCGCAGTCGCGGCCGGATTCGTCGGGTCGTTCACGCTCGGCAACGGTCAGTTCTGCACCAAGCCCGGCATCATGCTGGCCCCCCGCGGGGCGCATGCGGCCCAGGAGGTCGCCTCCGCTCTCCGGGCCTCGTCGCCGGCGCCGGTCATGCTCACACGGGCGATCGCTCAATCGGTTGAGACCGGACTCCGCGAGATGGAGGAAGCCGGCGCTGTGGTGGTGGATCACCTACCCGCCACCGGACGGGGATGGTCCGCTCCCGCAGCAGTGCTTCGGGCCGACGTGTCTGCGCTCGAGCCAGGCAGTCGGCTCCTCGAGGAGTGCTTCGGTGCTGTGGCGCTCGTGTGCGAGTACGACAGTGACGACGACCTCGATCAGGCACTCTCGGCGCTCCAGTCATCGCTGGCGGCCAGCCTCATCACGGGCGACGAGAATGACCGACAGGCCCCCCGGCTCCTCGAGCTGCTCGCCGGCAAGGTGGGCCGGGTCGCTGTGAACGAGTGGCCCACCGGCGTGGCCTTCACGTGGGCTCAGCAGCACGGTGGCCCGTGGCCGTCCACGTCGGTCGCCTCGGCAACCTCTGTCGGGGCAGCAGGCCTCGCCCGCTTTGTTCGTCCTGTCGCCTTCCAGTCCGCACACGACGCGTGGTTGCCCACCCCGGCGCAGGCCGCCAACCCGTGGGGGGTGCCCCGACGTATCGGTGGACGACCGGTTCTCGGGACCGACTCGTGACCTCCCACTCGACGGGATCCTCGTCGCCGACTTCAGCCGCGTACTCGCCGGCCCCCTCGCAGCAGCAACGCTCGCGGACCTGGGAGCTCGCGTGATCAAGGTCGAACGCCCAGACGTTGGTGACGACACCCGACACTGGGGTCCGCCCTGGACCGCCTCCTCCAGCAGCTACTTCGAGTGCGCCAACCGGTCGAAGGAGTCAATCGAGCTCGACCTTGCCGATGCGGACGACCTTCGGACCGCCCAGGAGCTGGCATCGAGGTGCGACGTCCTCATCGAGAACTTTCGTACCGGAGCCCTGGCACGTCGTGGCTTGGGCTATGCCGAGGTCTCCGCCCACAATCCCGGGGTGGTCTACGCGTCCATCACCGGCTTCGGGAGCCGCCAGGGCGCGAACATGGCTGGCTACGACTTCCTGGTCCAGGCGCTCGGCGGGCTCATGAGCGTGACCGGCACGGACGAGCCCACCAAGGTCGGCGTGGCACTGGTCGACGTCCTGACGTCGAAAGACGCCGTCACAGGGATCCTTGCCGCCCTGCATGCTCGCTCGACGACCGGTAGAGGCCAGTGCGTCGAGGTGAACCTGCTCGCCAGCCTGCTCGGCTCCATGGTGAACCAGGCCTCGGCCTACCTCACCACGGGCATCAGTCCGACCCGGATGGGAAACCGTCATCCGTCTATCGCGCCGTACGAAACGCTGCGCGCCAAGGACGGCCACCTCGCCGTGTGCTGCGGCAACGGACACCAGTTCACGAAACTCTCTGATGTCATCGGCGCACCCGGCCTGGCGAACGACCCCCGCTTCGCTACCAATGCTGACCGGGTCGCCAACCGAGATGATCTGGTCCAGTTGCTCGAGGTCGCACTGTCAGTTGACACCGTCGACAGCTGGACCGAACGCCTCACCGCAGTCGGTGTGCCGGCAGGGCGCGTCGGGACGGTGGCAGATGCGTTCGCATTGGCGGAGCGCCTTGGCCTCGAACCCACAGTCGCCGTCGGCGACGGCCGACCCCCACAGGTGCGCAACCCCATCACTTTCTCCAGCACCCCCGTCACCCACTACACCGCGCCCCCGCTGCTGGGCGAACACAACGACGAGGTCCGTCGTTGGCTGACCAAGGAGACCACCTGACATGAGCACCTCCACCAAGCTGCGGCCCTTCGAGCCCCTCGACCCTGCCGGCATCAGCGACCTGCTCACCGCCGACGAGAAGGCCGTCCGGGACTCCGTGCGACAGCTGTGCTCCGAGCGGATCGACCCCTACGTGGCCGACTGGTTCGAAAACGGCGCCATCGACGACGTCCGGGGGCTGACCAAGGAGCTCGGGTCGCTCGGTGTGCTGGGCATGCACCTCGAGGGCTACGGCTGCGCAGGCATGTCCGCCACGGAGTACGGTCTGGCGTGCCTCGAGCTTGAAGCCACCGACTCGGGCATCAGGTCGCTCGTCTCCGTCCAGGGATCACTAGCGATGTTCGCCATCTGGCGCTGGGGCTCGGAGGACCAGAAGAACGAGTGGCTCCCGCGAATGGCTGCGGGTGAGGCGATCGGTTGTTTCGGGCTCACCGAGCCGGACATCGGATCCGACCCCGGCAGCATGCGAAGCCGCGCGCGGCGTGACGGCACCGACTGGGTCCTCGATGCACGCAAGATGTGGATCACGAACGGCACCGTGGCGGACGTGGCGGTCGTCTGGGCAATGACGGACGAGGGCGTGCGCGGCTTCGTCGTCCCGACCGACACCCCAGGGTTCAGCGCACCTGAGATCAAGCACAAGATGTCCCTGCGGGCTTCGGTGACCAGCGAGCTCGTGCTCGACGGTGTGCGGCTGCCCGAGTCTGCGATCCTTCCGGAGGTCTCCGGCCTCAAGGGCCCGCTCAGCTGCCTCAACGAAGCGCGATACGGGATCGTGTGGGGCGCCATGGGCGCCGCTCGATCCTCGATCGAGGCGGCACTGTCCTACGCCAACGAGCGCGTCCAGTTCGGTAAGCCCATCTCCGGCTTCCAGCTGACCCAGCAGAAGCTCGTCGACATGAACCTTGAGTACACGAAGGGCGTGCTCCTCGCTCTCCATCTGGGACGCCGCAAGGACGCCGGCACCCTGCGACCCGAGCAGGTGAGCCTCGGCAAGCTCAACAACGTCCGCGAAGCCCTCGACATCTGCCGCACAGCCCGGACCGTCCTCGGCGCCAACGGCATCTCTCTCGAATACCCGGTCATCCGTCACATGAACAACCTCGAGTCGGTCCTCACCTACGAGGGAACCGTCGAGATGCACACGCTTGTAGTGGGTCAAGCAATGACCGGGCACGCCGCCTTCCGTTGAGGACGATCAAGTCAGGTCAAGGACGACTTACACGATGACCACGACCGAGCGAGCTGGACCAGTCGGCGCCGGCCAGACGGGCGCCGCCATCGCAGGCGCAAGCGTCCGCGCGGGATCGACGTCCTCGTCGCAGAGACCGACCACACAGGTCGCACGATCCGACACTTCGCACCGCCGCCCCCCCGTTCGCCATCAAGACCGTTGCAAGCCCCACCGACCGAGGAAGCTCTACCGATGAGCACCACCGACTGCCGCGAACGCACGTCCAACAGCGTCGTCGTCACACCAGCCGATTGCCCGTTGGGTCTCAGCCAAGTGCTGCGCACCTTCGACACCTGCCGCCGAGAGCTGTCCAAGCACGTCACTGGCACCGAGGGGAGCGGGGCCGGCTACGACGGGCTACGGGTCGACCACGCATCGCTGGCAGCAGTCAGTGAGGGCGATGTCGTCACCGTCACTGCGATGGTCAGTGCTACACGAACACGCGGACACCTCGTCGACTACATCGCCACCGCCTCCCATGCAGGCGGACGGTGTGCCGTGCTTGTCCAGGCACACGGGTGGACCTTGGCACGGCGAAGCGCCGAGTCGGTCGCTGACGTCCGCCGCCGGTCGCACGAGGAGGTGCGCTCATGATCACACCGCACCACGGCACGAGCCGCGTCAAGCGCGGCATGGCCGAGATGCTCAAGGGCGGCGTCATCATGGACGTCGTCACCGCCGAGCAGGCGAGGATCGCTGAGGACGCCGGCGCCGTCGCGGTGATGGCCCTCGAGCGTGTGCCTGCCGACATCCGCGCCCAGGGTGGCGTGTCCCGGATGAGCGACCCCGACATGATCGATTCGATCATCGAGGCCGTCTCGATCCCGGTGATGGCCAAGGCCCGCATCGGCCACTTCGCCGAGGCGCAGGTGCTGCAGTCGCTCGGCGTGGACTACATCGACGAGTCCGAGGTGCTGACCCCGGCCGACTACACCAACCACATCGACAAGTGGGCCTTCACCGTCCCCTTCGTGTGCGGTGCGACCAACCTGGGCGAGGCGCTGCGCCGGATCACCGAGGGCGCGGCGATGATCCGCTCCAAGGGCGAGGCCGGCACCGGCGACGTGTCCAACGCGGTGATGCACATGCGCACGATCGGCGGCGAGCTGCGCCGGCTGCACAGCATGTCCGAGGACGAGCTCTACGTCGCGGCCAAGGAGCTGCAGGCCCCCTACGAGCTGGTGAAGGAGGTCGCGGCCGCGGGCAAGCTCCCGGTCGTGCTCTTCACCGCTGGCGGCATCGCCACCCCGGCCGACGCCGCGATGATGATGCAGCTCGGCGCCGAGGGCGTCTTCGTCGGCTCGGGCATCTTCAAGTCCGGCAACCCGGCCCAGCGCGCCGAGGCGATCGTCAAGGCCACGACCTTCCACGACGACCCCGACGTGGTCGCGAAGGTCTCGCGCGGGCTGGGCGAGGCGATGGTCGGCATCAACGTCGAGGAGATCCCGCAGCCGCACCGCCTGGCCGAGCGCGGCTGGTGACGATGCCGACACACAGGTGGTTCGTCGTAGCTCGATACGGCGAGAAGGCCGAACCCGGGCTCGACAGCCGCCCGACGTCCCTGGCCCGTGCCGAGGAGATGGGAACAGTGCGCACGGCGTGCGGTCCTGAGTGTTCGACCTGGGTGAAGTGGTGGGGCCAAGCCTGTCCGGTGCCGTCAGCAACCACTTGCCGACAGCGCCACCTGGTCGTTGCAACGCCCTCCGGCCCGCGAGGCGAGTGCGAGTCCGTATGGCACCGTCGGAAACGAAAGTCCGACGTCGCGGTCAGCAATTCTGTCGACCCCCTCAACCCGAAGCAGGTGCGGATCAGGTGAACATCGTCGTGTGTGTGAAGTACGTGCCGGACGCCACGGCCGACCGGAGGTTCGAGGACGACAACACCGTCGACCGGGTCGGTGTGGACGGTCTGTTGTCGGAGCTCGACGAGTACGCGGTCGAGCAGGCGTTGCAGTTCCGGGAGAAGCGTGAGGGTGAGGAGATCACCGTCACCGCGCTGACCGTCGGCCCCGAGAAAGCGGTGGATGCGGTGCGCAAGGCGCTGCAGATGGGTGCCGACTCGGGGGTCCACGTGGTCGACGACGCGATCGCGGGCTCGGACTACGCCGCGACGTCGCTGGTGCTGGCCAAGGCGATCGAGAAGGTCAGGGCCGATGCGGGTGCCGACCTCGTCGTGTGCGGCATGGCCTCGACCGACGCCTCCGGCTCGGTCGTGCCGGCGATGCTGGCCGAGCGTCTGGGGCTGCCGCAGGTCACGCTGGCCTCGGTGGTGGAGTCGCAGGGCGACCAGGTGCGGATCAAGCGTGACAACGAGGGCTCGACCGAGGTCATCGGTGCGCGGCTGCCGATCGTGCTGAGCGTGACCGACCAGTCGGGCGAGGCCCGCTACCCGTCGTTCAAGGGCATCATGGCGGCGAAGAAGAAGCCGCTGGAGACGTGGTCGCTGTCCGACCTCGGCGTGGACTCGGGCCAGGTCGGGCTGTCCGTGGCCTGGACCCAGGTGGAGCAGACCACCGCCCGCCCGCCGCGCACCGCCGGCGAGATCGTCACCGACGAGGACGGCTCGGGCGCTGGCGCGCTGGTCGAGTTCCTCGCGTCCAAGAAGTTCATCTGATCAGCGGTGCCCCACAGGGTGCCAACAAAAGCCGCCGGGTGCCACGACGTCGAGTTCTTGGCAGTCACTCACAACGGCACCATCGACGGTGACGTGGTGGCACCCGGCCCCCCCATCCCTCGGGTAGAGCCCCCGATACGAAGAGGTTGTTGAGCTATGTCTGAGGTTCTTGTCGTCATCGACCACGCCGACGGCGAGGTCAAGAAGCCGACCTACGAGCTGCTCACGATCGCTCGCCGCCTCGGCGAGCCGTCGGCCGTGTTCTTCGGCTCGCCCGAGCAGGGCGACGCGGTGGCCGAGAAGGTCAAGAGGTACGGCGCGGCGAAGGTGTACGTGATCGACGACGCCGCGATCAAGGGCTTCCTCGTCGCGCCCAAGGCCGAGGCGCTCGAACAACTGGTCAAGCAGCTCGCCGAGAAGGCGAGCTCTGGGGGTGACGTGGCGGCGATCCTGCTGCCGTCGACGTTCGAGAACAAGGAAGTCGCGGCCCGGCTGGCGATCAAGATCGGCTCGGGCCTGATCACCGACGCCGTCGACGTCTCCGCTGGATCGGATGGGTCGGCTGTGACGACGCAGAGCGTGTTCGCCGGCAACTACACCGTGCAGGCGAAGGTCACCCAGGGCACGCCAATCATCACCGTCAAGCCCAACTCGGCCGCGCCCGAGGAGGCCGGGGGCGCGGCGGCGGTCGAGGCGTTCGCCGCGACGATCTCGGACGCCGCGAAGGGTGCGCAGGTCGTGGCCGCCCAGCCGCGTCAGTCGACCGGTCGCCCTGAGCTGACCGAGGCCGCGATCGTGGTCTCGGGCGGGCGTGGCACCGGCGGCGACTTCGCCCCCGTCGAGGGCTTCGCCGACTCCCTCGGTGCCGCCGTGGGCGCCTCGCGTGCCGCGGTCGACTCGGGCTGGATGCCGCACGCCTTCCAGGTCGGCCAGACCGGCAAGACGGTCTCACCGCAGCTCTACGTCGCCAACGGCATCTCCGGTGCGATCCAGCACCGCGCCGGCATGCAGACCTCGAAGACGATCGTCGCGGTCAACAAGGACCCGGAGGCCCCCATCTTCGAGCTCGTCGACTTCGGCGTCGTCGGCGACCTCCACACCCTCCTTCCAGCGGCACGCCAACAGATCATCGACAGATCCGCCGCTCGCTAGGAGACGATGATGCCGACGACGTTCGTACCCCTGACCCGTGCCCAGCGCGCTGATGGACCCGCAGCCGTGACGACACCCCTGGCGGACCGCTTCGGCCGCGTGGCCACGGACCTGCGTGTGTCCCTGACCGACCGGTGCAACCTGCGGTGCAGCTACTGCATGCCGGCCGAGGGCCTCGACTGGCTCCCGACCGAGCAGACCCTCACCGACGACGAGATCGTCCGGCTGATCACCATCGGGGTGGAGCGGCTCGGGATCCGCGAGGTGCGGTTCACCGGGGGCGAGCCCCTCCTGCGGCGCGGCCTGGTCGACATCGTCGCCCGCACGCACGCACTGGGTGTCGAGACCTCGCTCACGACCAACGCGCTCGGCCTGCAGCGCACCGCGCGGGCCCTCGCCGACGCCGGCCTCGACCGGATCAACGCCAGCATCGACTCCGTGCGGCCCGAGACGTTCGCGACGATCACCCGCCGCGACCGGCTCAAGGACGTCGTCGCCGGCCTGGAGGCGGCCAAGGCCGCCGGCCTCGGACCGATCAAGCTCAACGCCGTGCTGCTGCGCGGGACCAACGACGACCAGGCGGCCGAGCTGCTGCGCTGGAGCATCGAGCACGGCTACGAGCTGCGCTTCATCGAGCAGATGCCGCTCGACGCCCAGCACGACTGGAGCCGCGCCGCGATGGTGACGGCCGACGAGATCTTCGACCAGCTGTCCGCGGAGTTCGCGCTCACCCCGCACGGCGAGCCGCGGGGGAGCGCCCCGGCCGAGCTGTTCGACGTCGACGGCGGCCCGGCCACCGTCGGCATCATCGCGTCGGTCACCCGCCCGTTCTGCGGCGACTGCGACCGCGTCCGGCTCACCGCCGACGGCCAGGTCCGCAACTGCCTCTTCGCGCGCGAGGAGTCCGACCTGCGTACAGCACTGCGCTCGGGGGCCACCGACGACGAGATCGCCGAGCGCTGGGTGATCGCGATGCACGGCAAGCGCGCCGGCCACGGCATCGACGACGTGACCTTCCTCCAGCCCGACCGCCCGATGTCCGCGATCGGCGGCTGACTGAGCCGGCCCACCCCCGAAGCGCACGCGCTGCTTGCCACTCCCCGAGACGGCTTCGTCCAGGGGCCGAGGGTCGTCAGGCGTCCATCAGGTCCATGAGGTCGGCGATGAACGTCTCGTAGTCCGTCCCGGACGTCGCCAGCCGCTGCACCCGACTCGACTCGGACAGCGTGACGATCATCTGGTCGAACACCTCGCGGAAGAGCCGCCGCTCATCGGCGTTGAACGCGACGAGCAGCACGAGCCTGACCTCACTCCCGCCCCATGCGATCGGCTCCTCACTGATGTAGGCCGCGATGGCGGAGCGGTGGGCGTCCATCGTCATCGCGTGCGGCACGGCGAGTCCCTTGCTGAACGACGTGGGTGACATGGCCTCACGCTCGAGGACCTGGCCGAGGAAGGCGTCTCCCACCACACCCTGCGCCTGCATCGCCGCCACCAGGTGGGTGATGACCTCGTCGCGCTCCCGCCATGGCCCCCCGCTGAAGAAGAGCTCGCGGTCCACGAGCTGACGCAGCTGGTGGACTGCCCTCAGCCAGGAGGACCGACGACGGGCGGCCTGGACAGCCCCATGGATCGTGTCGAGGTCGTGCTGGGTGAGGAGCGGGCTCACGACCACCTGGCGCGCGGGATGCAGGTGCGGGATCTCGATGGGCGTGATGATGAGGTCTGCGTCGACACGCGACCAGTCCTGGTCGGCGGAGGTGTACGTCGCCACCACCCGTGCGCGGTCCCCGAGGCTCATGGCCAGCGCCTTCGACTGGTCCTCGTGCATCCGGTAGTACTTCGGCACCACGAGGGCCACGCTCGTCTGGTCCATGCGTTCGCGCTGGCGCTCGAGGCAGCCGCCGATGTGCAGCGCGATGAAGCTGATCTCGTCCTCGGAGACCGGCACGTCGAGCGCGAGCTCGACGTGCTGTGCGAAGTAGATCGCGAGCTCGTGCACGAGCGGATGGGCCTGCTTGATCTGAGCAGCCAGCGGGTTGCTGACCGGGCGACCGGCCGAGGCGCGCACCACGAGGTTGCGGATGTGCAGGCCGAGACCGGCAACCAGTGCTTCGTCCTCGATGTCGACGAGATAGTGCTTGCTGAGCTCCCTGCAGATCGTCCGCACCAGGACGACGTACCGCTCGCCGACCGCCGACATGACTGCGTCGCTGTCCACCACGTCGCCGAGGCGCAACGTGCTCTTGCTGGCGACCACGGCCACGAGGGCCGCGGTCTCCCGCGGGTCGACCTCCACGCCGTACTGCGTCTCGGCGTACCTCACCAGGTCGCGCACCGCGCTGTTGATCCGATCGTCCGCCGCGGCGTGCACAGGGGCCGTGGTCACGGTGCGGTCCTCGGTGATCCGGTCGATCGCGATGACCAGATGGAGGACGAGGGTGTTGATCGCGTACTCGTTCACTTCAAGGCTGTAGCGGGAGAGCGACTGCAGCACGACCCGTTTGAGCTCGGCGACGTCGTACGAGGGGTAGGCCGCCTGTACGGCGTCGAGCTGCAGCAGCCGGGTCTGCGTGGTGGCCTGCGTGAGCGTGTGCCGGATGAGACGGCGCTTGTCGACCTCGGCGCCCTCGATGCGCAGCGACTCGCGGTCGCGGACGAGGACGAGCCGGTACTGGGGGAGGAGGACGCGAGCCCGGCCGAGGTCGCTCTCGATCGTCGACGAGCTGACCTTGAGGCTCTCGGCGAGTTGGTGGACGTCGACGGCGGTCCCCGCCGACACCAGCTCACGCAGCACCTGGTGCAGGCGCTCGGGCGCCCTCAGGGCTTTCGGCGGGTGGGAGAGCGGCACGAGCGTGGTCGGCGCCGACCGGGCAGCGGTCCCCAGCCGGTAGCCCCGGTGCGACGCCTCGACGAAGCCGGAACCGGTCGCTTCGTTGAGTGCCGTGACGTAGTTGCGCGCACGCTGCGCGTCGTGACGCCGAGGTCGGAGGCCAGGTCAGCGGCAGACACCCACGTGCCCGCCCCGCGCAGCCGAGCGACCAGTCGCTCGTGCCTATCCATCGCCACCTGACCTTCATCGCGCCCCGTCGTGGCACCAGTGTGGCGCGACAGTGCGGCGCAGGCGTCGTGTCGGCGTTCCGCAATCGCGGAAAGTGGTGTGGTGGTCGCCGGGCGGAGGTGGCCGCACGCTCATGACAGCAGGCTGGCCCTCCGAGGGTCACCACCTATGTCTAGGAGTGAGCATGTCGCTGAGGATCCTCATCGTCTGCGGCGGGGGCGCTTCCAGCGGCTTCCTCGCGCAGGGAATGCGCAAGGCCGCCAAGAAGGACGGTGTTGACCTGACGGTCGAGGCGCGCAGCGAGACCGAGGTCGAGGAATACGTGGGCAAGGTCGATGTCGTGCTGGTCGGCCCGCACCTCGCGTTCATGTTCGACAGCATCCGCTCGCTCGTCGAGCCGCACGGGATCCAGGTGGCCCTCGTCCCCCAAGAGGTCTACGGCCGCCTCGACGGCGCCGCCGCGTACAAGCTGGCGCAGGGTCTCGTCACCACGGAAGGGGTCCAGTCGTGAACCGCCTCGTGAACTACATGAACGACAGCTTCGCGCCGAAGGTCAACCGGCTCACCCGCAACGACTGGGTGCGCTCGATCCAGGACTCGATCATGGCGGTGATGCCGCTGATCCTCATCGGCTCCCTGATCACGCTGATCTCGATCCTCAACGAGTACGCCGACTGGTGGCCGGACTTCTCGGGCATCAACCGGTTCTCGTTCGGACTCATCGGGCTGTTCATCGCCTTCTTGGTGCCCTTCTACATGATGGAGCGCAGGGGGCACCGGGACCGTCGCCTCGTCGCCAGCGCCACCGGTGCGGCGGTCTTCCTCTATCTGCTGTCGCCGACGTTCAGCGAGGCCGGTGAGATCATCTTCCTCTTCGAGCGCTTCGGTGCCACCGGCATCTTCGCCGGCCTGATCGCGGGGCTCGCGGTGTCCGCCGTGATGGTCCTATCCGCGCGGCTCTCCCTGTTCAAGAAGTCGACCACGATGCCCGACTTCATCATCGTGTGGTTCGACTCAATCCTGCCGATCATGGCCTGCCTTGTGGGCGCGTGGCTCACGGTGGACGTCTTCGGCGGCGACGTGTTCGCCGGACTGGTCACCGCGTTCGAGCCGCTCACCGCGATCGCTCAGAGCTTCTGGGGCTTCGTGCTGATCTACTTCATCGGTGCGTTCCTCTACTCCTTCGGCATGAGCGCGTGGATTATGTTCCCGCTGATCTACCCGCTGCAGCTGCAGGGCATTCAGGAGAACGTGGAGCTCGTGGCGTCGGGGCAGGACCCCACCAACTTCAACACCTATGAGGTGCTGTACTCGGGGTGGGTTGCCATTGGTGGCGTCGGGGCGACCCTGCCGTTGGTCATCATGATGGCCTTCATGGCGCGCTCGCAGCGCCTCAAGGCCATCGGTCGCGTCTCGCTGGTGCCTTCGGTCTTCAACATCAACGAGCCCGTGGTCTTCGGCGCCCCGATCGCGTTCAACCCGATCCTGATGGTGCCGTTCTGGATCAACAGCATTCTCCCCCCGGCGCTGGTCTACGGCGCCTTGTCCTGGGGCCTGGCAGACACTCCGAGCAAGGTCTACCAGCTGTGGTACACCCCGTTCCCCATCTCCACGTGGATCGTGTCCCCTGGCGTCGCTGGCCTGCTCCTGTTCGTCTTCATCTTCGCTCTTTCCACCGCGGTGTGGCTGCCGTTCCTGCGCGTCTACGACCTCCAGGTGCTCGACGAGGAGCGAGCTGAAGCCGCCGCCGCTGAGCTGACCCGTGTCGACGGATCAGTCCCTGCAGCCGAGTCCCTGTGACCGACCCACGACGAGGAATCCACTTCATGGACGACGACAAGCACGAGGCCCTGCAGCAGACGGCGATGCAGATGATCCTGCACGCTGGTGACGCCCGGGTCTGGCTCCGGGCCGCCTACGAGGCGATCGCGGACCAGGACTTCCGCAAGACCCGTGAGGTGCTGGCCAAGGCGAAGGCCGACATCACACTGGCGCACAAGGCACAGACGCAGCTCATCCAGGACGAGGCGCGCGGCACGAGGCACGACGCGAGCCTGCTGTTCAACCATGCTCAGGACACCTTGATGACCGTCAACAGCGAGTGGTTCACGGCGAACAATCTTCTGGGCGTCATCCAGGTGCTGGTCACGCGGATCGATGCGATCGAGGCGCTGGTGCGTGACGATGAGGTCTGAGGCGCGGAGCGCCTTCCCGGAGGACTTCCTCTGGGGTGTGGCCATCGCCGCCAACCAGGCGGAGGGTGCGTGGCAGGAGGGCGGCAAGGGTCCATCCCAAGCGGACGTCATGCGCTTCGACCCGGACCTGGACCCGCGCTCGATCGCGACAACTGAGTCGAGGGACGACGTGGCGCGCGCGCTCGCCGACGTCTCGGGGGTCTATCCCAAGCGGGACGGTATCGGGTTCTACGAGACCTATCGTGACGACCTCGAGCTGCTCGGCCAGATGGGCATCACTGCCTTCCGGACGTCGATCGCATGGAGTCGCCTCTATCCCCGTGGTGACGAGAGCGAGCCGAACCCCACTGCTCTGAAGTTCTACGACGATCTCTTTGCGACCGTTCGGCAGCACGGCATGCGCCCTGTCGTGACACTCACGCACTACGAGATGCCGTTGCACCTCGTGACTGAGCTCGGTGGTTGGCGCAACCGGGAGGTGATGGACCACTTCCTGCGCTTCGCCCAGACGGCCGTCGCTCGCTGGTCGCCGCTCGTGGATGTCTGGATGGTGTTCAACCAGCTCAACACCGGGCTGCTGGACCCCTTCCTCGCCCTGGGCCTCCTCGATGTCCCGGACGCGGAGATGCCTGCGGTGAAGATGCAGGCGTTGCACCACCAGTTCGTGGCCAACGCGGCGGTCGTCGCGATGGTCCACCGAGCGAACCCCGACGCGCTCGCGGGCTCGATGGTGCTGGACATGACGGCGTACGCCGCCTCGACCCGGCCGGCAGACGTCCTCGCGCAGGTCCACGAAGAGCAGGTCACCCTGTTCCCGAGCGACGTCCTGGTCCGCGGCGCCTACCCTCCGGCGGCGGCCCGATACCTGCGCGAGCACGGCAATAGCCTGGACGTCCGCGAAGGAGACCTCGAACTGATCGCCGAGCACCCGGTGGACTATCTCGCGATCAGCTACTACGTGACCCGGGTGGTGGGCGAGGGGCCGACCTCGCTCGACCGGACCGGCTGGTCCATCAACGGCGACCTGCCCAACCCGCACCTCGCTTCCTCACCCTGGGGATGGCAGATCGATCCGCTTGGCCTGCGAACGGCGCTGAACAAGTACGCCGACCGCTATCCCGGCGTACCGATACTGATCGCAGAGAACGGGCTCGGAGCCGAGGACGTCCTGACATCCGCGGGTGAAGTGCACGACTCCTACCGGATCGACTACCACCGCGAGCACATCCGCGCCGTCCGCCAGGCGATCGACGATGGCTGCACGGTGATGGGATACCTCGCCTGGTCAGGCATCGACGTCGTCAGCGCGTCGAGCAACCAGCGGTCGAAGAGGTACGGGTTCGTCTACGTCGACCTGGACGACGTCGGAGCGGGCAGCGAACGCCGAATCCGCAAAGACAGCTTCGACTGGTTCAAGAAGGTCGTGACCAGCCGCGGTCGGGCGCTCGACTGAGACCGAGCTCGGTCTTGCCGGGACCGTCGACTGATGTCGAGTCGACGTGCCGGAGATTCCTAGTTGATGCGAGGACCCCCGGTCACGGCTCGATCGAGGGCCGGAAGCTCGTCGCTGCCATGTCCCAGCGCGATCGCCTGGTCGAAGAGCTTGGCCACTGACCGGGGCACGCCGTCGTCCATGCCCGCGTCTCTGCTTGCCCGAACCACATGTTCCAGGGCGCCCCGGTGCACGTCGAGCGTGCAGTCCGTCCCGCTGAAGTCGTTGTTCTCGACTCTGGTCGCTGAGTCGCGTGCAGTCAGCTCGATGAAGTCGACCATCCATCGGAGCTGTGAGGTGAGAGTCTCGACGGGCAGTTGTTCTGCTCGGCACAGGGCCAGCGACTGGTGGAAGGCAGCGGACGCTCCGTACCAGAATCCGAGCCATGCGAGGTCGAGCGTCGCTGCATCGGTCACGTTCTCGCCGACAAGAGCATTGACTCCTGCGAGCGGCGCCAGCGTGGGCTGCCACCGTTCGAACGTCTGCGGGTCGCCGGAGTAGAGGATCGACGAGTGTTCGGTCCCGATGGAGTTGGGGTAGGCGACGATCTTCGCGTCGAGATAGGCGACTCCAGATCGAGCTGCCCAGGAGGCGGTGGTTCGCACCTCGTCTGGGGTGCCTGTGCTCATCTGGATGAGCGTCTTGCCGCGCAAGGCGTCTTGAACGTCTGAGGCTAGGAGTAGTTCGTCAGTGACTGCGTAGTTGCTCAGGACGGAGAAGACGACGTCGGCTTCCCGGCACGCGTCGCCAGCGGACTCAGCCACTGACGCGGACTGCTTGAGTGCGTCGGCCTTCGCGGAGGTGCGGTTCCATACCGTGGTGCGGTGGCCCGCATCGGTGAGAACGCGGGCTATGGCCGCGCCCATCTGTCCCAGGCCCAGTACGGCGACGTTGGAACGGTCCGTTGGTGTCGTCACGCTGACTGCTCCCTTGTTCGTGGCCAGATCGTGGTGCGGTGCCGCCCGTTTCGAGAGGGACGGTGTTCCAGCAATGTTCATCAGCCCGCCCGGCCGCATTGCTACGTCATCCGCAGAAAGGCGCCGGTCGATCTACTGCATCTGCATGCGACGTTCTGTTGTCGTCAGTTGGCGGACCCAGTCGAGGTGAGTACCGGTTTCGGTCGTGGTGCTCGATCGCAGGACAGGCTGACGTGGCAGAGGCCTCGTGGCCCGCCGAGGCTGTCGTGCCGCTGCACACTGTTGGTACTGCGTCAATCGCCGCACTCCGCTTGTGCGGATTTGGGCAAAGGCCCCACGCCGTTGTCAGGGCACTGTCGGTTCCTCAACCTGAGGAGGAACGATGTCGGAGATCGAGAACTCGAACACCGCGGGCGAGGACGAGCAGCTTGAGCCGCCGGCCAAGCCGCCGGGCCCGCCGGGTCCCCCCGTGCCGGACCCTGACCAGCACGACGACTGATTCACCGATCGCACGGAGCGTGTCGCGCCTGAGGCTGCAGACACGACGAGAGGGCCCAATATGAGTCAGGTACTGGTGATTGGCGCGCGCGGCAAGACGGGACGACACGTGGTGTCCGGGCTCGTCTCGCGTGGCGTGTCGGTGAAGGCGGCATCCCGCAATCCGGATGAGTTCGTCGGCGGACACGGGGTCCCCACGAGATTCGAATGGCACGACGACTCGACCTGGGGGTCGGCTCTTGACGGCGTAGACGCCGTGTACTTGGTGAAGCCCGAGTCCGAGGATGTCGTCGATGTCGTGACGCAGTTCGTGAGTCGCATGCAGGACGCCGGCGTACGCCGACTCGTCCTGCTCTCCGAATGCGCGACTGAGACCCGCACCGACGAGGTAGCGGAGCGTCGAGCAGAACTGGCGGTAGAGGCCACGAGTCTCGACTGGACCATTCTCCGCCCGAGCTGGTTCATGCAGGACCTCATCGACGATGACTTCTTCGGGCCGATGGTCCGCGACGACGGCATCATCGTCATGACCACCGGCGGGTCTGCAACTGCTTGGATAGACGCCCGAGACATCGCCCAGGTAGCCGTCGAACTGCTCATCTCCGGCGGCTGCAGTCAGCAGGCGCTCGACCTGACGGGCCCGCAAGCGCTCACGCTGAGCGAGCTTGCTGACCACCTCAGTGCCGCGAAGGGGACTCCCGTGCTGGGCGTCGAAGAGACGGTCGCCGACGCTGAGAGTCGTATGCGCCGAGACGGGTATGACGAGGACACCGTCGCGTACCTGACCCGGATCGCCGTCAGCATCATCGAAGGACACACCTCCACGGTCACGGGCCACGTCGAGAGCATCACCGGGCACGCACCTCGCACCCTCGAGTCATTCTTGGCCGAGAACGAAGCACGACTTCAACCCTCGGCACCCACGGACACCTCGGAGAGTGTCGAGCAAACGGACCTCGCTGCACAGAACGAGGCGCTCTTCAGGCGTCTGGTCGCTGCATGGGCCAGGAGTGACTTCGACGCGCTGCTCGACTGCTTCGCCGACGACATGATCTACACCGACATGCCCTTCCACGACGCACCCGTTGTAGGCAAGCCTGCCTTCCGGCGACACGTCACCGACTACAACGCCCTGTTCGCCCACGGACACGTAGACACCGAACTCGTGACAGTGGTCTCCACCGACTCGCACGTGGTCGGCGAGCTGTCATGTCGCGCCGTGTATGTGGGTCCCGGCGCGCCGACCGACGGAGTACCGGTCCATTGGTACGCGACACTCGTCGACACCGTTGTGGACGGCAAGGTGACCTCCGAGCACGCGTACTTCGATCCGACGGCATTCGCCAACGCTGTCCAGCACGTCACAGCGTGACGATCCGCATCGCGAGGGGTCGTCTCGGAGACACTGGGCGACCCTTCCTGTGTGACGTGACAGCGATTGTCAGATGACTGACATCGCAGACCTCAACTTAGCCGTCTCCGTGGAAGTCGCCGTGAGCCGCTGAACCTACGTTGGCGAGATGACGATGGACCCGCGCCACGCGCCGCTGTTCGAACCGATCCGCGTGGGACCGAAGACCTTCCGCAACCGGTTCTACGTCGCGCCCCACTGTTCCGGTCTCGGGGTGGAGTATCCGGGTGCGCAGGCATACCTGCGAGGGATGCGGGCGGAAGGCGGATGGGCCGCAGTCAACACCGAGTACTGCGCGGTCGACGCCGAGAGCGACGACTCGCCGTGGGTCCAAGCACGACTGCTCGATGAACGCGACGAAGCCAACCTGCGCCTCATGGTCGAGCGCGTCCACGAGTTCGATGCCCTCGCCGGCGTCCAGCTCGTATACATGGGCGCCGACCACACCGGATACGTCACGCGCCTTCCCGCCGGCGGACCCTCACAGGTCGCCAGCGCCATGTCGGGCCACTCGTGCTACGCCATGGACAAGTCCGACATCCGTCGCATCCAGCAGTCATACGTCGCTGCAGCAGTCCGCGCCCGAAACGTCGGATTCGACCTGATCCAGGTCGCCGCGCGTGAAGGGTTCTCCCTCCCGCTGCAGTTCCTTTGGCGCTACTGGAACCACCGCACCGACGAGTACGGCGGGTCTCTCGAGAACCGGACGCGATTCTGGCGGGAAACGCTGGAGCAGGTACGCGAAGCGGTCGGTGACGACTGCGCCATCGTGGCTGGGTTCTGCTTGGACTCCTTCAACGACACCTCGGACAGAGCATTCAAGGTCAGCGACGACGGGGTGGGTGTCGTCGAACTGCTTGATGACATCGTCGATCTCTGGGACATGCAGGTCGGGCACCTCGAGGACGACGTCAGCTCGTCACGGTTCTTCGAACCGTTCTGGCAGCGCGATTACATCGAGCAAGTCCGGCCCTACGCCAAGAAGCCCATCGCTGCCGTCGGACGGTTCACGGACCCCGAACTGATGGCCCGGGCGGTAGGTGACGGGGTCATCGACATCATCGGTGCCGCTCGCCCAGCGATTTCTGACCCGTTCATCCCCACCAAGATCCGAGAGGGTCGAGGCGATGACATCCGGGAGTGCATCGGTTGCAACATGTGCGTCTCGCGATTCAACAATGGCGGCGGTCGCATCGTCTGCACCCAGAACGCCACCGTCGGTGAGGAGTACCGTCGCGGCTGGCACCCCGAGAAGTTCAATGCCTCCGACCGTGCCGAAGACCCCGTCCTCATCATCGGCGCCGGACCTGCCGGCATGGAATGCGCACGTGTACTGGGCGAGCGCGGTTTCGAAGCAGTCCACCTCGCAGAGGCCGCCACCGAGATCGGCGGTCACGTCAACTGGGTATCGCAGCTGCCCGGATTGCGTACGTGGCGACGAGTGGTGGAATACCGCGAAGCCCAGCTGGCCAAGATGTCGAATGTCACCGTCCTCACCGGCAAGCACTTCGACCTCGAAGACGTCCTGGACTACGGGGCCTCGACGGTCATCGTCGCAACAGGCGCGAGTTGGGATCGTACGGGGACGAGCCCTCTGACCCACGTTCCCGTCTCTGGCGCCGACGCGTACCCAACCATGGTGTTCACGCCAGAGGACGTCATGCTCGAGAAGCGGGCAGTCGACGGCGACCGAGTTCTGGTCTACGACTGCGACGGCTACTTCATGGGGTCGAGCTTGGCGCAGAAGCTCGCCATGGAAGGCAAGAAGGTCACCCTCGTCACCCCCGCCGACCAGGTCGGTTCCTACCTGTTCCACACCGACGAAGGAGGGCACGTGATGCACGCGTTGCTCGACCTTGGCGTAGAGCTCGTGACGAGCCACGCGCTCGACGGCATCGAGCCGGGGACGGTGAGCGGGCACAACGTTTACCACTCGGCCAAGAAGATCAGTTGGTCTGTCGACGCCGTCGTACTAGTCACGCAGCGTCGGTCCCGCAACGATCTCTACGAGCAGTTGACTGCTGCGCCGGATCGTCTCCGCTCCGCAGAGATCAGTCAGGTGCTACGCATCGGTGATTGCGTTGAGCCGCGTGTCATCGCCGAGGCAGTCTTCGACGGCCACCGTCTGGGCCGTGAGATCGACACCCCTGACCCGGCCACGCCGCTTCCATTCATTCGGGAGCAGCGCATCCTGGGGTGGCGAGATGAGGACTACGACGGGGTCCTGCGGCACGTGCTGCCCTTGACGCCGGTGTCCCGTACGTCACTCCGATGACGCTCATTCGCCGGCAGAACAGGATGGACTGAGATGACCTTGTCATTGGACACGGGACGACGGATCGCACGGTCCGCCCACGCCGCGGCAGACCGACTGCGACTGCGGCCGCTGACGATCGTGGTGCTCGACGGTGGGGGGCACGTCGTCGTGGCGGAGAGGTCGGACGCCTCGCCGATCGGTCGATTCGAGATCGCGCGAGGCAAGGCCTACGGCGCATTGGCGCTCGGCATGAACTCTCGCGCGATCATGGAGCGGGGCGAGCTTCAGCCACAGTTCGTGGCGTCGGCGACAGCAGCTCTCGACGGACGGGTGATCCCCGTACCGGGCGGGGTTCTGGTCGACGATGTCAGCGGGAGGCTCGTCGGGGCGGTGGGCGTGTCCGGTGACACCTCCGACAACGACGAACTGGTGGCGATGGAGGCCATCGCTGCAGCGGGCCTCGCGCCCCGAGGCGCATGGGCGTAGGCGACCGAACGTCTCCGGGTCGGCTGTCGAGCGACGTCGAGCGCACGGCGTTCTAGTTCGTGCTGCCGTAGCGACCAGCGCAGAACGACCGGAGACGCTCGGCCAGGATGTGTAGCTCAGCCGCCGCATGATGCTCACGGTCCCAGGCGGCGTGCAGGTTGATGCTGAGTCGACCGGCGGGCGTTCGGATGGCCACGGGCACGAGATCGAATCTCGGATCGTCCGACACCACAGCGACTCCGCGACGAGCCGCTGCAAGCGCCTGCGCGACTCGCGGGTGTGCGCACTCGATGGGTTCATGGTGGGCGAGGCAAGCAGCAACCATGGCGTCGTCGAGCAGAAGACGAGGCCGCGAGGACCGGTCAAGCACGATCAGACGTTCCCTGGCAAGATCCTCAAGGTCCACCTCGTGGCTGGCTGCGAACCGGTGATCAGAAGAGACGTAGGCCCACACCGGAAGTTCCGCGACGAGCTTGCCAGCGAGCTCCCGCGGCGGTGGTGCAGTCAGTATCGCCATGTCGACGCGCGTCCCGATCGCGGCAAGGGCCTGCGGGTAGGTGCATTCTTCGACAGTGATGAGTGGATCGTCAGGAGACAGTTCGGCCAGGAATGGGGCCAGTACGTCCGACAGCGTGGTGGTGGGCGCCGCCATGCGGACGCGAGTCAGCTGGCCGGCGGCTAGGGAGGAGGCAACCGACGCCGCACCGTCCACGGCAGAGGCCACGGAGTCGGCGGCCGCGAGGAACCGACGCCCGGCGGCGGTGAGTTCCAACCTACGACCGGTACGCGTGAAGAGCACGAGCCCCAGGTCGCGCTCAAGCTGTTGAATCTGGCGCGACAGCGCAGGCTGCGACACCAGCAGCTCACCTGCGGCGGCCGAGATGGTGCCGAGACGGGCGACGGCGCGGAAGGTCGTCAACAGGCGCAACTCCATGGCAGCAAGCGTCTCACGCTTATGTTCCAAGCGCATATCGCTGTAGCCGAACCGGCATTGGACGACATGACCGATGGTGGCGCACGCTAAGTGGGTGACCACCCACGCACCTGCCGCAATGACCGCTCGCCGCCTCCTCACCGAACTGCCTGGTCCCCGCTCGAACGAGATTGCGCAGCGGAAGTCGGGCGCCGTTGCAGACGGCGTCGGAACGACCATGCCGGTCTACGCCGTTCGCGCGAACGGCGGAACCGTCGAGGATGTCGACGGCAATGTGTTGATCGATTTGGGCTCCGGCATCGCCGTCACGACCGTGGGCTCAAGTGCCCCCCGCGTCATCGACGCCGTTCGTCGTCAGGTTGAGGAGTTCACCCACACCTGCTTCATGGTCACCCCCTACGAGCCGTACGTCGAGGTCGCGGAGCGACTCAACCAGCTCACCCCGGGTGACCACGACAAGCGAACCGTCCTCTTCAATTCAGGCGCTGAGGCAGTCGAGAACGCGGTGAAGATCGCTCGCGCGCACACTGGTCGGCAGGCCGTCGTGGTGTTCGACCACGCCTATCACGGGCGTACGAACCTGACGATGGCGATGACCGCCAAGTCGATGCCCTACAAGCACGGCTTCGGACCCTTCGCGCCCGAGGTGTACCGCGCCCCCCTGTCGTACCCCTTCCGGGACTCCGGTCTGGACGGGCCGGAAGCAGCGCGGCGCGCGATCGACGTCATTGAGAAGCAAGTCGGCGCAGACAACCTCGCGGCTCTCGTCATCGAGCCCATCCAGGGCGAAGGGGGATTCATCGTCCCCGCTCGTGGGTTCCTTGCCGGGCTTGCGGACTGGTGTCGCCGCGAGGGAGTCGTCTTCGTCGCAGACGAGGTCCAGAGTGGCTTCGCGCGCACCGGCAAGATGTTCGCCTCGGAGCACGACGGCGTCGTACCCGATCTCATCGTGAGCGCCAAGGGCATCGCCGGCGGGTTGCCCCTGTCCGCCGTCACCGGGCGCACCGAGATGATGAACGCCGTGCACGCCGGAGGACTCGGCGGCACCTACGGCGGCAACCCGCTCGCATGCGCCGCCGCGCTCGCCGTCATCGACACCATCCTCGAGGACGACCTGATCGATCGGGCTGTCCGGGTCGAGCACCTCATCATGGGCCGGCTCGAGAAGCTGCGTGCCCGCGACGACCGGATCGGCGACGTTCGCGGTCGCGGGGCGATGGTCGCGGCCGAGCTGGTCCTTGCCGGCACCACCGAACCCGACCCTGGCCTGGCCAAGCAGATCGCCACCTATGCGCACCAGCAGGGCGTCATCGTCCTGACCTGCGGGACCTACGGCAATGTTCTGCGTTTCCTCCCGCCGCTCGTCATCAGTGACGCCGAACTGCACGAAGCATTCGACGTCCTCGACGAGGCGTTCGCAGGAGTGGCGCGGTGAGAGGCATCAGCGTCACTCGTGCCCGGATCGTCGTCGGTGGCGACCCATCGGCTCGGGCCCTCACGCAGCTCGTCGCCTCATGCACGCAATTTGGCCGGGACAACAGCTGAGCCTTCATCGCGTCAGCCGCTCTACCGACAGTCATCGACTCATCCTCCGCGAATCGACCACAGGCGTCGCCGTCGCAACCGCCCCAAGCACACCATCAGAGAGGCCCCTGTCCGTGAGCAAGCTCGACCCCATCTTGACCCGACTGGACCCCGAGGCGGGGATCTTGATCGGCGGGCAGTGGAGAAGGGGAAGTCGTTCGTTCGACGTCGACAATCCCGCAGACAAGACGATCGTGGCCCGAGTCGCAGACGGCGACAAGACACAAGCGCTCGCGGCCGTCTCGGCTGCCGTGGCAGCTGCCGCTGGCTGGCGCGACACGAGTCCGCGGAGTCGCTCGGAGATCTTGTACCGCACGTTCGAGGCGATGCGGCGCGACGCCGACGAGTTCGTTGCGCTCATCTGCGCCGAGAACGGGAAGTCCGAAGCTGACGCTCGCGCCGAGGTCGGCTATGCGGCCGAGTTCTTCCGCTGGTTCGCCGAGGAGGCCGTCCGAACCGGGGGGCAGTACGGCGAGGCGCCGGCCGGCGGGGTGCGTACTGTCGTCACTCATCGTCCCGTTGGCGTCGCGGCGCTCATCACGCCGTGGAACTTTCCGGCAGCCATGGCAACGCGCAAGCTCGCGCCAGCGCTAGCGGCGGGCTGCACGGTCGTTCTCAAGCCTGCTGCCGAGACGCCCCTGACGGCGCTGGCGGTGGCTCGCGCGCTCGAAGCCGCGGGACTCCCCGACGGTGTTGTGAACGTCGTGCCCACCACTGACCCGGCTGAGGTGGTGACGACGTGGATGGAGTCGCCGCAGGTGCGGAAGGTGTCCTTCACTGGATCCACCGGCGTCGGTCGGCACCTGCTCCGTCAGGCCTCGGACCGAATCGTCAACGCTTCGATGGAGCTCGGTGGCAACGCGCCGTTCGTCGTTGCGGCAGATGCCGACCTCAAGGCGGCCGTCGACGGGGCGATGATCGCGAAGTTCCGCGGTGGGGGACAGGCGTGCACCGCAGCCAACCGGATCTACGTCCACGCTTCGCAGGCTTTCGATTTCACCGCGATGCTCGCGGCTCGTGTGAGAACACTCCGCGTCGGTCCCGGCACTGACGCTCGTTCAGAGATTGGACCCTTGATCAGCTCCCGAGCAGTGGAGAACGTTCAGGGTCTCGTCGACGATGCCCTCAGCCGCGGTGCTCGTATCGCGGCAGTGGCCGAGATTCCGGACAACCTGAGCGGCTACTTCTACGCACCCACCGTCCTGGGCGACGTCGCTCCTGACGCGGCCGCAGTCCAGAACGAGATCTTCGCGCCCGTGGCCCCCGTGGTGACCTGGAACGACGAGTCCGAACTCCTCGACATGGTCAACGGACCCGAGATGGGTCTGGCCGCGTACATCTATTCGCGTGACCTCAAGTGGGCGATGCAGGTCGGCGAGCGTGTCGAGGCTGGGATGGTCGCGCTGAACCGCGGCCTCGTTTCCGACCCTTCCGCTCCCTTCGGAGGACTGAAGCAGAGCGGACTCGGACGCGAAGGTGCTCGCGAGGGCCTCGCGGAGTACCAGGAGACGCAGTACCTCAGCATCGACTGGAGCCCGGCTTGAACGGGCGGTGTCGACGTAGCCTGCGGTGATTGCGGTCCGAGGTTGCCAGACGCAGCCGGGGGAGCCAAGTAGGGCGCGGCACTCCTGTGCACCGTTTCCTTCGCGCCGACTCTGGGCGGCGGCGACATGTCCCGCCGCGAACTCGGAGACGAGCTGCGCGAGGTAGGTGTTGCTGGCCCTGGGTCCAGGTCCTCACATCCCGAGCGCGTCATCGCTGCCCGCGCGCCTGACAGGATCCGTTGGGCAGGACCGCGGACCCTGGCAGCTCGCACGACTTGCGTTGGACTGATGAAACCGGGCGGTTCTTCTCCACGCGCAGCCGTCCTAGGCTCACTTCGAGCCAATCGCGACGAATCAAGCGGCTCGGGCTCGCGCTCGGCGGCTCGTCGCTCGGCTTGGGTGTGCTGTCGTCGCACATTGCGCGGATGCCAGCAAGAACCGGAAGCCAAGTTGCGGGATCACGAAGAGAGCGCGCGCCTGGCGTACCTCCACTGTTGCCGCATGCTTCTTCAGCCGCCTCTACGGTCCCTGACCACCCTTGTGTTGATCACCTCCCTCGCGCTGGCCGGGTGCGGCCGGACTCCGGAGGACGCCGACCGCGAGTCGCAAGAAACCCTCATGGAGACAACGCCGGTCGGCACAGAGAACGTCCCATCCGCTGTGTGGGCGGTCAACGGCGATATCAAGACCCTTGACCCGATGTACACCGTCGACTACCCGGGCAGTACGGCCCTGTCGTTGATGTGCGAGTCCTTGCTCACAACGCTCCCCGACGGTTCGATCGGCCCGGGGGTGGCTGAGCTGTCCAGGCCGGACGAGACGACGGTCGTCTTCGACATCGACCCGGACGCACGCTTCTGGGACGGCGCTCAGGTGACCGCCGAGGACGTGGTCTACAGCCTTGACCGGCAGCGCGACCCCGCTCTGGGTGGCTTCTACAGTGCGTTCTTCGATCGGGTCGACTCGATCGACGCCACGGGTCCCCAGCAGGTCACCGTCAAGCTCACCGAGCCCGACTACTGGCTCGACGGCGAGCTGGCCTCGCGCGCCGGCGTCGTGCTGCAGAAGAAGTACGTCGAGGACCGCGGCGAGTCCTTCGGCACGTCCTCCGGCGGCACGATGTGCACCGGCTCGTACAGCCTGGAGTCGTGGGAGCCCGCCACCGGGATCGTGGCCCGTGCGAACCCCGACTACTGGGATGGCGAGACGCCGAAGGTGGAGCAGATCACCATCAAGAGCGTCCCCGACGAAGCGGCCCTCACGTCGTCGCTGCTGACCGGCGAGGTCGACGGAACCTATCGACCCGCCAGCATGTCCACGCTCGACCAGCTGCGCGCTAGTGACGACGTCGAGGTCTTCCAGGGCCCGAGCTACAACACCGACGCCCTCATCGTGAGCAGCCTGGACGGACCGCTCGGTGACGAGGGGGTGCGTCGAGCCCTCTCGCTCGCTCTGGACCGCAAGGGCATCATCGAGTCGGTCTACCGGGGCGCTGCCAGCACGCCGCACTGGATCGCGAACCCGGGGACCTTCGGCTACGCCCAGGACGTCTTCGAGGAGGCCTACCAGGACGCCCCGGCGTGGGAGCAGGACCTGGAGGAGGCCAAGGCGCTCGTCAAGGAGGCCGGTGCCGAGGGCAAGACCATTACGATCGGCATGACCCGTGGCCTGGCGCAGATCGCCGCCGCGGCGGGAGCCTACGAGGCCGCCGCTGCCTCGATCGGACTCAAGGTCAAGCTCAAGGCCGTGTCGACGGAGAACTTCATCAACTTCTTCATCGACCCGCAGGCGCGCGTCGGGCTCGACGCCTTCTTGACCGCTGACTACCCCGACTACGCCGACCCGGCGGCCTTCATCGCCACCATCGTCCTGCCGAACGGCGCCCGGAACTACGCCGCGCTCGAGGACAAGCAGCTGATCGAACTCATGGGGAACGCTCGGGGCACCGCGGACCCGGACGAGCGCGCGCGCATCGTGATCGACGCGCTGAACCGCTTCAACGAGGTGCTTCCGTGGATCCCGCTGGTGCAGCCCAACACCGTCCTGGTGATGAACCGCAAGCTCACCGGGGCCGTCAGCTCCTTCGCCTACATGTCAGGACCGTGGGCGGCGGATCTGGGAGGAAGGTGACATGCATGTGCCCTTCCTACTCAAACGGTTCCTGATCCTTCTGGCGACTTTGCTGGTCGCGAGCTTCGTGATCTTCTCGGCGATGTTCCTGGCGCCGGGAAAGCCGATCGCGGCGCTGACCGGGGGGCGCTCGGTGTCCCCGGAGGCGTTGGCGGTGCTCGAGCGGCGGTACCAGCTCGACGAGCCGTTCCTGACCCAGTACTGGAACTGGCTCTCCCATGCGGTCCGTGGTGACCTCGGCATCTCCATCGCGACCCGTCAGGAGGTCTCGGAGCTGATCGCGGAACGATCCGGCATCACCTTCGCCCTCGTCCTCTACGCCTCGGTCCTCATCGTGGTGATCGGGATCGGACTTGGGATGCTGGCCGGGCTTCGGCCCGGCAGGCTCGACACCGCTCTAATCGTGGCCACCTCGGCCGCGGCGGCGATCCCGCCGTTCCTCAGTGCGATCGTCCTGACGATGATCTTCGCGGTGTCCCTGGGATGGCTTCCCGCGCTCGGAGCAGGGGACGGCTTGGTGGAACGGGTCGAGCACCTCACACTGCCGGCGGTGGCCCTGGCCCTGTCGTCGATCGCCGTGGTGGCCCGGGTGACGCGGGCCTCGATCCGCAAGGAGGCCGGGCGCGAGCACGTGCAGACCGCGATCAGCCGCGGAGTCCCCCGTCGCGGCGTGATCACGCGTCACGTGCTGCGCAACGCCGCCATCCCGATCACCACGTCCACCGGGATCACGATCGCGTCGTTGATCGCCGTGTCCGCCGTCGTGGAGACGGCGTTCAGCCTCAACGGGCTGGGCCAATACCTGATCGTGTCGTCGAACTCGAAGGATCTCGCTGTGGTTCAGGGCATCGCCCTCGTCCTGGTGCTGGCGTTCGTGCTTCTCAACCTGCTGGTCGACATCGCCTACGCCATCCTCGACCCCCGAGTGAGTCTGGGAGCCAAGGCCGCATGACCGCTGTCATCACCGCGGAGGCGTCCGCGGGCAAGCTCACTCGCGCGCGGTCCTCGCGGCTCGGCATTCCGGGCGTCGTGGCGGTCGTGGTCCTCGTCCTGGCAGTCGCCGCAGCGATCGCCGGGCCCTACCTCGCGCCGTACGACCCCAGTGCAGGAAGCCCGTCGGGGGCATGGCTCGGGCCGTCGCCGGGACACCTGCTCGGCCAGGACGTCCAGGGCCGCGACGTGGCGTCACGACTGCTCGCCGGCGCCCGGTCGTCGATGCTCGGGCCTCTGATCGTGGTCGTCCTCAGCCTCGTCATGGGCTCGGTGCTCGCTCTGCTCGCGGCCTGGCGTCGAGGAGTGGTCGACTCGATCATCTCCTCGACGATGGACATCCTGTTCGCCTTCCCGGGAATCCTGCTCGCCGCTCTTGCTGCAGCCGTCCTTAACGCGGGCCTGTGGCCAGCGGTGATCGCCCTGTCGGTGGCCTACACGCCGTACGTGGCGCGCCTGCTGCGGGGGGTGTTCCTCCGTGAGCGCGAGCTGCCGTATGTGGCGGCCGCCGAGATCCAGGGATTCAGCGCGATCACCATCTGCCTGCGTCACCTGATCCCCAACGTGCTTCCCGTGATGGTCGCGCAAGGCACCTTGCTGTTCGGGTACGCGGTCCTGGACATCGCGATCCTGTCCTACCTCGGCCTGGGCATCCAGCCGCCTAGTCCCGACTGGGGCGTGATGGTCTCGGAGAATCAGTCAGGCGTCCTCCAGAGCTACCCGCTTCCCGTGCTCAGCGCCGGATGCTGTGTCGTTGTCGTCGTCGTGGCGATGAACATCCTGGGCGAGCGACTTCTCGGCGCGAAGGACAACGAGCGATGACCGACCTACTAGACAGCGACGTGGACGCCACGCCGAGCCGGTTGGGTGAGGTACGTCCGCTGCTGGAGCTGCAGTCACTGAGCGTCGCGATCGACGTCGGCGGCGTCGAGCAACCGATCCTCAGGGACGTCTCGCTCTCGATCCTTCCCGGCGAGGCGCTCGGACTCGTCGGAGAGTCGGGTTCTGGGAAGTCCATGACGGCGAAGGCGATCGATCGGCTGCTGCCCGATGGCGCGCGCCAGAGCGGAACGATCCTCTTCGACGGGCAAGACGTGTCCGCGTTGAGCGGACCGGCGCTGCGCTCGTACCGCTCGGACGTCGCCATGATCTTCCAAGACCCCCGGGTCGCGATCAATCCGGTGCGCTCGATCGGCGACTTCATGACCGAGATCATGGTGGGGAACCGGAGGATGCGTCCTCGTGCCGCCCTCGACAGCGCCGTGGAGATGCTGGGGCGAGTGGGGATCTCGGACGGCCGGCGGCGGCTGGACCAGTACCCGCACGAGCTATCGGGAGGACTGCTCCAGCGGGTGATGATCGCCAGCACGCTGCTCACCCAGCCCCGGCTGCTGCTCGCCGACGAGCCGACGACGGCCCTGGATGTGTCGACGCAGGCCGAGGTGATCGGGATCCTGAGCGAGCTCCAGCAGGACCTCGACCTGGCCATCCTCTTCATCACCCACGATCTCGAGCTGGCCAGCGCCTTCTGCGACCGCACGGCGGTGATGTACGGGGGCGAGGTCCTTGAGATGGCCGCCTCGACCGCTCTGCAGGACGACCCGCTGCATCCCTACTCGGCGGCACTGGGCGCGGCACGGCCTCGACTCAACGAGCGCCGTGCGCGCTTGGATGCCATTCCGGGCCGGCCGCTCTCGGCTGTCGAGGCGCCCCGCGACGCGTGCTCGTTCGCAGCGCGGTGCCGTCATCGCGTAGACGAGTGTGTCGCCGCGCACCCCGATCTGCGGCCGCTCGAGGGTGGCCTGGTGCGTTGCATAAGAGCCGGTGAACTGCGAGCTGCCCGGACGGAGGTAGGACATGACGCGCGCTGAGGCGGTCGCCCTCGAGGTCGCCGGGCTGGGAAAGACCTACGGCGACGTTGTCGCCGTCGACGATGTCTCGTTCAGCATTCCCGTCGGCGGATCGATGGCGCTCGTGGGTGAGTCGGGGTCGGGCAAGACCACCATCGCCAAGATGATCATGGGACTCGAGCGCGTCGGGGCCGGGACGGTGCACGCTTGCGGACGCGACCGGACTAACCCGGCGCGATCGCTCGAGGAGCGCCGCCGCCGGGCGCGGGAGGTCCAGATCGTCTTTCAGGACCCGTACTCGAGCCTGGACCCGCACCAGACCATCGCGGACATGCTGTCGGCGGTCGTCCGGCTTCACCACCGATCGCTGAGCGCTGCGGACTGCCGCGACCGCGTCGCGCAGCTGCTCGACATGGTCGGCCTCCACGAACGGCACGGCCAGGCCCTGCCGCGCGGCATGTCAGGGGGTCAGCGGCAGCGAGCCGCGATCGCTCGCGCACTGGCTGCGGAGCCGCAGATCGTCATCCTCGACGAGTCGGTCGCAGCTCTCGATGTCTCCATCCAGGCGCAGGTGCTGAACCTCCTCGCGGACCTGCGCGACCGGCTCAACGTCACGTACCTGCTGATCAGTCACGACCTCGCGGTGGTCCGGCAGCTGACGGACACCGCAGTGGTCATGCGGCAAGGAGTGGTGGTGGAGTCGGGCAGCACTGGTCAGATCCTGGATTCACCGCAGCATCCGTACGCACAGCACCTGCGTGCGAGCGTGCCTGGGCCAGGCTGGGTGCCCCCTCGGCGGGCTTGAAGCGACTTCCGGGCAGCTCCAGCTCGGCTGACGACGACTGGGCAGTGCAACGCCTAGGCAGGCCGCTCGGCCCCGTCGCCCTTTCAGGCACCCCGCACGCGTCGACCGGACACTTCCTCCGTGTCCATTTCAGGCCTCCGATTCCGTAACTGAAGTCAGTCGGCCCGTACGCGAGACGTGGGTGAGGGCTGGACGTGTCGGGCGCCTGAGGCATGAGCGGCTCCGCTGACCACCGACCCGGCGTGGCTCCTCGCCTGTGTGGGTCCAGCGCGGTCAGTCAGTGTCCCAGCAGGCTCCAGAACGAGGACGCGAGGCGCGACGGCTTGCCGGACGCGGCCTCGGTCTGGTCCGCGATCGAGAACGCCACGGTGCCTGCGTTGACGCCTAACCAGCGAAACGGCTCCGGCTCCCACTTGCGTGACTGCCGACCGGCCCATGGAAGTGCGCGGACGCTGTCGTCGCGGTCGCCGATCTCGGCAGCAAGAGTTCGTCCGGCGAGGTGCGCTGTCGCGACGCCGTCTCCGACGTAACCGCCGGCGTGAGCCAGTCCTGTCCGTCGGTCGTAGCCGACCGATGGGTACCAGTCGCGAGGAATGCCCAGGTTGCCGCCCCACGCATGGGTGAATTCGACGCCGTCGATGGCCGGGAAGATCTCGGTCAGGATGCTGCGCAGCTTCGCGTGAACGCCTTCGTCCTTGTCGTACTTGGGCTTGATACGAGAGCCGAAGTGGTAGGGAGCCCCACGTCCGCCGAATGCGAGCCGCCCGTCGGCCGTGCGCTGACCATAGATTCGCAAGTGACGCTTGTCGCTGAAGGTTTCGCGTCGGTGAAGCCCGATCTCATTCCACTGTTCGTCGCTCAATGGTGCGGTCGCGACCATGAGCGAGTACATCGGCACCAGGTCGCGCTTGGCGCCAGGCAGGTCGGCGGTGTAGCCCTCCGTGGCTCTGACGATGACATCGGCACGCACTGAACCCCGCGACGTCGTCAGACACCGATCGCCGATCTCCAGTACCGCAGTGTCCTCGTAGATCTTGACGCCGAGGTCGCGGACCACGCGGGCCAGCCCGCCTGCGAGTTTGGCGGGATGGAGAACAGCGCAATGCGGGGTATAGGTAGCTCCAAATAGATCCGAGGCTGCCACTCGACGACTGGCCTCTTCGCGGGTCAGTAGTTGCATGTCGTCGGCGGCGAATCCCCAGTCTCGCCAGACCTGCACCTCGCGTTGTGCACGAGCCCACTGCGCGGCGTTGCGCGCGGTCGAGATGTAGCCGGCTTGCTCGAAGTCACAGTCGATCGCTTCTGCGGCTACGACCGCTCCGATTTCGCGCACGGTCGAGAACATCGCTCGCTGCATCTGTATCGCGTCGAGGCGGCTGCTGCTGGACTCGACCTTCTTGAGACTCGCGGGGAAGATGGCAGAGCACCAACCGCCGTTGCGACCCGACGCCCCGAACCCGACAAATTCCTTTTCGAGGATGCCAATCCGCAGCGTGGGGTCGGCCTTGATCAGGTAGTAGGCGGTCCACAGCCCTGTGTAGCCAGCACCGATGATGGCGACATCAACGTTCGTGTCACCCGGCAGTTCGCTGCCAGGTGTTCTGCCCAAGTTGGCGTCCTGGTGCCAGAAGCTGATCGCAGCAGGGTCCGGGCTGTGCGTGGGCGTCATCGGGTTACTGATCTTCCGCTGGGTGGGAGTGAGGAGCTCGAAGGGCGACTCGCACCGCCAATCGAACGTCCATCAGTCTCGTTGTGGCTAGCACGTCGACGCCATTGGACGGTCGACCAAACTCGGCAACCTCTGCTGGACGCACGTACGAGCGTTCACGATCCGGCTTGTCCGTCTGTCGGGGCGGTGCTGGCTTCTAACGACGTTACGCAGCTGATTGGGGCCACGGCCGCTGGAGCGACGCATGTCGTAGCGGTCGGCGAGGCCCTCCTTATGTGTCACTGGCAGAGCCATCGCGCGGAAGGGCCGAACGGTCCTGCTCGACATCAGGCTTGGCTGTTGCGTGACGCGATCTCTCGACAACGTGGACAGCTGTCTTGTGAAGGATCGATCGGGAAGGACTGATCCCACCACCTGGTCCAGGACTCGCACCTGATGCCACACGCCGTGGTCATCGTGCCCATCTCCTTGGCGTGGATCCTCGACGTCGGCACTATGACGACTTCTCGGGTCTCATCTTGGCGTCGACTCGACTCAGCGACGACGAACCACCTGTTCACGCAATCACCGACTTTGTGCTCCGAAGCTGGCGGCCGTTGCGACATGCAAGGGGGACCGCCGTAACGCGGCTCCCCGTCGCGTGCCTGATCCACGCCGGCCGGTCGAACTGTAGGACGACGCGTTGCCGTCGGCCTGTTGGTGATCAGGGAACTTTCCAGAAGCTTCTGTCGGAATCATGGTCTCAGGGAGCGAGGGTGGCGGGATCGGCGAGGCCGGGAACACGCCTCTGGGCCTGACCCGTCGACGGTGAGCGGACGACGAGATGCCGGTTCGTGAGTTGTTTGCGCAGGACGGCCTAGGTCAGTCCACCAGTCGCAATGACTCGCGCTTGTAGGGCAGGGGTGACGACGGGTCGGGCGACTCGAACTCGCGTGCCAGACGATGACCGTCGAACATCACCTCGGCCAGCGGGCGCGGCGACAGTGCGTCGCCGATGCAGTAGACGGTATTAATCCCCGAAGCATCCAATGCTTGGCGATCGGCCATCAGTTGCTGGTACAGATCGTCGACCGGGGACCGCATCGTTACGAGCACCGCTGCGTCCGTCTCCAGCGAGAAAGGCACCTCGAATTCGCCCACGCCGCGGAGCACGCCTAGGCCAGCTTCCGTCAGTAGGACGTCTCGATACATGGCTACGCCACTGGCGTGGAGGGATGATCGAACGGCGGGCCCGTCCAGCGTCAGGTCCCCTTCCGCGGCAACGCTGCCGTGCGGCGTCACGATCGAAACGTTGTACCCCTCGTTGGCAAGCAGCTGAGCGATGCTTGACCCCAAGTAACCGCCCTCAGCGTCGTAGACGCTCACGCGGCACCCGGGGGTAGGCCGCTCGCCCCTGAGGAGTAGTTGTTCCGGCGTGAACACCCACTTCAGACCATCTAGTCCTGGTAGCGCCGCGTGTGTGCTCGGCGTGAGGCCGTTGCGCAGCCATCGGGCGCCTGTCGCTATGACCACGTGCGAGGCCCCGTAGTCGAGAATGGCGTCTGCATCCAGGGTGGTCGCCGGAATGAACTGTAGGTTCGAGAGCTTGTCGACCTGGATGAGCCTGTGGTCGATGAATCGTCCCCACTCTCGCAGTCCGGGTAGCTCGACCACGGGACGCAGATGTCCACCGACCTGGTCGGCGGAGTCCACAAGGTGCACCATCTCGGCTCCGCGTTTCGCGAGTCCGATGGCTGCTTCCAAACCAGCTGGTCCGGCGCCGACGACGAGGATGCTGACGTTCTTGTCTTCGAGTGGTTCGAACCGTTCAGGGTGCCAGCCACGCCTGTATTCCTCGCCGGCAGTGGCGTTTTGCGCGCACGCCATGTTGCCACGATCAAGACTGCTGATGCAGTGGTTGATGCCCATGCATTCCCGGATGTCCTCGATCCGCCCCTCGTAGAGCTTCTGGGAAAGAAGGGGTCAGCTATCGATTGACGCGCCGATCCGATGATGTCAATGACGCCCGACCGCACGGCCTGTGCCATCGAGTCAGGACTCGTCCATCGGGAAACTCCGACGATGGGCTTCTCGGTAGCACCGCGTATACGCGTGAAGAGATCCATGTTGCGCCCCTCGGGGATGACTCGCGACGGACTGATGTCGCTTCCCCAGTCCAAGACGGACCCGACATTGAGATCCCACAGGTCGACGAGTGGATCGGCCATCTCTATCAAGGCCGCGCTCTCCTCAAGCGTGTGCCCCCAGGGACCTTGCGTCTGGACTGACATGCGAGTCGCGATGGCGCAGTCGGCACCGACTGCGTCCCGGACCCGGCTAAGCGTCTCGACCCAGAACCTGGCCCTGTTCTCGAGCGACCCTCCATACCTGTCGTTGCGGTGGTTATGGAACGGTGAGAAGAACTGCGCGAAGAGGTACCCATATCCGGCCAGCACGTCCACGATGTCGTAGCCCGCGTTGCGGCCGCGCACGGCCGCGTCGACGAAGGACTGTTCGACGCGGTCTATGTCCTCAAGAGTCATGATCTTCGGAGTCCCGAGCGGCCCCGCGGGCGGCGGCAGCTCGCCTGCCAGGCCGGATGGGGATAGAGCATGCTCGCGGGACAGCCGCCGCATGGCGTGGGCGCCGCCGTGGTGCAGTTCGATGCTCGCGAGCGCCCCGTGGTCATGGACGGCGTCCACCATCAGCTTGTGTCGTCGTCCGTCTTCGTCGTCCCAGATGTCGCTGGAGTGCAAGGGGAACTCGTCGCTGCTAGGTCCGACGCTGGAGAACTCTGTCGAGACTGCGGCCCAACCACCTTCCGCGCGAACTGCACGGTATGAGGCCCAGGTGGACGGACGCAGTACACCATAGGCAGTTCCATGAGGAACGTTGAAGAACCGGTTACGCAGGGTCTTGGGACCAATGGTGATCGGTTGGAACAAGACCTTGTGATGATCAGCTGGGGGCACGGAAGATCCAACCTCGCTTCAGAGATCACTGGACGGCCGCCAGTACGGCTTGCACAACGCCTGCTGGCTCAGCGAGGCGATCATCACCGAGGACGTCGTGTGTCGCGACCTGGCCCTTGCGAGAAGTCCGCAGGCTAGCCAGAGGTCTTCCTTGGTGCACTCTCTTGCGGGTCCGACGCTAATCACCGAACTGAGGGCCTGTTTTGTGAAGATCGCCCAAGGCGTGGACCATCCTTCGACGGATAGTTCTAAATCAGCTGGCTCCCCGTGACGCTTCGAATGCCGATCCTCGATGAACTAGGTTGTCGCGATCACTGCTGCGATGTCCGTGAATCGCCAGCATTCTGACCTAGTGCACAACTGCAAGCCCACGAACGTCGTGCCTATCAGCGACCGCGTCGCATATGCGGACAAGCTGTGTCAGCGCGCTTGGGTGAGCCGAGTACTCGAGTCCCCCGCGAGGTCGCCACGCTGGCTCGAACGGACCTCGCGTCAAGCAGTCGTCACCCACTCATAACTCAACTGCACGAGGTCCCACACGACCTCCAGCTCCTGACGATCCCTGGGACCGAACACCAGCAGGGCATCCTGCACTGGATGAGGGAGGCCCCATCGGGCGTCCTCCACCTCCTTCATCACCGACCCGGGGACCGAGAGGTGGAGGCTCCCGTCGTGATGAGGATGCAGGTGCGCGAACTCGCGTCCCCGCTGAAATCTCTCCGGCGGAGCCGACCCGAAGCCTTCCGCGAGGTGGAGAGCCCGTGCGTGCGACACCGACACCAAGGTCGGGGCCATGTAGGTAAAGGGAAGCGCACGCATGCGGAACCAGAGCTCTTCCTGCACCATCACCGGAGCGATCTGGGAGCGTTGACCGTGCGGGGCTGGACCGATCACGTCCGGCAGCGAACCTTGGCGGCGGGGCAGGGCGAACGCGTGGAATGTCATCGCCGACCTCTCAGCGCTGACGACGCGCCAGCAACGAGTGGGTGTCTGCTAGAGATCGCTTGTCCCACCATGAGGTAGTCGAGGTCTGCGTCCTCGAGGGCCGAGAACACAGGTCCGGCTGGATGGAATGACCAGTCGCAGAAGCGGTCTCTTGCCGACATCGCCGCTGGCGCGGGATCTGCGACGCGGGAAATATGAAGGGTCACCCGTTGAGCGTAGGCAGAGTGCACGGCCGCCGTCATTCGTCGTGCCGTATGAAACTCGATGCGCCACCGTTCGTTCGTACAGCACCTCAAGGGTCGGCCAGAGCGCTCGGGGGTGCCGTCACGCCGTTCGTCCCAACAACGTCCCCGCGCACGGGGCGCCTACGCGCTTGCCGGAAGGTGATAGAGGTCACCTGTCTTTCGTCGGATCGGGATAACAGGGCACGTGACGACAACTCGCCAAGATGAGCACCAAGTGGACGAGAGGGAACAGCATGGTCGACAGCGTCGAGATCGCAGTCGTCGGAGCCGGCTTCGCCGGACTCCGAGTAGCGCGGGATCTGAGCGCGGATGGCCACTCGGTCGTGCTGCTCGAAGCAGCCGGACGAGTCGGCGGCCGCGCATTTAGTCGAGAGTCCTCGACTGACCCCGGGACCACGGTGGAAGTGGGAGGAGCCTACTTTCACCGGCACCACCACGCCCGCCTCGCAGCAGAGGTCGACCGCTACAACGTTGAGACGCAACCTGCGGCCCCGTTCAAGGTCTTTCGGAACAAGCTTGCGCCTGGGGGACAGGATTCTGCGTTCCCCATTCCGTTCGACGAATTCCTTGAGGCCGAGAGAGTCCTCTACTGCCTCATCCGCGACGCACGCCGGATCGATCCTCACGCAGGTCTTGAGAACCAGGACCTCAAAGACCTGGACATCTCCGCGCACCACTACCTGAACGAACTGAACCCCCCGCCGGTCACCAACCAGCTGCTGCGATCGTGGATCTGGAACATGATGGGCCAGCGCGTCGAGGACGCTTCAGCCCTGTGGGTTCTCCAACTGATCGCGTCGCACGGCTACTCCGTACTCGGCGTACTGCTGTCGTTGGACGAAGTCATGGCTAGCGGCACCGCAACACTGACGACCGCGATGGCCAACGACGTGGCCGATCTCCGGCTTGGTGAGTCGGTGCACTCCATCCATCAGCAGGCGGACCGGGTCGACGTCACGTACGGCGCGGAGCGTCGGTTGCATGCCCGACACGTGGTTGTCGCGACGTCCTTGAACTGCATGCGAGACCTGCGGTTCGAACCTCCCTTGGCGGGCCCGCGGGCGGAAGTCGTTGCGGAAGGACACGGAGGTCGGGGCCTCAAACTTCTCATCCACGTGCATGACGTGCCGGAAGGCATCTCGTGCACCGGTGACGGCATCTTCCCGACCTTGTATGACTACCTACCCGCTTCCGACGGCGGGCGGATCCTTGTCGGCTTCACCGACCGGGATTCCTTCGACCCCACGGATAGCGACGCGATTGAAGCTGCGGTTCACCACTATCTGCCTGAGGCCGTCGTCGTCGGAACGGATTATCACGACTGGTGCGCGGATCCACATGTCCGTGCGCCGTGGGTTTCCCCGCGGATCGGCCAGGTGACGCGCGCCCACAAGTCGCTCGGTGAGCCACACGGTCGCGTGCACTTCGCGGGCTCCGACGTATCCCTACTCTTCCCGGGCTATATCGAGGGCGCGCTAGAGACCGCCGACCGGGTGCGGTCAGAGATTCGCGGCTGAGAAGCCTCACCTGGCTTTCACTCGCCCGGGCGGAAGTCGCTCGACACCCCTGATAGGCACGGTGGCCTCACCCGTGGCGTAGTTCCGCGCAACGCTGCTCGTGCGGCTTGCAGACCTCATGGACTGGGAGTCGTCTGTGTACGACGGCGAGTACGAGCCGGCCGAATTTCAGGAACGTATCCGTCGCAGGCACAGCCTTCCCCGCCAACGTCGACCTTGTCGGCGACGATCAGGGCCCAGGACGCCGACTTCCCAGACCAGACCGGTACGTGGGTGGTCGTCACTCCATGGAGGACTGCCAGCAACAGCGCGAGCGGCGGTTGCAGGAAGGTGACAGGGATCACGACAACTTCGTCGAATATCAGCAACGCATGCTGCCCGGCTTGCCGCCCAAGATGTCCCTCACTCTCACAAGGAGGGGCCATGAGCAGCATCGTCCGAGGCCACGACCCTACTGCAGCAAGGTGTGCCACCTCGGGAACAGCTCCTGTCCCACTCACGCAACTCAGGCCCGCGCGCACTACCCACCCGCGCTGCTGGACGGAGCTCGGCAACACCGCCCGCTCCTTGCCGACGTGCTTCTCGGACTGCAGTAACAGCGGCACCACCCGGGCGTACGTCTCGCCGCTGCATCCGCAAGGTGTTCGCACCTGATCCCGCTCACCGTTCGAAGGAAGAAACGACATGTACCTGACAACTGCTTCACGGATTCGCCGACTCACCGGCGCGGTCCTGGTGCTGGCGGTGATGGGAGCCGCCAGCGGCTGCAGCACCGAATCCGGTGGTCAGTCCACTACTGCTACGACGTCCAACGACGACGAAGTGGCGCAGAACGCGACCGCCGCCATTGAGAAGCTGTACGGCAACGGGACGTTCGCCGAACCGGCATCGACCGGCCCCAAGGCACAACCTGGCTACAGGGTCGCGATGGTGAGCTCGGGGACTCAGTCTCCGACAGGCACGTCCACGGCGAACGGGGCCAAGGAGGCCGCCGAGCTCCTTGGTTGGGATCTCTCCATCTATGACGGGAAGTACGAGCCCTCTGAGTACCAAGAAGGCATCCGTCAGGCCGTCTCGCAGAACGTGGACGCGATCTGGCTCTACTCGATCGACTGCCCGCTAGTGAAGACGGCACTCGAAGAGGCCAAGAAGGCAGGCATCCCGGTCTTCTCCCAGGAGGCCGCCGACTGCAGTGATGTCGACCCCAGCGAGACGTCGTACTACGAGCGGAGCCTGGAGTTCTCCGAAGGCAATTTCATCGAGTGGGGCGAGGGTCTCGGTGCATCGGAGGCTACGTGGCTGCTTTCCAAGCTCGGGTCCAAGGCCGACATCATCGAGGTCAGCAACACCGAGCTCGTCATCACCAAGGCTGTGCATGACGGCTTCCAGAAGGCCATGAAGGAGCAGTGCCCTGAGTGTAAGGTCACGACCCTCCCGATTCGTTTGGCGGACTTCGGGCCCGCCCTGCAGGAGAAGGTCTCGACCGCACTCCTCCGGAACCCCAAGGCGAATGGGCTGGCCTTTTCCTACGACGACCTGGTGACGGCCGGCGGTGCAGCAGCGGTCATGGCATCAGGACGGAACGACTCGCTGGAGGTCGTAGCTGGCAGCGGCTATGCGGCCAATATCGACCTCGTCCGGCAGAACAAGGGCCAGGACGCTGGGTGGACATACGACGGCGCATATGAGGCCTGGTCGACAGCGGACATGATCAACCGGTACTTCGCTGGCGAGGACAGTGTTCCGTCAGGGGTGGGCATCTCGATGTTCGACCACGACCACGACCTTCCGCCCGAGGGGGAAGCTTGGTCGACCAGCATCGATTACGAGCCGGTTTTCAAGAAGGTATGGGGCGGCGTCTCCTGATCCGTTCCACCAGGGGGAGGACGTCCGCGCCCTCCCCCTGGAGTGGACTCACCCGCCCGGTCTCGGTCAGGGGTCAGGACACCGCTCGGACGTGTCGCTGAGAGCCGTACAATCCAGTCATGTCGATCGAGCACGACCTGCGGGCGGTCGCAGATGAGCTCACCCTCAAGATCCCCGCTATCGGTGAGGAAGTCCGCGAACGCTGCCGCTCCGGCGCGCCCAACTACTACCGCCGCAACGACCCGATGCTGCTTGAGACAGAACTTCCTAGCATCACCGGCGCACTCACGAGCGTCATCCACGGCCTCCGGAACGCCAGACAGCTTCCGGAGGGTGCCTCCGAAGGAGCCTTGGAGGAAGCGAGAGTTGCAGCGCAGGCCGGCGTCGAGCTCACCGACCTTCTTCTGACCCGCCGGATCGGCCAAGTGGTCCTGTGGAACTGGATCCTCGAGACGGCCGTACGCATCGTCCCCGCGGGCCCGCGTCAGATCGCCGTCTTGAAGCAAGCCGCGGAGTATCACTTCGCGTGGAACGATCGCATCACGCATGACGTAGTAGCGACATACGAGCAGGAGAAGTCGGCGTACTTCTTCCACAGCCGGGACCGACAGCGTCGAGCAATCGTGACGGATCTTCTCAACGGAGTACCGACAGATACTGAGCAGCTCGGCTACAACCTGAAGGTCGACCATCTGGCCGTCGTCGTCTGGGGCGGTACTTCCAGGGTCGCGTTGAAGTCCTTGGCGGCGCTCTACGACGCGTCCCTCCTCGTGGTGGAAGGCACAGGCGGGACATCCCTGGCTTGGTTGGGCAACAGCCGGCTCTGCGAATCCTTCGAGCGGAAGTTCGCAACCTTCCAGCCGCCGGCGGCCACCTTCGTTGCGGTCGGGGGGCCGCTCAACGGAATCGAGGGATTCCGTCGGGCACACAGGCAGGCGTGGCAGGCTTGCCGCGTTGGACGCCTCCGATCCGAACCGATCACCCGCTACCGCGATGTCGCTCTCGAAAGCGTCGTATTGCGTGACGCGCCTGCCGCTCGCGACTTCATGACGAGCGAGCTGGGGCCGATCGGAGAGGACGACGCGCGCACGCAACTCTTGCGCGAAACGCTGCGGGCCTACTTCGACACGGGGCAGAACGCAGCCGCTACCGCAGTCCGCATTCGCGTGCATGAACGAACCGTGGCGTACCGACTCAAGTCGATCGAGGAGCGCCTGGGGTTCCCGATCAACGACCGCCGCGACGAGCTCGCCGTTGCCCTACGTCTAGCCGACGTCCTCCACGACACCAGCGATCGTCAACTGTCCATCCTCGGCGAAAGCAGCCAAGGAGAGACGGGCGTCTGAGGCGACTCATACACCTCCGCGCCGGCCCCATCGCCAGACCCGAGACGCCCGGCACGTCAGCAATCCCACAAAGACCACCCCCATCTTGTCGGAGCATGCAGAGGCGATCGGAATGGTCGGCTCCCAAACTGACGCAGCGCAGTCGCGCACCCGAGCGTTAGTAAAGGAGTTCCCCATGATTCGCCACGTCTTTTCCTGGCGGGTGGCCGAGGGCCACAGCAACGACGACGTCATCGAGCTGCTGAACACCCTTCGTGAGCCGTACCCCTACATCAAGTACTGGGAGCTCGGCGCACATGAAGGCGACCCGGGCGACAACGGCCAGCCCTTCAGCGGTGTGCTGATCAACGACTTTGAGTCCTGGGATGACCTGCACAAGTACTCGATCGACGAGTTCCACCTCGAGGTCGTGGCCAAGCTCAAGCCGAAGCTGGCCGAGCGCGCCGTGGTGGACTTCGTGCGTGAGGAGTCCTGATGGGCGAAAGGGCAGGCATCAAGGTCGCAACCAGTCCCTGGGGCCCCGATGACCAACTCGGTGCTCTCAACCACCTGAGCCCTGAGGGCTCTGCGTCAATCCTGGCGCGCGTCGATGGTTCCAAGAGCTACGACCTCAGCATTGACTACTTCGTTGGAATGCCCAGCTTCCAGGCGGCAGGCGACCCGAGCTACCAGCTCTTCATGAGCCACACACCCAGCGGCACCGTCGTCGACAACATGAACGGGGTGGGGGAGGCCGGCAATCGGCACGTCTGCTACTCCGGCGACGTCGTCTTCATGTACACCCATACAGGGACGCACATCGACTCCCTGAGTCACTTCGGAGTCGACGGACACATCTACAACGGGTTCTCGGTCGAGGACAATCTCGGAAGCCGCGGCTGGACCAAGGGCGGGGCTGAGGTCATCCCGCCCATCATCACCCGTGGCGTCCTTCTCGACGTAGCCAAGAGCCACCAGGTCGAGTGTCTGCCCGATTCATACGCGATTACCATTGAGGACTGTCAAAAGGTCCTAGACAATGTGGGCATCACCCTGCAGGCCGGTGACGTCGCGATGGTCCGGACGGGGCGCATGGGTTTTTGGCCCGACGGTTCGAGGGTCCTGGGCAATCCTCCCGGGCTCAGCCTGGAAGCGGCCAAGTGGCTCACCGCTCAGGGCATCTCGGCTATCGCGGCCGACCAGGAGTGCGTCGAAGTCGGGCCGTCCCAGCACGAGGACAACTGGCTGCCTGGGCACTGTCACTTCCTTGCCGAGGCCGGAGTTCCGATGATCGAACTGGTCAACCTGGAGGACCTGTCGCGTGACGACGTCAACGAGTTCTGTCTGATCGCCGCCCCCATCCGTTTGCGCGGCGCGAGCGGCGCACCGCTACGCCCCATCGCGCTGCCGCTGCGTGCCAGTTGAGCGCGACGAGCCACGGACAAGGAGGAACGGGATGACCATGCCGAAGGTAGCTGTCGTCGGCGGATCGATCGCCGGTCTGACAGCGGCAAACGTGCTGCGTGACGCCGGTTGCGACGTCGACGTCTACGAACGCAGCGACACACTGCTGTCGGGTTTTGGCACCGGGATCGTGGTTCAACCCGAGCTCGTCCGATACCTGCTGGAGCGCACTACGACAACACTGGAAGACATCAGCGTCCCCAGCCACGAGATGCGGTACTTCGACGCTGCTTCTGGAGAGAGCACGGGCAATGTTGAAGCCGGATGGCGCTTCACGGCCTACAACGCCGTCTACCAGAAGCTGCTCGACTCCTTCGGGGAGCAGCGGTACCACCTGGGCAAGGAACTCGTTAGCGTGACCCCCGGGACAGACAACTCCTCAGCCGTCTTCGCCGACGGCAGCGAAGTCGTTGCCGACCTCATCGTATGTGCGGACGGCGGCGGTTCTGTCGCGAGATCCCAACTGCTCGGTAGGACCCCCGACTACGCCGGCTACGTGACGTGGCGTGGGATGGTGGACGAACGTGACGTCTCGGCCGAAACGTGGGAATTCTTCCAGGGCGCCTTCACCTACGGGCTGCTTCCTGACGGACACATCATCGCGTATCCCATCAGTCAGGTGTCTTCCGAAGGTGTGGTGACGGGCGAAACCCGGCTCAACTTCCAGTGGTACTGGAACGTTGAGGCCGGAGCGGCACTCGACGAACTGATGACGGCGAACGACGGCAGCAGGCGTCCCGTTTCCGTTCACTTCCCGGCGCTGCCGAAGTCCAGCCTCGAAACCTTCCACGGCCGCGCGACCACCCAGCTGGCGTCCGTCTTCCGTGACCTCATCACCGGGGCTCCCCAGCCGTTCGTCACCATCGTCGCCGACGCCGATGTCCCGCGGATGGCGTTCGACCGAGTCGTTCTCATCGGTGATGCCGCGTTCACGCCACGGCCACACGCCGCGGCCGGAGCTGCGAAGGCGGCTGCGGATGCATGGACGCTCGCCGATCGGCTCGTCGAAGCGGACGGGGACGTCCGTCAGGCGTTGACGTCGTGGGAACCCGAGCGATTGATCGTAGGGCAGGCCTACCTGGCCAAGGTGCGAGCCATGGCCGCTGTTCTGCAGCACGGGGGAGAGTTCCCCCCAGGGGCGTCCGAGTACCGATTCGGTCTCCCCCAACCCGCGTAATACGGGGCACGTCCCCGCCTGCCCGCGTTGCGACTGACGCAATATTGGAACGGCGCCCAGCCGAATAGGAGAAACCGATGCAGTTGCTCAACGAGTTCGAAGTAGCGCTTCCGCCCAAGAAGACGTGGACCCTGCTCACAGACCTGGAGAAGGTCGCACCGTGTCTTCCCGGGGCCTCGATCACCTCGGTCGACGGCGACGACTACCACGGCCGCGCCAAGATCAAGGTTGGTCCGATCACCGCCGAGTACAAGGGCGTCGCACAGTTCAAGGAACTTGACGAGAGCGCGCACACGGCCGTTCTCCTGGCACGCGGCAAGGACGCCCGCGGGCAAGGAGATGCCACCGCAAACGTTAGGGCGACACTCCATCCGAAGGGCGGAGGTACCCGCGTCGTCGTCGAGACGGAGCTCGCGCTCACCGGCAAGGTCGCTCAGTTCGGACGAGGAGTGCTCGCCGACGTGAGCGGGGCACTCATGACCATGTTCGCGCAGCGGCTGCAAGAGATGGTGGCGGCCGAAGGCGGGTCCGACTCGATCGCGTCCTCGGACACCGTTGCATTGGCCGGCGCCCAGGCACCTTCGGAGACCGCGGCGACGCCCGCCCCGACGGCGTCCACCCAGTCGACCCAGACGTCGACCCAGACGTCCGGCGTGGCGGGCTCGCGTGGCAGCGAGCGCGATGACGAGGTGCTGGACGTCCTCGCGTTGGCCGGCGGCATGTCGTGGGCCAAGGCTCTTCCGACCGGTGGGGCGCTCGTCAGCGTCGTAGCCGCACTGATCAGTGTCTTCGCCGCGGGATACGCGTCGGCGCGGGCACGGTCCGCCAATCGTTGATGTCGCAACTCACCGCTGATTGAGGGAGCATGCCGTGAAGCCACCGAAGTTTCGTTATGTCGCACCGAGGACGCTGGACGAGGCTGTCGAGCATCTGGCGGCTGACCCGGACGCGAAAGTGCTGTCGGGTGGTCAGAGCTTGATGCCGCTCTTGGCGATGCGACTGGCCGCGCCCTCGATCCTGGTCGACCTACAGCATGTGCCCGGCCTCGATGGCATCGAGGACCAGGGCTCATCTGTCCTGATCGGAGCGGGCGTGACGCACCGAGAGATCGAGCGCTCAGATGTGATCGCACAGCGTCTACCGATCTTGTCGTCGGCAGTGGTCCACATTGCCCACCCGCAGATCCGGTCACGCGGCACCTTCGGCGGAAGCACTGCGCATGCCGACCCATCCGGAGAGTGGCCGACCGTCCTGCTCGCTCTTGGCGCCACCATGCACGCGGTGGGTCCTCGTGGACGGAGGACGATCGAGGCCGACGACTTCTTCGTTGGCCCTTTCACCTCCACGCTCGACGAGGACGAGATCCTGACTCACGTCTCGGTGCCCACCACCCGCACTGCCTGGTCGTTCCAGGAAGCGGCGGTCAAGCGGGGCGACTACGGACTTGCGCTTGTCGCTGCCACCGGCATCCCTCGCGATGGACAGCTTGCCGAGGCCAGGGTCAGCGTCGGCGCGGCGGTTGGCTCGGTCCGACGCCTCACGGACGTCGAACGTCTTTTGTCTCGCGGCCCCGTGACCGACGCTCTCGCCGAGGAGGCAGCCCTGACCGCAGCTGCGTCGGTCGACCCGATCTCGGACATCCATGGGAATAGCGAGTATCGCCGGAAGCTGGTCGCCTCACTCGTAAGGCGTGCCGTGCTCGAACTCAAGAACGGAGCGTGACGTGTCCACCACCCCCGAGGAGCGCCTGGACGTCTCCATGACGATCAATGGCCGCCGCTACCGCTCAACGGTAGAAGCACGCCGAACGCTGGCGGACTTCATCCGCGAGGATGCGCAACTGCCCGGCACCAAGCTCGGCTGCGAGCACGGAGTGTGCGGCGCATGTACGGTGCTGCTCGACGACTTGCCGGCGCGATCGTGCCTCACCCTCGCCGTGCAGGCGGAGGGTCGCCAGATCCGCACCGTCGAGAGCCTCGCCGAGGGCCAGGAGCTGAACACCCTTCAGCGCGCGTTCCGTGAGCAGCACGGACTCCAGTGCGGCTTCTGCACGGCCGGCTTCCTCATGACGGCAACGGCGTTGCTGGAGGAGAACCCCACCCCGACACGAGACGACATCGTCGAGACGGTTTCGGGCTCGCTGTGTCGGTGTACCGGCTACCAGACCATCGTCTCGGCGATCGAACAGGCGGCGGCCGAGGGTCAGAACGTCACGAACGGAGGCGACCAGTGAAGAAGCTCGACAAGCACCAGCACATGAGCACGCCGGCCGTGGCTGCTCGATCCGTCGGAACCCGGGTGCTGCGGTCCGAAGACCCTCGCCTTCTCACCGGGCGTGGCGAGTTCATCGCCGACATCGACCTGCCACGCCAACTGCACGTGGCGTTCGTACGCAGTCCTGTGGCACACGCGCGCATCACCAACATCGACTTGTCCGCGATCCGTGACGCGGATGGTGTCGCACTGGCGTGGTCCGGGAAGGACGTGGCCGCATTCTGCGAGGGCCTGGTCGGTGAGATGGCAGTCGAAGGCTGCGTCCCAACCACGATGCCGCTGCTTGCGGGCGACGAAGTGCTGTACGTCGGTGAGCCTGTCGCCGTGGTCGTCGCTGAATCGCGCTACGCGGCAGAGGATGCCTGCGAGCTGGTCGACTGGGACTTCGAGGAGCTGCCTGCCGTCATCAACATGGACGCGGCGGCCGCCGGCGGGCCTGTGGCAAACCCGCAACTGCCCGACAACCTCGGACTCAACGGGGGCGCCAGCTTTGGCGATGTCTCAGCGGCATTCGACCAGGCCGCTCAAATCGTGGAGGGGCGGTTCTACACCTGCCGGGTGTCGGCGGCACCCATGGAGACTCGCGGCGTCATCGCCGACTACGAGTGGGCGTCGAAGACGCTTCGCCTGTGGTCGAACACTCAGATGCCGCATTACCTCAAGTACATGCTGACCGCCTACCTCGGTTTCCCGGAGCAGAGCGTCGAAGTCATCACTCCCGACACCGGCGGCGGGTTCGGCATGAAAGCTCACGTCTATCCCGAAGAGATGTTGCTGCCGCTCCTCGCGAGAGAAGTCGGCCGGCCCGTCAAGTGGATCGAGGACCGACGAGAGAACCTCATCGCCGGCGCCCATGCACACGAGCAATACGTCGACATCGCCTATGCGCTCGACGCTGAGGGAAAAATCACCGGAGTCCGTACGCACGCTCTTGGTGACGGAGGCGCCTACCACATGCCCCCGTGGTCCATGGCCGTAGAGCCCTGGTGCGCCGTGGTCATGACACCCACCGGTATCTATGACGTGCCCGCTGCGGAGTACACCTACAAGGCCGCAGCCACCAACAAGACGCCTGTCGGCGCTTACCGCGGCGTCGGCTACATGGCAGGGACATTCGCCCGCGAGTGTCTCGCCGACGATGCCGCCCGTGCGCTGGGAATGTCGCCCTTCGATTTCCGCCGACACAACGTCGTGCGTGAGTTCCCGTGGACCAATCCGCAGGGCATCGTCTACCAGGAGGGAAGCTGGCGGCAGACGATCGACGCGCTCGAGGAGATGGTCGACTACCCGGCTTTCCTGCATCGCCAGGCCCAACTGCGCGAGCAGGGCCGATACATCGGACTTGGCCTCAGCTGCTTCGTGGAGAGCAGCGGCGAGAGTTCGGCGACCAGTCTCGAGCATGGGCTCGGCGACGTCTACCACGACACAGCGACGGTCCGTCTGAATCCCAACGGGACCGCCAACGTGACCATCGGTCTCTCCGCGCAGGGCCAGGGGCTCGCAACGACGATGGCTCAGATGGCAGCCGACACCTTGGGGATCAAGGTTGAGGACGTCAGCGTCCAGACAGCGCGGTCGACGGACCATGCCTACGGCTCGGGCACCATTGGCAGCCGTGGCGCAGTCGTCGCGGGTGGGGCCGTGGCACGAGCCGCAGATGTCGTCAGGGAAAAGGTGCGGCAGGTAGCCGCCCACATGTTGGAAGCGGCGACTGACGACATCGAGTTGGTCGACGGTCTCGCGTCGGTCAAGGGCGTGTCAGACGCATCCGTGTCCATCGCCGACGTGGCCACCGCTATCTACTTCGACCTCGACTCCTGGCCCAAGGACTTTGAGCCGAGCCTCGAGGCGACGCAGGCCTACGACCCGTCTCAGGCGATGTTCAGCAACGGGGGCCACGCGATCCTGGTCGAACTCGAAGCCGAGACCGGGTTTGTGCGTTTCGAGAAGATCTACTCCGTCGAGGACTGCGGCACAGTCATCAACCCCAACATCGTTGAGGGACAGATCCGAGGTGGGGTCTTGCAGGGCATCGGCGCATCGGTGTTCGAGGAACTCGCGTACGACGAGTCAGGTCAGATCCTCACGACCACTTTCCTCGACTATGGGCTGCCCACCATGGACGTCGCGCCGCCGTTCGAGATTCACCATCTCGAGACGCCTTCCTCACACTCGGCTTCGGGTGTGAAGGGGATGGGTGAGTCGGGTCTGATCGCGGCTCCAGCGGCCGTCCTGAACGCTGTCAACGACGCCCTCTCCCCGTTCGGCGTGGTGCTGCGCGACCTGCCTCTGACGCCCGAGAAGGTGCTGGATGCGATGTCAGTTGCAACGACTGCCTCCGGTCCGGACGAAGGTCTGTGACCGGAGTGGTTGGGACGGGCCCCCACAGGCTGCGCGTCGCCCTACTCCAGGTGGCGTACGGCGACGACGAGCCCTTGGCTGATCGGGTCGAGCGCGTCAGCCAGTGGATTCGTGGACTCGAACGCGCAGACTTGGTGGTGCTTCCGGAGCTCTGGGCTCATGGCGGATTTGCCTCTGCAACGTGGGAAACGACGGCCGAGCCGATCAACGGTCCCATCATCGAGCAGATGACCGCGGTCGCCCGCGATGCTGGCGTCTGGCTCCACGCCGGATCGATCATCGAAAGAGCGGCAGAGAACGGCGATCAAGGCGCCGAGGGACGCGGACTGTGGAACACCTCTGTGCTGCTCTCGCCACACGGAACCGTCCACAAGACGTATCGCAAGATCCACCGTTTCGGTTTCGGTGACGGCGAACCGCGCCTGCTGGAGGCGGGGACGGAACTCGCCGTCGCCGAGCTCGCGCACGCCGGCAGAGCCGACCGCATCGGCCTAGCGACCTGCTACGACCTCCGGTTCCCAGAACTCTTCCGTGAGCTGGGCAACCTCGGTGTCGACGTCATCGTCCTCCCGGCGGCCTGGCCGATGCCCAGGGTCGAGCACTGGAGGCTGCTGGGGCGAGCCCGAGCTCTCGAGAATCAGACGTGGGTGCTGCAGTGCAATACCGCAGGAACTCACAGCGGTATCGAGATGGGAGGCCACTCCCAGGTCGTCTCGCCGACAGGCGAGGTCGTAGCCGAGCTGGGCGCCGACGAGGGCGTCCTGTTCGCCGATATCGATCTGAGTCTCGTCGCGTCAGTCAGGGCGAACTTCCCGGTCTTGGCCGACCGCCGGATGTGAGCAGTCGGCGCATCTTGTCGGGTCGGTAACGTGGCGCTGGCGGCACGATGTGGGCGCGTGCGTGCCACGAGCGGCTGTGAGCCCTACTTGTTGACCTGGCGGTTCGTCCATGTTGTGGCTTCATGAGGGTCTCGTGCCGCCCGCGAAGGAACACCTGAGTCACTGACCGCCCGCAGTTCGCGCGAGCAAGGCGTCATAGCGGTCGCGGGTGGATCGGAGTCGGCAGAGCGCCGGCATGGCGTGGCCTGACTGCGCCGCTACCCGCGGCGTGCGCTGTCGTGGTGCGCGGCCACGCCGATGCGGGGCCGACTGGTGTAGCAACGATCCAGGCGCATCCCCCGTTGACCCCTCTCCTGCGATTGTCCCCAGGGCCGGTGGTTTGGTCGCCCGACGGCAGCCGCCCCGGTCACCTGTGATGACCGGGGCGGCGAGGATGCGCGGTGCCGTTCAGTCCGCGAGAACCCAGACCTCACGGAACTTCGTGTGGAAGGTCCAGGTAGAGACGTGACCGGCAGGGAGGAAGGCCTGCATGCCTGCCTTCAGGTCGACGCGCGAGCCGTTCTCGAGCTCGATGGTGACCTCGCCCTCAAGGACGTAGATGATCTCGTTGTACTCCAGCTCGTAGGTCGTCTTTGAGGGCTCACACTCGAAGACGCCGGTCCCCCGAGCGCCGCCTTCGTAGTTCTCGAAGAGGGTGAACCCGCGACCCTCGGGATCTCCTTCATGAATAGTGACGCCGTCGGGCTGCCACGTCTCAAGCTCGACGGTCCCCGACTCGACAGCCTTGATCTCATCCATTCTGGTCCTACCGTTCTGCAGCCTCGTGCTGCTGTGATGGGTGTGGTGTGGCCCGCGCGGCGCTGCGGTCGCGAACGCCGCGCGGAGCCGGCTCAAAGGCGGAGCTGGTTAGCGAGCCAGTCCGCCATGCGTAGACGCGGGGCGGGGCCGAGGTTGTGGCAGCAGTGATCGCCCTCAGGCTCGAGATCGATGACGATCTCGGCGTTGACTGCGTACTCCTGGAGGAGGTCCAGTTCCGTGATGGGCGTCTCGTCCTTAGCGCCGTGCATGACGTAGGTGGGGACCTTCAGCCCGGCCAGTACGGGGCGCACGTCGATGTGCTCCCGGACGCGGGCCTGCGCGGTGTCGAGATCGGGCGACTTGGTGACGTACTGCCAGCTGAGCTTCGTCATGGGGTACTCGAAGTCCCAGTCGTCCATCTGGACGAAACCCCCCCAGGTGACACACGCACGGAAACGGTCGTCCATCGAGGCAGCGCGGAGCGCGTAATGTCCACCGAGGCTGCGACCCAGAACGCCAATCCGGTCCCGGTCGATTTTCGCCTCCAGCGTCTCGAGGTAGTCGACTACCCGTGAGGTGTAGCGGTGATAGTCACCGGCCAGCGCTACGTCTTCGAACATCTCACCCTGGCCGGGGCCGTCGAAGGTGAAGGTGGCGACGCCACGCTCGAGGAGTAGATTCTCGAACATGTAGCTCTCCTCCTTCGTGCTTTCGAGGCCGCCGAGCAGCACCGCGCACGGGACCGGGCCGTCAGCTCCCTTAGGCAGGCGCAGGTAGCCGATGATCACGGTGTCGTCGATCGGCAGGTCGACGCGCTCGGCCGGCGGGTCGAGCAGGGGAGCGGCTCGGTGGTAGAGGCCCGCCTTTCGGAGTTGGCCCCTCGGGCGTCGCTCGTCGAACCACAGGAACTGTGCGTACTGAGCGGCCATCGATCCGACCCAGAACCAGTAGCCTGCGGTGAGGTCGTTGCCCTCCTCGAGGGCCGTATCGCCCATGGCCTCGTACTCGTCGGCCTTCGCCATCCAGAAGTCGAACCACGACGTGGCCGCGTCCCGACGCTGCGCGGCCAAGAGGTCGGCGAACGGCAGACCGTCCATCAGTAGGCGGCCCCAGTTCAGCATCTCTTCTTCTGCCGTCGGGACATGCGGGGTCTCGGTCGTCATCTCTTCTCCATAGGTCGGGAGCCAGCATCCTCCCGACTGCACGAACGCCAGCCGTCTACATGTTCCGCGAAACCTGAGCAATTCTTTGCCGCCCACCTAGCAACTGGAGGTCACATGTACATGTTCTGCCCATAGTGCGGTTGCGCTTGTCCCGCCTGCGAGCAGCGCAAGCGTTCCGTGCGTGGCGACACTTCGTGTCTCGATACATCGCACACGAGTGAGGACGAGCAGTGAGTAGACCTGGCGCTTCCGGCGGCCTCGGCCCTTCAGCTAAGCGATACGTGGGACAGCCAGTGCGTCGCCGCGAGGACCCTCGCCTCCTGCGGGGTGATGCACGATTCGTGGACGACGTGGACCTCCATGGGCAGCTGTACATGAGCGTGGTGCGTTCATCTGAGGCGCATGCGCTCGTTGTCTCTGTGGACGCCTCTGCTGCCAGACGCGCACCGGGCGTGCGGCTTGTCATCACGGCCGAGGACATCGACGCTGAGGTCCCGCTCGAACAAATCGGGTATCACGAGGTCTACCCCCAGATCGATGACTATCTGCACCCGGTCTTCGCGGGTGACCGCGTCCGATACGTAGGACAACCGGTTGCCGCAGTCATCGCTGACACGCCTTACCTGGCGGAGGATGCCGCCGGCTTGGTGGAGGTGACCTACGACCTTCTGCCTCCTGTGCTCGATCCGCAGTACGCGATGACCGACGAGGCCGAACCGCTCTTCGAAGGGCAGTCGAACGAGGCTGTGCGGATCGTGAAGCAGTACGGCGATGTTGCCGGCGCCTTCGGGAAGGCTGCGCACATCGTCGAGGGCCGATACGTGGTCGGGCGCCATTCTGGTGTCCCGATGGAGACCAGGGGTTGTATCGCTGAGCCCGACCGTGGACGCAAGCAGCTGTTCATGTGGGGCCCGGTCCACACCCACGACTGTCAGCGCCTGATCGCTCAGGTCCTTGAGCTGCCGCTCGCTGACCTGCGAATGAAGCATGTCGACATCGGAGGCAACTTCGGTGTGAAGGGTGGGGTCTTCCCTGAATACATCATGGTCGGTTGGGCAGCGATGCGATTGGGACGCCCGGTCAAATGGACCGAAGACCGTCTCGAGCACATGGTGGCGAACGCGCACGCTCGCGAACAGGTCCATGAGATGTCCGCAGCCTTCGACGCCGACGGCGTCCTCCTGGCGTTGAAGGACGAGATCTGGCACAACCACGGTGCCTTCATCCGACAGGCGGAGCCCCTCGTCAGTGACATCACTGTCGGGATGGTCCCGGGCCCCTACCGCGTGCCGGCCTATGACGGTCTCTTGCACGTCGTGGTCTCGAACAAGACACCTCTGTCCGCATACCGTGCCCCAGGCAGGTTCGAAGGAACCTTCGCGCGCGAGCGACTGTTCGACCTCGCTGCCGAGCAGATCGGCATCTCCCAGGTCGAGATCCGCCGACGCAACCTGTTGACCGAAGCCGACCTCCCGTTCACGCCGGGCATGGACATCTGTTTTGAGCCGTACCACTTCGACTCGGGTGACGTCGTCGACCATTTGGACAAGGCACTTGCATCGGCACACTTCGACGAATGGGAGAAGGAGGCCGCGGAACTACGAGCGCAGGGCCGACTCGTCGGCAACGGCATCGGCATGCTGATGGACAAGGCCGGCCTCGGCTTGTACGAGACCAGCGCCATCGACGTGGACGCGTCGGGACGGATCCGAGTTCGAACAGGCGCCTCATCCGTCGGCCAGGGCATCGAAACCGTCTTGGCGCAGATCGTTGCGGAGGAGCTCCAAGTTGACCCGCAGCTGATCGATGTCATCCATGGCGATACCGAGCTCGTACCAGAGGGCGTCGGTTCATGGTCCAGTCGGTCCACCGTCCTGGCCGGAGGAGCCGCGCGCCAGGCTGCTCTCGACACGCTTGCCAAGGCCAAGCGGCTCGCCAGCGAGATGCTTGAGGCGAACGTTGACGACCTGGTCCTCATCGACGGCCGCATCGTGGTGTCCGGTCTGGAGCAGGAGGGCTTGAGTCTGGCGCAGATCGCCGAGCGTTGGGATGGGTGGTCGGCCAGGTTGGCCAACGACGAGCCGGGTCTCGGCGCGCAGGCGGTCTACCTGGATGAGCACATGAACTACCCATACGGGGTCACGCTCGTTCAGATCGAGATCGACCCGGCGACCGGCGGTCACACCCTGAGGCGCTTCCTCACCAGCACCGAAGCCGGACGAGCCATCAATCCGATGACCACCCGCGGCCAAGTGATCGGCGCAGCGGCACAAGGCATCGGCGGCGCCCTCTATGAGGAGTTCCTCTACGACGATGCCGGTCAGCCGCTGGCGACGTCCTTCATGGACTACCTTCTGCCGACCTCCCTCGACGTGCCTGACGTCGACTTCTTCATGACAGAGGACGCTCCGACGCCCAACAACCCGTTCGGAGCAAAGGGGTTGGGTGAGGTCGGCCTCATCGCTGTGGGCGCAGCCGTGGCCGGTGCCATCGACGACGCCTTCGGCGAGGGAGTACGCACGATCAAGGTGCCCGTCCCGCCGGAAACGCTCTGGCGGCGGACCCACCCCACGCCGCCCGCCGACGAAGCGGACACGGTGTGAGGCACGACACCCGGAACACGTCAAAGGGTCCGCTCGCATTGTCTGAAACCAACTAGTCCAACTCGGCGTAAAAGGTCCACAGTGGCTCGTCTTCGCGGCCCGCAAGGCCCCGACGGCGTTGAAGGCCGAACCACGCAGCGGACCCAGGTGCACAGCTGCCACCTCAGGAGTGCCAATGAACGAACAGACTGCGACGAACCTCACGGAGGTCGAGCGAGCGAGGAGAGTTGCGCTCGCTGTGCAGGACGTCAGCAAGACCTACGGAGCCACCCGTGCTCTCGACAGGGTCTCCCTGGAGGTGACGGGTGGCGCGATCCACGGCCTGATGGGCGGCAACGGGTCAGGGAAGTCGACGTTGATCAAGATGCTGGCCGGCGTCGTCACCCCCGACGAGGGGAGACTGTCGCTGAAGGGTGGATGGATCGATGCACGGTCGCACACGCCTGCGCGTGCCAAGGCATCCGGGCTCCACTTCGTCCACCAGCAGAACTCGACCTTCCCGGACCTCACGGTCGCGGAGAACCTCGCGCTTGGTCGCGGCTTCGAGTCGACCGCCGTCAAGTCCATCAATTGGCACGCTCAGAAGGCGCGGGCCAGGCAGGTCCTGGACCGGTTCGAGATCGACGTCGCCGCCGACGCCCACCTGGTCCGCCTGTCACCGGCAGCGCAGATGATGGTCGCCATCGCTCGGGCGCTCCAGGATCAAGATGACACCGACGAGCGCGGCGTGCTGGTCCTGGACGAGCCGACCGCCAGTCTGCCGAAGCACGAGGTCGACGTTCTCCTCACGGCCCTGCGACGGTACGCCGCCGACGGCCAGACGATCATCTACGTCTCGCACCGCCTCGAAGAGGTCACAGCCATCACCAACGAGGTGACGGTTCTGCGCAATGGCTGTGTTGCCTCGCGCCTGACCGGCGCGGAGATCAGCCACGACACCCTGGTTGCGGGAATCACCGGATCATCTCCCTCATCCAAGCAGGGAGGTTCGCGGCGCAGCAACGATGTGATCGCGAGCCGGGTCCACCTGTCGCAGAGCGCAGGCTTCCGAGAGACGGCGCTCACTCTCAGTCGTCGGACGCCGAACGGTACTACCGACGAGAGGTTGCTGGTCCGCGCCGGCGAGATCGTCGGGATCGCAGGGCTCCTCGGGTCGGGTCGCTCGCGCATGCTCAAGCAGATCTTCGGCGCGACTCCCCGAGATGACTTCGACGTGACGGTCCGATCTGGCACGGTGCCGCCCTCCGACATGAGGACTGCAATGAAGCGCGGTCTGGCCTTCGTGCCGGAGAACCGCTTGCGCGAAGCTGCCTTGCCCGAGCTCAGCATCGCAGAGAACCTGTCGATCACCTCGCTCAGCGAACACTCCCGAGTGGGTTGGATCCGTCCTGCGCGGGAGCGCAAGGCTGCCCAGCGGCTGATCAACGAGTTCGGTGTTCGTGCCCCGAGCACCAGAGCCCCCTTGACGGCTCTGTCAGGTGGAAACCAACAGAAGGTGATCCTCGCAAGGTGGCTGCAACGTCGTCCCGACGTCCTGCTGCTCGACGAGCCGACCCAGGGCGTCGACATCGGTGCTCGCAACGAGATCCATGAGCTGGTGCGCGCAGCTGCGTCGGCTGGGACGGCCGTGCTGGTGGTCTCATCCGATTTCGGAGAGCTGGCAGCGCTGGCTCAACGAGCCGTAGTCGTCAGCGGCGGCGAGGTCGTCGACAGCGTCGACGGGCCCCTGACCGAGGACATCCTCAACGACATCGTGTACGCACAGGAGAAGGCACTATGAGTCACACCCAAGACACCGCCAACGTGCCCGCTGCGTCTCCGGACGCAGAGGCGCTGCCCGCTCCTGTCGGCACCGCCGAGGCGGAGCAGAAGCGGAAGGCCGCCCGCGCACGCACGGGCAAGGCACGCTTCGTCGACTTCCTCGAGTCCTACGCCCTGTTGGTCATTCTGGTCGTGATCGCGTTGTTCTTCTGCTTCTGGCCCGAGACGTCGTCAACATTCCCGACGTTGGCCAACATGCGGATCCTGCTCGCGAGCCAGGCCGTCATCGGAGTCATCTCGCTGGGGACGCTGCTCCCGCTCCTCTGCCAGGAGTTCGACCTCTCGGTCGGCAACATCGCCGGGCTGTCCGCGATCATGGTCGCTGCGTCAGTTTCCTCCAACGGAAGCGTGCTCGGCGCGGTGGCGGTCGTTCTTGCGATCGGAGTGGTGGTCGGGGGAGCCAACGCCCTCGTCGTCACGCGCCTTCACGTCAACGGCGTCATCACCACGTTGGGCATGTCGACGATTCTCGGTGGCATCATCTTGCAGCGGACCGGCGGCCTGGCACCAGCGAGCGACATCCCGCAGTCCCTGACCAACTTCGGAACCGGACTCGTCGCCGGTGTCCCGGTCATCTTCATCACCCTGCTCGTCATTGCCGCGATCACCTACTTCGTCCTCAATCACACGTCCCTCGGCCGTCAGATCTACGCGGTCGGGTCGAACATGGACGCTGCGAAGCTGGTGGGTCTGCGGACCGACGGGCTGCGCGCAGCGACGTTTGTCGTCGGGGCGCTCCTGTGCGCGCTGGGCGGACTTCTGTACGTCTCGCGCGCCGGCGGCGCGTCGCCCAACGTCGGAGCGACGTTCCTCCTGCCCGCCTTCGCGGCTGCCTTCCTCAGCGCGGCCTCGGTGCGACCGGGCCGGTTCAACGTGTGGGGCACGATCATCGCCGTCTACTTCCTGGCGGTGCTCAACAACGGGCTCAGCCTGGCCGGGGTCGATCCTTATGTGAACGACTACGTGAACGGTGGCGCGCTCATCGCCGGGGTCGCGCTGGCCACCGTGCTGTACCGCCGACGGACTACCTGACCATGACGGCCACGAGTGCAGCCGAGAATCCTGGGGACCCCTTCCAGGATCCGACGCTGGTCAACGCGACCGATGGCGTCATCACGGTCTGGTCGGACATCGGCTGTCCGTGGGCCAGCCTCGCCTTGCACACGTTGCGTTCCCGAGTGCTGCAACGAGACATCGACGTGGCCATCGACCATCGCGCATTCCCGTTGGAGCTCTTCAACAAGCGCGGTACGCCGAAAGGGATCATCGATGTCGAGGTGACTGCCATCGCTGGACTGGTGCCAGCCCTCGGCTGGCAGCCCTGGACTGCGCCCGACTGGCAGTATGTGGTCTCGACGGTGCCAGCCATGGCAGCCGTCCAGGCGGCGAAGGCGCTCAGCGTCGGGGGACTGCGCGCCAGCGACGAGCTGGACCACGCGCTGCGGCAGGCGTTCTACATCCACGGCCGGTCGATCAGCGTCCACTCCGAGATCCTCGCGGCTGCTGCAGGATGTCCTTCCCTATACCTGCCTGCACTGGAGTCGGCGCTCGAGCAGGGCAGAGGCTATGCAGAGGTATTCACTCACTGGCATACGGCGGCAGCGCTACCCGTGCAGGGCAGTCCCCACCTCTTCGTCAAGGACCACTACGCCGAACACAATCCCGGCGTGCGCTACCACTGGACCGCGCGCCCAGGTGAGGGTTTCCCCCGCTTCGAGGAGTACGACGAGAAGTGGGCGGACGAGGCCATCGACGCTGTCCTAGCGTCTTGAGGCGTTGTGCGAATCCTCGTGTTCCGCAGCTCCGGTACGCTCGTGAAGTCGGCGCCTAGGATTCATGCATGACGATCGAGACCGACCTGCAGGTCGTGGCGAACGCGGTCCGTGCGCGTATCCCCGAGCTCGTTTCGGCGATCGAGAGGACATCAGCGCAAGAAGTCCCCGAGATCTATGAGAAGGACGATCCGGTCTACAACGAAGCCGAGCGGTCCAGCGTCCTCTCAGCTCTGACCAGCATCGTCGACGGCCTCGCCGAAGGGCGACGGCCGCCCGACCGTCCTTCGGATGCAGCACTCCAAGAGGCTCGGATTGCTGCTCAGGCCGGAATCGACCTCCACTCGTTGCTGCGCACCTACAGGGTCGGTCAGTCGATTCTGTGGGACGTCATCCTGGAAGAAACCCTGCGTGTAGTCGAAGTCGACGAAAGACGTATGGCTGTCCTTCGACAGGCATCGGATTATCAGTACGGCTGGAACAACAAGGTGACCGAAGCGGTCATCGCGGCCTACCAGGCTGAACACAACGCCTACTTCTTCCGGAGTCAAGACAGGAAGCGGCGCGCAGTGGTCAGCGACATCCTGCGTGGGATGCCGGCTGACGTTCAGCAGCTCGGCTACAGCCTGCGCGCAGAACATCTTGCGGTGGTGGCGTGGGGGCGCTCGCCCGAAGCAAACATCCGAGCGCTGGCGGTCAGTCTGGACGCAAGGCATCTGACGGTGAGCGGAACGTCCGGGACGTACCTCGGCTGGTTGGGTTCATCATCGTTGAAGCGAGTCCTCGATGAGCGACCTGAGGCCGCCCGGGCGATGCGCGGGACTCACCTTGCCTTGGGCGAGGTGTCACACGGGGTCGATGGCTTCCGGCTGAGTCATCGACAGGCCTGGCAGGCGTACAGGGTAGGCAAGCTGCGGTCCGCAGATGTCGTCGCGTACGGCGATGTGGCACTCGAGGCATTGATGCTCAAAGACCGGCAGGCCGTTCAGGACTTCGTGTCGCGCGAGCTAGGCCCGCTCCACGACGATGACGATCCGCGGGGGGAGCTGCTCAAGTCCACCTTGCGTGCCTACTTCCGGTCTGGACAGAACGCGGCCTCGACGGCGCAGGCCATCCATGTCCACGAACGGACGGTCGCGTATCGACTTCGCTCGATCGAGTCCCGACTCGGCGTGACCATCAGCGCTCGCCGCGACGAGCTGGCCGTTGCGCTTCGGCTGGCCGACCTTCTGAGTCAGGTGTCGAGTGCGGACCTGCGTGATCTCGACGTCCACGCAGACGCCGGGCTGGGACCAGACCCCGAGGCCGCCGCCCCGTAGGTCGATCGCCACCGTCCCTTGTCGTTGTCGACCAAGCGGGCGCCCTCCTTTGTCCTGACTGCGTAATGGGCACGCGGTGACGAAGTGATCAGACTGCTCGGACAGTCGGAACAGGCGTCGTGCCGGACCCGCACCAGCGGTGGGATCCGATCGACGCTCTACGAGAGGGATGACCGTGAAGCCACCGCCGTTCGAGTACGTGGTCGCCACATCGGTGGACCACGCCATCAATCTCGTCAGCCAGGACGAGGACGCGAAGTTCCTCGCGGGCGGCCAGAGTCTCATCCCGCTGCTCAGTCTGCGGTTTGCGAGCCCGACTCTGTTGGTCGACATCTCTCGCCTCGCCGAGCTTCGAGACGTTCACCGGGCCGGCGACGTGCTCCACATCGGTGCACTCACCCGTCACTCAGACATTCACCAGCTTCCGCTCGTCAAGCAGGACGCTCCACTCCTCTCCGAAGCGGCGGGATGGGTCGCTCATTCACAGGTCCGCAATCGAGGGACGTTTGGCGGTGCGATTGCGCACAGCGACAGCGCCGCCGAGTTCCCGGCGGTCCTCCTCGCTGTCGGAGCAACCATCGTCACCAGGTCCGCAGACGGCGAGCGACGCATCCCGTGCCGAGACTTCTTCGGCTCACACTTCCAGACCGCTCTCAGACACGGCGAACTCCTGACAGGTGTGGAGCTGCCCCGGCACGCCCACTTCAACAGGTGGGGGTTCTCGGAATTCGCGCGCCGTAAGGGCGACTACGCCATCGGGGGCGCAGCAGTCAACGCCCGCGTCGACGAGAGGGGCCGCTGTACGCACGTGCGCGCGGGCCTGATCGCAGCAGGCCCAGGCCCCACGTCAGCCGAGGGCCTGGATGAAGCACTTCGCGATCGTGTCGTTGACGAAGCAGCTGTGTCAGAAGCGGTCGCCCGCGTCGAAGGACACCTCAACCCGGAGAGCAACGTGCACGGGACGAGGGAGTACCGGCGCGCAGTCGTCGCCGAGTCGTTGCGGCGCGCGCTACTCCAAGCGTTCGACCTCGATCCCGCCGGAACCGATAGGAGAACCGCATGAAGACTCGTGTGACCGTCAACGGTGAGGGATTCGAGCGTGACGTCGAGCCGCGAATGCTTCTCTCGGACTTCCTGCGCCACGAGCTGGGTCTGACCGGCACCAACGTGGGATGTGAGCACGGCGTGTGTGGCAGTTGCACCGTCCTCCTCGATGGCGAGCCTGTGCGATCGTGCACCATGCTGGCCGTCCAGAGCGACGGCCGGCGACTGACCACGGTCGAAGGACTTGCCTGCGACCAGAAGCTGCACGGACTCCAGGAGGCATTCACCGCGTGCCACGGTCTCCAGTGCGGCTTCTGCACGCCCGGGATGCTGATGACCCTCTTGCCGGTCTACAACGAAGCCCGTCGGCTCAGCGACGATGAGATCCGCGAGGTCATCTCGGGGAACCTGTGTCGCTGCACCGGCTATCAGCAGATCGTCGAAGCGGCCCGCCAGGCGATCGACGAGGCCGCCGACATGGCCGACTCCGCTGAAACCGAGGCATAGCAGGACGCCCGAGGCTCGGCCGCGGCAGAGGCGTCGCTAGGAAGCCGCCGCGGTCTTCGTCCGGGCGTGTTCCAGCTTTCAAGCGGTGTACGCGTACCGCTGACCTCGCACGGTGCCGTCTGAGCGCACCGCGCCTCGAGCGCTCCCGCACGGGCCGAGCGGTCGGCAGGAACGGCTGCCGCCAGCGGACCGTTCGAGTTGCGCGCTCCTTGCCAGGCGTGGCGGTCGCCGAGAACGGACTGGACAAGTGAAGGGGGCGGCCCGCCGCGTCGTATGGACCTGGGCCACCATCCGCTCGTCCACCAGCCGTACCTGTCTAGCCCGCCTCGCCCGAGGTGTCCGCCCGTGACCCCGCAAGGACCGACTGCGTCGGCGGCACCGCTACCGCCCGTTTGTCATGAGACACACACGCACAAGGTCAATTCGTCCAATTCAGGCAACAGGCGCATGGGAGCCACTCCCACGATAGCCCCAAGTCACACGGTTCGGCCGTGTCGCTGGGCTCACGAGGCCCCGCCGGCACCACGAATGAGGCCATGCGGATCCTGCTCGGCCTCGCTCACAAGAAGGAGAGAAGAAGGCACGTCGCTCCCCGAGGGCCTCCGCCCACCAAGCGCCCCCTCGACACGCAACTGCCTCTCACGACAACGGCCACTCTCGGCATGAGGGCCGCGCAACGTCAGATGGGTTCGCGCCCGTGCCTTGTACGTAACCGAAAGAGGAAAAATGCGTTCGACATTCGACAAGCCGGCCCGCCGGCTGGCCAGCGTCTCCTTGGCGCTCCTCGTGATGGCCGCGAGCGCGGCATGCAGCACTGAGTCCGATACGCCTGCCGCCAGTGGCAGTGGCGGCGACGAGATTGCCGAAGATGCTGCGAAGGCTCTGGAATCCGAATTCTACGGGCAGGGGAGCTATGCCGAACCACCTGCCGAGGGACCCGAGGCTCAACGAGGGGCTCGGATCGCGGTGATCGTCTCCGGCGTCCAATCCCCGACAGGCACCAAGCAGGTAGAGGCCGCGCGAGAAGTCGCTGATCTCCTCGGCTGGGACCTCAGGGTGTTCGACGGCAAGTACGAGCCCGCCGAGTACCAGGAGGGCATCCGTCAGGCCATCTCGCAGAAGGCGGACGTCATCTGGCTCTACTCCATCGACTGCCCACTCGCCGAGACCGCGCTCGCTGAGGCCAAGAAAGCGGGCATCCCCGTGGTCTCCCAAGAGGCCGCAGACTGCACCGACGTGGACCCGCAGGCCGAGTCCTACTTCGCCGAAACGCTGGCCTTCAGCCAAGGCACCTTCATCGACTGGGCCAAGGCCATGGGCGAATCGCAGGCGACCTGGCTCCTGGCGCAGCTCGGCGAAGACGCAGACGTGATCGAAGTCAGCGTGCCCGAACTGGTTGTCACGAACGCCATCCATGAGGGATTCCAGGCCGCCATGCAGGAAAAGTGCCCCACGTGCAAGGTCACCGAGGTCAAGGCACAGATCGCGGACTTCGGCCCCGCACTTCAGGAGAAGATCGAGACTGCTCTGCTGCGCAACCCGAACGCCAACGGCATGGCACTGTCCTACGACGACTTGATGACCACGGGCGGCTCAGCTGCGGTCCTTGCGTCGGGACGCAACGATTCGCTCGCCGTCATCGCCGGCAGCGGCTTCCCCGCCAACGTCGACCTCGTCCGCAAGGGACAAGGTCAGGATGCGGGCTTCGCCTACGACATGGGTTACGAGACCTGGGCTGCTGCCGACATGATCAACCGGCTGCTGGCGGGCGAGGAGCAGGGCCCGTCAGGGGTTGGCATCGCCGTCTTCGACGCCGACAACGGATTGCCGCCTGAGGGCGAGGCGTGGTCAGTCGGCATCGACTACAAGCCGGTCTACAAGGCAATGTGGGGCGTTTCCTGACATGCGCCGCGTCGGGGGGACGTCACTCGTGGTGGCGTCCCCCCGACGACGTCCGACCAGGTCGCAAGCACCAGGACCTATGGTCGCGAACGTCTCGATGACATCCGCATCGAACGTAGATCACGAGCGACGGGCTGAAGGTTGTCGGAATGCGCTAAGCGCGCCGTCGGTTTCCCACACCTCGCTGGCAGACGGCCGGTAGGGAAGCGCCCTACCTTCGGGGTTGTTCGGACATGATGAACTGACACTGGGCAAGGCGGAGACACGATGGTGACCTACTTGCTGCTCGGGCTGGCGATTGCCGTCGAGGTGATGGCCACCTTGTCGCTGCGAGCATCCGAGGGCTTCAGCAGGCTCCTGCCGAGCATCGTCGTGCTCGGCGGGTACGGGCTGTCGTTCTTCCTGCTCTCCCTGGTGCTCCAGCGCGGTATGGACGTCGCTGTCGTGTACGCACTGTGGTCTGCGACGGGCATCGTGGCCATCGCCGCGATCGGCGCGACATTCCTGGGCGAACGCCTCACCAGCGTCCAAATCTTGGGCATCGCGCTCATCATCGCAGGGGTCCTTGCACTCGAACTCGGTGCGCGCCACGTTTCGTCGGCGGCACACGCCAGTCGGGTCGTGGAACAACAAGGCGACAGTAGGTCCACACCTCGTTGGGTCGAGAAGCACTGATGATGCCGGAACCTGAGGCGGTCGGCACGGTCGTACAGCTGTACACCACCGCGACCAAGGGGTTCGCGCTGCGCGAGGTCGAGCACGTCCAGGTGACAGCGTCTGGGATCGCAGGAAACCGCGAGTTCTTCCTGGTCGACATCGACGAGCGCCTCTACTCGGTGCCGACGGATCCCGTCTTCCTTGACTGTTGGACCGCCTACGATCCGGTTGCCAACACCTTCCGGTCGGGGAGGCGGGCCATTGTCGACGTCGAAGCCGAAGTGCTGCCCAGGGGTCCTGTCCGCCCGTTCCAGTTCGACGAGCGCACAGTCGACGGGAGGTGGGCCCCAGGGCCATGGGACGCATGGTTCTCCGAACTTGCCGGGCGCAACCTGCGACTGGTTCAGTGCGCTGATCCCGGCGGAGGAGGTGACGTTCACCCAGTCACCATCGTCTCTACAGCCTCGATCGAGTCGCTGGGGCACGAGGCCGACGGCAGCCGAGTGGACGGTCGTCGTTTCCGATTGAACATGACGCTCGATCTCGGTCCCGCCCCCTATCGTGAGGATTCATGGGCTGGTCATGTCCTGACCGTCGGAGACGCCGAGCTGCGGGTGATCGGCGGAGTGCCGCGATGCGTGGCTGTCGAACATCGTCCAGATGACGGCGACCGCGCACTCCAGGTGCAACGGAGAATCCGGGAAGTGCGCGGTGCCACGCCTAGCGAAGCGGGTCCCGCCGTCCTGTTCGGCATGTACGCCAGGGTCGTTGCCACGGGCTCCGTGCGAGTCGGGGACCTGGTTGCGCTGCTGACCTGATGGTTGTTGCGCAGAGACGTTCCCCGTCTCGCAGGCCCACCTCAGCCGTCACACGGACATCGTTCCTACGGCTATGTCACAACCCGAGAATCTGCTCCATGGCGCGACTGACACGCTCGGCGTCCTCGTGGTACTTCACGACCGCTCCGAGTGTGAGGGCGGCCGTCTCGAGGTTGAGGTCAACTGTTTGGAGGTGGTGGAGTGCCTTCGCCCAGTCCAGTGTCTCGGCAACACCGGGCGGCTTGAGCAGCCCATGTTCCTCGCGACGGACCTCTTGGACCACACGAACGACCTGCGCTGCCAGTTCGCCGGACACCTCGGGCGCGCGTGAGCGAACGATCTGCAGTTCGCGTTCCAGGTCCGGATGCTCAACCCAGTGGTAGAGGCATCGGCGTTTCAGCGCATCGTGCAGCTCGCGTGTCCGGTTTGAGGTGAGAACGACTACGGGAGGAACGGATGCCCGGACTGTGCCGATCTCCGGGATGCTTACCTGGTTCGTGGACAGCACTTCGAGCAGGAAGGCCTCGAATTCGTCGTCCGCTCGATCGACTTCGTCGATGAGCAGGACCGTCGGAGCCTGCTGGAGGGCGTGCAGCACCGGGCGCGCCAGAAGGAAACGTTCGTCGTAGAGGCCCCTTTCTGCATCTGTCGCGTCGACCGACCCGGCTGCCTCCAAGGCACGCAGGTGCAGGATCTGGCGAGGGAAGTCCCAATCGTAGAGCGCCTGCGTGGAGTCGATGCCCTCGTAACACTGGAGACGCAGTAGGGGCAACTGCCAGGCGGTGGCAACCGCCTCTGCGAGCGCGGTCTTTCCCGTCCCCGGTTCGCCCTCGAGCAGCAGCGGCCTGCCCATCTTCATGGCGAGAAAGACGACGGCAGCCATCTCGGGCGAACACAGGTAGCCGGTCTGTCCCAGCATCCGCTGTACGTCGTCGGGTGACTGCACCCGGTCCGCGGGGATCACAGCATGACCGCAGCGTCGGTGTGATGAATCGCGCCGTCGGTCGAGCTGAGAGGCGCCCCAGTCCCACCCCAACGCGCCGCGACGATCTCGGCCGCGATGCTGACAGCGGTCTCCTCCGGGGTGCGAGCGCCGAGGTCGAGCCCGATCGGGCTCGACATGCGGTCGAGCTGGTCTTGCGTGACACCAGCCTCTCGGAGGCGACTCACCCGGTCGTCGTGCGTGCGACGTGATCCCATCACGCCGACATATGCGGCAGGAAGCGTGAGGGCAACAGACAGCAGAGGCACATCGAACTTCGGGTCGTGTGTCAGGACTGCGATGACCGTGCGATCGTCGATTCGTCCGTCTTGATGTTCTCTGGCCAGGTATCTGTGTGGCCAGTCGACCACGACCTCATCGGCGTCGGGGAACCTCGCTGTCGTCGCGAAGACAGGTCGCGCGTCGCACACGGTGACTTTGTAACCGAGGAAGGACCCGACGGAGGCAACCGCCGCGGCGAAGTCGATAGCTCCGAAGACGAGCATCCGTGGTTGCGGGGCGAACGCTTGGACGAACACCTTCATCCCTTCGCCGAGCCGCTGGCCGTCGGGACCATACGTCAGCACCGAGTTGTGACCAGCAGCCAACAGCCCTAGAGCATCGTCGGCAACTGCGTCGTCGGCCCGGTCGCTGCCCAATGAGCCCTTGACGGTGCAGCGTCCCTCACTGGGGTGCAGCACGATGCGCCGCCCACGCCGCGCGGCGTCTGGGTGGTCGACGACCGTGGCGACGGCGACAGGCCGACCCGTGCGGATGTCGTCGACGACTTCGGCGAAGTGAGGGAAGGTTTCGCGGTCGAGCCGTTCGACGAAGACGTCCAGCTCTCCTCCGCACGTGAGTCCAACCGCGATCGCCTCGTCGTCGGAGTAGCCGTAGTGCTCAAGCACCGGAACGCCGTCCGCGACGATCTCCCGCGCGATCTCGTAGACGGCGCCCTCGACGCAGCCCCCTGAAACCGAACCGTGCACCGTCCCATCGGGTCCTACACCCATCGCGGCACCGGGTCCACGCGGGGCAGACTTCGCCGTGTCGACGACCGTGGCGAGCCCTACTGCGACTCCGTCGTCCCACCAGTCGCTGAGGCGATCGATGATGTCACGCATGATATGTCTCCTCGAGGTTGGTCAGCCAAGGAAGGTTGTGGGATCTATCCGCGCTATCAGCCTGGTGGGGAGGTCGATGCGAGCTTCTTGGTCTTGCTTGCGGTCTTGGCGAAGCATCGCCGTCTTGACGAGCTGCCCACCGAGATACCGGATCGGCTCGGGAGGGAGGCCCCGTCCTGACGGTGCTCTCGTGAGAAATGAGGTCGTCATCCCGTCCGTCGACCTGGTGGCGAGGCCAGCCAAGATCTGTGCGCCGATCACGGACGGTCCGATGCCATCACCCGAGTAGCCCGTACCGAAATAGACGCCCGGGAAGCCTGCTATTTCGCCGAAGAACGGCAGCGAGGACAGCGAGTACTCAACGGGAGCGCGCCACGAAGACAGCAGTTCGGCACCTCGCAGGTCGGGCACTGTCCGTGCCATCTGCGTCAACAGGCGTTCAGGATGGGGTGCTGCTCTGAACAGGGTATTCGCACCGCTCACGCCCCAACCGATCCCGAGGCCTGCCTTGCCGAAGAGAAGGTCTCCGCTGCTCAACGGGCGCCAGTAGTCCAGCAGGCGTCCTGAGTCCGACACGTTGGCGAGTGGTGCACTTCTCAGGGGGTGCCGCGGGCGGACCACGACATTGTCTGAGGCGGTTGTGACGAGGTGGGAGCGAAGCTGCGGGAACTGGTTGCACCATGCGTTGATCGCGAGGACGACCGAACCGGCCCGGACCGATCCGAAGGTGGTGGTCACGGTGGTGGCGGCGTGCTCGCGACGCAGGCCTGTCATCGGTGTGTGTTCGTGGACGTGGACGCCGAGGCTCTCGGCGACCCTCATCAGACCCCGCGCTAGACGGGCGGGGTGGAGGCCCACGCAAGTCGGGTCGAGGACGCCCCCCCGTGTGGGTGCCCCAGCGAGTCGCGTCGCCTCCTCCTCGTCGAGTTCGATGAAGGGGTTGTCGCTGTAGTCGGCTGCCATCGCGAGGGTGTCGCGCCACGCTCCGTCCTGGCGGCTGTTGTTCGACGCCCACAACCAGCCGTTCGATTGGATCTGGGCGTCGATGCCGTGTTCGGCACAGAAACGGCGAATGTGCTCGATCGCCTCTACTGAGGCTCGCGCGACGTCTACGGCTTCGTCTTTTCCGCCTGCGCTCACCAGCGAGGGAAGTTTGGGCCAGAGGTTCATCAACATCCCGGCGTTCGTTCCGCTCGCTCCGCAGCCGCACAGCCCCGCCTCGACGAGCGTGACATCGATGCGGGGGTCACGCGTCTTGAGCTCGATCGCGGTCCACAGGCCGGTGAACCCGCCACCGACGATGCATACGTCGGCTCGGACATGCGATGTCAGCGACTCTGGATCGGAGCGATCATGTTCCCCGACCAGGGCGTCGGCCATCCAGAACGATCGAACCCCAGCGTCGGCTACGTTCAGACCGTGGACGCGTGGGACACGCCAAACGTCCCTCATCGGCCGCCTCCCCGGACACGCGTCGTTGCCGAGGGCCGGCGCGTAGGCGGACTAGCGACGAACCCCATGCCACACATTCGCCCAACTTAGGAGCGGTGGCGATCACAGGCCTGCACGGTCGCCGTCAAAGTTGTCCAACGGCTTGTGTGGAAGCGGTAGGGGCACGGTAAAGGTGTGTGCACGACCATTTGAACAGGTGACGTTCCAAGCTGGGCGTGCCCCCTCACTCTCTGCGGCTTCCGTACATTCTGATCGTCGGCCTTGCACCACCTTGCAATGCGGGAGCGGCATCCTCAGGCGAGCATGAGCGTCGAGTCCGGAGGGGGCGCCGAAGATGACCTTCGTTATCACCCAGTCGTGTTGCGAGGACGCGGCATGCGTCCCGGTGTGCCCGGTCCAGTGCATCCGACCTCGACCCGGTGACGCAGACTTCGCGACCGCTGAGCAGCTCTACATAGACCCGTCGAGTTGCATCGACTGCGGCGCCTGCGCCACTGCATGTCCCGTCGATGCCATCTTCGCTGAAGACGAACTGCCTTCGAGCCTCTCCGAGTTTGGTGCCATCAACGCCGACTACTTCAAGGCGCATCCGTTGACGCCAGCTGAGCCGCCGGCGGTGTCCCGCCACCATGTTCCTCGCAGCGTGTCCCCAATGAGGGTGGCGGTCATCGGATCGGGCCCCGCAGCCCTCTACGCGGCCGCCGAGCTGTCAGAGATCCCTCGTGTCGAGGTGACGATCATCGAGCGGCTCCCCACGCCTTTCGGGCTGATCCGTGCAGGAGTCGCTCCTGACCACGAGTCCACCAAGCGGGTGGCCGATCGGCTCGGTCGTGTGCTGGTCAGGCCGAACGTGACCTGCTTGTTCGACGTTGAGGTGGGACGCGACCTCTCGATCGCCGAAGTGTTGGAGCATCACCACGCGGTGATCGTGGCTACAGGCGCAAGTCGTCCGCGACGGGCCGGCGTCCCAGGAGAAGATCTCGCCGGCTCCGTTTCGGCTCAAGAGTTCGTGTCTTGGTACAACGGCCATCCCGACAGAGCGTCACTACCGTTTCCCGTGACTGGGCCCAGAGCGGTCGTCATCGGCAACGGCAACGTCGCCCTCGACATCGCTCGACTTCTCGCTCAGCCGGCCGCCGCGTACGAGTCCACGGCCGTATCCGACGGCGCCCTGAAGTCTCTCGCCGCGAGCGGCATCGAGGAGGTAGCAGTTGTCGGACGCAGATCACAGGCCTTCGCTGCCTACAGCACGTCCGAGCTGGCGGCGCTGGCGAGCTTGAAGACGGTTGACCTTCTCGCTGAGGCGGACGAAGTCGCTGTCAGCGACGATGATCGGACCGTTGCCGGGGCGTCGAGCCGCGGCTGGGCCCTTCCTCGCAGATACAGGATTGTCGCCGAGGCCGCCACTCGCCCGCGAACGCACAGTCGACGGATAGTTCTCCGCTACGGGCTGACGCCGACGGCGGTCCTGGGGGACCATCACGTGACCGGCGTCGAGCTGGCCGGCCCTGACGGGACCACCCAGGTCATCGAAGCCTCGCTGGTCGTGTGGGCGCTGGGATTCACTGGACATCCCATCGACGGACTGCCCTTCGATGCAGACACAGGCACGGTTCCGAACCGTGCTGGTCGGGTCACAGACCTGTCCACAGGGCGTGTGGTTCCGGGTGTGTACTGCTCCGGATGGGCAAAGCGAGGCGCCTCTGGGGTCATCGGGACGAACCGTGTCGACTCGGCGGAAACAGTTGCGTCGCTGGTCGAGGACTTCACCGAAGGTCGCCTTGCCGATCCACCCGGGGACTCGAGCTCATTCGCAGCCCTCGCACGCGTTAGGCGACCCGGCCTGTTGGACGTAGACGGCTGGCGTCGTATCGACGCTGCAGAAGTGGACGCTGGCCGCGACGAAGGACGCTCCCGCATCAAGCTCGCGACCTGGACGGATCTGCGCGATGCAGGCCGCGGCGACTGAGCAGGGCCGTGGCGCCGGGCTGGCGATAGCCGTGAAGAACGCAACTCACTACGCAAACGCCGGCGCCTTTTCTTCGGACAGTGAGTAGGACGGCTGGTCGGCGGGGAGGCAACATCGAGAAAGTCCGCTTGCACCCCGTACCGAAAGGCTGCACATGTCGCCCGTCAAGGTCGCCGTCATTTACTACTCCGCTACAGGGACCATCCACTCGATGGCAGAGCGGTTGGCGACATTCGCGCGCGGCGCGGGAGCTGAGGTCCGGCTTCTCCGAGTCGAGGAACTGGCCCCACCGGAAGCAGTGTCGCGCAACCAGGCGTGGGCAGAGCACGCGAACGCAACTGAGCAGATCGACGTCGCCTCGGCCGAGGACGTGGTTTGGGCTGATGGTGTCCTATTCGGCACACCAACACGATTCGGGAACGTCGCAAGTCAGTTGAAGCAGTTCTTGGACACGCTGGGGCCCCAGTGGTCTCAGGGTCTGCTCGCGGACAAGGCCTATGCCGGTTTCACGGCCACGCAGACGGCGCACGGCGGTCAGGAGTCGACGCTGCTCGCCCTCTACAACAGCATTTACCACTTCGGCGGTGTCCTGGTCCCACCCGGCTACACCGACCCCTTGAAGTTCGTCGACGGCAACCCGTACGGGGTATCCCATGTGACCGGCCAGTCGAATAACGAACCTCTTGGAACGCCGCAGGTTGCCGCGCTTGAACACCTGGCCAACCGTCTGGTGCTGGTGTCGGACAAGCTGCGTGGACTGTCCCCGTCAGACCAGGACGAGAAGTAGCACGCACGCTGTCGGCTCCGCCAACTATCCCCGAGCCCATCCACTGGTGTGGGCGGCAATCCTCATCCTGCGACCACGATGGAGGTATGACGATGGCACAACCACAGGCCGTCGGCAGGCAGACGAAATGGGCGACCCCGGCCAGGACGGGGTGGTCAGCGACGCAGGCGAAGTCCCACAAGCCCTGCGAGGACTGCGGCGCAGAGCTCGAGCAGTGCGCTGGATGTTCTGAGCAGCGGTGCTTGAAGTGCGAGCCGTACCTTTCTGACGACTGCCGCTGGACGTTGTAGCAGCCCGGCCCTCAGGCCCCCTATGGCACGCGTCCACCGTCCAGGCAGGCACATGTTCGACATCTGGGTGGACGTCTCCCAAGATGCCCTCAAATGCCCGTGAGCATGCTGGTGTCGCCGAGCAACGACGAGACGACGTGACGGATCAGTGGTATGCGGAAGTGTTCATCACTTCGATCGTGCTCTCTCGTAAGGGGTCTCAGGAGACCGCACGGGTCTCGAGTGTCGAGTCGGTCGCCAGACCAGCGGCCCGCTCCGCTAGTTCAACCACGTTCATGAGAAGCATTGCGCGTGTCATGGGACCAACGCCCCCGGTCGCGCGGGTCCACCGCCCGGCCACACCCTCGACGTCCGGGTGGACATCGCCAAGGATCCCCTCGACGGTGCGCGTGATACCGACCGAAAGGACCGTGGCACCAGGCTTGATCCAGTAAGGCTTCACGAGATGGGCGACGCCTGCGGCAGCGATCACCACATCAGCCACCCTCGTGTGAGCGGCGACGTCGACGGTTGCCTCATTGACCATCGTGACGGTGGCGTGCTCGCTGGGGCGAGTCAACATCAGGCCCAAGGGTCGGCCCACAGTCGTACCGCACCCGATGACACAGAACTGCGATCCAGTGATCGGGACGTCATTGCGCCGCAAGAGGTCCAAGATCCCGCGAGGAGTGCACGGCAAGGTGCCAGGCTGGTTCAGAACCAGTCGGCCAAGGTTCACCGGATGCAGACCGTCCGCGTCCTTGTCGGGGTCAACGGCGTTCAGTACCGCATGCATGTCGACGTGGCGGGGGAGTGGCAGTTGCACGATGAAGCCGCTGCATCGCGGGTCCGCGTTGAGACTCTCCACCGCGTCGAGAATGGCGGTCTGACTCGCATGCTCGGGAAGATCGATTCGAATCGACTCGATGCCAACCTCTGCACAGTCACGGTGCTTGCCGGCGACGTAGGACTGGGACCCCGCATCCTCGCCAACGAGGACCGTTCCAAGTCCCGGGCGATGTCCGATCGCCTCAAGAGCAGCAATGCGGTCCCCGAGTGAGTCCTTGACCCGTTGGGCGGCGAGCTTGCCGTCGATGACGATGGCCTTACGGTCCACCTGATGGCCCTCCTGACTGCACCTGCACGGGCAGGAATGTCGGCCGCACCTCGCAACGAGACGCATCCCGGTTCCTGTCCGCGATCTCGCGCGACACGTCGGCACTCTCAACGACGGCCCGTTCGCGATCAACCGTGACGCACCTAGAGGGAACCGGCTATTGATCAATCGCACAACAGCAGGCCGCTCAATTGATGGACCGTCGCATGGCTCGTTGGTGCTATCGCCCGGCACGGTGACACATCGAGGGAAGGTGGCTTCATGGAAGCGAAGCAGTTGCCCGCTCGGGCACAGGTCGTGATCGTCGGCGGCGGAATCATCGGAACCAGCACCGCGTATCACCTCGCGCGGCGAGGGTGGACCGACGTCGTCCTGCTCGAGCGCAACACGCTCACGTCCGGCACCACTTGGCATGCGGCAGGACTGGTAACGCAAGCGCGTGCTACCTGGGGAACCCGCGAGGTGGTGCAGCGCAGCCTCGACGTCTTCCACAGTCTTGAGCAGGACACCGGGTTCTCCACCGGCTTCGTGAAGACCGGAACGATGAACTTGGCGACCTCTCCGGAGCGACTCGCCGAGATCAAGCATCTTGCGTCGGTCGTGCGCGGCAACAAGATCGAAGCCGAGATCCTCGACGTAGACCGCACTCTCGAACTGCACCCACTGCTGAACCCGGAGGGGCTGTTGGGAAGCCTCTACTTCCCCGAGGACGGACGCGGAAGCGCTACCGACACCACGATGTCGCTGGCCCGCGGCGCCACCAAGCGCGGGGTCCGCATCATCGAGGGCGTCGTCGTGACTGGTGTCGAGACGGCCGACGGCCGCGTCACCGGCGTCCACACCACCTCTGGAACCATCGAAGCCGAGTACGTCGTCAACGCAGCGGGAATGTGGGGCCGAGAGCTCGGCGCCATGGCCGGAGTCGACATTCCCCTCCAAGCACTCGCGCACTACTACGTCGTCACTGAGGCCATCAAGGACCTCCCGAGGAACCTTCCCACCATCAAGAGCGGCGACGAGTACTCCTACGTCAAGGACGAAGCGGGCGCGCTCATGGTGGGATTCTTCGAACCCGGCAGCTACGCCTGGGCCTCCGAAGGCATCCCGGTCAACAACGGCTTCATCCAGCTGCCCGAGGACTGGGACCACCTCGGACCCTTCTACGAGAAGATGATCGAACGTGTGCCCGTGCTGGCCGATGCCGGCGTGCGGCTGCACTTCTGCGGCCCCGAGAGCTTCACTCCCGACGGTCAGTACCACCTCGGCGAAGCGCCCAACCTGCGCAACTTCTTCGTCGCCGCGGGTTTCAACTCCGTCGGGTTCCTCTCCGGCCCCGGCGCCGGATCCGTACTCGCCGACTGGATCGTCGACGGGCGGAGCCCGGTCGACCTCCCCGAGACCGATCTCGGTCGAGTGCAGCGCCATGAGACGAACCGTCGCTTCCTCGAGGCTCGTGTGCTGGAGTCACTCGATCTGTCGTACGAGGTGCATTGGCCGTTCCAGCAGCGTTCCAGCGCTCGACCGTTGCGGGTCAGTCCTCTCTACGGAGCCACCTCTGATGCTGGCGCCGTCTTCGGCGAACTGGCGGGCTGGGAGCGTGCCAATTGGTACGCCCCCGACGGCGTTGAGCGCCACTACGAGTACTCATTCGAGCGCCCGAACTGGTTCGAGCACTCGGCGCGCGAACACCGCGCGATTCGTGAAGCGGTCGGCATGATCGACACGTCGTCCTTCGGCAAACTTCTTGTCCAGGGACGAGACGCGGTCAGTGTCCTCAACCGTTTGTCCGTCAATGACGTCGACACGGCGGTCGGCCGAATCACTTACACCCAATGGCTCAACGAGCAGGGCGGCATCGAAGCAGACGTCACTATCACCCGGATCGCCGACAACGAGTTCCTCGTCCTGTCCGGGCCAGCCACCGTGAACCGGGACCTCGCGTATCTCAAGCGCCACATCGGCAACGATGAGTTCTGCACGGTCGCTGACGTCAGCGGAACGATGGCCATGCTGGCGGTGATGGGTCCACGAGCCCGGGACCTCCTCGCGCCGTTGACCGACGCGGATCTGTCCAACGAGAACTTCGCGTTCGGCGAGTCTCGTGAGATTGACCTCGGCTACACCAAGGTGCGCGCCACCCGAGTCACCTACGTCGGCGAACTTGGCTGGGAACTCCTCATCCCCTCCGAGAGTGCTCTTCATATTTGGTACCTGCTCCGAGACGCCGGTGAACCGCTTGGCCTCCTCCCGGTCGGCTACCACGCCATGAACTCGCTGCGTCTCGAAAAGGCATACCGCAGTTGGGGACACGACATCTCAGGCGCTGACAACCCGATCCAGGCGGGCTTGTCGTTCACCGTGAAGTGGGACAAGCCCGGCGGATTCATCGGCCGCGAAGCGCTGGAGAAGATCAAGGACGAGGGCGTCAACCGTCGCCTCGTCCAATTCGTCCTCGAGGACGCAGACCAGCTGCTGTTCCACGACGAGCCCATCTACCGAGACGACCAGCTCGTCGGGCGAGTGGCTTCCGCGCAGTACGGCCACACGCTCGGAGGCGCCGTCGCGCTCGGCTGGGTGGAATCTGTCGAGGTCGTCGAACGCGCGTGGTTTCAAGAGGGCCGCTACGAGATCGAAGTCGCGGGCCAACGAGTCTCCGCCCGCGCATCCCTTCGCCCCTTGCACGACCCGAAGTCCGAAAGGCCCAAGAACTGATGCACGACCTCATCCTCACCCTCTCGTGCCAGGACCGACAGGGGATCGTCGCCATGGTCGGCGGATTCCTTGCTGACCGTGGGTTCAGCATCCGCGACAGCCAGCAGTTCGGAGACGAAGACACCGGCCTGTTCTTCATGCGAGTGCACGCCGCACCTGACCCGGACCGGACTTTCGACTTCGATGCCCTTCGCGACGAGTTCGGTGCGTCCGTCGGCGACGTACTCGATGCTGCGTGGGAGGTCCACGACCCCACACGCAAGCACCGAATGCTCGTCATGGTGTCGCGTCAAGGTCACTGCCTCAACGACCTCCTTCACCGCGCACGGACCGGTTCAATGCCCGCGGAGGTAGTAGCAGTCGTCTCCAACCACGACGACTTCCGCCAACTCGTCGAGTGGCACGGCATTCCGTTCCACCACGTGCCGGTCATCGCCGACACCAAGGGGTGGGCCGAGGCGGAACTGCGCAAGCTCGTCACGTCCTACGACGCCGACTCGGTCATCCTCGCCAGATACATGCAGATCCTTTCGAACGAACTGTGCGAGGACCTGGCGGGCCGAGCCATCAACATTCACCACAGCCTGCTTCCGAGCTTCAAGGGGGCCCGGCCGTACTTCCAGGCACACGCCCGAGGGGTAAAGGTCATCGGTGCGACCGCCCACTACGTAACCGGTGACCTCGATGAAGGACCGATCATCGAGCAGGACTTCACCCGGGTCGATCACATGAGCTCCGCAGCTGATCTGACCGCGATCGGACGCGACCTCGAAGCGCTCGCCCTTGCACGCGCCGTGACCGCACACGCGGAGCACCGTGTCCTGATGAACGGGACGAGGACGGTGGTTTTCCGATGAATACTCAAGAGGATGCACCCGAGCGCAACGATCGCAGCGGGGCGTTCGATGCCCGCGCGGCGGAGGACGTACCAACCATCGGGGAGCACATCCAACTGGGCGTCAACTAGACCCGTTAGGCAACCTGCCGGCGCTAGATCCAGCCCGTTTGGGATTGACGTCGTCCCCGCCAGTCAGGAGACCCAGGGTCCGCAACGCCAGGTACAGCTCGGCTTGGACGCCGAAGTCCCTGAGATCCACACCCAAGATCTCCTCGATCTTCTTCAACCGGTAGACCAACGTCTGCTTGTGGATCCCGAGCCGTCGCGATCCTTCCTGCCACGAGCGATTTGCGTCGAAGTACACCTGCAGCGAGCGAACGAGCTCCGACTCGTTGGACTCGTCGTAGGTGAGAAGTGGGCCCAACAGTCGTTGAACTGCTACTTCTCCCTCGGCCACCGTATTGGGCATGAAGTACGAGCCGTGGGAGCCGTACACCGCCGACTGCGCACCAGACTGGCGTGCGCTCTCAAGCGCCCATCTGGCTTCCCTGAACGCATCTGCCAGCCGCCCGATGGCAGCCAATGGTTGGCTCACCCCGACGCTCACGTCGAAGTCGTCGAAGCCGAGTCCGCTTTCGTAGGCAGCATCTGACACCACTAGCAGGTGGGTGTCGTCTACCGAGGTGTACAGGTGTGGCCATTCCACAAAACCAAGCGACTCAACCAGCCCGCCGGCGGCGACATCAGGTTCCATGGGGTCGTCGGGCGTCTCGTTCCACACCAGTACCCGCCACGGACCGCCGCGTAGTCCGTGTGCACGCATCTGCGCCAGTGCGGCATCTGGGGAGATGGCGCCGGCGAGCATGCTCCGAGCGAGCTCGGCCGCGCGCGCGCGTACCCGTGCTGCGCGCGCAGCCCGTCGCTCCACCTCGAGTCCCGCGATCGTTGCTGCGTGCTGAGCCAGGAGGAGGTCGGGTGCGTCAGTTGGCGCGTGAGGAATCACCAGAAGGGCTGCCATGTCGCGAGCACCCACCGGGATCAGGAGCGCCGACGCTTCATCGGTCTTGAACCGGTTGAAGGCGGAGAGTTGCCCTCGCTGCTCGCGCACTCGTTCAAGTATCGATGCCCGCAGGGGACCCGGGATTGACGCGGTGCTCGGAAGCAGAGGTCGTCCGCTTCGAAGTTCGACGACGTTCAACGACGCTCGCAGTTCGGTGCCAAGCTCGTCGAGCAGACTGTCCCCGGCCTCTTCACCCTGCGTGCGGCGAAGGATATCGTACAGGCGCAGGATCCGTGACGCGCGGGAGTCGCCTCTGCCGCGCGCCGCGTTAGCGACAACGCGGGCGATGGTGACGAACGGAACGGCCCTCGCTGTAAGTAGTATGGGGAAGCCGAGGTCCTCCGCAGCTGCTATCGCCTCAGGTGTTAGGGGAGGCGCTGCGAACCCCTCACCGAGAGCCAGCCCGGCGATGTTGGCTCGGGCGAGTTCGCGCACGAAGTTCGCCTGACCGTCTGCATCCGAGGGAAAGTTGTAGCCGTCGGTCATGAGGAGATCGCCGCTACCCAACCAATGCCAAGGGTCCTCGACTTCACAGGTGTGCGCCCACGCAATCTCGCGGTCACGTCCCGCTTCACCGGCAACCAGACGGGTCCTGATCAAAGGGTCGTCGATCAGGGACTGGACGGTGAACTTCACTACCCCATGCTCCCACGCGCGGGGCCTGGGCGTCCGTTACGACCGGGCCTATGCCTTTGGTAAGGAGGCCCCGCGCACCGCTAGGCAAACGCACAGTGGCAAGACGACGGCCGCCGGCCCCATATCCGGGGTTCCGGACGTGACGAGGTGCAGCAGCAGGTCGCCCGCGGACAGTCGAGATTCCTCCAGGTCGGGCGGCAGCGCCCCCGTCCCGACCGCTCGCGCGGGGTGCCTGCGACCACATTCCGGTCGCGCCCGCTACAGACAACGGTGATCGGGCGGCTCGTCAGTGCCCCAAGACTCGCCAGAAAGACGACGCGAGTCGAGAGGGCTTGCCGGAACTCGACTCCGTCCGATCCGCGATCGAAAACGCCATCGTTCCGGCGTTGACGCCGAGCCAGCGGAAGGGCTCAGGCTCCCACTTCGGCGACTGCCTGCCAGCCCACGGGAGCGCCCGCACAGGATCGTCCACGTCGACGATCTCGGCCGCGAGTGTGCGACCCGCAAGGTGGGCTGTCGCGACGCCGTCCCCAACGCACCCGCCCGCTTGGGCAAAGCCCCTGCGCCGGTCGTAACCGACCGAGGGGTACCAGTCGCGAGGGATGCCGAGATTGCCGCCCCACGCGTGGGTGAACTCAACGCCACCGATCGACGGAAAGATCTCGGTCAGGATGCTGCGCAGCATCGCGTGGACGCGTGCATCGTTGTCGTACTCGGGCCTGATGCGAGAGCCGAAGTGGTACGGAGCCCCACGTCCACCGAACGCGACCCGGCCGTCGGCTGTGCGCTGACCGTAGATGCGCAGATGGCGTTTGTCGCTGAAGGTTTCACGCTGCCGCAGACCGATCTCATCCCACTGCTCGTCGCTCAACGGCGCGGTCGCAACCATCAGCGAGTACATCGGAACCAGGTCCCGCTTGGCGCCGGGCAGATCGGCCGTGTATCCCTCCGTGGCACGGACGATGACCTCAGCGCGAACCACACCACGCGAGGTATCAAGGCGTCGTTCGCTGATCGCCTCCACCGTCGTGTCCTCGAAGATCTTCACGCCGAGGCCGCGAACCACCCGCGAAAGTCCGCCCGCCAGCTTGGCAGGATGCAGTGCAGCGCAGTGAGGAGTGAACGTTGCCCCGTGCAGGTCTGAGGCCGCCACCCGACGAGAAGCCTCCTCGCGGGAGAGGAGTTGCATGTCCTCGGCGTCGAATCCCCAGTCTCGCCATGCTCGTACCTCGCCTTGAGCGCGCGCCCACTGTGCAGTGTTTCGGGCCACCGAAACGTAGCCGCCCTGCTCGAAGTCGCAGTCGATGGCCTCCGACGCAATCACAGAACCGATCTCGCGTACGGTCGAGAACATCGCTCGCTGCATCTCGACTGCACCTGAGCGGCCGCTCCCAGACGCGACCTTGCGGAAGCTCGTCGGGAAGATCGCCGAGCACCAGCCGCCGTTACGTCCAGATGCGCCGAACCCGACGAACTCCTTCTCGATGATGCCGATCCGCAGGTTAGGGTCGGCTTTCGCCAGGTAATAGGCCGTCCACAGGCCCGTGTAGCCAGCGCCGACGATGGCGACGTCCAAGGTCGTGTCACCTGGCAGTTCGCTTCCCGGTGTACCGGTAAGCGCTGCGTCTTCGTGCCAGAAGCTGATGGCAGCGGCCGTCGAGTCGTGCGTCGTGGTCATTGGTGTACTCGTTCTCCGTTGATGAATGGTGGTCGCTTCGGGCTCGATAGCCTGGGGTGACGGCGACGCACAGCCGGTGGCACCGGCGGCGGGCCGACAAACGGTTCAGTGCTGAGTGTTCGGGGTGGCTAGGGTGCTTTCACCCGGTCGGCAGGTGGGGTGCGCAGTGACTGATAGGGCCGCCTAGTCGCGGAAGATGGCGAAGGACTTCGTCACTGTCTCGGTTACGTTCCACGTCCCGGTCCACCCGGCTGGAATGAGGAACATCGTGCCGGGTTCGAGCGAGAAAATGACTCCGTCGTCGCCGACCAGTTGCGCCCGACCGCCGACGATGTGCATCAACTCGACGTAGCCGGAGTGATCCGATCGGAACGCTCCGGGGGTGCAGGTCCAGGCGCCGGCCTGACGATCCTTTTCGTCGATGAATGACAGCGTGCGAGTGGCAGGTCCGCCATCGACTGGATTGGGCACAGCCACGGCAGCGGGCCAAGGCACGTCCTTCAGCGAGACGACGCCTGCGAGAAGAGTGTCGGTAGGGGTCGCGGATTCATCGGTGTCAGCCATGTTCGTCGCTTTCGTGGGGTCGATTCGGGGTGCCTGCTGCGGCAGCTCTCTGCGCAACGCAGAAAGAGAAAGCCCGTTGAACGGCGCAGCGCTCCTGCTTCGCGCAAGGCTGGCCCGGCATCGCGCTGTGTGATCGAGCGACACCGCAGTAGGCCTCTCCCGTGCAGGAACATGCTGTTGCGGTTGGGAGACGAGCGCCACTAGATGCACTTCCAAACAGCTCCTTGGCCGCTGACGTTACGTACGACACGGGTCGTCGAGCCCACCCAATGGCTAGCGCAACACCGCCTGACGGACTCCGTCTCGACGCACATCAAAACGCCCATAGGAGCGTCCCGAAGCGGGCGGGCGTCTCTTGGCCTTTCCCGATCGATCGCCGACTCGACCAGTTGGTCGATCTAGCCGCCCACGTGGGCGCGAACACGAGCAAGCACGGATTGGCGGCGACGTTGGTGGCTGCAGCCGACAGGCGAACAGCACCTCTTGGAGTGGCTACTTAGTTGGCGTACAAGCCGGGGGCGCGATGTGGTGCCTGGCATGGAAGACGCTGCACCGGTTGGTCGAGATGCCTCGTCATCGGCCGGGACGCAGAGCGTGGGTACGCCTGCGCACCGGCGGCTGGACCGGCGAGACGCCCGCACCGTAGATGGTCTCCGGGCCGGGCTCCACTACGCGCGCGCGGCCGTGCCTCGCGGGAGGGCTGTGTCCGTAGTGTGTCCCGGGGTTAGTCGCCGGCAGTCCGGTCTCAAATTGGGACCGAGCCAACGCAGTCTGAAAAAAGACAAAACCGCAGGTCAGCGGGCTGACCTGCGGCTTCATCGATCTGCGCGCCTGTAGGGATTCGAACCCCAAACCTTCTGATCCGTAGTCAGATGCTCTATCCGTTGAGCTACAGGCGCTCGTCCGTGCTGCCGGAGCGGCTGCGAGGACTGGTCGAGAATAGCCGACCCTGCTCGGCGGACGAAATCAGGGGGAGCGACACAGGACCTTTGCCGTCGGTCATCGGGACCCTCGGTCCGCTCCGCCGCGCCGATGCGGTGCCCTATGGTGCCTAGCACCCGCACCGCGGCGAGGCACCGCCGCACGACGAGAGGCAGCGCGATGGCAGATCTCGAGGCAGTCATGGACGAAGCCGGGCTGACAAACCCGAAGGTCCGCGAGTTCGTGAAGGAGTACGCCGAGCTCACCGGCGCCGAGCGCATCGAGGTGGTCAACGCCTCCGACGACGCGCGACTCCTCGAGGAGGCCGTCGCGGACGGCGAGCTCCAGATGGCCCGGCGAGGGTCGCTACTACTCCCGCAGCTACTACAAAGACACCGCGCGCTCCGAGGAGCGCACCATCGTCGCCACCAGCAACGAGTCGGACCGCGGCGTCTACAACAACTGGCGTCCCGCCTCGGAGATGAAGCCGATGCTGCACGACCGGATGCGCGGCGCGTCGGAGGGGAAGACGATGTACGTCGTCCCCTACCTGATGGCCCCCGCCGGCAACCCGCTCGAGCCGTGGGCCGCGGGCGTCGAGCTCACCGACACGCGCACCGTCGTGCTCCACATGATCCGCATGGCGCGGGTCGGCGTGCACTTCGTCAACGACCTCGAGGACCCCGACTCGTTCGTCCGGGCGGTCCACGTCACCGGCGACCTCGAGCACCTCGGCCAAGGCACGCCCGACGACCAGCGCTACTTCGTCACCGTCGCCGACGAGCGCACCATCCTTCACTTCGGCTCGTCCTACGGCGGCAACGCGCTGCTCGGCAAGATCGCCCACGGCCTGCGCCAGGGGGCGTACGACGGCTGGGCGAGCAGGAAGTTCCTGGCCGAGCAGTACATGCTCATCGGCATCCACGACAAGGAGACCGGGAGGACCTACCACGTCTGCGGTGGTTTCCCGAGCGCATCCGGCAAGACCAACCTGGCGATGATGGCCGCCCCCGACGCCCTCGGCGACCGCTACCACGTCTCTTTCTACGGCGACGACATCGCGTGGCTGTGGGTCGACGAGGAATCGGGCCGCCTGATGGGGATGAACCCGGAGTACGGCGTGTTCGGCGTCGCCAAGGACACCAACGAGAAGACCAACCCCAACGCCCTGGCCTCGATCGACGAGGGATCGCAGGCGATCTTCACCAACGTGGCCTACAACCCCTCGACCGGTGAGGTGTGGTGGGAGGGCAAGACGCCCAAGCCGCCGACCGACGTCCGCGGCTGGCTCGACTGGACCGGCTCGCCGCTGGCCGACCGCAAGGACAACGACACCGCCGCCTGGGCCCACCCCAACAGCCGCTTCACCACCACGCTCGACAACGTGCCCAACATCGCGCCCGACTACGACGCCCCGGCCGGGGTGCCGATCGACGCCATCATCTTCGGCGGCCGCACCAGCGACCGCGAGCCCCTGATCCGGGCTATCACCGACCTCGCCGAGGGTGTGTACGACGGCCTCACGCTCGGCGCCGAGGCAACGTTCGCCGCCGAGGGCGTCGACGGCCAGCTGCGCTACGACCCGATGTCCAACCGCCCGTTCATGGCCTACGGCGAGGGCGACTACGCCCGCCACTACCTCGACGTGGTCGGGGCTGCGAAGGAGCAGCCGATCTTCGCCCACGTCAACTGGTTCCAGAAGGACCCCGACGACGGGCACTTCCTCTGGCCGGGATACCGCGACAACCTGCGCCCGCTGCTGTGGCTGCTGCAGCTCAAGAACGGCGAGGTCGAGGGGCGTCGTACGGCGGTGGGCATCCTGCCCACCGAGGAGGAGCTGGACCTCACGGGCATGGACGTCCCGGCCGCCGACCTCGAACGCATCCTGACGATCGACAAGGAACGCTGGCAGCAGGAGATGGGCTTCCGCGAGGAGCACCTGGCGCAGTTCGAGCGGATGCCCGAGGAGATCTGGGAGGCGCACCGCCGCGTCGCCGCCGACCTCGACGCGGAGGACTGAGACCGCACGACGTCGCGCCCGGCCACTAGGCTGGTGGGGTGCGACGTCGTGTCTCGGGTACCGCCGCGCAGGCTCCCGCCCCTCCTGACCTCAAGCGGGGTGGTCCTGCCCTCGCCGTCCCGTTCGGCATCGTGGCAGCGCTCGGCCTCATGTCGGTCGCCCTGCCTCCCTACAGCCGGCCCTGGTGGGTGGCCGGCCTCGCGGCCGGGGTCCTCGCGGCGGTCGTCGCCCTCTACGTCGCGAGCCGTCGACGGCCCGAACGCACCTGGCTCGACCCGCTCCCCGCCTACCTGCTGTTCGTCTACGCCGGGCTGGTGAACGACGCCGCCGGTGCGAGCAGCGGCGGCTCGTCGTCGGGCATGACGGTCCTGCTGCTGCTCCCGATCCTCTGGGTCGCGATCACCGGCACCCCGCGCGAGCTCTGGATCGCCAGCGGACTGGCCGTCGCGACCCTGGTCGCGCCCGTGGTGGCGATCGGATCGCCCGACTACATGCTCGGCGACTGGCGCCGGGCCATGATGTGGGGCGCCATCGCGCTCGTCATCGCGCCCGTGCTCCAGCGGATCGTGCGCGACCTCGAACGGCAGAGCCGACGCGCCCGCATGGCCAGCGAACGGGTCGAGAGGCTCTTCGACGACGCCCCCCACGGTGTCGCGCTGCTCGACCCCGTCGGCACGATCATCCGGGTCAACATCTCGATGGCCGTCCTCGTGGGCCTGGACCCGCCCGACATGGTCGGCCACAGGCTCGGCGCCTTCGAGACCCCTGGGGAGGACCGGATCCAGGACCACCTCGGCCGTCTCATGTTCAACCGCGCCGGAGAGTCGATCGAGACGGAGTGCCAGCTGCGTGACTCGGGAGGCAACGACGTCGACGTGGCGCTCAGCAGCACCGTCGTGGCGGACCCCCAGATGGGCAGGATCGTGATGGTCAACGTCGTCGACATCTCCGACCGTCGGCGCTACCTCGACCGCCTCGCCCACCTCGCCGACCACGACATCCTGACCGGGCTGGCGAACCGCCGGCGTTTCGAGAGCGAGCTCGCGCGACACCTGGACCGGTGCCGGCGCCACGGCCCCACCGGCGCGCTGCTCCTGCTCGACCTCGACAACTTCAAGCAGGTCAACGACACCCTGGGCCACAACGCCGGTGACCAACTGCTCATCACGATCGGCGGGTTGCTCCGCCGGTCGATCCGCAGCACCGACGTCGTGGCGCGTCTCGGGGGCGACGAGTTCGCCATCCTGCTCACCGACTGCGAACAGGCCGATGCCGAGCGCGTAGCGGGCCTCGTCGTCGAGCGGATCGCCACCCACGCCGCGACCCTCGACGGGGTCGGGCGTCGCGTCACGGCGAGTGTCGGTGCGGTGACGTTCCGGGCCGCCGAGGAGCACGCCGCCGACGTGCTCGCGCTCGCGGACATGACGATGTACGACGCCAAGGAGGCCGGCCGCAACCAGGCGGTCGTCCTGTTCGAGGGCGACGAGCGTGGGCCTCGCACCGCGGCGCGGCTGCAGTGGCAGAGCCGCATCGAGGCGGCGCTCGCCGAGAACAGGTTCGAGCTCCACCTGCAGCCGATCATGGACATCGCGAGCGGGCGCATCACCTCCGCCGAGGTGCTCCTGCGCCTGCGTGACGAGGAGGAGCTGGTCCCCCCGTCGCGGTTCGTCTACATCGCCGAGCGCGTGGGCCTCATGCCGCAGGTCGACGCGTGGGTGGTCGACAAGAGCCTCGAGCTGCTGGCGCGGATACGTCGTGACCACGACCCGGCGTTCGAGCTCGAGGTCAACCTGTCGGGCCACTCCATCGGCAACCCCGACATCGAGAAGGCGATCGTCGCCTCGCTGGAGAGGCACGGCGTCGAGCCGCACGCGCTGATCCTCGAGATCACGGAGACCGCCGCGGTGGCCGACGTCGCGCTGGCGCGGACCTTCGCCGAGAGAATGACCGAGCTCGGCTGCGCCTTCGCGCTCGACGACTTCGGCGCGGGCTTCGGGTCGTTCTACTACCTCAAGCACCTGATCTTCGACTACGTGAAGATCGACGGGGAGTTCGTGGCCCACGTGCACGAGTCGGCGGCCGACCGCACGATCATGCGCTCGATCGTCGGCATCGCCCGCGACCTGGGCAAGCGCACGGTGGCCGAGTTCGTCTCGGAGCCGGAGATCCTCGAGGTGTGCCGCGACGAGGGCGTGGACTTCGCCCAGGGCTACCTGATCGGCAAGCCCGTGGCCTTCGACGAGTTCGTCCGCGTCTTTATGCCATCCGCGGTCGGGACGGCGTCGAACGACTGAACGGACCCGGGGGCGGGCGCCCCAGGGGGACAGGAGACTGACGTACATGCAGTGGCTACAACGCTCGGTGGGCCTGGCGATCATCGGTGCGGCAGCCCTGGGTGCGGGCGCCCTGTGGGTCGCCGTGGCCGCCGGGGACCCGGAGGTGGGCCGCGCCCCCGACGAAGGACTCCTGTTCGGCATCTGGCGGGTGTTCTACGACACCGAGATGCCCGCTCCCCGAGTGCTGCTGGCCGCCGTCGGTGTCGCCCTGCTCCTCGCGGCTGGAGTCGCCGGGATCGAGCGGCGGCTCCTCACCCGGGCCCGTCGGAGCGAGGACGGCAACCGGATGCCGCTCGCACCCAAGCTCGTGATGACCGAGACCCGCGGGGAGTACGCCGGGCCCGTGACCATCACGGTCCTCATCCCGGCCCACAATGAGGAGGGCTGCATCGCCGAGACCCTGGCCTCCCTGCAGTCGCAGTCGCTGCCGCCGGCGCGGATCGTCGTCGTCGCCGACAACTGCACCGACGGGACGGTCCGCCTCGCCCGCGAGGCCGGCGTCGACGTTTTCGAGACCGTCGACAACACGCACAAGAAGGCGGGCGGCCTCAACCAGGCGCTCGCCGAGGTCCTGCCGGGCCAGGGTGACAACGACTGCGTGATGATCATGGACGCCGACACCACGCTCGACGCGGGATTCCTCGAGGGCGCCGCCCGCCGGCTCACCGATGACCGCGCGCTGATGGCCGTCGGCGGGCTGTTCTACGGCGAGGAGGGCTTCGGGCTGATCGGCCAGTTCCAGCGCAACGAGTACACCCGCTACCAGCGCGACCTGCGACGCCGCAGGGGACGGGTGTTCGTGCTGACCGGCACCGCCTCGGTGTTCCGTCCGCGAGCGCTGCGCGCCGTGGCCGAGGAGCGCGGCAAGATCCTGCCCGGCGTCCCCGGCGACGTCTACGACACGGTCGCCCTGACCGAGGACAACGAGCTCACCATTGCGCTGAAGACCCTCGGCGCCCTGATGATCTCGCCCGCCGAGTGCACGGTGGTCACCGAGGTCATGCCGAACTGGAGAGGGCTGTGGGCGCAGCGGCTGCGCTGGCAGCGGGGCGCCCTGGAGAACCTCGGCGCCTACGGCCTGAGGCCGCAGACCTTCCGCTACTGGATGCAGCAGCTCGGCATCGGCTACGGCGTCATCGCCCTCGGCGCCTACCTCGCGCTCATCATCTTGATGGTGCTCGCCACCTCGAACTGGGTGTGGTTCCCGTTCTGGATCGGCATCGGCATCGTGTTCACGATCGAGCGGGTCGTGACGGTGTGGCGTGGCGGCTGGAAGGCCCGCCTGCTGGGGCTCTCGCTGTTCCCGGAGCTCTTCTACGCGATGTTCCTCAACGTGGTGTACCTCAAGGGCATCTGGGACCTGTCCCTGGCGAGGCAGGCCGATTGGAAGCACGTCGTCCAGACCGGCTCCGGATCACGGGTGGGGAGCTGACATGCCGAACCTGACCTCGAGCATGGCCGATGTGGTCCCCGCCGTCGTGCCGATGGGCGTGCTGCCCCCCGGTCGGTCCGCCGATCGCGGCGTCGGGATGGATGCTGCGGGTCTCCGACCGTCGGTTGCTGGCCGCGAGCCAGTCGCGGAGGTAGAACTTGGGCAGGATCTTGGCCACGGCCAGGGTGACGTAGACGATCGTGTTGATCGCGACGAACGCGGCCAGCACGGCGATGAAGTCGTTGCGCAGGATGCTGTCGGGCAGCGGCTCAAGGACCGGCTCGCGCAGCCGCACCGTCGTACGCGGGAGTAGCGAGACCCAGGTCACAGGTCTGTGATCGATCCAATATGTGCGCCGATTCACGAGCGTTAACGTCCGCGACAAGTCGCCGACAACGAGGCCGCGCGAACCACCCGCGACGCAAGCTGTGAGGAACCGGCATGACCGCAACGATCGACACCCAGACGACGTCAGACTCGACTCAGCCGACCACGCACGCAGGCATCCTCGCCTGGGTGACCGAGGTCGCCGAGCTGACCCAGCCCGACGCCATCCACTGGTGCACCGGCTCCGACGAGGAGTGGGCGCAGCTCACCGCGTCCCTCGAGGCGACCGGCACCTTCACCCGCCTCAACCCCGACGTCATGCCCAACTCGTTCCACGCGGCCTCCGACCCCACCGACGTGGCCCGCGTCGAGGACCGCACCTACATCTGCTCGGTCGACGAGCGTGACGCCGGGCCCACCAACAACTGGATGGACCCGGAGGCGATGAAGGAGCTCATGCGCGGGCTCTACGCCGGCTGCATGCGCGGGCGCACGATGTACGTCATCCCGTTCGTCATGGGCCACCTCGAGGCCGAGCACCCGATGTTCGGCATCGAGGTCACCGACTCGGCCTACGTCACGGTCTCGATGCGCGTCATGGCCCGCATGGGCACCGACGTGCTGCGCCGCATCGAGGAGCTCGAGGCAGCCGGCGAGGCCCCGCAGTGGGTGCCGGCCCTCCACTCGGTCGGCATGCCGCTGGAGCCCGGCCAGGCCGACGTCGCGTGGCCCTGCAACGACACCAAGTACATCGTCCAGTTCCCCGAGGAGCGGATGATCTGGAGCTTCGGATCCGGCTACGGCGGCAACGCCCTGCTCGGCAAGAAGTGCTACGCGCTGCGCATCGCCTCGGTCATGGCGCGCGACGAGGGCTGGCTCGCCGAGCACATGCTCATCCTGAAGCTCACCTCGCCCCAGGGCGTGACCAAGTACGTCGCCGCGGCCTTCCCGAGCGCGTGCGGCAAGACCAACCTCGCCATGCTCAAGCCCACCATCCCGGGCTGGAAGGTCGAGGCCATCGGCGACGACATCGCGTGGATGCGCATCGGCGAGGACGGGCGCCTGTGGGCGGTCAACCCCGAGTTCGGCTTCTTCGGCGTCGCGCCGGGCACCAACGAGCACACGAACCCGCACGCCATGGAGACCATCCGCAAGGGCAACTCGGTCTTCACCAACGTCGCGCTGACCCCGGACGGCAACGTGTGGTGGGAAGGCCTGGAGAACACCCCGGCCGAGGCCACCAGCTGGAAGGGCGAGCGCTGGACGCCGGAGCTGGCGGAGGAGACCGGTGAGCTGTCGAGCCACGCCAACAGCCGCTACTGCACCCCGATCAAGCAGTGCTCGATCCTCGCCGACGAGTACGACGACCCGCGCGGCGTGCCGATCGATGCGATCCTCTTCGGTGGTCGCCGCAAGACGACCATCCCGCTGGTGACCGAGGCCCGTGACTGGAACCACGGCACGTTCATGGGCGCCACGCTCTCCTCGGAGACCACGGCCGCCGCGGTCGGGGCCGTGGGCGTCGTGCGCCGCGACCCGATGGCGATGCTGCCGTTCATCGGCTACAACGCCGGCGACTACTTCGGCCACTGGGTGGGCATCGGCAAGGACAACGACGCCGCCAAGCTGCCGAAGATCTTCTACGTCAACTGGTTCCGCCGCGGCGACGACGGTGGCTTCCTGTGGCCGGGCTTCGGCGAGAACAGCCGCGTCCTCAAGTGGGTCATCGAGCGCATCGACGGCCAGGCCGCGGCCGTGGAGACTCCCATCGGCCACGTGCCGGCGCCGGGCTCGCTCGACATCGACGGCCTCGACCTCACCGAGGACGAGCTCGCCCAGGCCCTCGCCGTCGACGCCGAGGAGTGGAAGGCCGAGCTGCCGCAGATCCAGGAGTGGTTCGAGAAGTTCGGCGACGACCTCCCCGCTGTGCTCTGGAGCGAGCTCGACACGCTGAAGGCGCGCCTCGACGCCTGATCCGCGCGTCACGTCAGCGACCCGTCGCCCGGTGCTCCGGGCGGCGGGTCGGTGCATTTCCCGGCCGTCCGCGGAGGTGGCGCTTGGGGCTGGTGTGGCACCATCCTCCCCACGGGGATGTCGGTCGAGCGGAGTGAGCCATGCCCTTGGGGCCTGATGAGCGGATCGTCTTCGAGGAGCAGGCGACCCCCCTGTACGAGGAGATCGTGACGTCCGGCGGCATCGAGGTCACGGATGCGCGCATCGCCGAGGGCGGGGAGCTCCGGGACGCGTTCCACCTGCTCGTCGATGTCGGGCTCGTGACGCGCAGCGACGACGAGCGGTCCTGGTGCGCCGTCGACCCGGCCGCCGTCCAGGCGCGCGTGGTGGCGCCGCTGGGTCAGCAAGGTGCCGAGCTCATCGCGGAGTCGGCCCACTGGGCCAACGCCTTCAGCAACCTCTCCCACGTGTGGCGGCGCTCGCCGAGCGCCGTGGGCGGTCCATTTGCGGAGCTGCGCGGCCTGGACACCATCGGCACCTTCCTCTCCTCGCTCGTCGGCGACGCCCAGGAGGAGCTGCTGACCGCCCAGCCGCAGTACCGCCGAGGGGTCAACCAGCTCGGCGCCGTCAGCGCCGGCGAGCTCACGCTGCTCAAGCGGGGGGTCCGCGTGCGCACCCTCTACCAGCATGCGGCACGGCGTGGCGCGGACACGCGGCGGTACGTCGCCGCGGTGACGGCCGCGGGTGCCGAGGTGCGCACGCTCGACGAGTTCTTCAACCGCCTCATCGTCGTCGACCGGCGGGTCGCGGTCATCCCGGGCCACGGCGGCCTCGACACCGCCATGGTGATCAGCGAGAAGTCGATGGTCGACTACCTCGTCGACATCTTCGAGCGGCACTGGGAGCGGGCCCGGCCGTTCACGAGCAGCGAGACCTCGCTGATGCGCGACATCGCCGCCGAGCAGCGAGCGATGACGATCCGCATGCTCCTCGAGGGGCGCGCCGATCCGGCGGGGGCCAAGCGTCTCGGCGTCAGTCCGCGCACGTACGCCGCCTATGTCGCTGACCTGAAGAGCGAGTTCGAGGTGGAGACGCGGTTCCAGCTCGGCTACGAGATGGGCAAGCGGGGGATCTCCGGGCGCGAGGCCGACACCCCGTCCGGCTGAGGCGTTGTATCCGGCACGCAGGGTCGAGGAAAAGGGGGAGGGCAGCACCTCCGAGGAGGTGCTGCCCTCATGCCGGGACGGGCCTGTGGGGGAGGCCGCCGGACCAGAACTCGTGGGGGGTTGAGGGGTCCGTGTCCCGGCTCTTCATTTGCGTGCCCATCATGGCACGACTGGTCTGGTCAGCGGGTGCCGCGGGCGCCCCAACTGTAGTCGTACGCCTGGGCCGGCGCAGCGCCGATGGCGGCGACACCGAATCCGAGGACTGCCACGAGTGCGGCGGCTGCGATACGGCGTACTGGGGTCATGGGGTTTCCACCTCTTGGGTCATGTCACAGGGGATGACTCATCCATTGTCGCCCACCGTGCGCAGCCACGTCCCGTCCAGTCGACTGCAGGTCTGTGCATTGCAGGTTCCTGCAAATGCACCCACGGCAGACCCGTCGGCCCCCTCCGGGCGGAGGGGGCCGACACTGGCGGAGGCGGAGGGATTTGAACCCTCGATGGGGTTTTAGCCCCAAACCCGCTTAGCAGGCGGGCGCCATAGACCGGACTAGGCGACGCCTCCATGCCCGACCGGGGCCGGGCGCACAGAAGGTTACAAGGCTCGGCGCGCGTGCGCCGAATCAGGTCACAGTTTGCGGAGGCCGTGCCCCCGCTGGAGGTGGTCCTGGACGTCGCGCACGAACGCCTCCCGGTCCACCGCGAGCATCTCGACGGGGATCGTGGTCGTACGACCGTCGCGCAGGCGCAGCACCACGACCGGAGCCTCGACGACCGTGGTGGTGACGGCGTCCTCGACGTCCTTCCACCGCGCGGACGCCGCCCCGACGCCGCGCACCCACTGCACCCGGTAGCCCTCGGACGTCATCCGCACCACCCAGCCCTTCGTGCGCCACGCCCACCAGCAGGTCGCGAGCACCACGACGGTGAGCAGCACCGGGACCAGCAGGAAGACCGTGTGCAGGTCGAGGACCGCGATCGCCAGCGTGCACCCCAGGATCAGCACGGCGACACCGCAGAGCACCACACCGAGCAGGCGCGCCGCGACAGCGGGAGCGAGGCGGTGGACGGTGGCGGTCTCGGTCGTCACGCCGAAGATTTCATCACGCGCAGGGTGGCCCTTTGCGGTTGGGTAGAGTCCCGCGGTGTGCGGCGCCCCGGCGTCGTACGAGGAGGGGTGCCGGAGCGGCCGATCGGAACCGCCTTGAAAGCGGTCGTAGGGAGACCTACCGCGGGTTCGAATCCCGCCCCCTCTGCCAAGGCGCAGCGGAGCAAGCCGCAGGCTGAGGGGGCCTGGCCGGGTGTGGCGGCTGCCAAGGCGCAGCGAGCGCTCCGCCGTGGGGCCGGCTGTGGGCAGGGGTCACACCGTTACGGCGGTGACCACCAGGTTCTCCTGGTAGCCGCCGGCCTGGGGGAGGTAGGCACCCGTGCAGGTGACGAGTCGCAGTCGCTCGGGCCCGGTGCGGGCGAACACGTCCGTCGGCAGTGCCTGTCGGTCGAAGGTCTCGATGCTGTCGACCCGGTAGGTCCGGAGAGGCCCAGAGCCGGTGGCGACCTCCACGCGGTCGCCGACGGCGATGCCCCGGAGGTCCGCCAGCGGTCCGACGCCGAAGCGCCGCGAGTCGACGTGCCCCGCGAGCACCACGGACCCCCGGCCTCCCGGGCCGGGCCCGAACCGGTACCACCCCAGGACCCGCGGATCGGCGGGGAGCTGCATCTGCCTGTCCCCGCCCACCCCGACCGGACGGACCGCGGCCTCCAGCCCCAGGGCGGGCACCCGGACGCGTGTGGGGGCGGGGGTGCGACGCGCCGGGCGTGCGACGAGGGAGGCGTCGGTACGACGGACGGCGCCCGCTGAGCTTCCGACGTCTCCGTGGGCGCGTCCACCCTCGTTCCGGACGGGCGGAGTGCCCGTGTCGATGCCTGACGAGGCGGCGGAGTCGCCCCGGACCTGTACGACGTCCTGCAGGTCGTCGCTCCCGGTGGCGACGACGAGGCTGAGCAGGAGCCCGATGACCGCAGCGGTGGCCACGGCCCACCAGGCACTCCTGCCCAGACTCGTCATGCTGTCGCTCCTTGACGGTTCAGGCCGTCAGCGGCGCGTGCGCGCCGGGACGAGCCGGGTCGCGGCCAGGGCCAGCGCCGCGAGCGATCCGGCAGCGAGCGCGAGAGCCCACGGCGGCGTGCCCTCGCCGAGCGCGGCCGCACCGGTCTCCCCGCCGGGAACTCCGGACGGGGCGGAGTGGAGCCCGTCAATGGTCTGCACCGCGAGGTCGAGGTTGCCCTCCTCGGCCGAGCCCCAGGCGTACACGATCGTCGCGGTGCCCTCCGCGAGCTGCAGGTCGGCGGGGCCGAGGACTGCCTCGTCGGCGCCGGCCAGCGTGACGTCGGCCGAGTAGCCCCCGGCCGGGACGTCAGCGGACGCCTCGTTGGGGTTGGCCAGGCCGGGGAACAGCACCTCCCCGTCGGCTCGGACGTCGACCGTGGGCGCCGCGGCGGTGTGACGCACCACGACGCGCGCCTGGCCGGCCGCGGTCGCCGACACGTCGTTGACGAACGGGGTCAGGACGGGGTTGCCGTCGGCGTCGAGGTGGGCCACCACCGTCGCGTTGGCGCCGGCCGGGACCTCCACGCCGTTCGCCTCGATGGCGGGCTGGCCGTTGCCCGGGGCGTCCCCGTCAGCGAACACCTGGAGGTCGTAGGAGCCGGCGGGCAGCTGGAGGGGATCGGTGAGGGTGCCCGGCGTGAAGTCGGGAATCAGCTCCTCGCCGTTGGCGTAGACGTCCACGGTCAGGCCGGGGACGGCGTGCAGGACGGACACCGTCGCCTCGGCCTGGGCGGCGGAGGCGGGCGCGGTCATGGCAGCGGGCGCAGCGAACAGGGCAGCGGCCGACAGCAGGGCGGCGGTCTTCTTCATCGGGCTGTTCCTTTCGTGGGGGTACCTGATGCCCTCGGTTCGGAGCGGCCCTCGGCCCGGATGGGAAACTTCCACAAAAAGTTGTACATCTTGTCGAGGTTCGGTCAGACGTCGAGCTGTCACGCCGGGTTGGTGCAACTACCCACCCAGATGCATCAGGGTGGGTACACGCAGCAACCCGGCGTTACAGCGGCGGCTAGGCTCGCCCGGTGACGACCTGGTTCGAGTCCCCGCACGACGCCGCGGCCCGGTTGCGCGAGGTCGGCTACCTCACCGACGACGCCACGGCGCTGACGGCATACCTCGCCGGGACGCTGGAGAAGCCGCTGCTCATCGAGGGCCCCGCGGGCGTCGGCAAGACCGAGCTCGCCAAGGCGGTGGCGCGCGCGACGGGCGCGGAGCTGGTGCGGCTGCAGTGCTACGAGGGCCTCGACGAGGCGCGGGCGCTCTACGAGTGGAACTACAAGAAGCAGCTGCTCCGGATCCAGGCGTCGGGCACCGACCAGGCGTGGAGCGAGACCCACGACGACATCTTCACCGAGGAGTTCCTGCTCACCCGGCCGCTCCTCAGCGCGATCCGGCGCGACGACCCGACGGTCCTGCTGGTCGACGAGGTCGACAAGACCGACATCGAGGTGGAGGGCCTGCTGCTCGAGGTGCTGAGCGACTTCCAGGTCACGATCCCCGAGCTCGGCACGGTCGCCGCGACCCGCCGCCCGTTCGTCGTGCTCACCTCCAACGCCAGTCGTGAGCTCTCCGAGGCGGTCAAGCGCCGCTGCCTGTTCCTCCACCTCGACTACCCCGATGCCGAGCGGGAGCGCGCGATCGTCACCGGCCAGGTGCCGCGGCTCGACGACCGGGTCGTCGCCCAGCTCGTCGACGTCGTCGTACGCCTGCGGGAGCTCGAGCTGAAGAAGGCGCCCTCGATCGCCGAGTCCGTCGACTGGGCGCGCACGCTGGTGGCGTTGCAGGTGGGCGACCTCGACGAGGCCACGGTCGCCCGCACCCTCGGTGTCGTGCTCAAGCACGCCTCCGACCAGCAGCGCGCCGCCAGGGAGCTCAAGCTGGCCGCGAGATGAGTCTTCTCGACACCCACATCGGCTTCGTCGAGGCGCTGCGCTCGGCGGGCCTGTCGGTGTCGCTGGCCGAGGGCCTCGACGCGATCCGCGCGCTGGAGAAGGTGCACTGGCACGACCGCGAGACCGTGCGCGCCGCGTACGCCGCCACGCTGGTGAAGCGACAACCGCAGCGGGTCACCTTCGACGCGGTCTTCGACATCTGGTTCCCGCGGCTGGTCGGCAGCGGCGTCGCCGGGGCCGACCTCGAGCCGGCGTCCGGGCCGCAGGACACCGGGCCCGACCTCGAACGCTTCCGGGAGGCGCTGGCCGACGCGCTCGCCTCCGGCGAGCAGCAGGCGTTGCAGGACCTCGCAGTCGAGGCGGTCGCCCGCTTCGGGGCGATGCCCGGGCGCGGACCCGGCCTGTCGAGCTGGTCGGCCTACACCTCGCTCCAGCGTGTGTCGCCCGGCCAGCTCGTGGACCGGCTCGTGCAGGGGCTCCTCGGCCAGGGCATCGACGGCGAGCAGGCCCAGCGCGTGGCCGGCCGGCGGATCGGCGACTTCACGCGCCTGGTCGAGGGCGACGCCCGGCGCCGGATCGCCGAGGAGAAGGGGCCGCAGCACGTCGCCGACGTGACCGTACGCCCGACCATCGACCGGCTCGACTTCACCGCCGCCCGCCGCAGCGACCTGGAGGAGATGCGTCGCGAGATCTACCCGCTCGCCCGCCGGCTCGCGGCCCGGCTCACCAAGGAGCAGCACGCCCGTCGGCGCGGCCCCCTCGACGTACGTCGCACCGTCCGCGCGTCGATCGCGACGGGCGGGGTGCCGCTGACCACCCACCACCGCCCCAAGCGTCCGCACCGCACCGACCTGGTCGTCCTCTGTGACGTCAGCGGCTCGGTGGCCAACTTCGCGCAGTTCACGCTGATGCTGGTGTTCGCGCTGCGGGAGGCGTTCAGCGGGGTGAGGGCGTTCACCTTCGTCGACGACGTCGTGGAGGTCAGCGACAGCTTCCGTCCGGGTGCCGACGTGGTCGAGGTGATGGAGTCGCTGGCCGGGCGCATCTCCCAGGCCGCGCTGTGGGGGCGCACCAACTACGGGCGGGCCCTGACGCGGTTCGCCGAGGAGCACGCCGACGCCGTCGGGCCGCGGTCGTCGCTGCTGGTGCTGGGCGACGGCCGGTCCAACTACAGCGACCTCGCGCTGCCGGTCCTCGGCGACCTGGCCGGCCGGGCACGGCACGCGTGGTGGCTCAACCCGGAGCACCCCCGCCACTGGGGCACGGGTGACAGCGCGGCCGACCGCTACGGCGAGATCGTGCCGATGGTCGAGTGCCGCAACCTCGCCCAGCTCGGCGAGTTCGTGCACGGCATCGTCTGACCCGGGCCCTCAGCCCGCGAGGAACCCGAGATCCTGCATCCGGATGATCTCTGCCCGGAGCTCGGGGTGCTCGGCCGTGTCGGCGGCCCGCGCGCCCGCGACGTAGAGCTGCGTGCCCTCGACGCCGGCCGCGTCGAAGACCACGGTGAGACGGTTGGCCGTCGAGGCGTTGATCAGCGAGCCGAGCAGGACCACCGGGTCGGAACGGTCCTCGAGCGACAGCACCCGGGTGCCCTCGGGGATCCGGGGGACCTGGGCCGACGGGGCTCCGGCGGTGACGACCTGGTCGACCACGAAGCGCGACGACCGGGCGGTGGCGGCGATCTCGGCGGCGATCGCTCCGCCACCTGCCGAGCCGACGAGCATCACGCGGGCGTCGTCCTCGGTGACCGCCTCCTCGATCGCACGCACCACCTGGCCGGCCGACGTGGTGGGGTCGGCGCCGACGAGACGCAGCCGGCCGGTGTCGGGGGTGAGCGAACCCGGCAGGTAGGTGATGTAGCGGCCGGCCCCGACGCGCTGGACGCTGATGCGACGGTCCTCCGCGAGGAGGTTGGCCATCAGCTCCTCGAGCGAGCGCGGCGCCGTCGCGGTGCTGCTGTCGACCTCCGCGACCGGTGCCTCCACCTCGACGAACGACCCCGCGGAGTCGCGGAAGGCCGACACGGCGTCGGTGGGGAACGGGTCCACGCCGATCGCCCGCAGACCTCCGCGTGCGGCGTGGGCACCGTGGTCGGACGCGAGCGCCCCGGCGGTGAGGAGCGAGCGCATGTGCAGCCCGTCGAGCAGGCCGCCGCCACCGGAGAGGTGGTCCATCAGGTCGGGGTTGTTCTCGGCGAGCTCGCTGAGGTAGGCGGTGACGCCGTCGCGGTCGAGCGTGTCGGTCTCGATCAGCCCGGCGCTCACGATCGCCCCGCCGAGCGCGACCTCAGGGGCGAGGTAGCCGATCGCGCGGCCGGCGATGGAGCCGAGGGTCTTGTAGGCCGCCTGCTGCAGCTCGTCGATCCAGCGGTAGGTGAGGACCGTGGCGCGTACGACGAGCGCGTCGGCGTCGAGCTCGACCGAGCGGGTCAGCAGCCCGTTCTTGCCCGTGGTGGCTGCCCGGATGTCCTCCTCGGCCTGCCCCCAGGTCGCCCTCGACAGCTCGCCGGTGTCGACGACGTCGTCGTCACCGAGGATCTCGCTGCCCAGCCGGGCGCGCGTGCGCATCTCGGTGCCCGAGCTGTCGAACAGGTCGGCCAGCGCCAGCATCTGGTCGTACTTGTCTGCGGCCACGGTGGCGGACGAGTCGCCGGGCGGGCCGTCATGGGTGCGGGGGATGTCGAGATCACTCATGTCGGGGGGCCTCCGGGGCGGTGACCTGCGCCAGCACGGGTGCCAGCTCGGTGGCCAGGTCGTCGGGGTCGACGCGGGCGACCGCGACGCGCGCACCGTCGTCGTGGCGGGGGGTCAGGGAGTGCCAGCCGTCTCGGAGCAGCACCCACGACACGACGCCGACCGACGTGGTGGCGCGCTCGGACACCTCGGCGGCGAGGATGCGCATGCGACCGCGGCCCTCGGTGTGCACGGCGGACACGGCGTCGACGGCCTCGGGGCCGTTGATCTCCCGGCCGTCGGCGAGGACGACCCCGTCGGACTGGCCGACCAGGACCGGGACGAGGTCGGACCGGCCGGAGCGCAGCGCCTCGCCGACGGAGTCGGCGAGGGCGTAGGGGACGTCGAGCTGCGCCGGCACGTGGGAGGTGCCGAGCGGCAGGTCCTCGGGCGGTGCGGTGACCCGGGCGAGCTCGGTGGTCCACTGGTCCACGGGGAACCACGCCAGCTCGAAGACGATGCCGTCGCAGGTCGACAGGCTGGCGACCGCGCCGCCGGACTGGCGGTGCCAGGCCTTGACCTGGGTGGCCCCGGCCGCGACGTCGATGTCGAGGGCGAGCCGCGGTGTCGCGAGGAGGCCGACCGCTCCGAGGAGGCCGGGGTCGGCGCCCGTCTCGGTCACCAGGCCGCGGCGAGCCAGCGTGTCCTTCGGGTCGTGGAGGGAGCGGAGGGCGTCCCCGTAGGCGGTGTCCTCCACCGAGCCACGGCTCTGCCCCAGCCGTCCGGAGAGCGATCCCGCGTCGACGGCCTCGCCGGAGTCGCCGGGCAGGTCGAAGGGCAGCGGCGCCCCGCCGGCGAGCTCGGCGACGAGACGGAGCTCCGGCAGCGTCAGCGCCAGGCGCCGGGCCATCGCGTCGATGAAGCTCGTGGGCGCCGGAGGGGGCGCGGTCAGGTCGATGGTCACCATGTCAGAGCCCCGGGAGCGTGGTCGTGAGCCAGTCCTTGTGGCCGGTCGGCGGAGGGTCGAAGGCGAGCAGGGCGGCGTCGGTCGCGTCGGGCTCGCCCGGCGCACCATCCGGGCCCGCGGAGCGGCTGGCGCGGGTGCGGGCGTCCTCGACGAGGGCGGTGGCCTTGTGGGCGCGCTGGTCGATCGCCTCCTTGAGCGTGTCGACCTCCGCGAGGTGCTGGGCCAGCGAGTCAGCGGCGGTCTCGTGGTGCGCGGCGGCGGTGCGCAGGTGCGAGGCCCGCTCCTTGACCCGCTCGCGCATCGCGTCGGCGGCCTTGCCGCGCCACGGCACGGCCTCGGCCTGGGCGACCAGGCGGGCGGCGAGGGCCCGGATGTCGCCGCCCTGCTCCCGGAGCTGCGCGACGCGCTTGCGGCCCGCGGCGGTGTCGCCGTACATCGATCACTCCCTCTCGTCCGGGGACGCCTACCCGGTCGGGCGAGACGCCAAACGTCCTCTTCCTGAGCAGGCGATTGTGCCGCAGACGGTGCCCGCGGTGCAGTGGGCGGATCGTCCACGCCCCGCGAGACGGCCGCGAGGCCGCCTGCCGGCCGATAGGATCCAGTGGCCCCGCAACCCGAACCTCCGCCCAGAGGTGTGCATGACGTTCGACGTCCACCAGCTCGACGAGTTCGTGCTGGTCGGTGCGGTCGTGACCCTGGCTGCGATCCTGGCCGTGCGGGTGTCGGCGCGTGCGGGGCTGCCGTCGCTGCTCATCTACCTCTTCATCGGCGTGCTGCTCGGCGAGGGCGGGTTCGGCATCCCGTTCGAGGACGCCCAGCTCGCCCACGCGCTCGGCTTCGGTGCGCTGGCGGTCATCCTGGCCGAAGGTGGTCTGACGACCGACTGGCGGCAGATGCGCCCCAGCGTCGGTCTCGGCCTGTCGCTCGCGACGATCGGGGTGGCGGTGTCGGTGGCGGTCGTCGCCGTCGGCACGCACTACCTCCTCGGGCTGCCCTGGGAGCTCGCGATCCTGCTGGGCGCCATCTGCTCGCCCACCGACGCGGCCGCGGTGTTCTCGGTCCTACGGGCGCTGCCGCTCCCGAAGCGCCTCACCGGTGCGCTCGAGGCGGAGTCGGGTCTCAACGACGCGCCCACGGTGGTGCTCGTGGGGATCATCTCCACCGGCGCGGTGGGCGAGGCCGGTCTGCTGCAGACCAGCGGCCTCATCGTCTTCGAGCTGATCGCCGGTGGACTGGTCGGCGCCGCGATCGGCGTGGGCGGGGCATGGGTGATGCGACGGGCCGCGCTGCCGTCCTCGGGCCTCTACCCGCTCGCGGTCCTGTGCCTCGCGTTCACGGCGTACGGCGCCTCGTCGGCGTTGCACGCCTCGGGGTTCGCCGCGATCTACGTCGCCGCGCTCATCCTCGGCAACAGCGAGCTGCCGCACCGGGTGGCCACCCGCTCCTTCTCCGAGGGCGTTGCGTGGCTCGCCCAGATCGGGCTGTTCGTGATGCTCGGCCTGCTGTTGTCGCCGTCGCGGATCGACCTCGTGACCGTCGTCCAGGCGCTGGCGACCGGGCTCGTCCTCACCCTCGTGGCCCGGCCCCTGTCGGTCCTGGCGAGCAGCATCGTGCAGCCGATGGGCCCGCGTGACCTGGCCTTCCTGTCCTGGGCGGGCCTGCGCGGGGCGGTGCCGGTCGTGCTGGCCACGATCCCCCTGTCGGAGGGGGTGAGCGGCGCCGAGGACCTGTTCGACATCGTCTTCGTGATGGTCGTCGTCTACACGCTGCTGACCGGCCCCACGCTGCCCTGGGTGGCCCGGAAGCTCGGCGTCGCCCTCAAGTCGGAGCCCCGCGGCCTCGAAGTCGAGGCCGCGCCCCTCGACCGGGTCGCTGCCGACCTCCTGCAGGTGACGATCGCGCCGACGTCGAAGATGCACGGTGTCGAGGTCGGCGAGCTGCGGCTGCCCGAGGGGGCCTCGGTCTCGTTGGTCATCCGGTCCGGCGAGGTGCTCGTGCCCGAACGACGTACGGTCCTGCGCCACGGCGACGACCTGGTGGTGGTGACGCCGCGCAAGCTGCGCGACGCCACGGAGTCGCGCATGCGCCAGGTGTCGGACAACGGCCGCCTCGCCCAGTGGGTCGGTGACCCGAAGCGCCGCAGCCGGGACTGACGGCGACGCGCAGCGTCACTCCGAACCGGTGGCGCGGCAGATGGTCGCGTCGGCCTCGGAGACCACCGACTCGATCTGCTTCTTCTTCAGCGACTGGAACTTCTCGCCCACCACGACGACGACGCCGGGGCCGAGGGCGTCGCCCTCGACGACCTTCGCCCGCTTGAACTGCTTCTTGACGAGGACGACGGCCGGGTTGGTCGGCTCGGACGACCAGATCTGGGTGGTGGCCGCGGGCAGCGGGGAGTCCCCGACGGTGCCCTCGACGAAGCCGCGCTCTGCCAGCTGGGCGCTCGTGGCCCCGGCCAGCCCGCTGCGCTTGCTGCCGTTGAAGACGCTCACGACGATCTGGTCGCGCCGCACCTCCGAGCCGGCAGGGACGGTCGTCTCCTCGCAGATCGCGACCGGCTCGTCCTCGGGGAACGGCTCGGTGAAGGCGGCCCACCCCCAGACCGCGGCGACCGCGACGACCAGGGTGAGGAAGGCGAGCGTGAGCGCCGACCGGGCGGCGCCCGTCATCCGTCTGCCTGGTGGACTCGCGCGTGCACCACGCTGCGCTGCTGGAGCGCGGCGCGCAGGGCGCGGTGCAGGCCGTCCTCGAGGTAGAGGTCGCCCTTCCACTGCACGACGTGGGCGAACAGGTCGCCGTAGAACGTCGAGTCCTCGTCGAGGAGCGTGTCGAGCCGCAGGGTGTCCTTGGTGGTCACCAGCTCGTCGAGCCGCACCTGCCGCGGGGGCAGGTCGGCCCAGCCACGCGAGTCGAGCCCGTGGTCGGGGTAGGGCCGGCCGTCGCCCACCCGCTTGAAGATCACGGCGGTGATCATAACGACGCCGCCCCGAGGGACCTCGTCGTCGCCTCCCCACATGGCTAGGCTCGCCGGCATGAGCGAGACCCCTGAGGCCCAGCCGCCGGCGGAGACCGACCCGATCTCGGACCCGATCGCAGACCCGATCTCGGAGGCGGTCGCAGCCGGCTACCGGTTCGACGGCGAGGCCCTCGAGCTCGGCGGCCTGATGCTCGACGCGGAGCGCCTCGGCGACGTACGCATCCGCATCCCGCTCGCCATGCTCAACCGTCACGGCCTCGTCGCCGGCGCCACCGGCACCGGCAAGACGAAGACCCTCCAGCTGCTCGCCGAGCAGCTCAGCGCCCACGGTGTGCCCGTCTTCGCCGCCGACATCAAGGGCGACCTGTCCGGCATCAGCGTCCCCGGCGAGCCCAGCGACAAGCTCACCGCGCGCACGTCGAGCGTCGGCCAGGAGTGGACGGCGACCGGCTTCCCGACCGAGTTCTACGCGATCGGCGGTCAGGGCGTCGGCGTACCCGTCCGGGTCACGATGAGCGCCTTCGGCCCCACCCTGCTCGCGAAGGTGCTCGGCCTCAACGAGACCCAGGAGTCCTCGCTCGGCCTGGTCTTCTACTACTGCGACAAGCAGGGGCTGCCGCTGCTGGACCTGGCCGACCTGCGGGCGGTGCTGCAGTACCTCACCGGCGACGAGGCCGGGAAGGCCGAGCTCAAGACGATCGGTGGCCTCTCGCCCCAGACCGCCGGCGTCATCCTGCGCGAGCTGGTCGCCTTCGAGGCGCAGGGCGCCGACGTGTTCTTCGGTGAGCCGGAGTTCGAGACCAGGGAGTTCCTGCGCACCGCCGAGGACGGCCGCGGCATCGTCAGCCTGCTCGAGCTGCCCAACCTCCAGGACCGGCCGGCGCTCTTCTCGACGTTCCTCATGTGGCTGCTCGCCGACCTCTTTCACGACCTGCCGGAGGAGGGTGACCTCGACAAGCCCAAGCTGGTCTTCTTCTTCGACGAGGCGCACCTGCTGTTCAACGACGCCTCCGACGCCTTCCTCGACCAGATCGCCCAGACCGTGCGGCTGATCCGGTCGAAGGGCGTCGGCGTCTTCTTCGTGACGCAGTCACCCACCGACGTACCGGACGAGGTGCTCGGCCAGCTCGGCTCCCGCATCCAGCACCAGCTCCGCGCCCACACGCCCAACGACGCCAAGGCGCTCAAGGCGACCGTCAACACCTACCCCACCAGCGAGTACGACGACCTCGGCGAGGTCATCACGTCGCTGGGCATCGGCGAGGCCGTGGTGACGGTCATGAACGAGCGCGGTGCCCCGACCCCCGTCGCGTGGACGCGGCTGCGGGCGCCGGAGTCGCTCATGGACCCTGCCCCCACGCCCGACATGGAGGCGGCCGTCGCGGCCTCCCCGCTCACCGCGAAGTACGCCGACGCGATCGACCGCGAGTCCGCCCGCGAGCTGCTCGCCAGGAAGCTCGAGGAGGGCGCTCGCAAGGCCGCGGAGGACGCCCGCGTCAAGGAGATGGCGCGCGAGCAGAAGAACGCGCGCGTCACCGAGAAGTCCTCGCAGCCCTCCTCCCGCCGGTCCGCGCCCAAGGAGGAGGACAGCATGATGGAGAGCGTCGTGAAGTCGCGGGCGTTCAAGGACTTCATGAGCACCGCGGCCCGCGAGATCGCCCGGGGGATGTTCGGGAGCGGCCGCCGCTAGATCTCGGCGTGCTGAGAGGGCGGTCACCGGATATTCGGTTACCGCCCCTCTTTGCACCCGGGATCTGGGCCGCGAAGCGGGGATCCCGGGTGCAAAGTCGTCACGCGAGGCCAGACGTACGGCGGGGGCGGGACGTCACATGGTCGGGTCGAGCCAGGCCAGCTGGGCGGTCTGGGTGCCGCCGTCGCGGGTGACGACGCGGGCACGGCCCTCGGGGGCGGGCTGCGGACGGAGGTTGCCGATCAGCACGCCCTCGTCGCGCGGACCGGACAGCATGACGCCGGGCATCGCGAGGTCGCGGAGCGACTGGATGACGGGTTCGTAGAGCGCGCGGGACGCGCCGCCGGTGCGCCGCGCGACGACGACGTGCAGGCCGACGTCGCGGGCCTGGGCCATCAGCGGCTGCAGCGAGGACACCGGTGAGGACTGCGCGGTCGCGACGAGGTCGTAGTCGTCGACCACCACGAAGACCTCTGCGCCGGTCCACCACGACCGGCTGCGCAGCTGGTCGGGCGTCACGTCGGGACCGGGGATGCGGCCCTCGAGGTAGCTCGCGATGTCCTTGAGGGTCGGCGTGGCCTGGGTCGCCGAGGTGAGGTAGTTGAGGAGGTACTCGTCGGGCACCTCGCCGAGCATCGAGCGGCGGTAGTCGACGAGCACGATCTGCGCTTCCTTGGGCGTGCGGGTGCGCATGATCTCGTGGACGTAGGTCCGCAGCAGCGCGCTCTTGCCCGACTGGCCGTCGCCGAAGACCAGCATGTGCGGCTCGGCGTCGACGTCGAGGCCGATCGGCGCGAGCTCCTTCTCGTTGATGCCGAGCAGGATGTGCTTCGCCGGGACGTTGCGGCGTACGGCGTCCTCGCGGACCGCGTCGAGCGTGACCTTCTCCGGCAGCAGGCGCAGCTTGGGTCCCTGCGGGCCCTTCCACGCAGCGGCCATCCGGTCGATGAGGTCGTCGACCCCGTCACCGAGGGTGTCGGCGTTGCCGTCGCCGTCGATGCGCGGCAGCGCGCCCAGGAAGTGGAGCTTGGACGGCACCAGGCCGCGACCGGGGCGGCCGACCGGGACGAGCGCAGCGACCTTCCGGTCGATCTCGGAGTCGAGCGGGTCACCGAGCCGCAGCTCGAGCTTGGAGCCGAAGACGTCACGCATCGCGGCGCGGTAGTCGGCCCACCGGGTGGAGGCGGTGACGATGTGGAGGCCGAAGGTCAGGCCGCGGGCGGCGAGCTGCTGGATGTCCATCTCGAGGTCGTCGAACTCGGCGCGCAGCGTGCTCCAGCCGTCGATGACGAGGAAGACGTCGCCCCAGCCGTCGTCGGCGCGGCCCTGCGTGCGCCGCGAGCGGTAGGTCTCGATGGAGTCGATGCCGTTCTCGCGGAAGTAGGCCTCGCGCCGGTCGACGATGCCCTCGACCTCGGCCATCACGCGACGTACGACGTCGGGCTCGGAGCGCGTCGCGACACCCGAGACGTGGGGGAGCCTGGTCAGCGGCGCGAACGTGCCGCCGCCGAAGTCGAGCACGAAGAACTGCGACTCCATCGGCGTCGTCACCAGCGCCATGCTCGTGACGATGCTGCGCAGCATCGTGCTCTTGCCCGAGCGCGGGCCGCCGACGACGGCGACGTGACCGGCCGCGCCGGTGAGGTTGAGCGTCATGGTGTCGCGGCGCTGCTCGCGCGGACGGTCGACGGTGCCCAGCGGGATCACCAGGCCGGGCACGTTGCGCCACTGCGGCGACGTGAGGCCCAGGTCGGGGCTCTCGACCAGGTCGGGCATGAGCTCGTCGAGGGTGTCGGGCACGTCGAGCGGCGGCAGCCACACCTGGTGCGCGGCCGGCCCCTTGCCGACCATCCGCGTCACGGCGATGTCGAGGAGCGAGGGCTGCTCGCCCTGCTGCTGGGGCTGCGTCACGGCCACCTCGGCGACCTCCTCGGTCGGCTCGAGCGCCTGCACCTCCGAGATCGTGAAGGGCAGGATGCCGCGGATGGCGCCGCCCTCGTCGCGGGTGACCCGGGTGCGGCTCGACGGCGGCCCCGAGACGTACGCCGCCTTGAACCGCAGCAGCGTGGACTGGTCGGGCTTGAGGTAGCCCAGGCCTGGCACGGCGGGGAGCTCGTAGGCGTCCGGCACCCCGAGCACGGCCCGCGACTCGCCGGCCGAGAAGGTGCGGAGACCGACGCGGTAGGACAGGTGGGACTCGAGGCCGCGCAGGCGGCCCTCCTCGAGGCGCTGCGAGGCGAGCAGCAGGTGCAGGCCCAAGGACCGCCCGAGACGGCCGATGGCGACGAAGAGGTCGATGAACTCGGGCTTCGCCGAGAGCATCTCGGAGAACTCGTCGACGACGATGAACAGCGACGGCATGGGCTCGAGGGGTTCGCCGTTGGCGCGGGCCTTCTCGTAGTCGCGCACCGACGCGTAGTTGCCGGCGTCGCGCAGCAGCTCCTGGCGGCGCGTCATCTCGCCGGACAGGGCGTCCTGCATGCGGTCGACGAGGGTGAGCTCGTTGGCGAGGTTGGTGATGACGGCCGAGACGTGCGGCATGTCGGCCATGCCGGCGAAGGTCGCACCGCCCTTGAAGTCGACGAGCACCAGGTTGAGCTGCTCGGACGAGTGCGTCATGACCAGCCCGAGCACCAGCGTGCGCAGGAACTCCGACTTTCCGGAGCCCGTCGCACCGATCACCAGGCCGTGGGGGCCCATGCCCTGCTGGGCGGACTCCTTGATGTCGAGGTGGATCAGGCCGCCGGAGTCGCCGATGCCGATCGGCACCCGCAGCCGGTCGCGGGCCGGGCGGGGCCGCCAGGCGGTGGCGGGGTCGTAGCTGAAGATGTCACCGAGGCCCAGCAGGTCCATGTGGTCGGGCGTCGTCGAGGTGATGTCGACGGCGCCGCCGGCCGACGACGACTCGGCGCTCGCGGTCTTGAGGGGCGCGATGCGGCGCGCGAATGCCTCGGCCGTGGCGATGTCGCACTGGTCGGCGAGGGCGCGGACCGGCTCGCCGCGCAGGCGCAGAGCACTCACCGGGCGCTTGCCGAGCTCGTCGGGCGCGTCGGCGAACTCCAGGCGCAGCCTCGTCGAGTCCTCGAGCTCGTCCCACCGGCTCGGCAGGTCGAGCAGGGTGACGCCGTGCAGGCCGTCCGGCGGGACGATGTGGTTGCCGGGGGGCAGGTGGCCGCCGTCGATGACGAGCAGGATGTGGGGGGTGGCGGCGCGCTCGTCGGCGCCGAACCGGGGCCGGTCGCTGAGGTCGGGCGGGAGCAGGCTGCCGAGGTCGTCGAGCGAGGTCGAGACCAGGCGCATCGGGCCGACCGCGTCGACCTCCCGGGTGCTCTGGGCGTGGGGCAGCCACTTGACCCAGTCCCAGTGGGTGAGGTTCTGCTCCGAGCTCAGCACCGCGACGATGAGCTGGTCGGGGTTCTGGAACGCCGTCGCGGAGCAGATCATCGCGCGCGCCGTCGAGCGGACCTCCTCGGCGTCGCCGCACAGCTCGATCCGGTCGAAGGCACGCAGGTCGATCGACGCCGGCAGGTTGGGCTGGAGGCGGTGCACGACGAGCAGCCGGTGCAGGGCCGACGCCGCGGCGGGGTCGACCTGGTCGACCGGTGCGCTCTCCGGCGGCACGAGCTCCAGCGACAGCGGCTGCGAGCACAGGCCGTAGCGCACGTGCAGGAAGTTGTCGTCCGACGCGGTGTGCTCCCAGAGCCGGGTGCGGTCCTCGGCGAGGGAGGGCAGCGCAGAGGGCTCGGGGTGGTGCCAGTTGAGGGCCCGGCGCTGCTGGTCGGCTGCCTCGCGCGCCACCTTGCGGATGTTGCTGAGGTAGCGCAGGTACTCCGTCCGCGAACCGGTGACCTGCTGCGCCCGCTGCTTACGCTGCCGGTCGATCTGGACGATGATGAAGCCCAGCGTGGCGAAGAGGAACATGCCTGCGGCGAGGAAGCTGCGGCTCTTGTTGGCGCCGCCCATCGTCGCGACGAGCACGATCGAGCCGAGGCTGCCGAGCATCGGGATGGCGTTCATCAGCACGCCACTGGCGCCCTCGCCCTCCTGCAGCTCGGGCGGCGGCTGCAGCACGATCTGGCCGCCCGGCATCTCCGGCTCGTCGAGCCTCTGGCCACCCCGCAGTGTCGTGCTCAACGCGTCCCCCAGTGCCGTGCCCGATGAAGTCGCCCCGATGATAGGTGTGCTGCCACATCGTCCGCACCAGCGACTACTCTCCAGCGGAACGGTGCTTGTCGGGTGGGCGAGGCGAAGGGGGATCGGTGTCGGACGTCGCGATGTCCAGCAGTGCTGGCGCGACCATCGCGGTGAGCATCCACGGCCCGGCCGGGGTGCTCGACCTCGTCGTGCCCGCCGGCGCCACCTCGGTCGACGTGGCACGCGAGTACGCCAAGCAGGCGGACGTGCCGGGCATCCCGCTGCTGCAGACCGCCCTCGGTGAGCGACTCAACGCCGCCGTCCCGCTGGGCGAGGCGGGCATCCAGCCCGGCGACGTCCTGGTCGCGACGACCGGCGTGCACCGGCCGCGTCGGGTGACGCTGCTGCAAGCGGCGAAGAACGCGCCAGAGAGCCCCGCGCTCGCCGCGATGATCGCCTGGGTCGCCGCGCTGGTCGCTGCTCTCGCCGCCTGGTACGCCGGTCGCGCGGGCGACGACGTCGTCCGGACGGCCACCGTCGGGTTGCTGCTCGCCTCCTCGCTCGTCGGGGTGCTGCCGTTCGGCCGTCACGCGCGGCAGCGTGCCGCCGCCGCCCCCGCGTTCGCCGCGGCTGCCGCCTTCGCGGCCCTCTACGAGCCGGGCGTCCACCTGCTGCCCGCCATCCTCGGCGCGGCCGGGATCGCGGCTGCGGTGGTCGCCGGGATCGGTCGCGCGCTGTCCGTCGGCAGCGACGAGGTGAGCACCGTGTGGATCGTCAGTGGGCTCACCGTCTTCGCCTGCTGCGCCGTGCCGGCCATGCTGGGATGGGACGCCCGGGTCGCCTGGACCCTGCTGGTCTTCCTGTCGATGATGGCCGCGCGCTTCGCGCCCTCGCTCGCGGTCGACGTGCCCGACGACGCGCTCCTCGACCTCGACCGGCTGGCCGTCACCGCCTGGTCGGCCCGCGACACCCAGCGCAGGAGCCGCCGTGGCCGCATCGTGGTGGCGGCCGACGCCATGGAACGCCTGGTGCACCGGGCCTCGCGGATCGTCACCGGCGCGGCGGCAGCGATCCTGGTGACGGTGCTCGTCGCGAGCCCGCTGCTGCTGGACGCCGCGACCATCGACCTCGACCGGATCGGTGCCCGCTGCCTGGTCTTCTTCGCCGGCTGCTCGCTGCTCCTCGCGGCCCGGTCCTACCGCCACGCCGCGGCGCGCGTGCTGCTGCGCCTGGCGGGTCTCGGTGCGCTGGTGGCGCTCGCGGTGCACCTCGTCTCCGGGCCGGGTGCGGGCCACGTCGACACGTTCTTCTACGGCACCGTCGCGCTCGGGGTCGTCGCCCTCGCGGCGGCCGTGGCCACGGGCCGTGGGTGGCGGTCGGTGTGGTGGTCGCGCCGCGCCGAGGTCGCGGAGTCCCTGTGCGGCAGCTTCGCGTTCGCCTCGGCCGTGGTCGCGGCAGGCGTCTTCCGCCGCCTGTGGGAGATGACGTCGTGACGCGCACCGGTGTCGATCGGTGGATTCATGTTTAGCCCGAATCCGGTCGGGTAGATGCACGTCAGCGCGGGGGGCCGGGACGTCTCCCCGAGCACCGGATCACCAGTCCAGTGAGTCACCAACCCACACACTCGGTCGGCTCGACCGCCGAGGGAGAAGGATCTTTCATGAGCGAGATGTACGGCCAGACAGAGAAGGCCCTCTCGAAGGGCGCCGAGGCCGTCGACCAGGCCCGTGCCGACGTCAAGAACAAGTGCGGTGTCCTGTCCGGCAACATCCAGACGATGATGGGTGGATGGGGCGGCCAGGGTGCCACCGCGTTCAACAACCTGATGATCGCCTGGGACCAGAAGCAGGAGACCATCCTCAAGGCCCTCGACCAGCTCTCGGCCTCCATGAAGGAGACGGAGCGCGACAACGTCTCGACCGACGAGTCGCAGTCCGCCACCCACGCCAACCTCCAGGGCCGTCTCGGCTGACGCCGGCACCCGACTTCTGAGATCTAGGAGATCGACATGACTTTCGACGGAATCAAGGTCCAGCACGGCAGCCTCGACGCCGGTGCGGCCGACGTGATGAAGGCGGCCAAGGACATCGAGGCCCGCCTCGACCAGCTCGAGAACGAGCTCAACCCGCTCAAGTCGGACTGGAACGGTAACGCCAAGATGGCCTACGACCAGGCCAAGGCCAAGTGGGACCAGGCGATGAACGAGATGACCCTCCTGCTGCAGCAGGCCAGCCAGGGTGTCGACGCGTCCAACGCCGAGTACAAGGCTGCCGACGCCCGGGGCGCCAACCGCTTCTGAGCGGGGCACACCGTCCGAGGCCGGCCGTCCCTGCGGGGACGACCGGCCTCGCGGCATTTCAGCGAGCGGTTGTCGCCTAGGCTGCTCCCCGTTCAGTGCTCCGGCCCCTCGGCCGACGCAGGTGCGCGCAAGGACACATCAGGGGGAAACACCAATGAGTCAGGGGTCCTCGGTCGCCTCAGGCCTGGTCCGGGTGACCATCGCCTCGGGATCTCGACGTGTCGATCTCGTGCTGCCGGGCTCGATCCCGGTCGCCGAGCTCGTCCCGGAGCTCGCCCGCTCGGTCGGCCTGCTCGACGCCTCAACCGTCTACGGCGGCTACCGCCTCGTGACACAGGAGGGCCGCATCCTCGTCAACAACGCGGGCCTGACGATGCAGGGCATCGAGGACGGCGGCCTGCTCACGGTCACCGCCGGCGTCGACGACAAGGCGCCACGGGTCTACGACGACGTCGTCGAGGCCATGGCCGACGTCGTGGAGAACGAGCTGAAGCCGTGGGAGCCCGCGGCGGGGCGGCGTACGGCGCTCGGCGCGGGCAGCATCCTCCTCGGCCTCGGCGCGCTCGCGCTCCTCCTGCAGGGCGAGAGCGTGCTCGGCGGCGTTGCCGCGGCGGTCATCGCCGGGCTCCTCGTGGTCGGCGGCATCGTGCTGACCCGTGCCCAGGGTGAGCCGGAGGCAGGGGTCGCGGTGTCGCTGCTGGCCGCCCTCTACGCCGCGGTCGCCGGGCTGCTGCTCGCGCAGGGCGAGCTGCCGGCCTGGACCTGGCCGCTCGCCGACGCCTTCTTCACCGACCCCCTCCTCTACGCCGGGTTGGGCGTCCTCGCCGTGGGCCTGGTCGCCGTGGTCGGCCTGCAGGACGGGCGCGCCCTGGTCCTCCCTGCCGTCGTGGTCGGTGCGGTGGTCGTCGCCGGGTCGGTCCTGATCCGGGTCTTCTCGCTGGAGCCGTCCACCGTCTTCGTCGTCCTGCTCACCCTCGTCGTCCTGGCCGGCAGCATCTTCCCGTGGCTCGCGCTCGGCGTGACCGGCACGAGCGTCGACCAGCTCTACTCCCTGCACGACATCACCGCCGACCCCGACGAGATCGACCCCGACGAGGTCGCCGACGACGCCCGGGTCGGGCACGAGATCCTGCTCGCGGTCTCGGCCACGGTCGGCACGCTGCTCGTCCTCCTCGCCCCCTTCGCGGTCGGCCGTGGTGTCTACGGCACGGTGCTCGCCGCCGTGTGCTGCCTGGCGGTGATGTTCCGCACCCGCCAGTACCGCACCGGTTCGGAGGTCCTCGCCGGTCTCGTCTCCGGCATCCTCGGCCTGGTCTCGGTGGCCGTGTCGATGCTGCTGATCCACGACGGCTGGCGCGCGGGAGCTGCCATCGGCCTGGCCGGCGTCGGCGCCGTGCTGCTCGCGCTCACCCTCGTGCCGGCGTCGCCGTCGGTGCGACGCGGCCGCATGGGTGACGTCGTCGAGACGATGACCCTGCTCGCGCTGCTCCCCCTGATGGTGCTCGCGGCCGGCTTCGTCTCCGCGGTGGCGGGCTGATCGATGGCCACCAAGAAGGACCTCGTCGAGGCCCACGCCTTCAGCCGTCGCCGCCTCGTCACCGCGTTCGTCTCCGGCGCTCCCGGTGGCCGCGAGGTGGAGCCCGTGCGACCCGGCCGCGTGCTCATCGGCGGCGTCGCGCTCTCCGTGCTGCTCCTGGCCGGGGCCGCCATCGCGGGGTTCCTGCTCGGCCGGCCACCCGCGCAGTGGCTCGACGAGGGCAGCTTCGTGATCTCCAAGGACACTGGCGAGCAGTACGTCGTCCTGCGCGGCGGGGACGACCCGCTGCTCCAGCGGGTGCCCAACTACGTCTCGGCCCAGCTGCTGCTCGGCCAGGCCGAGCTCACCCCCTACACCGTCCGCGACAAGTACATCCGCACCGTGCAGCTCGGTGAGGACCTCGGCATCGACGCCGCGCCGGCCAGCCTGCCGTCGGCGGGCGAGCTGGTCGACGACGGCTGGACCGCCTGCACCGGGGACGGCGTCGGCATCAAGGTCGCGCTGCAGCGCGACCACACGGTCGAGGACCTGTCCGGGTCCGCCTTCCTCGTGCGCAGCGAGGGCACGACCTGGCTGATCGCGACCGCGCCGCCGGTCGGGAGCGAGCAGGGCAGCGCCTACCGCTTCCCGATGCCCCAGGACGAGACGCAGTCCTCCACGCTGGGCGACCGGCTCGGGTTCGGCGCCTCGGCGACCGAGGTCGACCCCGACTGGCTCAACCTGTTCCGGCTCGGCGAGCCCCTCGAGAAGTCGTCCTTCGGGGTCACCCGTCCCGGCGAGCCCGTGCCCTACGGCAGCACCGGCACCGACCTCTCGCGCTACCGCATCGGCGACCTGCTGCTCTCGAGCAGCGGGTCCTACTACCTGCTCGGCGACGAGAAGCCGGAGCGGCTCAGCGACTTCGCCGGCATGGTCTACGGCGTCGTCGAGCAGCCGGCGCAGGAGCTCCCGGGCGACCTGTCCGCGTCGTTCGGCGACCCCAGCACTCCGGCGGAGTGGCCCAGCGAGGTCCCGCAGTCGGTCGCCAACGGCGCGCTGTGCGCCGTGCTCCACCCCGCGACCGGTGCCGACGCCACCTTCAGCCTCGCCACGAACCCCACCGGGGCGGCAGACCCCTACGCCGCCGACGTACGACCCGGCCGGCACGCGGTCGACGTCGAGCCCAGCGCCGGTGCCTACGTGCTGTCCGGCTCCGGAGAGGCCGCCGACGCCGGCACCCGCTACGTCATCGACCCCAAGGGTGAGAAGTACGAGCTGGTCGGCGCCGAGGTGCCCGACTTCCTCGGTTACGGCGACGTCGAGCCGCCGCTGGTGCCGAGCGCGTGGCTGGAGTTCTTCGAGCCGGGGGTGCAGCTGTCCACCAACAGCGCGCGCCGGGTTCCCGAGGACGCCCCACCGGCGGACGACGCGGCCGCGGACGCCGGCTGATGGCCACACCGTCGACCGGCCGTCGCCCGTCCCGGTCCCTGTCGCGCCGCCCGCCCGTGCGTACGACGCTCGCCGCGGGTTTGCTCGCGGCGTCGGTCGTGCCCCTGGGCGCGGCCCCGGCCGCCGCCGACCACGACGCCCCCTGCAGCGTGAGCGAGGTGCCGGGCTCGGAGCGGCTGGCGGACACGCACGCCGAGGACAACCCCGCCCTCGAGCGGATGCACGTCGGGCAGGCCCAGGAGCTCGCCACCGGGCGGGGAGTGAAGGTCGCCGTGATCGACAGCGGGACCGTCGCCGTCGAGGGCCTCGACGTCAGCGGCGGCGCGGCCATCGCCGGCGTCAACCCCACCACCCGCCTCTCCGGCCACGGCACGATCGTGGCCGGGCTCATCGCGGGCCCCCGGGGCGTCGCACCCGACGCCCAGGTCTTCGACGTCAAGGTCTACGACGCCGAGGACGCCGACACCACCCAGGGCGAACGACCGGTGACGTCGGCCGGCATCGCCGCGGGCATCGAGGCCGTGATCCGCGCCCAGCCCCAGCAGCAGGTCGACATCGTGAACATCTCCCTCGCCGTCCGCGAGCCCGACCCCGAGCTCGAGGCGGCCGTCGCGCGCCTCGTGGACCTCGATGTCGTCGTGGTCGCGGCCGCCGGCAACGCCGCGGTCGGCACCCCCGATCCCGGCTTCGAGGGCACACCCGACAACGACGCCGACGTCTTCCCCGCCGACTACCCCGGCGTGCTCGCGGTCAGCGCGGTCCCGCCCGGTGACGAGAACCCCAGCACCTACGTCCTGCCCAACCGCGACACCGACGTCGCCGCCCCGACGCTGGGGGCCGTCTCGGTCAACGCGACGCAGCAGGTCTGCGTCGTGGACCAGGTCGCCACGTCGTGGGCCAGCGCCGAGGTCAGCGGGGTGATGGCCCTGCTCAGGCAGCGCTTCCCCCGCGAGACGCCCCAGCAGCTGGTGGCACGGTTGCAGGCCACCACCGAGGGTGCAGGTGCCCCAGAGGACCCGGACGGGAAGGCGGCCAACCCCTGGACCGGAGCCGGTGTCGTCCAGGTGCACGACGCGCTGACCCGCGAGATCAGGCCGGGCCGCCGGGGCAAGGTCGAGACCACGGTCCAGGAGGTCCGTGCCGACGCCCAGGCGCCGCCGGCGCCTGAGCGGATCGACCTCTTCGGCACGCCCCGGGCGATCCTGCTGTGGTCGGGCCTGGTGGCCGGGTCGCTACTGGCGCTGGCCTTCATGCTGCGCCCGTTGCTGCGACGTTGAGCCGCTGCCGATGCTTCCATGATGGAATCACGCCATGCCTGACACCTCGGAGGCGCCCGTCGCCGTCATCCTCGCCGGCGGCCAGGGTTCACGCCTGTGGCCGATCAGCCGCGACCGCGCGCCCAAGCAGTTCCAGCCGGTCGTGCGCGACCGCCCGCTGCTCACGGGCACCATCGAGCGGCTCAGCGAGATCGTCGACCCCAGCCGCATCCACGTCTCCACCCGCGCCCGTTTCGCCGACGCCGCCCGCGCGACGCTCGGCCCGGTGCCCCCGGAGAACCTGATCCTCGAGGAGGACCCGGCCGGTCCCGCGACGGCGTTCGCCCTCAGCATCGCGACGTTGTCGCACAAGTACGGCAACGCGCCGGCGTTGATCGCCCCCTCGGACCACCTGATCACCGAGGAGGACGCCTTCAACGAGGCGTCGCGCGACATGCTCGAGCAGCTCGACCGGACGCCCGAGTCCATGGTGGTGCTCGGCGCCGAGCCCACCCGCTTCGACCCGAGCCTGGGCTACATCCACACCAAGGGCGGCGACGACGCCGTCCAGGTCATCGACTCCTTCCACGAGAAGCCCGACGAGGACGTCGTGGGCGAGCTCGGCGAGACGGGCAACCTGTTCTGGAACACCGCCTGCTACGGCGTACGCGTGGGTCGGGCGTGCGAGGCCTACCGCAGCGCGCTGCCCCTCATCTTCGAGTCGATCGAGCGCTACGCCCGCGGCGCCACGGCCGAGAAGGCCTACCGCGGTGCCGCCATCGGCGGGCACGAGATCTACCCGCTGATGTGGGCCGGGATGGAGTGCCTGGTCGTCCCGCGGCAGCTCGGGTGGACCGACGTCGGCACCTGGCCCCGCCTGGAGCGGGTGCTCCACGACCAGCGGGTCACCTCGATCGGCCCGGCCCTGCAGCTCGACGCCGAGGACACCCTGGTCGCCAGCATGGACGGCCGACCGGTCGTCACGCTCGGCGCGCGGGGCCTCATCGTCGTGACCCACGAGGACGCCGTCTACGTGCTCGACCGGCAGAAGGCGCTCGACACCGGCATCCTCGAGCGGCTCCGCTCCCTCCTCGCGGCCAGCACCCGCGAGGACCTCCTCTGACACCGCTTCCGCCCCGTCTTCGCGGACCCGGACCACGCCCCACCTGAAGGAACACATGTCCCACGAGAACAGCCAGCACATCGTCGTCGTCGGCACCAAGCCCGACATCATCAAGCAGGCGCCGATCTACCACGAGCTGCGCGACCGCGGCCACGACGTCGTGCTGTGCCACACCGGCCAGCACTACGACCACAACCTGTCGCAGTCGATGCTCGACGAGTTCGGCGTCCGTGAGGACATCAACCTCGAGGTGCGCGGCGGCGTCAACGACCTCGTCTCCGGCATCACGGCCAAGCTGGCCCAGTACCTCCGCGGCTTCTCCGAGCGCGGCGGCTTCCCCATCACCTACGTGCACGGTGACACGACCACCGCGATGGCCGGCGCGCTCGCCACCTTCGGCGAGCGCCAGGCGCTGGTCCACGTCGAGGCCGGGCTGCGCACCCTCTCGCCGAAGCCCGAGGTCCTCAAGGGCTGGCTCGAGCAGGGCGCGGACCTCGACTGGGCGTCGTTCCGCGAGCAGTCGATCGACCGCAACAGCTGGGCCAAGGGGAGCCGCGAGCCCTCGCCCGAGCAGTTCAACACCCGCGTGGCCGACGCCGGCTCCGACCTCCACGCCGCCCCCGTCGAGCTCAACCGAGAGTTCCTGGTCGACGAGGGCTTCGCCCCGGCGGCCATCGACGTCGTCGGCAACTCGGTCGTCGACGCCCTCGCCCAGGCGATCGCCGGAAGCGACAAGAACCAGGTGCTCGAGAAGTTCCCGCAGATGGGAGACGGCTCGTTCCTGCGGTTCTGCGTGCACCGCCGCGAGAACACCACCAACCGCGACCGCTTCAACCTGCTGATGGACGCCATGGAGGCGCTGCTCGAGCAGGGCCACCACGTGCTGTTCATCCGCCTGCTCGGCACCGAGGCCGCAATCGACAACTTCGGGCGCCGCGAGTGGCTCGAGGACCTCGAGGGGCGCTACGGCGACGCGCTCATCTCGACGCCCGTGTGGGACAGCTACCTCGACGTCGTCGCCGCGATGTCGATGTGCGCCGTCATCGTCACCGACTCCGGCAGCATCGTGGAGGAGGCCAACGTCCTCGAGGTGCCGTGCGTGACCCTGCGCTTCGGGTCCGACCGCTCCGAGACGTTCCTCGCCGGCAGCAACTTCCTCGCCCCGCCCGTCGACAAGGACCTGATGACCAGCGTCATCCACAACGTCTTCGAGCACCGCGCCGAGCTGTCGTGGGACCGCGTCTACCCCGAGAAGGCCTCCGCGATGCTCGTCGACGCCGTCGAGCGACGTCTTGACGAGGGCAGCCTGCTGATCTCCGAGGAGTGGCGCTACGGCCTCAAGGCCCAGCTGCGCTGACCCCCTCACCGCCTGCGTGTTTCTACTGATGACCACGCAGCGCTCCCCCCTCCATCCTGTCGTGGGAGGGATGGAGGGGACATGGAGATCGGAAGCAGCAGCCCGGACGCCGTCTGCGTGATCGGCGCCGGCCCCGCGGGCCTCGCCACAGCCGTCGAGCTGTCCAGGGCAGGGGTCGACTTCGTGTGCTTCGACCAGCGTCCCGGCCCCGGGGGCGTGTGGGCCTCGCAGGACACCGCCGGGCTCACACACGCCTGGGCGGCCCTGACCCTCAACAGTCCCCGCGGCTGGTTCGAGCTCAGCGACCACCCGATGCCGCGCAGCTGGCCCGACTTCCCCCGGGCCGATCAGGTGTCGGCGTACCTCGACGGCTGCCTCGACCGCTACGGCATTCGCGACCGCTTCGAGTGGAACACCGGCGTCGTTCGAACCGAACCCCGACCGGACGGCGGCTGGCGCGTCACGCTCACGACCGGCGAGACCCGGGACTTCGCGGCAGTGGTCGTCGCCAACGGGCACCACAACGAGCCGCTGCTTCCCGACTTCCCGGGCGCGTTCAGTGGAGGGACCCGGCACTCGCAGAGCTATCGCAACCGCGAGCAGTACGCCGGCAAGCGGGTGCTCGTGGTCGGCTTCGGCAACAGCGGGAGCCAGATCGCGGCGGACATCAGTGCGGTCGCCGAAGCCACGGTCCTCTCGATCCGCAGGGGCGGATACGTGCTGCCCCACTACGCGCGCGGGCTGCGGATCGACCGGGCGATGCCCTCCTGGCTGGGGTTCCTGGTCAACGCCTACCTCCCGCGGTCGGTCGCCGGGCCGCTGCTGACGGCGTACTACCGGCTCGTCGTCGGCCCGCCCACCCGCTCGGGGCTGCCCCGCCCCGACCACCACTTCGGTGCCGCGCTGCCGACGGTCACCGCGGACCTGCCGGCCCGGATCGATGCCGGGCTGGTCCGGCTGCGCCCGCAGGTCGCACGGCTGGCCGGCAGCAGCGTGGAGTTCACGGACGGCAGCCGGGAGGACGTCGACGAGATCGTCTACTGCACCGGCTACCGCACCACCACCCCGTTCCTCGACGCTGACGTCTTCGACTCCGACGACAACCGCGTCCCCCTCTACCACCGCGTCTTCCACCCGGAGCACCCGTCGCTCTACTTCGTCGGTTTCCTGCAGGCCGTCGGCTGGGGGTTCCTGCCGCTCTTCGAGGCGCAGGCACGCCTGGTCGCCGCCCACCTGCGCGGCACGTACGCGCTCCCGGACCCCGCCCGGATGCGCAGCGCGATCGCGGCCGACCTCGACCGGGTGCGCCGCGACTTCGTGGACTCCTCGCGCAACCGCTACCAGATGAACGGAGCGGTCTACCGGCACGAGTGCCGGGTCGAGCTGCGACGCGGTGCCCGACGGGCCGCAGCACCCCAGGAAGGTCCGAGCCGTCGACGGCTAGCCTCCGTCGCCCGGTGAGCGCTGGCTGTGGGCGAGGGCGAGCTCGGTGCGGTTCTTGACGCCCAGCTTGGCGTACGTCCGGTAGAGGTGCGACTCGACGGTGCGCACCGAGGTTCCGAGAGCGGCCGCGACCTCGGCGTTGGTCCGGCCCGACGCGACGAGCGTGACCACGCGCACCTCGGTCGGCGTGAGCGCCGCCCACCCACTCCGGTGCCCGTCCCCGACGTACGTCTGCCCGTCCCCGACGTACGTCGCCGGGTCGGCGCCCCGGCCGGCCTTCCCGAGTCGGTCGGCGACTCGCACCATCCCGAAGTCGGCGCAGTCCGCGACGACGGCACGGAGCCGCTGGCCGGCCTCCGGAGCCCCGGCGCGGAGCAGCACGAGGACCGCGGCCTCGTCGTCCAGCCGGACCTCCACCGGCCGGCCCCCTGCCTCGTGGACGGCGCGTGCTCGCGCGAGCAGGGACAGGTCGCCCTCGAGCAGGCCGCGGCAGCGGTCCACATGGGCGTCGACGTTGGACCGGCCGGCACGCGAACCGGCCGCCATCGCGGCCACCACGTCCCGCGCGGTGCCGAGCTCGCCGGCCAGCACGCTCATCCGCACCAGGTCGGGGCCGAACAGCGTGAGGGCCGCGTCGGCGTAGACCGCCTCCGCCAGACCCCACGCCTGCACCAGGAGGTCGTACGCCGCCTCGGGCTGCCCGACTGCCTCGAGGTGCAGGGCGCGGATCCACGCGAGCCAGTCGAGGCCCACCTGGACGCCCCCGGCAGCGATGGCCCGGTCGCCCTCGTCCAGGTGCGCCGCTGCCTGGTCCAGCGCGCCCGCGTGGACCGCGACGCCGGCCAGCACCGCGTGGGCCCACGGCGCGGCCAGCGCGATGCCCTGCTCGACCGCAATGCGCAGACCCTCTCGGCACTCCCGCTCCGCCTCCGACCACCGGCCGGCGTTCCAGTGCCCGAGCGCGACGGCGTAGCGGTAGAACGGCACCGCCCACCCGGCGCCGAGGTCCTCGGCAATCGCCAGGCCCCGTCGCAACGTCTCGGACGCTGCGGTCGAGTCACCCGCGCTCTCCAGTGCGAGGCCGTGGAAGAGACGCGGGGCCATCCGGTGACCGGCGCCGTGGGCGCTCTCGTCCGCCAGGCGGACGGCGGTGGCGGCGGGTTCGACGGCGTCCGCGTGGTAGCCGCCGAGGTTGAGGACCCACGCCCGCACGCTCCAGGCGAGCACTTCGGCGAAGCGGTCCGGGTGCGCCTCGCACGCAGCGAGCGCCGTTGTCGCCCTCTTCCGGGCCTCGTCGAGCTCGAGGGCGAACATGGCCATCGCCGCGGTCAGGGCCTCGGTCCAGGCCAGGCTGTCGGGTTCGCGCGGCATGGCCCGGGCCCGGTCGAGCGCCTCGGCAGGTCGCCCGAGGATCGTCAGGCAGCGGATCCCGGTCTCCTCGGCCGCCACGCGGCTGGCCGGACGGGGGGAGGCACGGAGACGGTCGGCGAGCTCGAGGGCGCTGGTGGGACGGCCGGACCAGAAGAGCGCGTCGACGAGCCCCACCTCCGCCGCCGTCGCCTCCGGCCCGACCCGACCGGCCAGCGTGACCGCTCGCTCGAAGAGGTCGACCGCGGTCGCAGGCGCCCGCTCGACCATCGACCCGGCGACCGAGGTGAGCACCGCTGCGGCCGCGTGGTCGATGCCCTCCCCCGATCGCAGGAACTGCTCCGCCACCCGGTCCGGCGCGGCGCCGGCGTCGAGCAGCCGGTGACCGACGTGCCGCCTGAGCTCGGGCACCGAGACGGCCGGCAGGTCCGCCTCGACGGCCTCGCGGACGAGCTCGTGGCTGATCCGGAGCTCCTCCCCGTCATCGACCACGACGCCGGCCTCCCGGCACCGCTGGACGGCCTCGACCAGGTCGAGCACGTCGCGACCGGTCGCCGCGACCAGCTCGGCGTACGACGCGCGCCCATCGAGCAGCGCCAGGGTGCGCAGTACCAGCGACGGTCGCTCATCCAGGTCGACCATCCGCCGGAGCACCGCCGCCGCGTCAGGCAGCTCATCGGGCGTCCCGAGCTCGATCGACCCGTCCGGCAGGTCGTGCAGCAGGCCGGATCGGCGCGCCTGCGCAACGAGCTGCTCGACCAGGAAGGGGTTGCCACCGGCGGCGACCAGCCGCTCCTGCAGGCGTGGTCCCGGCCGGCCTCCCACCAGCCGGCCAGCCAGATCGAGGACGTCGCGCTCGGGAAGAGCCTCCAGCCGCACCACGTCGGCCTCGGCCTCGCGGCAGCGCTCGACGAGCGCGTCCAGGGCGGGAGACCGCGGGGCCGGTCGGCGGGCGAGCAGGAGCGAGAGGGGGAGCGTGGCGGTCAGGTCGACGAGGGCGCCCAGCGCGCCGAGGGTGTCGATGTCGGCCCAGTGCAGGTCGTCGACCATCACCACGGCTGTCCCGCCGTCGACGACCGACCGGACCTCGGACCGGACGAGCTCGACCACCGCCGAGTGCGGGGGTGCCGGCGTCTCCAGCGGCGAGCGGCGGCCGGGGTCGGGTGCCGGGAGGGCGATCCCGAGCGCGTCGAGGAGCCCACCCGCGGGACGTACGTCGTACCTCCGGTTCGGCACCAGCACGCGGCGGACGTCGGGCAGACGCCGGCCCAGGTCGGCCAGCAACCGGGTCTTCCCGATGCCGGGCTCGCCCTCCACGAGCACCACGCCCCCGGCGCCGCTGCCGATCCGAGCGGCGAGAGCGCGCAGCAGGTCGGTCCGGCCAAGACCTTCCGGCCCGCTCAGAGCCACCCTGCGACTCCCGTCCTCTGCACGCGCGAGGGCTCCATGGTCGCAGATCCGACCCGACCGCCTCCGTCGTAGGAGAGGCGCAGGACCGCAAGACGCACCAGGACCTCCACTCGTGCGAGTGGAGGTCCTGGTGGTGACGGCGGAGGTAGGGGGATTCGAACCCCCGAGGGCTGTTAACCCAACCCGCTTTCCAAGCGAGCGCCATAGGCCACTAGGCGATACCTCCGCCGAGGAGAGTACCGGTCGGTCCGGTGGGCGGGGAAATCGCCTGCTGACCCCTGGGTGTGGGCCGGGTTTGGGTGCCCGTCCGTGGCTCGCCTAGACTCCCGGCAACCCCCCACGCGGCGTCACCTCGCCCAATTCCCCCAGGGCCGGAAGGCAGCAAGGGTAAGTGAGCTCTGACGGGTGCGTGGGGGGCCTCTTCATGCCCGGCGGGTGTACCCGTGGGCACTGTGGGTGGGCACGGTTAGGGTTCAGGACGTGGAGTCACCGCTCGCGCTCTATCGCCGCTACCGGCCCGAGACCTTCCAGGAGGTCATCGGGCAGGACCACGTGACGGAGCCGCTGCGAGCCGCACTGGCGGCCAACCGGGTCAACCACGCCTACCTCTTCTCCGGCCCGCGCGGCTGCGGCAAGACCACCTCGGCCCGCATCCTGGCCCGCGCGCTCAACTGCGCGCAGGCGCCGATCTCCGACCCGTGCGGCGAGTGCGACAGCTGTCGTGACCTCGCGCGCGGCGGACCGGGCTCGATCGACGTCATCGAGATCGACGCGGCTTCCCACGGTGGCGTCGACGACGCCCGCGACCTGCGGGAGAAGGCGTTCTTCGCGCCGGTGCGTGACCGCTACAAGGTCTACATCATCGACGAGGCCCACATGGTCACCACGCAGGGCTTCAACGCCCTGCTCAAGCTCGTCGAGGAGCCGCCGCCGCACCTGCGGTTCATCTTCGCCACGACCGAGCCCGACAAGGTGCTGCCGACCATCCGCTCGCGCACCCACCACTACCCCTTCCGGCTGATCCCGCCGCGCCTGCTGAGCGACTACCTCTCCCAGCTCGCCGGCGAGGAGGGCGTGGCGATCGAGTCCGCGGCGCTGCCGCTCGTCGTCCGAGCCGGGGCCGGGTCGGCGCGCGACACCCTGTCGGTGCTCGACCAGCTCCTCGGCGGCGCCGGACCGGCCGGGGTCACCCACAAGCTCGCGACCGACCTGCTCGGCTTCACCCCCGACTCGCTCCTCGACGAGGTGGTCGAGGCGTTCGCCACCCGCGACGGGGCGACCGTGTTCTCGGTCGTCGACAAGGTCGTCGAGACCGGTCAGGACCCGCGCCGCTTCACCGAGGACCTGCTCCGGCGGCTGCGCGACCTCGTGATCGTCACCGCGGTGCCCGACGCGCCAGCGACCGGGCTGATCGACGTCTCCGAGGACGCCGGGGAGCGCCTCGTGGCGCAGGCCGCGCGCTTCGGTCCGATCGAGCTCAGCCGGGCCGCCGACATCGTGGCGGGCGGCCTCACCGATATGCGCGGCGCCACGGCCCCCCGCCTGCTGCTCGAGCTGCTCTGCGCGCGGGTCCTGCTGCCGGGCGCCGACCACACGGCCGACGGCGTCATGGCACGCCTCGAGCGGCTCGAACGCCGCATGGACGTCACCGGCACCCCGGCCCCCGCAGCTGCTCCCGCCGCCTCCACAGCGACTCCCGCCCCCGCCGTTCCCGCTCCCGCGGCGCCCACGGAGGCTCCGGCCGGTGCGCCCCGGGCCGCCGCCCGGCCCCCACGCGACGAGCCGGCCGCGCCGCCGCCCATGCCCCCAGCGGCCGCGCCGTCGCGCGACGACGGCCCGCCGCCGCCACCGCCGATGCCGGGCTCGGCTCCCCAGGAGCCCTCGCCGCAGGCGCCCCCGGTGGTCGCCGAGCCGGCACCGGCCCCCGCCCCGGCCGCCGCGGCCGGGCCCGACGCCCCGGTCGCCGAGCAGCCGGCCGGCCCGCGGGGCGGCCTCAGCCTCGTCGACGTACGTCGCCTGTGGCCCGACATCCTCGAGCAGACCAAGAACCGCCGCCGCCTCGCGTGGATGGTGCTGTCCCAGCACGCCCACGTGGTTGACGTCGACGGGGTGCGCCTGACGGTCGGGTTCGCCAACGCCGGCGCGCGCGACTCCTTCGTCAACGGCGGCTGCGACGAGATCCTGCGGCAGGCCGCCATCGACGTCGTCGGCATGGACTGGCGCGTCGAGTCGATCGTCGACCCGTCCGGCGCCGCCGCGGAGGCGCCGGTCGTGCGTCAGGCAGCCACCGACCGCACCGCTCCACCCAGCCCCGCGCCCACCGCCGGTGGGTCCGCCGGTGCTCCCGGCAGCGCACCGCAGGAGGCACCCGACGGTCCGCCCGACTGGGTCACCGGTGATGCCACCGCACCGGCTGCGGCTCCGGCGGCCACCCCACCGGTCTCGGCCGCGCCCGCCCGCGAGGCGCTCGAGGCGGCCCGCGCCGGCGGACCGGCGGTGCCGGACGCGCCGGTGCGCTCGGCCGACGACGACGTCGACCCCGACGATCCCGACGCCGACTCCGCAGCCGTCGACACCGAGTCGCTGCTCAGCCAGACGCTCGGCGCCAAGCTGATCGAGGAGATCAGGAACGACTGACCCGATGACCACCTCCGTCCCCACCTCGAGCTCCACCTCCACCCCACACCCGCAGCGGGAGACCCGATGACCCAGAACCCCTTCGACGCCCTCGGTGGCGGCGGCTTCGACATGAACGCCCTCCTCCAGCAGGCGCAGCAGATGCAGCAGCAGCTCGAGGAGGCGCAGGCCAACCTCGCCCAGCAGACCGTCGAGGGCACCGTCGCTGGCGGCGCCGTGACGGTGACCGCCAACGGGGTTGGTGAGCTGGTCGGCGTGGTCATCCGCTCGGGCGAGTTCGACGGCAGCGATCCCGACGACCTGTCCGACCTCTCCGACCTCATCGTCGCCGCCTACCGCGACGCACGCGCGAAGTCCGAGGCGCTGGCCGGCGACCAGCTCGGCCCGCTGACCGACGGCCTCGGCGGGGGCGGCGGCATGCCCGGCCTCCCCGGGCTCGGCTGAGGGGACCTCGTTGTACGAGGGTGTCGTCCAGGACCTGATCGACGAGCTCGGCCGGTTGCCGGGCGTCGGTCCCAAGAGCGCGCAGCGCATCGCCTTCCACCTGCTCCAGGCCGAGCCCACCGACGTACGCCGCCTCGCCGATGTGCTGATCGAGGTCAAGGCCCGGGTGAAGTTCTGCTCGACGTGCTTCAACGTCAGTGAGGACGAGCGGTGCCGGATCTGCCGCGACGAGCGTCGCGACCCGAGCGTGCTGTGCGTCGTGGAGGAGTACAAGGACGTCGTCGCGATCGAGCGCACCCGGGAGTTCCGCGGCCGCTACCACGTGCTCGGAGGGGCGATCTCGCCGATCGACGGCATCGGGCCCGACCAGCTCCACGTCAAGGAGCTGATGCCGCGCCTGGCCGACGGCACGGTCACCGAGGTCATCCTCGCCACCGACCCCAACCTCGAGGGCGAGGCCACCGCGACCTATCTCACGCGCCTGCTCCTGCCGATGGGGTTGCGCGTCACCCGCTTGGCGAGTGGACTGCCGGTGGGCGGTGACCTCGAGTACGCCGACGAGGTGACGCTCGGCCGAGCATTCGCCGGAAGGAGATCAGCCGAATGACGACCGACGAGAGGGTGTTCGGCGAGCAGATCGCCGACTCCGTGGAGAGCTTCCTGCTCGCCCTGCGCGCCATCGCCCGCGAGGGCAACGGGGCGCAGGCCGTCTCGCTGCTGCTCCTCGAGATCAGCCAGGTCCTGCTGGCCGGTGCCCGGATGGGCGCGCAGCACGACTTCACCCCGCGCGAGGAGTACCAGCCCGACGTCGGACCGGAGGCCGACATCGACGACCTGCGGCTCCGCCTGGCGGAGATGCTCGAGGGCGTCGACTCCTACACCTTCGTCTTCGACCCCTACGTCCCCGAGGTGGTGGAGAGCCGGCTCTCCGACGATCTCGCCTCGATCGCCATCGACCTGGAGAACGGCCTGCGCCACTTCCGGGCCGGCAACGTCGACGAGGCGCTGTGGTGGTGGCAGTTCTCCTACGTCAACAACTGGGGCAACCTCGCCGGCGCCGCGCTCAACGCCCTGCTGACCGTCGTCGCGCACGACCGGTTCGACACCGACTTCGAGGCCGACGCCGACGCCGTGGCGGTCGCGGATGAGATGCTCGGCAAGGCCCCCACCGCCCAGCCGTAGAATCGGCGGTGGCCTGGCGGCAACGGCGCCGCGGGCACGCCAGAGCACCGCGGCCCGTGACGGCCGCACACCGATCCCGAGGACCAACCGTGGGCATTGTCGTGCAGAAGTACGGCGGCTCCTCGCTCGCCGACGCCGACGCCATCAAGCGCGTCGCGCGGCGCATCGTGGACGTCAAGAAGTCCGGCCACGACGTGGTCGTCGCCGTGTCCGCCATGGGCGACACGACCGACGACCTCTACGACCTGGCGAACGGCGTCTCGCCGCTGCCGCCGGCGCGCGAGATGGACATGCTGCTCACGGCCGGTGAGCGGATCTCGATGGCGCTGGTCGCCATGGCCATCAGCGACCTGGGCTACACCGCACGGTCCTTCACCGGCTCGCAGGCCGGCGTGATCACCGACTCGGTGCACGGCAAGGCCAAGATCATCGACATCACGCCTGGTCGCATCACCCAGGCGATCGGTGAGGGCCACATCGTCATCGTCGCCGGCTTCCAGGGCGTCTCGGCCGACACCAAGGAGATCACCACGCTCGGCCGCGGCGGGACCGACACCACCGCGGTGGCGCTCGCCGCAGCGCTCGAGGCCGACGTGTGCGAGATCTACACCGATGTCGACGGCGTGTTCACCGCCGACCCGCGGATCGTGCCGAGCGCCCGCAAGCTGGGCACGGTCTCCTACGAGGAGATGCTCGAGCTGGCCGCGTGCGGCTCGAAGATCCTGCACCTGCGCTGCGTGGAGTACGGCCGCCGCTACGGCATCCCGATCCACGTCCGATCGTCGTTCAGCCAGCTCGAGGGGACCTGGGTCACGAGCGACCCGGGTCTCGACGGACCCGAGGAAGTGACCATGGAACAGCCCATCATCGCCGGAGTCGCTCACGACGTCAGCGAGGCCAAGATCACCGTCGTCGGCGTCCCCGACAAGGTCGGCGAGGCCGCCCGCATCTTCGAGGCCCTCGCCGACGCGCAGATCAACCTCGACATGATCGTGCAGAACGTCTCGGCCGCCGCGACGAGCCTCACTGACATCTCCTTCACGTTGCCGCGCACCGACGGTCAGGTCGCGATGACCGCGCTCGCTCGGATCCAGGCCGAGGTCGGCTACGACAAGCTGCTCTACGACGACAAGATCGGCAAGGTCTCGCTCATCGGTGCCGGCATGCGCTCGCACCCGGGCATCACCTCGAAGTTCTTCGCCGCTCTCGCCTCCGCGGGCGTCAACATCGGGATGATCTCCACCTCCGAGATCCGCATCTCGGTGATCGTCGACGAGAACGCCGTCGCCGACGCCGTACGCGCCACGCACACGGCGTTCGACCTCGACGCCGACGAGGTCGAGGCCGTCGTCTACGGAGGTACCGGTCGATGAACGCGAAGGTCAACATCGGCATTGTCGGAGCCACCGGGCAGGTCGGCGTCGCGATGCGCCAGATCCTGCTCGAGCGCGAGTTCCCGGCCGACCAGGTGCGCTTCTTCGCCTCCTCGCGCTCGGCCGGGACGGTGCTGCCGTTCGGCGACCGCGAGGTCACCGTCGAGGACGCCGAGACGGCCGACCCGACCGGGCTCGACATCGCCCTCTTCTCGGCCGGCGCCACGACCTCGCGGGCGCTGGTGCCCCGATTCGTCGAGGCCGGCGTCATCGTCGTCGACAACTCCTCGGCGTTCCGCAAGGACCCCGACGTCCCGCTGGTCGTCTCGGAGGTCAACCCCGACGCGATGGCGGGTGTCGTCGAGGCCGGGCGCGGCATCATCGCCAACCCCAACTGCACGACGATGGCCGCGATGCCGGTGCTCAAGCCGCTGCACGACGAGGCTGGCCTGACCCGCCTGATCGTGTCGTCCTACCAGGCCGTCTCCGGGTCGGGCGTCGCCGGTGTCGACGAGCTCGCCAACGCTGTGGCGGCGGCGGGCGACAAGGCGCGCGAGCTCGCCTACGACGGGTCCGCGATCGCCTTCCCCGAGCCGGTGAAGTACGTCGAGCCGATCGCCTACAACGTGCTGCCGATGGCCGGCTCGATCGTCGACGATGGCCGGGGCGAGACCGACGAGGAGCAGAAGCTCCGCAACGAGTCGCGCAAGATCCTCGGCCTGCCCGACCTGCTGGTCTCCGGCCTGTGCGTGCGCGTCCCCGTCTTCACCGGCCACTCGCTCGCGATCAACGCGGAGTTCGAGCGTCCGATGACCCCCGCCCGCGCCCGCGAGATCCTGGCGTCGGCTGCCGGCGTGGAGCTCGACGACGTGCCGACCCCGCTCAAGGCGGCCGGCAAGGACCCGTCCTACGTCGGCCGGCTCCGGCAGGACCCCGGCGTCCCCGACGACCGCGGCCTCGCGCTCTTCATCAGCAACGACAACCTGCGCAAGGGCGCCGCGCTCAACACCGTGCAGATCGCGGAGCTCGTCGCCGCCGCTCGCTGATACTGGAGAGGTGCACGCCCTTCGGCCCGCGTTGACCGCCGGCGTCGCCGCCCTCGCGGTCGGCGTCGTGGCGCTGGTGGCCGTCGCCCGCGCCGAGGGCACCGCCTTCTGGGGGACGTCGTACGTCGTCACCCTCTCCGCCGTCGTCGCGGCGCTCGCGATGGCCCGCGAACGCCGTCGCCTCGACCCGGCCTGGACGCGGTGGCGGCAGGCCGTCGCAGCCCTTGCGATCGGCGCGCTGGTCTGGCCGGCCCTGCTGGCGGGCGCCGCGCTCGCCTCGGGGCTCCGGCCCGACAGTCGCCTCGCGTGGGCGACGGCCGCTGCGGCCGGTGTGGGACACCTGCCGCTGCTGGCGGCGTTCTCCCTCCTGCCCCTGCTGGCCGCGCGCTACCTCGGGCGGGGCGGCGCCAGGTGGCCGATGGTCGTGGTCGCCGTGCTCGGGGTGGGTGCCGTCGGCAGCTTCGTGCTGTTCTTCGGCGACTTCGCGCCTCTCGCCGCGGGGCCGCTGCTCGGCTGGGGGCCGGGGGAGACCATCGGGATGGCGCTCAACCTCGCCTTCCTCGCCACGGTGCTGCTGGGCCCGGCCGTCAGCCTCCTCGCCGCGGTCCGGGCGACCGGTGAGGCGACGCGGCGTCTCGCCTCCGTCGCGTTGTCGAGCCTGGCCGGCGCCGCCCTGGTCATGCTGTGCGGCGCCCTGACCGGAGCGGCCGCTGCGCCGCTCGTGGTCCCGGCGATGTACGCCGCCCTCGTCCTCGTGGTCGTCGGCGGTTCGCGCGCACTGACCGTCCAGGAGCCCGCGGCGGGGCCGCAGCCCGTTGACGTCCCACCGCGCCGGAACCCGCTCACGGCGCGGGAGGGCGAGGTGCTGGCGCTGCTCGCGGAGGGCCTCTCGAACGCCGGGATCGCGGCGCGCCTCGTCATCTCCGAGCGGACCGTCGACGCCCACCTCCGGTCGGTCTTCGCCAAGCTCGCGCTGCCCGACGGGCCGATGGAGAACCGCCGGGTGCACGCCGTGCTGGTCTGGCGAGGTGACTTAGGCGAAAGGGCCGATGCCGGCTGACCTGCGTGTTCGTAGGTTGCGACGCACCGGACCCGCCACTCACCAGGAGGCCTCGTGCGCATCCCCCTCGTCCTGCTCGCACTCGTCTGGACCGCCTTCGTGGTGATCTTCCCCTTCGCCGCCGCCGGGGACACCAGCTACCTCCACATCGGCGCACACCTCGTGCAGCTGCCCCTCCTCCTGCTCGCGACGGCCCTGGCGTGGCGCTACCGCCGCACGGCTGTCACGCGCCCGCAGCGCGCCCTCGGCTGGGTGCTGTCGGTGTCCGTGCCCGCGGCCGTCGTCGGCGTGGGTCTCGAGCTGGTCACGGCGGTGGTCCGGCTGGCCGAGGACGGCTGGGTCAACCAGGACACCGCCGACGTCTTCGAGGAGGGCCCGCACGCGGCGGTCGCCTCGCTGACCATCCCCTCCCTGATGATCAGCATGGTCGCCGTGCTCGCCCTCGTGGTCGTCGCCTCGGTGCGGGGCCGCCGGTCGGAACCGGCCAGAGGGACGGCCTGACCTCGTCGGCTCCGTCAGCGGACGTCGTACGACGCGCGCGTGTCGAGCCGCTGCTCCTCGCCGACTGCGGTGGTGACCCACCACGAGGCGGCGTACGCGGTGGTCGACGCGAGGGGTACGGCGACGAGCGCCCACCACTCGTCGAGCGACCCCAGCAGGAAGACCAGGACCAGCACGGTCAGGATGCCGACAGCGAGGACGCTGGTCGATGCTGCGTGCGGCACCCCGAGCACGCCCAGCACGAGGCTCCCAGCCCAGGCCAGCACCGCGAGGACGACCACGAGGATCAGCAGCCCGGGCCCGCCGCCGCACGCCGACGTGCCGCGTACGGCCTCGCACCCGACGCCGGCCAGCCAGGCCAGTAGCACCGCGAGCCCGCCGACCGTGACCCCCGTGATGGCCGCTGCGGGCAGGCCGCTCAGCGCGACGCTCGGCAGTCGGCGTACCCGCTCGGTGTCGGATGACTTCCGTCGGCGCCGCACCGACAGCGAGGGCATCTCGAGCGAGGGACCGTCGTCGGGTGCGCCGTCTGCCATGGGGGCACAGTGCCACATGACAGGAGCCCCAGGCAGTGTGCTGCATCGGAACACGGATGTGTCAGGTCGCCGGCACACCCAGGGAACCCACCCCAGAAATGAGCAACGGACCTACGTCTCCGTAGGTCCGTTGTCGCTGATGTCCTGCGACATCACATGGTCGGGCTGACAGGATTTGAACCTGCGGCCTCCTCGTCCCGAACGAGGCGCGCTACCAAGCTGCGCCACAGCCCGCCGCCCTGACCGAGCGGACTCGTCAGGGCAACGTCGGCGAGCATACCGGAGCGGTCAGGGGCTCCCGAAATCGCCCCGGGCGGGTGGACGCGGGTCGGCTCAGGAGGCCTGCCTGCGGGTGAGGGTGAGGTGGGTGACGCCGCTGGGCGAGGACACCGACTCGACGTCGAAGGTGTCCTCGAGCGCGTCGAGGCCGTCCCAGAGGCGGGTGCCCCGACCGAGCACGATGGGCACGAGGACGAGGTGGAGGTGGTCGACCAGGTCTGCGGCCACGAAGTCGCGGACCACCGTCGCGCCGCCACCGAGACGCACGTCGAGGTCACCTGCCGCCTCCCTCGCGACCTCGAGCGCCTCGACGGGGGTGGCGTCGAGAAAGTGGAAGGTCGTCCCGCCCGCCATCTCGAGCGGCGGCCGGGGGCGGTGGGTCAGGACGTACGTCGGCGTGTGGAAGGGCGGGTCCTCACCCCACCATCCCCGCCAGTCGGGGTCGTCCTGCCATCCGGGCGGTCCGAACTTGTTCGCGCCCATGATCTCCGCGCCGAACCCCGCGTCGTGGCGTGCGGCGAACGCGTTGTCGACCCCGACACTGCCGCCGCTCCTCCAGTGGTCCGTGGCCATCATCCACTGGTGGAGCTTCTGCCCGGCGTGACCGAAGGGCGACTCCAGGGACTGCGGCTCGCCGGAGCCGAAGCCGTCGAGCGAGATCGAGAAGTTGTGGACCCGGACCAGTGACACAGGAGGCTCCTTCAGCCGAGGGGTGGGTGGTCGAGCACGGTGGGGACGTAGTCGAGGAGCTGGAGCCGGCCGTCGAAGGTGCGGCTCTCGACCAGCTCGAGCCGCACGTCGGGGTAGCCCTCGAAGATCCGGTCACGACCGGTCGCGCCGTTGATCACCGGGAAGACGACGAGCCGCAGCCGGTCGACCAGGCCGGCCGCGACCAGCGACCGGCCGAGGCTGAGGCTGCCCAGCGTCCGGAGGGGCAGGGGGCCGTTCTCCTTCAGGGCCCGGACGGCCTCGACCGCATCCGTCGCCACCAGCTCGCTGTTGGCCCAGTCGAGCGGCGCTGTGAGGCTGGAGGAGAAGACGACCTTCTCCATCTCGCCCAGCGCCGCGATCGCCTCGGGCTCCTCGGCGGCCATCCCCGACATCAGGCGGTAGGTGGTCGCGCCCATCAGGACGGTGTGCTCCGGCTGCTCGTCCAGCCACGCGAAGTACTCCGGGCCGCCCATGCCCCACAGGCCGGGCCAGCCGTCGGCGGCGGTCCATCCGTCGAGCGACACGATGACGTCGATCATGAGCTCCTGCACGATGCCTCCTCCGCGCCTCACAGACCACCACACCTTCGATGACGGCGGAAGGGGTCGACAGGATCAGCGAGGCTCGAGCGTCAACAGGGTCGCCTCGGGGCGGCACGCCACCCGGAAGCGGACATAGGGGTTGGTGCCGAGCCCGGCCGACACGTGGAGCCACGACGAGCCCTCGTCGCCCGGTGCGGAGTCGGCGGGGTGGCGGTGCAGGCCCCGAGCGCGGGCGGGCTCGAGGTCGCAGTTGGTGGTCAGCGCCCGGCCGCCCGGCAGGCACACCTGTCCGCCGTGGGTGTGGCCGGCGATGATCGCGTCGTAGCCGTCGGCGGCGAACTGGTCGAGCACGCGGAGGTACGGCGCGTGGGCCACGGCCAGGCGCAGGTCGGCCGCCCGATCGGCCGGCCCGGCGACCCGCTCCAGGTCGTCGTACGCGAGGTGGGGGTCGTCGACGCCCGCGAACGCGATCGTGGTGTCGCGCACGGTCAGCGACCCGAAGCCGTTGGTGAGGTCGAGCCAGCCGGCGGCGTCCAAGCGCTTCTTGAGATCGGGCCACGGGAGCTGGGGGGTCGAGGTGTTGCGCTTGCCCGTGTCGGGGAGCAGGTAGAGCAGCGGGTTGCGCATGCCCGGTGCGTAGTAGTCGTTGGACCCGAGGACGTAGGCGCCCGGGACGTCGAGCAGTCCGCCGAGGGCGTCGGCGACGACCGGCACGGCGCGCATGTGGGCGAGGTTGTCGCCGGTGTCGATGACCAGGTCGGGCTCGAGGGCGGAGAGCCCGCGGAGCCACTCCTGCTTGGCCCGCTGGTCGGGGGCCATGTGGATGTCACTGAGGTGGAGCACCTTCAGCGGTGCGTGTCCGGCGGGGAGCACGGGCACGGTCACGCGCCGCAGCGTGTACTGCCGGGCCTCCCAAGCGGCGTACGACGCCAGGCCCACGCCGGCGAGCGTCCCGAGCCCGAGCGTGCGGCGTACGACGGGGAGGAGAGGCATTCGCCAAGGCTGCCACAATGGGCCTCATGAGTGCTCTGAAGGACCGTCTCCGCGCCGACCTGACCACCGCCATGAAGGCGCGTGACGAGCTGCGCTCCTCGACCATCCGGATGGTGCTGACCGCGATCACCAACGCCGAGGTCGCCGGCAAGGAGGCGCGCGAGCTCTCCGACGACGACATCATCGGCGTGCTCTCGACCGAGGCCAAGCGGCGCCGCGAGGCGGCCGTGGCGTTCGAGGAGGGTGGCCGCACCGAGATGGCGGCCAAGGAGGCCGCCGAGGGCGAGGTCATCGCCGAGTACCTTCCCGCCCAGCTGGGCGAGGAGGAGATCGCCGATCTCGTCCGCGCCGCGATCGAGCAGACGGGCGCCGCCGGCGAGGGCATGCGCGCGATGGGCAAGGTGATGGGTGTCGTGACGCCCCAGGTCAAGGGTCGCGCCGACGGGGGCGCCGTGGCGGCCGAGGTACGCCGGCAGCTCGCCTGAGGGTCGGGCGCGGGGCCTCAGTCGTCCCCGTCGCCGTTGCCGCGGCCCCGGCCGCCGCCGTTTCCGCCGCCGTTGCCGTTGCCGCTGGGCGGCGGCACGTAGCCCGTCGAGGTGTAGAGCGTGACGGTGTCGCCGCTGCTCAGCTGGGCCCCGCCCTCGGGCGAGGTGTAGGCGACGAGGCCGGCACCGGTCTCGGAGTTGACCTGGCCACCGTCGGCCACCACGAAGCCGGCGGCCTGGAGTGCCGCGGTCGCGGCCTCGACGCTCTGGCCGGCCACGTCGGGCACGGTGCTCAGGACGCCGGCGATCTCGTCGCCGGGGGGAGCCTGGAAGTCCTCGTAGGCGAGCTTGGGCGAGGCGGCCGCCATGGCCTCGCCCCAGATGGGACCGGCGACCGTCGAGCCGAAGGCCTCGTAGATGGGGCTGCCGCCCACCACCTGGCCGTTGAGGCTGACCCACTCGCCGAACTCGTTGGCGCCGGCGACCATCGCGGCGGCGGAGAGCGTCGGCGTGTAGCCGGCGAACCACACCGACATGTTGTTCTGGTTGGTGCCGGTCTTGCCGGCTGACGGCTTGTCGATGGCCAGGGACGAGCCGAAGCCGCCGGGCTCCATCACGCCGCGCAGGATGTCGTTGACGGCGTCCGCAGTTGCTCCGGGCATCACCTGCTCGCACTGGGTGGAGAAGTCCTTCAGGACCTGGCCGGAGGAGTCGAGGACCTGGGTGACGGGCCGCGGGTCGCAGTGCAGGCCGCGTGCCGCGAAGGTGGCGTAGGCCTGGGCGATCTCGAGGGGGTTGCTGTCGGAGACGCCGAGGATCCACGACGGGACCTTCTGCGCCAGCGGCACCTTCACGCCCATGTCGGCGGCGAGCTGCAGCGGCTCGCACATGCCCGTCTGGGTCTCGAGCTGGGCGAAGAAGGTGTTCACCGACTGCTGGGTGCCGGAGTAGAGGTCGAACGTGCCGGAGCCGGTGGAGTTGGAGACGTTCCAGCCCTCGCCGTCGCCACGATAGGGGCCGTCGCAGTTCTCGAACGCCTCGTCCGGGATCGTCATCTCCGGCGGCGAGTTGATCGTCGTGCTCAGCGGGATGCCCTGGTTGATCGCCTCGGCGAGGACGAACACCTTGAAGGTCGAGCCGGCCTGGAAGCCGTTGGCGTCGCCGTACTTCTTGGGCACGACGTAGTTGAGGTAGGTCTCGCCGCCCTGCTTGTCCTTGCCCATCGGTCGGGACTGCGCGATCGCCCGCACGTCGCCGGTGCCGGGCTCGACCATCGCCAGGCCGCCGATGGCCTGGTCGGTCTGGAAGACGTGGCTCGAGACCGCGTCGTCGGCACCCTTCTGCAGGTCGAGGTCGATCGTGGTGTTGATCGTCAGGCCACCGTTCTTGAGCGTCGTACGCCGCTCCTTGGGCGTGTCGCCGAGCACGGGGTCCTTGAGCAGCCAGTTGACGACGTAGTCGCAGAAGAACGGCGCGCGCGACTGCTGGCAGCCGTTGGGGGAGTTCTTGATCTTGAGCGTCTCCTCGATCGGCGTGGCCTTGAGCCGCTCCGCCTTCTTCTCGGTGAGGATGCCCAGCTGCGCCATCCGGTCGAGGACGACGTTGCGGCGGGACTCGGCGCGCTCGGGGTTGTCGACCGGGTCGTAGCCGACGGGGTTCTTCACCAGGCCGGCGAGCGTGGCCGACTCCAGCAGGTTGAGGTCCTTGGCGTTCTTCGAGAAGAAGTGCACCGCGGCGGACTGGACTCCGAAGGCGCCGTCGCCGAAGTAGGCGATGTTGAGGTAGCGCTCGAGGATCCAGTCCTTGGTGTGGTTCTTCTCGAACGCGATCGCGTAGCGCAGCTCGCGGATCTTGCGCGCGTACGTCTCCTCGGTCGCGGCCTTGCGCTCCTCGTCGGTCTCCGCCTGGTAGAGCAGCGTCTGCTTGACCATCTGCTGGGTGATCGACGACCCGCCCTGCACCGCGCCGCCGTTGGCCTGGTTGGTGATGAACGCGCGCAGGGTGCCCTTGAGGTCGAGCGCCCCGTGGTCGTAGAAGCGGTAGTCCTCGATCGCGACGATCGCCTTCACCATCGGCCGGGAGATCGAGCCGAGGGGCACGTTGATGCGGTTCTGGTCGTAGAGGGAGGCGATGAGGTTCCCGTTGACGTCGTAGATCCGGGTCTTCTGCGACAGGTCCTTGGCCTCGAGCGACTCGGGAAGGTTGACCATGCCCTTGCTGACGTCCTTGGCCGCGACGCCGACCAGGCCCGCGAACGGGATGGCGAGGCAGGCGACGAGGACTCCCATGACGACCGCGACGGCAGCCATGACCGCGAGGTGGGAGGCGACACGACCGGCGTCGGGGCGGCCCTGGGGGCGCCCAGAGGTGGAGGACGAGCGTGAGGACATGGGCACCAGAGTACGGGGCGGGCGCCTACCACCCGGAATTCCAACGGCGCAGCCGGATAGTCACATCGGGCTATACGAATTGAGCCACACGGTCCCTGTCTGGACCGGGGGTGATTCGTTTACTTTTCATTCTGAGTCGGGGATGGCCGCTATGGGGGCGGCCGACCGGCTCGACAATCACCGTGGGGTATGACTTATGTGGGTCGAGGACTGGGCAGCACGCGCCGCATGCAAGGGCGACACTCCGGACGCGCTCTTCGTGCGCGGCGCGGAGCAGAACAAGGCCAAGCAGGTCTGCGCGGGGTGCCCCGTGCGGACCGAGTGCCTCGCCGAGGCGCTCGACAACCAGATCGAGTGGGGCGTCTGGGGTGGCATGACCGAGCGTGAGCGGCGCGCGCTGCTCCGCCGCCGTCCCGGCTCGTCGTGGCGCACCATCCTCGAGACCGCGCGCACCAAGGTCGAGACGCCCTCCGTCTCGGTCTGACGGTCGGGCTCGACGTCAGCCCTGCTGCGCGAGGCTCTCGCCGATCGCGCGCAGGCCGTCGAGGTCGTGGACGTCGCTCGCCATCGCAGGCACGACCGCCGTCGGGACCTTCGGGTGGGCCGCGGCGAAGCGCTCACGCAGGTGCTGCTCGCGCTCGATGATGCGGACCCGGTCGGCGTGCAGCCGCAGCAGCCCGGCGGTCAGTGACGAGGAGTCGCCCGACTTCAGCCGGTCGGCTGCCGTGATCGCCGCCTCGGCCGACAGCTCGGTGCGTGCCGACGGGCTGGCCCGGTTGACGACCAGGCCGGCCAGCGGCATGTCGTCGTCGGTGAGCCGTTCGACGAAGTACGCCGCCTCGCGCAGCGCGTCGGGCTCCGGCGCGGCGATCACGAAGAAGGCTGTGGCCTCGGCCTGGAGCAGTGCGAACGTCTTCTCCGCGCGCTGCCGAAAGCTCCCGAAGAGGGTGTCGAGGGCGGTCACGAAGGTCTGGACGTCGCGCAGCATCTGGCCGCCCAAGATCTTGGCGAGGGCGTTGGTGACCACCGAGAAGCCCGCCGTCATCAACCGCGCCGGGCCGCGTGCGGGGGCGACGAGCAGCCGGATCAACCGGCCGTCGAGGAAGCTCGAGAGCCGCTCGGGTGCGTCGAGGAAGTCGAGCGCCGACCTCGAGGGCGGGGTGTCGACCACGATGAGGTCGTACCTCTGGTCGGCCAGCGCCTGTCGGTGCAGCTGGCCCAGCTTCTCCATCGCCATGTACTCCTGGGTGCCGGCGAACGAGCTCGACAGCGCGACGTAGAACGGGTTCTCGAGGATCTGCTTCGCCTTCTCCGGGCTGGCCTGCGACTCGACCACCTCGTCGAAGGTGCGCTTCATGTCGAGCATCATCGCGTCGAGCGACCCGCCCGCGTGCGTGTCCACCGCCGGGACCGGGCGCGGCGTGTTGTCGAGCTGCTCGATGCCCATCGCCTGCGCGAGTCGGCGCGCCGGGTCGATCGTCAGCACGACCACCTTGCGGCCCCGCTCGGCCGCACGCAGCGCGAGGGCCGCCGACGTCGTCGTCTTGCCGACGCCGCCCGCGCCGCAGCACACGATGATCTCGGTCCTCCGGTCGTCGAGCAGCGCGTCGACGTTCAGTACTGGCATTGGCAGATCTCCAGGACCTCGGGGTCCCCGCGGCGTTGTTCGGGGGAGCGCAGCGGAGGAGAAGAACGTCGTGGGGTGAGCTTCATGCCATCCCCTGGCGGCGGAGCAGCTGGGCGAGCTCGACGAGCGCGCCCTGGTCGATCCCGCCCGCGAGGCGCGGGAGCTCGTAGGTGGGCACGCCCTCGGCGGCGACGAGCTCGCGCTGCTCGTCCTCGAGCTGCCGGCGTACGGCGTGGTCGCGCGCCTCGGCGACGAGGGACTCCACGAGCGCTGCGTCGACGTCGACCCGGGCGCGCGCCAGGTCGGAGGTGATTGCGGTCGGGTCGACGGTGTCGTCGCGCACCTGCGCCAGAGCGCTGGGGCTGAGGTCCCGCGGGCGCACCAGGTTGACCACGACCCCGCCGACGGGAAGGCCGGCGGCGCGGAGCTCGGCGATGCCGTCGGAGGTCTCCTGCACGGGCATCTCCTCGAGGATCGTGACCAGGTGCACGGCCGTACGGGGTGAGCGCAGCAGCTCCATCACCTTGTCGGCCTGGGCCTTGATCGGTCCCACCTTGGCGAGCCCGGCCAGCTCGGAGTTGACGCCCAGGAACTGGCAGATGCGACCCGTGGGCGGCGCGTCGAGCACCACGGCGTCGTACGTGATGTGGTCCTTGTGCCGTCCACCGCGGGGTCGCTGCACGGCCTCGTACACCTTGCCGGTCAGGAGCACGTCGCGCACGCCGGGAGCGATGGTGGTGGCGAAGTCGATGACCCCGAAGCGGTCGAGCGCCTTCCCGGCGCGGCCGAGCTTGTAGTACATCGAGAGGTACTCGAGCAGCGCCGACTCGGGATCGATGTGGAGTGCATGGACCTGACCGGCGCGGCCGTCCTCGTCGGGAGCGCCCTTGGCGATGCGGCGCTCCTCGTAGGGCAGCGGGTCGATGTCGAACATCCGCGCGATCCCCTGGCGGCCCTCGACCTCGCAGAGGAGCACGTTGCGTCCCGAGGTCGCCAGTGCGAGGGCGAGCGCCGCGGCCACGGTGGACTTCCCGGTCCCGCCCTTGCCGGTGACGACGTGGAGACGCACCTTCGGCCAGTCGACGGGTCGATCGGCGCTCGCGGTCACGAGCCGAGGATAGCCAGCCCGCTCGGAGCCCGGGTCGAGCCCTTTCATGCATCGTTATGCGTCTTTATGTTCATGCAAGCCATCTTTTGCTTGACGACCAAACAAAAGTCTGCGAGCGTCAGCCGGAGATGGTCCGTGACCCACGTCACAAGCGCGGCTGCCCGCCGCCCGCGCCCTGCTCACACGTTGCTCGCCCTCTGGAGGCTCCGGGATGTTCCTCACCACCTCGTCGCGACCGATCGTCCGGCGATCGTCCGTCGGCACCGCGCTGACCGCCGCGCTCGCGCTCGTCGGCAGCGTCCTGCTCGGCGTCGTCGCGGCCGCGCCCGCCCAGGCCCACGACGGGCATGGGCACGTGCTCATCTTCACCGAGGACGCCGCGGGCGACTGGCACGACGCCGCCATCGCCCAGGCGACGCCGAAGGTGCAGGCGGCGCTCGAGGCGGAGGGCATGGCCGTCACCGTCGTCCACAAGGAGACGCCGGGTGGCTCGGAGGCCGTGTTCACCGACGAGGGCCTCGCGCCGTTCGACGCGATCCTCGTCTTCCAGGCCAACGGCGACCCCTGGAACGCCTCCGAGAAGGCGGCCCTGGAGCGTTGGCAGGCAGCGGGCAACGGCATCGCGGCGGTGCACAACGCCCTCGACATGCGCGGCAACTACCCCTGGTGGGACGACATGGTCGGCTCCCTGATGCCCGGCCACGCCCCCACCGGCACCGATCCCGGCCCGTCCGGCGTCGTGCGCAACGAGGACACCACCCACCCGTCCACCAAGCACTTCACCGGCACCGAGGACGTGACCCGCTGGACCCGCAACGACGAGTGGTACAACTTCAGCAACAACGTGCGCGGCACCGCCCACGTGCTGCAGTCCATGGACGAGTCGACCTACTCCGGCGGCACCATGGGCTACGACCACCCGATCACCTGGTGCAAGCCCTACGAGGGCGGTCGATTCTGGGGCACCGCGCTGGGCCACTTCCCCTCCCACTACGACGAGCCCGACTTCATGGCCGAGCTCGTGGGTGGCGTCAAGTACGTCGCCGGCCTCGAGGAGGGCGACTGCGGCGGCACCGTGTGGAGCAACTACGAGCGCATCCCGCTCGACCAGAACACCTCAGCCCCCTTCGCCATCGACGTCGCCGACGACGGCAAGGTCTTCTACACCGAGCTCGTCCGCGGCCAGCTGCGGATGTACGACCCGGAGTCCCAGGCGGTCACCACCGTCCTGCAACTGCCGGTCTACTCCGGCGGCGAGGACGGCCTGCTCGGCGTGGCCCTCGACCCGGACTTCACGACCAACGGCCACATCTTCCTCTACCGCTCCGCCGAGTCGCCGGACAACTCGAACCCCGACAACTTCGTCTCCACCGTCTCCCGCTTCACCTATGAGAACGGGTCCGTCGACCCGGAGTCGGAGAAGGTGATCATCGAGATCCCCGCTCGTCGCCTGCCCGACGAGCCCGGCCACACCGGTGGCGGCCTCGACATCGACGACGACGGCAACCTCTTCATCGGCGTGGGTGACGACGTCAACCCGCACTCCGAGCCGTCCGGCGGCTACGCCCCGCTCTCCGAGCGCGCCGGCACCTTCCACGACGCCCGGGAGACCTCGGCCAACACCAACGACCTGCGCGGCAAGATCCTGCGCATCACGCCGGCCGACGAGCCGGGCGACGAGCCGGGCGCAGGGTCGACCTACACGATCCCCGAGGGCAACCTGTTCCCCGAGTCCGAGGACGCCGGGCGCGACAAGACGCTGCCCGAGATCTACGCGATGGGCTTCCGCAACCCGTTCCGCTTCTCCATCGACAGCGAGACCGGCTGGTTGAGCATGGCCGACTACTCGCCCGACAACGGCACCGACGCCCCGGCCACCCGCGGCCCGGCCGGGATCGCGGAGTGGAACCTCATCAAGAGCCCCGGCAACTACGGCTGGCCGCTGTGCATGGGCGGCAACCACCAGGGCACGAACCCCAACGGGGAGCCCTTCCGCGACGTCGACTACGGCAGCACCACCCCGCTCAACCCGCCGGTCGTCGGTGACTACTTCGACTGCGCCAACCCGGTCAACGACTCGGTGCGCAACACCGGCCTGACCAACCTGCCCCCGGCCCGGGCCGCGGACATGTACTACGGCTACCGCCGGTCCTCGGTCGGCGCGATCCCGCAGGGCGGCGGCCTCGCCCCCATGGGTGGCCCGATCTACCGCTACGACGAGGAGCTGGAGTCCGACACGAAGTTCCCCGCGTCCTACGACGGCAAGCCCTTCTTCTACGACTGGGCGCGCAACAAGATGTACAACATCCAGCTGAAGAACCCCGCCGCCGGCGAGGGCACGCAGGTGGAGAAGGTCAACCCGTTCCTGCCGAACGTGCCGTTCCTGGCGCCGATCGACTCCAAGTTCGGTCCTGACGGCTCGATGTACGTCCTCGACTGGGGCGGCGGCTACGGCCGTGACAACCCGACCTCGGGCCTGTACCGCATCGACTACATCAGCGGCTCGCGCTCACCGGTCGCGCGCATCGACGCCACCCCCGACTCTGGTCAGGCCGACCTCGAGGTGACCTTCGACGGCAGCCGTTCCAGCGACCCCGAGGACGAGGAGCTGTCCTACGCCTGGGACTTCGACGGTGACGGCACGACCGACGCGACCGGCGTGACCGCGACCCACACCTACGCCGAGGAGGGTGTCTTCGACGCCCGCCTGACCGTCACCGACCCGGCCGGCAAGACCGGTACGACCACGGTGCCGATCACGGTCGGCAACACTCGCCCGGTGGTCGAGCTGGAGACCCCGCCCGACGGCGCCTTCTTCGACTTCGGCGACGAGATCAGCTGGAACGTGGAGGTCACCGACCCCGAGGAGGGAGACGACGTCGACCCGCAGGCGGTGGAGGTGCAGCCGGCGCTGGGCCATGACGACCACGCCCACCCGCTGACCGCCACCCGCGGCCTCACCGGCAGCACCGTCACGACCATCGGTGGCCACGCGGCCGACGAGAACATCTTCTACGCCGTCGACGCCCGCTACACCGACACCGGCGGAGCGGACGGGACCAACAAGCTCCTGGGCTCCGACACCGCGGTGATCTTCCCCAAGCTTCGGCAGGCGGAGTGGTTCGACGCCAAGTCGGACACCGCCACCCTCGCCCCCGGCCGCGACGCCGCCGGCGGCGGCCAGGTCGTAGTCGGCAAGGACGGCGCGTGGATCAACTTCGAGCCGGTCAGCTTCCACCAGATCGACGCCTTTCACCTGCGGGTGCAGGCGGCTGCCGACGGCGGCGCCATCGAGCTGCGCAAGGGCAGCCCGACCGGTGACGTGATCGGCACGGCCGAGGTCCCGGCGACCGGGCAGCAGTTCCGCGACGTCGCGGTCGACGTGAGCGAGCTCGGCAGCGAGTCGATGGAGCTCTACCTGGTGTTCACCGGGTCCACCGACATCAAGCTGAACTTCACCGAGGCGATCGGCCAGGGCATCTCGCCGACGGCCAAGCCGGTGGTCGCGATCACCGAGCCGTCCGACGGCGACAAGCTCGACCCGGGTGCGGAGGTGGCCGTGGCCGCCGACGCCACCGACGCCGACGGCTCGATCGCAAAGGTGGAGTTCTTCGCCGGGGACACCAAGATCGGCGAGGACGACACCGCGCCGTACACCGCGACGTGGACCGCTCCCACCGAGGAGGGCCTCGTCGAGCTGACCGCGAAGGCGACCGACGACGACGACAACGTGACCACCTCCCGCCTGGTGCAGGTGCAGGTCGGCGAGCTCTTCGGCGACCTGGTCCCCTTCAGCAACGTCGACGGGGAGTTCGAGCGACTCGGGGCCGGTGCGTTCCGGATCTCCGGCGCCGGCGCCAACGCCTGGCAGGGCACCGACCAGTACACGACGCTGTTCAAGCCGGCCGGCGGTGACGACTCCTACGACGCGATCGTGCGTGTCGACGCCAGCACGCTCAACCACAACTCGGGCAAGGCCGGCCTCATCATCCGCAACGACATGACCCAGCCCGGCACCTCGCCCGGCTACGCCATGCTCGCGTGGCGCCGGGCAGCCGGGATGGAGTTCCTGTCCGACCCGGACGGCAACGGCCAGCTCAACGCCTCGACCGCCGGCGGTGCGAGCACCGTGCCGAAGTGGCTCAAGCTGAGCCGCCGCGGCGCCGAGGTGTCGGCGTACTGGTCCAACGATGGCGACTCGTGGACCCAGGTCGGGACCACGGTGACCCTCACGGGCATCGCCGACACGCAGGACGTCGGCATGTTCATCATGGCCCACGAGTCCGCGGTCCGAACCGCCGACTTCTCGCAGTTCGCGATCGACACCGACCCGCAGGAGGAGGAGCCGGAGCCGGAGACCCCGAGCGAGCCCCTCACCTGCGTGACGGGTCCCGTCTCCGACGAGTTCGACTCGCCGGCGCTGCTGCCCAAGTGGGCGATGCGCAACGCGCCGGGCGCGCCGATCACCCAGGCCGGCGGCACCCTGCGCCTGCCCGTCACGTCCGGTGACATCAACGAGGCGAGCCCCGGCCCGGTGAGCTTCGCCGGCCAGCCCGTGCCCGCCGGCGACTGGACCGCGACCACGAAGATCACGCTCGACCACAGCTCGCACTGGCAGTGGGCCGGCCTGGTCGTGCACCAGTCGGACGACGAGTACAACAAGCTCGCGTTCGTGCGTCACCAGAACGGGACGCGCCTGGTGGAGTTCCAGTCCGAGACCAACGGCTCGCGCACCACGCCTGCCGCCCCGGTCGTGGCAGCGGACTTCCCGAGCACGATCCACCTGCGACTCACCAACGTCGCGGGCAAGCTGAGCGGCGCCTACTCGGCCGACGGCGAGGCCTGGACCTCCCTCAACGGCACGCTCGACCTCAAGACCGGGTCGGGTGCGCGGATCGGCCTGATGGCAGCCGGTGACCTCGGTACGACGCCGCGGGTGGCGCAGGTCGACTGGTTCCGGGTGACCCCGGACCGGACGGCTGAGGCGGTCGTGGCCGACGACGAGTTCGACGGCGACGCGCTCGACGGCTGCCGCTGGGCGGAGTCGGTGCGCTACGACTCCACCACCGCGGTGGTGTCCGACGGCCACCTGAAGATCGAGACGGAGCCGGGCGACATCAACGGCAACAACCCGGTCCAGCCGAGCAACTTCGTCCTCCAGGACGCGCCCGAGGGCGACTGGGTGGCCGAGACCAAGCTCAAGGCCCCGCTGAAGCACCGCTGGCAGCTGGCAGGACTGCTGATGTACGGCGACGACGACAACTACGTGAAGGCAGACGTCGTGGCCTACAACGCGCCGGGCGCCGCGCTCGACCTCCGCGCCGAGCTCGCCGCGGAGAAGGGCGGCAACGGCGTCGGAGGTGGCGACCAGATCGACATCGCCGACACCAGCGAGAGCGGCTACTGGTGGGTGCAGGTGACGAAGGTCGGCACGACCTACACCGCCGCGGTGAAGTCGACCGCCGGTGCGTCGTGGACGCCCATCGGTGCCGACGGCATCACCTACGACGGACCGCTCAACTCGCTGGGCATCATGGCGATCGGTCCCGAGCAGGACGAGCCGGTCACGGTCGAGTTCGACTACTTCCACCTCGACTCCGAGGAGGAGCCCCCGGTCGACACGACCGCACCGGTCACCACTGCCGCCCAGGCCGTGGTCGAGGACGGCGTGCGGGTCACGCTGACCGCGACCGACGAGACGGACGGCTCCGGCGTCGCCTCCATCGAGTACCGCATCGACGAGGGAGAGTGGACCGATTACACGGCTCCGTTCACCATCACCGAGCCCGGCACCCACACGGTCGAGTTCCGCTCGACCGACGAGGCCGGCAACGAGGAGACGGTGAAGTCGCTCGAGGTCGTCGTCGAGGCCGCCGACGAGGAGGCCCCGACCACCGGCATCACGTGGGACCCGGCCGAGGCGGACGGCGATGACGGCTGGTACGTCAGCGCTCCGAGCTTCAGCCTGGAGGCGGAGGACGACGGCTCCGGCGTCGCGTCGACCGAGTACCGCATCAACGGCGGTGCGTGGACGGCGTACGACGGCGCGGTCACGGTGCCCGACGGTGAGCACTTTGTGGAGTTCCGCTCGACCGACGAGGCCGGCAACGACGAGGACGCGAAGTCCTCCGAGGTGAAGGTCGACACGGTCACCCCGGCGACCGGGGCGACCCAGGAGCGGGCCGGCGACGGCGTGCGCGTCGCCCTCGAGGCCACCGACGCCACCTCCGGTGTCGCCCTGACCGAGGTGAAGCTCGACCAGGGTGCCTGGAAGACCTACACCGACCCCGTCATGGTCAACGGTGCCGGCGAGCACACGGTGAGCTTCCGCTCCACCGACGTCGCGGGCAACGTGGAGGACGTGCAGTCCGTCGACATCACCGTCGACGGCCCGCCCGCCGACACCACCGCCCCGGTGACCACCGTGCGGACCAGCCCGGCAGCGCCGGACGGCCGCGCCGGTTGGTTCACCACGGCACCGACGGTCACGCTCGCCGCGACCGACGCCGATTCCGGGGTGGCGCGCACCGAGTACCGCATCGGCAACGGCGCGTGGACGGCGTACACCGCTCCGTTCACGATCACCGAGCAGGGCCGCCAGGTCCTCGAGGTGCGGTCGGTCGACAAGGCCGGCAACGTCGAGACGGCGCAGTCGAAGGACGTCGCCGTCGACACCGCGCAGCCCGAGGTCGGCATCGGGGGCATCCGCGAGCGGAGCTACCCGAGCCACAAGACGGCCTCGGTGAGCTGGACGGGCACGGACGCGACCTCGGGTGTCCGAAGCGTGCGGGCGGTGCTCGACGGCGAGAGCGTCGAGCCGGGCGAGTGGCAGATGTGGACGCTGTCCACGGGCCGCCACGTCCTGACGGTCACGGCCACGGACGGCGCCGGCAACGTCAGCTCGCGCACGGTGGTCTTCAAGGTCCAGGCGACCGGAAAGTCGCTCAAGAAGATCGTCAAGTCCCTGGCGGCTGACGGCGAGCTCGGCCCGAAGCGCGCCAACAAGCTGCTGCAGGCCGACAAGGACGCGCGCAAGGCCGAGCGCTCCGGCGACCGACGGGCTGCGAAGAAGGAGCTGAAGCAGCTGCGCAAGCTCATCCGTCGCAAGCTCGACGGCGAGCTCCGCGCCGCCCTGCTCGCGCAGGTGAAGGAGCGCCTGGCGAAGGGCTGAGCGAGCAGGTCCGGCACCGAGACTGGCCGGGCCCGGGGAGGGTGCCTCTTCCCCGGGTCCGGCTCTTCCATGTCCGACCTGCGTGCGTCCCCCGCGGCTCCACCCCACACCCGCAGCCGCACACTGTGGTGCCCGCCCACACGGTGGCGCGGGTCACACCCCCGCTAGGGTCTCCGGCATGGACAAAGTGGTCTCTTCCGCGGCCGAGGCGGTCGCTGACATCCCGGACGGCGCGACCCTCGCGGTCGGTGGCTTCGGCCTCTCGGGCATCCCGTCGGTGCTCATCGACGCGATCCTCGAGGCCGGCACGACCGACCTCGAGGCGGTCTCCAACAACTGCGGTGTGGACGAGTGGGGACTGGGACGCCTGCTCTTCGCCAAGCGCATCAGGCGGATGATCTCCTCCTACGTCGGGGAGAACAAGGAGTTCGCGCGGCAGTACCTGCACGGCGAGCTCGAGGTCGAGCTGACCCCCCAGGGCACGCTCGCCGAGCGGATGCGCGCCGGCGGGTCCGGGATCCCCGGCTTCTACACCGCGACCGGCGTCGGCACCCAGGTCGCCGAAGGCGGTCTGCCGTGGAAGTACGACGACTCGGGCAACGTCATCGTGGCCTCACCGCCGAAGGAGACCAAGGTCTTCGCCACCGCCGAGGGGGACAGGGAGTACGTCCTCGAGGAGGCCATCGTGGCCGACTTCGGCCTGGTGCGGGCCTGGAAGGGCGACCGCCACGGCAACCTGGTCTACCGGCAGTCCGCGCGCAACTTCAACCCGCTCGCCGCGATGTGCGGGCGGGTGACGATCGCGGAGGTCGAGCACCTCGTCGAGCCCGGTGAGCTCGACCCCAACGACATCCACACCCCCGGCGTCTACGTGCAGCGCGTGGTCGCGCTGACCCCGGAGCAGGCGGCGGACAAGAAGATCGAGCGCGTCACGACGCGGCCGCGACCGACCGACCCCGCTCCCGCGGAGGACTCGGCCACGCACGGACTGGGAGGCTGACATGAGCTGGACGCGTGAGGAGATGGCCGCGCGGGCGGCCTCGGAGCTCAAGGACGGCTCCTACGTCAACCTCGGGATCGGGCTGCCGACGCTGGTGCCCAACTACGTCGCCGACGACGTGGAGCTGGTGCTGCAGTCGGAGAACGGCATCCTCGGCGTGGGGGCGTACCCCTTCGAGGGCGAGGAGGACCCCGACCTGATCAACGCGGGCAAGGAGACGGTGACGCTGCGCAAGGGTGCGTCGTTCTTCGACTCCGCGCAGTCGTTCGGGATGATCCGTGGCGGCAAGATCGACGCCGCGATCCTCGGCGCGATGCAGGTCTCCGCGGTGGGTGACATCGCGAACTGGATGATCCCCGGGAAGATGGTCAAGGGCATGGGTGGCGCGATGGACCTGGTCCACGGCGCCAAGCGGGTGATCGTGCTGATGGAGCACACCGCCAAGGACGGGTCGCTGAAGATCCTCGACGAGTGCGACCTGCCCTACACCGGCAAGCGCGTGGTGCAGCGGATCATCACCGACCTCGCGGTCATCGACGTCATCGACCCCGCCACCGGTGAGGTCGCCCCCTCCGGCACCCTCGGCGACCGCGCGCTCAAGCTCGTCGAGCTCGCTCCGGGCGTCACCGAGGACGAGGTGCGGGAGAAGACGCAGCCGCCGCTGGTCTGAGGCGGGTGGATGATGGCGGCATGACGGTCGAGCAGGAGCGCGAGGTCGAACGCACCTACGACGTCACCTCCGACCTGGCCCTGCCACCGCTGGCCGGTGAGGGCGGGGTGGCGTCGACGACGACCGTGGTGCTCGCCCTCGAGGCCACCTACCACGACACGGCCGACCTGGCCCTCGCGCGAGGCGGCTTCACGCTGCGGCGACGTACGGGTGGTCGTGACGACGGCTGGCACCTCAAGCTGCCCCGATCCGGGGACGCCCGCACCGAGCTGCACGTCCCGCTGGGCGCCGAGGACGAGGCCGTGCCCGGCGAGCTGCTGGCACGCGTTCGCGCACACGCCCGGGAGCGGGTGGTCGCTCCGGTCGTGCGCATCAGCACGCAGCGCACCGAGCACGCCCTGCGTGACGACGACAAGACGGTGCTCGCCCTGGTCTGCGACGACCGCGTCCGGGCCGAGCAGCTCCTCGAGGACGGCGACGTCGTCGAGTGGCGGGAGTGGGAGGTCGAGCTGGCCGCGGGCGACGAGTCGTTCCTCGACGAGATGGAGGTCCGCCTCCGCGCGGCGGGCGCGGAGTCGACGTCCTCGACCTCGAAGCTCGCCCGCGCGCTGGGCGGGCGTCTGCCGGCCCCGGAGCCGTCTCCGTCCGCCTCCTCGCTGCGAGACGGCACGGCTGCGGACGTCGTACGGTCCCACCTGGCCGAGCACGTCGCCGCGCTGCTGCGAGAGGACGGGCGGGTCCGGTCGGGCGAGGCGGACTCCGTGCACAAGATGCGCATCGCTGCGCGACGACTGCGCGCGGCCCTCCAGACCTGTGCGCCGCTGTTCGAGGACGGCGGGTGCGCCGCCCTCCGTGAGGACCTGCGGTGGCTCGGACGCGAGCTGAGCGCCGCCCGCGATGCCCAGGTGCTGCGCGAGCGGCTCCGCCGCCTCGTCGCGGACGAGCCGTCCGAGCTCGTGATGGGCCCCGTGGCGGTCTCGATCGACGACGCCCTGGGTGCCGCCGAGCGGTCCGGGCGCGCGCGGGCACTCGAGGTGCTGGACGAGCCTCGCTACCTCCGCATGCTCGACGCGCTCGACGCCCTCGTCCTCGACCTCCCGATGACGAAGGACGGCGACGCGCCCGCACGGGAGGTGCTGCCCTGGCTCCTGCGCCGTGACGTCAAGCGCCTGCGGCGCGCCGTCCGCGGCGCACGACGGGCGGAGGACGGGAAGGCCCGTGACGTCGCCCTGCACACGGCCCGCAAGAAGGCGAAGCGGCTGCGGTACGCCGCCGAGCTGGCCGCCCCGGCGCTGGGACGCCCGGCGGACGAGCTGGCCTCCGCCGCCAAGGGTGTGCAGCAGGTCCTGGGCGAGCACCAGGACGCGGTGATGTCCCGTGCCTTCCTGCGCGAGCTCGGAGCCCGCATGCACACCGACGGGCTCAACGGCTTCAGCCTGGGGCGGCTGCACGCGATCGAGCAGGCCCGCGCCGACGCCGCGGCCCGGGACCTCGAGCAGGCCTGGCCGGTCGTGAAGGCCTCCGGGAAGCGCAGGCTCCTCAGGGGCTGACGCCGTCGCCCCCGGCGCCGGCAGACCAGTCGGGCAGCTGCTGGAGCGCCCAGCCGTTGCCGTCGGGGTCGGCGAAGAAGACGAAGCGGCCCCACTGGAGCTCGTCGACGTCGCTGACCTCGATGCCGCGCTCCGCCAGCTCGGCGCGTACGGCATCGGCGTCGGCGACCACCATCTGCAGGTTGTCGAGCGACCCGGGCTCGAGCTGGGTCAGGCCCTTGCCGATGGCGATCGAGCACGCCGACCCCGGCGGCGTCAGCTGGACGAACCGCACGTCGTCGCTGACCACGTGGTCGTGGTCGACGACGAAACCGACCTTCTCGTAGAACGCCTTGGCCCGGTCGACGTCCGACACGGGCACCATCACCAGCTCGAGCTTCATGTCCATGCCTCGAGGCTAGGGCGGCTTCAGGCCATCCGGCGTCCGCATTGGTCGGGTATCTAGGGACGATCCGGTAGGTCAAACCCGTGTTTCGCCTACCAGAACGTCCCTAGATACCGCGGCGTGGGCGTGGGCAGGTACCGGGAAGGCACGGGCGCCTGTGCTATCTGTAGTAACTCAGTAGAGATAACTCAGAAAGGCACGCGATGGAGCTCCTCTGGTACATCCCGAACCAGGTCGACCCGGGCCACCGGTCGGATACGACGACCGAGGGGCACAACAGCCTCGAGCGGCTGACCGGCCTCGCCAGGCTGACCGAGGACCACGGCTGGGGCGGCGCGCTCATCGGCACCGGCTGGAAGCGGCCCGACACGTTCACCGTCGCCACCGCCCTCACGGCGGCCACTGCGACGTTCAACCCGCTCGTCGCGATCCGGCCGGGCTACTGGACGCCCGCCCACTTCGCGTCGTCCGCCGCCACGCTCGACCGGCTCAGTGGCGGCCGGGTGAAGGTCAACGTCGTGAGCGGCCCGGACCACCAGCCGCAGTACGGCGACGACGAGGGCGACCAAGCCCAGCGCTACGACCGCACGCGTGAGTTCATGCGGCTCGTGCGGCGCTACTGGACCGACGACGACATCACGTTCACAGGCCGGCACTACGTGGCCGAGGGTGCGACGCTCGAGCACAAGCCGGTCGCCCGGGCCGGCCGCCCACACCCGCAGCTCTACTTCGGTGGCGCGTCGGAGGCCGCCCAGCGCACCGCGGCGGCCGAGGCCGACGTCCAGCTCTTCTGGGGCGAGCCGCTCGACGGCGTGGCGGCACGCATCGACCGCCTCCGGACGCTCAGCGCCGAGCTCGACCGCGACCTGCCGCCGCTGGAGTTCGGCCTGCGCATCACCACCCTGGTGCGCGACACCACCGAGGAGGCGTGGGCCGATGCCGAGGCGAAGGTCGCCGCGATGGCCCAGGGCCAGCACGAGTGGGCCGTCGACCCCGGCCGCCGGGTGGCCGTCGGCCAGCAGCGGCTGCTCGACCTCGCCGAGAAGGGCGACGTGCTCGACGACTGCCTCTACACCGCCCCCGGGCGCGTGGGCGGAGGTGGCGCCGGCACCACCTGGCTGGTCGGCTCGCCGGACGACGTGGCCAAGGCGCTGCGGCGCTATGCCGACCTCGGTGTCAGTCACTTCGTGCTCAGCGACACGCCGTACGAGCAGGAGATCGCGCGCGTCGGCGACAGCCTGCTCCCGCTCCTGAGGTGACAGGCCCGGGTGGGAGGGAATTGCTCGCGTTCAAATACATGTAAGTCAACCAAGTCACTGTAGTTTGGAACGACTCACCCCAGAAGGAGAACCCTGATGCCACGACGAGGGCGCACCCGCACCCTGACCCGAGCGGCCCTGCTGGCCACGGCCGGCCTGATGACACTCTCCGCCTGTGGCGGCGAGGAGGCCGGTCCCCGGCTCGAGCTGACCGCCGCCCTGCCCGACGCACCGTCCGACGGTACCGTGCTGCGCGTCGGTGACCCGGCCACGCAGGTGGCGCTCGAGACGTCCGGGCTCATCGAGGACCTCGACATCGAGGTCGAGTGGGCCAACATCACCGGCGGCCCGAAGACGCTGGAGGCCTTCCGCGCCGACGCGATCGACATCGGCTCGGTGGCCGACATCCCGCCGCTCTTCGCGCACTGGACGGGGACCGACGTCCGCATCGTCGCCGCCCGGGAGACGGTCGACCCGGCCGAGCACCCGACGTACGAGCTCGGCGTCGCCCCGGGCGTCGACGTGACGTCCATCGACGACCTGAAGGGCAAGAAGATCGCCTACAGCCCCGGTCAGGCGCAGGGCGCGCTGGTGCTCAACGTGCTGCGCGAGGCCGGCCTCACGCAGGACGACGTGGAGTTCGTCGAGATGCAGAGCGTCGACGACGCCTTCTCCGTCGCCCTGGCCAGCAAGCAGGTCGACGTCGCGCCGCTCGGCCAGACGCTGGTGAAGACCTACCTCGCCAAGTACGAGCAGGACGGGGCCACGACGATAGCCCCCGGCGTGCGCGACGACGCCTGGACGCTCTACACGCCGACCGCCGTGCTGGAGGACGCCGACAAGGCGGCCGCGATCAAGGAGTACGTCGCTGCGTGGGCGAAGGCCCAGCAGTGGATCTCCGACAACCCCGACGAGTTCGCCGAGGCCTACTACGTCGACCACGAGGGCCTCTCGCCCGAGGACGCGCAGTACGTCGTCGAGGCGCTCGGCGAGTTCACGGTGCCGACTGACTGGGACGAGTTCATCGCCCGCCACCAGGAGACCGTCGACACGCTCGTGAAGGAGCAGGACCAGGAGCCGTTGGACGTGGAGACGCTCTACGACCGGCGCTACGAGAAGGCCATCGCGGCCGCGGTGGAGGGCTCCTGATGGCCACCCTCGCGGGCAGCGTGTCCGCACCCGCCCGACCGCTCGCCGCGGCGGAGGACGTACGCCCCACCCGGCGCCGGCTCGGCCCCGGGGAGCCGATCCGCTTCGGCGGCCTCATCGGCATCGTCACGCTGCTGGCCGCCTGGGTCGTCGGCTCCGCCACCGGGCTGCTCGACCCGCGCACGCTCACCGAGCCGTGGACGGTCCTGCAGACCGCGGGCACGCTGATCGAGAACGGTCGCCTGCAGGAGAGCCTGGTGACGTCCGGCATCCGCGCCGCCCTCGGCCTGGGCCTCGGCGTCCTCGTCGGGACGGTTCTCGCCGTGATCTCCGGCCTGTCCCGCGTCGGCGAGTCCTTCATCGACGGGCCCATCCAGGTCAAGCGCTCCATCCCGACGCTCGCGCTCATCCCGCTGCTGATCCTGTGGCTCGGCATCGGTGAGCCGATGAAGGTCATCACCATCGCGCTGGCCGTCTTCGTACCGATCTACATCCACACCCACAACGGCCTGCGCACGATCGAGGGGAGGTACGCCGAGCTCGCCGAGACGCTCGGCGTGACCCGCGGCGAGTTCGTCCGGCACGTGGTGCTCCCGGGCGCGATGCCCGGCTTCCTCCTCGGCCTGCGCTTCGCCGTGACCTCGTCACTGCTCGCGCTGGTCGTGGTCGAGGTCATCAACGCCACGAGCGGGATCGGCCACCTGATCACGCTCGCGTCCAACTACGGGCAGACCGACATCATCGTCGTCGGCCTGGTCGTCTACGCGCTGCTCGGCGTCACCGCCGACGCGGTCGTCCGACTGATCGAGAGGAAGGCACTGTCATGGCGCCGTACGCTGGCGAGCTGAGCACCCAGGGGGGACCCGCGGTGCGGGTGAGCTCCCTGCACCGCAGCTTCAACGAGGCGGGTGGCGTGCTCAACGGCCTCGACCTCGACATCGCACCCGGTGAGTTTGTGGCCCTGCTGGGCCGCAGCGGCTCGGGCAAGAGCACCCTGCTCCGCGCCCTGGCAGGCCTGGACCGCGGCGTCGCGGGCACCGGCGTCATCGAGGTCCCCGACAAGGTGTCCGTCGTCTTCCAGGACTCCCGGTTGCTGCCGTGGAAGCGCGTCCTCGACAACGTGACGCTCGGCCTTCGCGCCACCGACGCGGCCGACCGCGGCCGCCAGGCCCTCACCGAGGTCGGTCTCGCCGGGCGGGAGAGGGCGTGGCCGCACGAGCTGTCGGGCGGCGAGCAGCAGCGCGCCTCCCTGGCCCGCTCGCTGGTGCGCGATCCGCAGCTGCTCCTGGCCGACGAGCCGTTCGGTGCCCTCGACGCGCTGACCCGGATACGCATGCACACCCTGCTGCGCAAGCTCTGCGAGGTGCACCAGCCGGCCGTGCTGCTCGTGACGCACGACGTCGACGAGGCGATCGTGCTGGCCGACCGCGTCATCGTCCTGGACGGAGGCGTCGTACGCCACGACACGCGGGTCGAGCTCGACGGCCGACGCTCGCAGGCCGACCCGGCCTTCGCCCGGCTGCGGGCGCGGCTGCTCACCGAGCTCGGGGTCGAGGACGACCACGACGCACCGGGACGCCACCTCGACCAGCGGGTGGCCTCGTGACGCGACAGCTGCACCTCAACCTGTTCATCTACCCCGACGGTCACCACGAGGCGGCCTGGCGCCGCCCGGAGTCGCAGCCGGAGCGGATCACCGACATCACCTACTACCAGGAGCTGGCCCAGAGCGCGGAGGCCGCGACGTTCGACGCCGTCTTCTTCGCCGACGGTCCCGCGCTGGCGGACAACATCCGGTACGCCGCGCGCGGTGGGCTCGAGCCGATCACCAAGATGACCGCCATCGCCGCGGCCACCGAACGGATCGGTGTCATCGGGACGTCCTCGACGACCTACAACGAGCCCTACAACCTGGCCCGGCAGTTCGCCTCGCTCGACCACCTGAGCAACGGCCGGGTCGGGTGGAACATCGTCACGACCTCCTCGGCCGCCGCAGCCCACAACTTCGGCTTCGACGCGCACCCCGCCCACGCCCAGCGCTACGAGCGCGCCGAGGAGTTCCTCGACGTCGTCACGAAGCTGTGGGACAGCTGGGAGGACGACGCCGTCCTCGCCGACCGTGGGAGCGGGATCTACGCCGACACCGACAAGATCCACCGGATCGACCACGAGGGGCGTCACTTCTCGGTGGCCGGTCCGCTCAACGCGCCGCGATCCCCGCAGGGGCGCCCGGTCTACGTGCAGGCCGGGTCGTCGGAGGACGGCAGGTCGTTCGCGGCGCGCTGGGCCGAGGCGATCTTCACCGCGCACCAGACCCTCGAGAACGCACAGGAGTTCTACGCCGACATCAAGGCGCGGGCCCGCTCCGTCGGTCGCGACCCCGAGGGCCTCAAGGTGCTGCCGGGCATCAGCCCGTTCATCGGGTCGACGGCCGCGGAGGCCCGTGCGCTGGAGGAGGAGTTCAACGACCTCACCCAGCCGGCGTACTCGCTGCGGCAGCTGAGCAACCTCGTCGGCGTCGACCTGACGGCGTACGACCTCGACGGACCGTTCCCGACCGAGGTCGTGGCGCCGGTGGGAGACCGCGCCTTCCACAGCCGGTCGCAGCTGGTGCTCGACATCGTGGCCAGGGAGAACCCGACGATCCGGCAGCTGTGCCACCGGCTCGCCGGTGCGCGCGGGCACCGCGTCGTGGCCGGCACGCCGGTGGACATCGCCGACACCATCCAGGAGTGGGGCGAGCGTGGCGCCGCCGACGGCTTCAACGTGATGCCGCCGTGGCTGCCGGGCGGTATCGAGGTGTTCATCGACGAGGTGGTTCCGATCCTGCGTCGACGCGGGTTGTTCCGCAGGGAGTACACAGGAAGCACGCTCCGCGAGCACCTCGGCCTCGAGCGGCCGGCCAGCCAGTACGCACCCTCGATCCAGGAGAAGACCGCATGAGCAGCTTCGACCACTACCGTCCGCTCGGCCGCACCGGCGTCCAGGTCAGCCCGCTGACCCTCGGCGCGATGATGTTCGGCGCGTGGGGCAACCCCGACCACGACGAGTCGATCGCGATCATCCACCGGGCGCTCGACGCCTGGATCAACGTCATCGACACCGCCGACGTCTACGCCCGCGGCGAGTCCGAGGAGATCGTCGGCAAGGCGCTGCAGGCCCGCAAGGGCAGCCGCGACGACGTCTTCCTCGCCACCAAGTTCCACGGCAACATGCACGACGAGGACCCGAACCAGGCGGGCAACTCCCGCCGATGGATCATCCGCGAGGTCGAGCACTCGCTGCGCCGGCTGCAGGTCGACCACATCGACCTCTACCAGGTGCACCGGCCGCGGCCGGAGGTCGACGTCGACGAGACGCTCGGCGCGCTCACCGACCTCGTCCGGCAGGGCAAGATCCGTTACATCGGCACGTCTACGTTCCTGCCGTCTCAGGTCGTGGAGGCGCAGTGGGTCGCCGATCGTCGGGGCCGTGAACGCCCGGTGACCGAGCAGCCGCCGTACTCCATCCTCGCCCGCGAGGTGGAGCGCGACATCCTGCCGACGGCGCAGAAGTACGGCCTCGGCGTGCTGCCGTGGAGCCCGCTCGCCGGTGGCTGGCTGTCCGGCCGGTACCGCCGCGGCGAGTCGCCGAAGGTGACGTCGAGCCGACTGGAGCGCCAGCCGGCCCGGCACGACCCGACCTCGCCGGAGAACCGGGTGAAGCTCGAGGCGGTCCACCAGCTCCAGGAGCTCGCCGACGAGGCCGGCCTGTCGCTGATCCACCTCGCGCTCGGCTTCGTGCTCGCCCACCCGGCGGTGTCGTCGGCCATCATCGGCCCGCGCACCCTCGAGCAGCTCGAGTCGCAGCTCGGTGTGGAGAAGGTCGTCCTGCCTGCCGACGTGCTCGACCGGATCGACGAGATCGTGCCGCCCGGCACGACCCTCAACGAGGCCGACCGGGGTTACGCACCCCCGGCGCTCGTGGAGGCGGCCCTGCGGCGGCGGTGACGGGCTCAGGGGGCAAGGATGCGGGTGCGGGCGGCGGCGAGCACCCCGAGCACCGCGGTGACCGCGGCGAAGGTGAAGACGGTGAGGAACGGGTCGAGGTCCTGCCGCTCCGCGGCGGCGAACGCAGCGCCGGCCACCGACAGCGCGAGGGCGGCGCCGAGGGAGTCGGCGACCGTGAGGGCGGAGGAGTTGAAGCCCCGGTCGCGGTCGGTCGACGCCTCGAGCATCGCCACCCCGGTGCGCGGGTAGGCGAACCCCATCCCCGCACCGGCGAGGACGTACGCCACCGCCGGCAGGATCGCGGACGGGCGCGCGCCGGCGTCGTGAAGGAGCACGGTGAGTGCGAGTGCCCCGAGTCCGGTGAGCACCAGGCCGGTGCCGACGACCATCGCGCGGGTGTGGGAGACGCGCCGACCGAGCCGGGACTGGACCTGGCTGGCGCTCGCCCACACGACGCCGACGCACGTCAGCGCGACGCCGGCGCGGCCGGGGGAGAGGCCCCAGTGCTCCTGCAGGACGTAGACGATGTAGGCCTCGGCGCAGAAGAACGTCGCGGCGAGCAGTCCCCGGGTGGCGATCACCGCGGGCAGTCCCCGGCGCAGGGTGCGGCTGCCGGCCGGGAGCAGGCGGCCGAGGGATACCCAGACGACGGCCAGCGCAGCGAGGGCGCCGAGAGCGGCGACGCCCCGCGCGGAGCCGACCAGCTCGAGGACGAGGACCGCGACCGCGCCCAGCAACGCCCACCACAGGCGTACGGCCGGCGTGGACACGCCCTCGGCGTGCGGCTCGAGACCGCGCAGCGCGGGGGCGAGCAGCATGAGGGAGACCGCCACGAGCACGACGGTGCCGAGGAAGACCCAGCGCCACGACCAGACGTCCGCGACGAACGCCGCGAGCGCCGGGCCGAACAGCGCCGGCAGCACCCAGGCCGCGGCGAACGACGCGAAGACCGCGGGTCGCAAGGTGTCGGGGAAGACGAGGCCGACGATCACGTAGAGGCCCACGATCATGGCGCCGGAGCCGAGGCCCTGCAGCACGCGGCCGGCCAGCAGCACCTCCATCGACGGCGCGAGCCCGCACACCAGCAGACCGGCCGAGAAGAGGGCCAGCGACGCCAGCAGCGGCACCACCGGACCCGTCCGGTCGCTCCACATCCCGGCGGCGACCATGCCGACGACACCGCTGGCGAGCGGCGCGGCGAACGCGAGGGCGTACAGGTCGAGGCCACCGAGGTCGCGCGCGACCGTCGGCATCACGGTGGTGACGGCCATCGCCTCGAAGGCCGCGAAGGCGATCAGGCCGAACATCGCGATCGTGGTCGCGGCGTAGGCCGGCGAGAGGATGCGCTCGCGTGGCTGGGTCGGGGTCGTGCGGGTGCTCACTGGCCCGACGGTAGGACCTCACGTGCACCTGAGGCCAACCTGTCGATGCTGTCGGAATAACGAACCCGGTGCGGACGCTGGGCCCACAGTGACTGCCCTCTCTGTCGACCTGTCCGTGCTCGACCTCGTGCCCGTCCGCAGCGACCAGACCACGGGTGACGCGATCGCAGCCTCCCGTAGCCTGGCGCAGGCCGCCGACGAGCTCGGCTACCGCCGCTACTGGGTCGCGGAGCACCACAACATGCCGGCCGTGGCCGCGACCAACCCGCCGGTGCTGATCGCGATGCTGGCCTCGGCGACCGAGCGGATCCGCGTCGGGTCGGGCGGCGTGATGCTGCCCAACCACGCGCCGCTGGTGGTGGCCGAGCAGTTCGCGCTGCTCGAGGCCGCGTTCCCCGGTCGCATCGACCTCGGCATCGGGCGCGCGCCCGGCACCGACCCGCTCACGAGGTACGTCCTGCGCGGGGGCAGCGCGGAGTCGGCCGACGAGGCAGTGACGAAGTTCCCCGACTACGTCGAGGACATCCGGACATTGATGACGACCGAGGGTGTCGAGCTGCAGGTCGGGCCGCGCCGCCAGCCGCTGCGGGCCACGCCGTCGGCGCGCACGATCGCCGACATGTGGCTGCTCGGGTCGTCGGACTACTCGGCGCGCCTGGCCGCTGAGAAGGGCCTGCCCTACGTCTTCGCCCACCACTTCTCGGGCGAGGGGACCGGCGTCGCCCTCGACCTCTACCGCTCGTCCTACCGCCCCTCGCCGGAGTACCCCGAGCCGCGGACCTTCCTCACCGTCAACGCCGTCGTCGCCGAGACCGAGGACGAGGCCCGGCGCCGCGCGCTGCCCAACGTGCAGCAGATGATCGCGCTGCGCACCGGCGCCCCGCTCCACCCGCAGCGCCTCGTCGAGGAGGCCGAGTCGGTCGCGATGACCGCCGAACAGCGCTCGTTCGGCGACGCCATGGCCCGGCGCTGGATCGTCGGTTCGCCGGCGCAGGCGCGGGCCCGCATCCAGGAGCTCGCTGCCGAGCACGGTGTCGACGAGGTGATGGTGCACCCGGTGGCGGGCGCCGCGACCGGGACCGACGTACGCACCTCGCCTGCGCGCGAGGAGACGCTGCGCCTGCTGGCCGCCTGACCGGTCAGTGGCGTTCCTCGAGCCCGACCGCCTCGCGGAGGTCCTCCACCGCCTCCCGGAGGCCGGCGTCGTCCGCGGCGCGTGAATCCATCAGCGCGGCGAGCGCCTCGGCGATCACGTTGAGCTTCTCCTGCATCGCCTCGGTGTTGCGGCGGCCGGCGTTCTCCAGCAGTACCAGCAGCAGCAGCGAGAGCACCGCGCCGAAGGTGTGGATCGCCAGCTCCCACTTGGTGGTGGACTTCCACAGCGGGTAGCTCGCGGCCCAGATGACGACGATCGCCACGACGACGGCGAAGAACGGCGCCCGGCTGATCACCTTCGTCGACAGCTCGACGAACCGCTCGAAGGGGTCGAGCCCCTCCTTCTTCTTGCGGCTCTCGGCCGCATCGGTGCGCTGCTCCATGAGCGGAACCTAGTGCCTTCCGAGTCCGGCGTCGCGCGCACGGATGATCACGTCGGCGCGGTCGGTGGCCTGCAGCTTGGCCAGGATGCTGGTGATGTTGTTGCGGATCGTCTTGGGGGACAGGAACAGCTCCTGCGCGATCTGGCCGTTGGAGCGACCGGCCGCGATCAGGTCGAGCACCTCGGTCTCACGCTCGGTGAGCTCGGGGAAGGGCCGCTCGGGCCGGGCGCTGGGGGCGAGCACCTCCGCGATGCGGGCCGCGAGCGAGGCCCCGAAGACGACGCCCCCGGCATGCACCGTCGACACCGCGCGGACGATCTCGTCCTGCTCCGCCCCCTTGCGGAGGTAGCCCCGCGCCCCGGCGCGGAGCGCGGACAGCACCGTGCCGTCGTCCTCGCCCATGGTCAGCACCAGCACCCCGACCTCCGGGTGGGCCGCCACCACCGCGCGGGTGGCGTCGATGCCGTTCATCACCGGCATCTGCACGTCCATGATCACGACGTCCGGGCGGTGCTCGGCGACGAGCGCGACCGCCTCCGAGCCGTCGGAGGCGCGGGCGACCACGTCGATCCCGGGCAGCGGGTCGAGCAGCGAGGCGAGTCCGTCACGGAAGACGGGGTGGTCGTCGGCGATCAGCACCCGCACCGGCGGCGGCTGGGTCGGCGGCTGGGTCGGCGGCTGGGTCGGCGGCTGGGTCATCGGGCGCTCCTCGCGGGCTCGGCGGGGGGACTGGTCCGGGTGGCGGCGCCGTACGGCAGCACCGCACGGACGGTGGTGCCGCCGGACTCCGGGCACACCACCTCGCAGCGGCCGCCGAGCTCCTCGGCGCGCTCGCGCAGCGACAGCAGGCCGACCCCGGCGGTGACGTCGGGACCGATGCCCCGGCCGTCGTCCGCGACGGTGACGGTCAGCGCGCACCCATCGCCCTCCAGGTGTACGTCGACGTGGCGGGCGTCGGCGTGCTTCACCACGTTGGTGAGCGCCTCCGACACGATCCGGTAGGCCGCGACCTCGACGGCCGCGGGCAGGCCCGTCACGTGCGCGGCCGACACGTGCACGTCGACCTCGGACCGCACCCGCTCGGCCTGCTGGCGCACCGCGGCCTCCAGCCCCAGGTCGTCGAGCGCGGGCGGACGCAGGTCGTGCACCAGGCGGCGTACGTCGTCGAGGGCATCGCTCACCTCGGTGCGGGCGAGCCCCACCAGCTCGCGAGCGCGCCCGGGGTCGGTGTCGATGGCGTTGCCGGCGGCCTGGAGTCGCAGTGCGACCCCGCCCAGGACCGGGCCGAGGCCGTCGTGCAGGTCGCGGCGGATGCGGCGGCGGTCGTCCTCCCGGCCCAGCACGAGCCGCTCCCGGCTGCTCTGGAGCTCGCTGGCGAGCAGGCCGGCGCGGATCGCGACCGCCGCCTGCCGCACGAGGTCGACCAGCAGGCCCTGGTCGCGCCGCGACAGCATCGAGCGGTAGCCCTCAGCGGGCAGCACGAGCCGGCCGACCCGCTCGTCCTGGTAGGCGATGTCGATCTCCTGGACCTCCGCGGGCGGGGTGCCGTGCGACGCGGACAGCAGGCCGCCGTCGGGGGTGAGGACGTCGACCCGGACGTGACGGACCTTGAAGGTCTCCGCCACCGCCGACGCGAGCGCGGGGAGCTGCTCGTCGACCGTACCGATGGTCTCCAGCCGGGCTGCGAGCGCAGTCACGGCGCCGTACCGGTCGCTGCGCCGACCCAGCAGCACGCGGTGGACGAGCCCGCCGAGCCAGGCGCGCAGCGGCCCGTAGACGACGACGGCCAGCACGAGCACGACCAGCGTGACGTCGCGCTGGTCGAGCCGGTCGCCCAGCAGGGCAGTGCCGGCCGCCAGCACGGCGAGGTCGACGGCGACGACGATCGCCGCCACGACGGCGGTGGTGAGGGTCCAGGCGACGAGGGCGTCGACGTCGCCCAGCCCTGGTCGCAGCAACCCGATCGTCACCGAGACCGCGAGCGCGGCGACGGCGAGGTCGAGGAAGACCGTGGTGACGATCCCTCCGACCGACAGCGTGAGGGCGGCGAGCACCATGAGCACGCACATGATCCCGGCCCACAGCAGCCAGCGCAGCTGCGTGCGCTCGTACGCGTCGGCGTGGCGGTGGCGCACCCACACGAGCGCGACCGCCGCGAGGATCGAGGCGAACGTGAGGAGCTGGCAGGCGCGCAGCAGCACCTCGGCGGTCGCGTCGCTGACCGGTAGGGCGACGACCTCGGTCGAGCCCACCGGCTCACCGGCGGCGAACACCACGCTGTCGGGCGCCAGCAGCAGCCCGACGGGGAGGGCGAGGGAGGCCAGCAGGACCGCGACGGCGGCACGTCGCCAGCGACCGGCGAGCAGCCGGCCGGTGGGGTAGAGGAGCAGCAGGGCGACGAGGCCGGACAGCAGGAAGGCGCCGACGCGGGCCACGAACCAGTAGGCGAGGTCGGTTCCGGGGAGGTCGTGCGCGAGGCTGTGGGCCACCCAGCCGTAGAGCGCGCCGTCGAGCGACCACGCCACCGCCACGACACCCAGCAGCCGGCCGACGACGTCGCCGGGTCGGGCGAGCAGCACGACGACCGAGGCCGCGGCGAGCAGGAGGCCGGGCAGGGCGGTCGAGGTGGCGGCCTCGGTGGCGGCGGCCTCGCGCTGTGCGTCGGTGGTGACCAGGTCGAGCCACAGCGACGTACCGACGGCGGCGAGCGACGCCACGGCGACGGCCACGGGCTCGAGGACTCTGCTCACGCGAGCAGTATCGCCGCGCGGACGTCCCGTCGTCAGGGGACTGCGGTCCCTCCTCGACGGGACACCACGAGGGGACCGGTGAGGGGACCGCTCTCCCTGTGGGCCGGGTCGCCGGGACGGCGAACCTCGTGTCATGCCGCAACCGGCGGCCCACCACCGAGACAAGACTGAAGCAAAGGACCGGTCCGTTGACCATCTCGCACTCTCCCGCTCCCGCTCGATCCGACGTCACCGCCCCGGCCCCGACCGGCTCGAGCCGCCACCCGTACGCCGTCCACGGCCGGGTGCTCACCGCCGGCGCCCTGGCCTGGGCCGCGACCATGGCCGTCGTCGGCATCGACCCGGTCGACCACGCCGACGAGCTCGCCTTCTCGATCTCGTCCGGCCTCTTCCAGGTGGGCCTGCTGTTCCTGCTCCGTACCCTGTGGCGCACGCAGGCCCTCGGCACCGGACGCCTCGCTCGTGCCGTCCTCCGCGTCGAGGCGGTCGCCGTCGTGCTCGCCATCTGCTCGACGGCGAGCGACGGGCTGGGTCTGACCGACTTCGACAAGATCCAGTACGTCGTCCTCGACGCGTTCTGGCCGCTGTCGATGCTGGGCATGTTCCTCATCGGCATCCGGATCGCGGTCGCCGGCCGCTGGAGGGGCGCCACCCGTTTCTGGCCGATGGTCGCCGAGAGCTGGGCCGTGGTGACCATCCCCGCCCTCGGCATCTTCGGCGAGACGGTCGGTCACGTCGTGGCGGTCGCGCACCTGTGCGTCGGCTACGCGGTGCTCGGCGTGCTGGTCAGCCGCAAGACCGACTGACGCCCCCCACCAGAAGGCCCCGGACCCCTCCCCCGAGGAGGTCCGGGGCCCTTCGTCGTGCGCCCGACACGCGTGATCAGTCGAGCGCGAGACCGGCAGCCGGCATCACGCGCGCTGCGCGCCGGGCGGGTACGACGCACGCGGCCAGGCCGGCCACGGCGGCGACCGCCGCGACGGCCCCGACCTGCCAGACCGGGACGGTGAAGGCGGCCTCCTCGACGACCGAGGACACCATCACCTGCACCCCGACCCACGCGAACGCCAGCCCGATGGCGGTGCCCATCAGGGTCGCCACCGACGACAGCAGCAGACCCTCGGCCGCCATGGCCCGTCCGAGCTGCCGGCGGGTCAGGCCCATCGCCCGGAGCAGGGCGTTCTCGCGGGCCCGTTCCAGCACGGAGAGCCCGAGGGTGTTGGCGATCCCGACCAGCGCGATCACGATCGCGACGGCCAGCAGCCCGACCACCGCGCCGGTGAGGATGTCGAGCTGGAGGTAGACCCAGCTGCGGTTGGTGTAGCCGCCGTCGAGCTCCGCGCCGGCCGCCCCGGCCAGGGCGGCGAGGTCGCCCGACAGGTCCTCGGCGTCCGCCCCGTCGCTCGCCCGGGCCCACACCGCCGTCAGCCGCGGGTCCTGGACGAGCGAAGCGAGGGTCGCGGTGGACACGAGGCCGGCCCGTCCCCACCCGCTCCAGGTCTCCACCTCCATGAGGTGCTGCCGGCCGGACACCGTGACGACCACCTCGCCGTCGTCCCACACGCGCTCGGCCACCCGGGCCGGCAGGTCCTCGACGACCTCGTAGGGCAGCAGCAGCACCCCGTCGTCGGGCTCGAGGTCGGCGGGCCCGCGCGCGATGCCTGTCCCCCCGGCCGATCCGAGGATTGTCAGGTCGACCCTTCCGATCCTCGCCGGGGCACCCTCGAGACCGGTCGCCCCGGAGACTCCGGTCGTGGCAGCCACGCGGTCGACGAGGTCGCCGTCGAGGGGCTCGGCGCCCGCCGTGACGGTGACGTCGAGCGGGTAGGACCGGTCCATGTCGGTGTCGATCGCGGTGCGCGAGGACGCCAGCCCGGTCAGGACGGCCGTGGTGAGGGTGACGCCGACGAGCAGCGACGCCGCGGTGGTCGCCGTACGACGCGGGTTGCGCACGGCGTTGCCGGTGGCCAGCCGCCGGACCGGACCCGCTCCCGGAAGGCCGCCGACGAGGCGGACCAGCCGCGGCACCAGCACCGGCCCCAGGAGCAGCATGCCCACGAAGGAGACGATGCCGCCGGCCAGCATCGCGGGCACCGAGCTCGCGGCGACCGCGACGCCGAGCAGCGCGACCCCTGCCGTGATGGCCAGCCCGGCCAGGGCCAGGCGCCAGCGTCCGGCCGCGGACCGTACGTCGACCCCGGTGTCGGGGCGTAGCGCAGCCAGCGGCGCGACCCGGGTCGCGGTGCGGGTCGGCAGCCACGCGGCGGCAAGGGTCACGAGCGTGCCGACCGCGAACGCCGTACCGGTCCACACCGGGTCGAGCGCAGCCGCTCCCATGTCGCTGAACCAGTGCCGCACGACGGCCACCAGCCCGACCCCGGCGAGGGCGCCGGCGGCGACTCCGAGGGCTGCGGCCGCCAGCCCGAGCGCCAGGGCCTCGAGCCGGATCGCGCGCCGCAGCTGGCGGCGGGTCACGCCGACGCAGCGCAGCAGCGCGAAGTCGCGCATCCGCTGGGCGAAGAGGATGGCGAAGGTGTTGGTGATGACCAGCACACCGACGAAGAGCGCGATGACCACGAAGAGCAGCGCCATGATCGCGATGACGTCGACGCCGCGGGAGATCTCCGCCTGTCGCGCAGCGACCCAGTCGTCCGCCGTCTCGACCGTCGCGCCGCGAGCGACCGTGCCGGCCTGCTCCTCGGTACCGCCCCACGCCACGGCGTCGACCCAGAGGGTGTCCTCGAAGCGGTGCAGGTCGTCCCACGGCACGTAGAGCGCGGCGCCCATCGCCGCCGGGCTGTCCACGAGGCCGACCACCTCGACGTCGGTGGCGGCGGGTCCGCCGCCGATCCGGACGACGTCGCCGAGGGCGACGCCGCTGCCCTTCGCGCGGTTCACGTCGGCCAGGGCCTCGCCCGCGGCGGCGGGGAAGCGTCCCTCCTCGAGGTCCTGCCACTGCAGGCGCGGGTCGAGGGAGGCCTCGGCGACGTCCACCGACTGCGCCAGCTGGACGCCGTCGCGGCTGATCGGCTCCATGGCGTAGCCCAGCGTCAGTGCCGGGATCCCCTCGTCGGCGGCAGCGTCGACGAGGCGCTCGACGTGGCGGGGCGCGTCGGGCGTGACGACGAGGTCGACGGCGCGGACGGGCGCGCCGGCGTCGGCGGTGAGACCGGACCGGGTGGCCCCGGTGAGCACCCCGATGACCACGATGAAGGCCACGCCGATGACGACGGCCACCGACGCGGCGACGTACCTGCGGGTGTGGTGGCGCATCGAGGCGACGAGCACGGTGCGCATCAGGCGCTCCGCCCGCGCAGCGCCGCGACGAGCTCGTCTTGGCCGGGCTCGGTGAGGTGGGCGGTGACCGCACCGTCGTGGATCACCACCACGTCGTCGGCGTACGCCGCCGCGTCGAGCTCGTGGGTCACCATGACCACCGTCATGCCCAGCTCGCGCACCGAGCTGCGCAGGTGGCCGAGCACCTCGGCGCTGGCCTCGCTGTCGAGGTTGCCGGTCGGCTCGTCCGCGAAGACGATGTCGGGCTGCGTGACAAGGGCGCGGGCGATCGCGACGCGCTGCTGCTGCCCGCCGGACAGCTGGCTGGGCAGGTGGCCGACGCGGTCGGCGAGGCCGAGCACGCCGACGACCTGGTCGTAGCGCTCCAGGTCCACCGGGCGGCCGGCGAGCTCGAGCGGGAGCACGATGTTCTGGCCGGCCGTGAGCATCGGCAGCAGGTTGAAGGCCTGGAAGACGAAGCCGATGTGCTCGCGGCGGAAGATCGTCAGGGCGGTGTCGTCGAGGCCGGCGAGGTCACGCCCGGCCACGGTCACCGCGCCGGAGGTCGCGGCGTCGAGCCCGGCCAGGCAGTGCATCAGGGTGGACTTGCCGGAGCCGCTCGGCCCCATGATCGCGGTGAAGCGCGCGGCTGGGAGGTCGAGGTCGACGCCGCGCAGGGCGTGCACGGCGTTGTCGCCCGTTCCGTAGGTGCGGGTCAGGCCGCGGGCGCTGGCCGCGGTGCGGGTCTTGTGTGCTGTCGTCGTCATGGGGACAACGCTCGTCGAGCGCGGCCTCCGGGTCGTCGGCCTCAGGCACGGACCCGGTGTCCGTCGGCGGGCCGACGTGGCGCGGTCGGCGTACGACCGGGGGAGGACGGGACCGTGCAACCGCCCACCGGCGGTCAGGCGGTCACCAGACCGGTCTCGTAGCCGAGGACGACGAGCTGGACGCGGTCGCGCGAGCCCGTCTTGGCCAGCACCCGCCCGACGTGCGTCTTCACCGTCGTCTCGGCGACGACGAGGTGCTCGGCGATCTCGGTGTTGGTGAGGCCGCGGGCGATGAGGGTGAGCACCTCGACCTCGCGCTCGGTGAGCGGCGCGAGCCGGTCGTCGTACGACGTCGGCGCGGCCGGGTCGGGCAGCGCTGCGAAGTGGTCGAGCAGCCGCCGGGTGGTGCTGGGGGCGACGACGGCGTCGCCGGCCATCACGGCCCGGATCGCGCCGAGGAGGTCGGGCGGCGCGGCGTCCTTGAGCAGGAAGGCCGAGGCACCCGCGCGGATCGCGGCGAAGGCGTACTCGTCGAGGTCGAAGGTGGTCAGCACGATCACCCGGGGCGGCCGGTCCCGCTCGAGCAGCTTCCGGGTCGCCTCCACCCCGTCGACCCGCGGCATCCGGACGTCCATCAGCACCACGTCGGCGGCTGTCACCGCGAGCCGCTCGAGCGCCTCGGCGCCGTCGCCGGCATCGCCCACGACCTCCATGTCCTCTTGGCTGTCGACCAGCATCCGGAAGCCGGCACGCACCATCTGCTGGTCGTCGACGAGGAAGACCCGGATCGGCCCGGACTGCTCTGAGGTCACAGCGGCAGCCTCGCAGACACCGCGAACCCGCCGCCCGGCGCCGGTCCGGCCTCCAGCGTCCCGCCGTGCACCGCCGCGCGCTCGCGCATGCCGACGAGCCCGAGGCCGCGGCCGTCGGCGCGTGCGGCGGCACCGCGCCCGTCGTCGCGGACGTCGATGGTGACGGCGCGGTCCACGGCTACGCGCACGTCGACCCGCGCGTCCGGCCCGGCGTGCTTGCGCACGTTGGTGAGGGCCTCCTGCACGATCCGGTACGCCGCCAGCCCGACGCCGTCCGGCACGCCCGGTGTGTGCGGTGGCAGGTCGGCGGTGACCCGGGTGCCGGCGGCCCGCGCCTCGTCCACCAGGTGGCGTACGTCGTCCAGCCCCGGCTGCGGGACCACGCCGGTGTCGCCCTCGCGGAGCAGGCCCAGCAGCCGGCGCATCTCGGTGAGCGCCTCACGGCCCGTGGCCGAGATCGTCTCGAGGGTGTCGACCGCGACGTCCGGGTCCTTGGCCGCGGCGTAGCGCGCACCGTCGGCCTGCACCACGATCACCGACAGGCCGTGCGCGACGACGTCGTGCATCTCGCGCGCGATCCGGGAGCGCTCGTCGCGGGCGGCCAGCTCGACCTCGCGCTCGGCCATCCGCTCGGCCTGCTCGGCCCGCGCGACCAGTGAGGCGACGTACCTCTCCCGGGTCTGTGCCGCAGTGCCGAGGGCCCAGGCGGCGGTGACGATCGCGCCGATGGTGACGGTGTAGGGCGCCAGGTTGCCCGGCGTGAGGTCGCCGGCGCCGAAGCCGAGGAGCCAGCGCGTGGCGGCGACCAGCGCACCGGCGTAGCCGACGAGCAGCGCCGCGATGCCCTGCCAGCGCGGCGACCAGCGGGCGACGGAGTAGACGGCGACCGGGAAGGCGAGCTGCCCCATGGCGGGCTGGTCGTACGCCCACGCCTGCAGCGCGGACAGCGCCGCGACGGCGAGGAAGACCGGCCACGGGTGCTTCCTCCGCCACAGCAGCGGCAGGGCCTCCGCGACGGTGAAGGCGGTGGCCACCGGTTGACCCACGACGACGTGGCCGAGGCCGCCCACGACCACCACGAAGGCGACTAGCAGCCGGTCGAGCCACCGCTGGCCACGCGGCCCGAGACGCCACGGCTGCTGGTCCATGGTGCACGAGGCTAGACGTCGCTGAGTCGCCGTGCGTCAGACCACGGGAGGACGCCGCGCGGCGCCCGGTCGGGCCCGAGTAGGGTGCGATCCATGACCCAGTGGGAATACCAGGTGGCGCCGATTCCGCTCCACAACGAGGCCCTGATGCTCAACAACTTCGGCCAGGACGGCTGGGAGCTGGTGGCCATCCACACCAACGCACAGGGCGGCCTCGTCGCCTTCCTCAAGAAGCCGAAGGCCTGACGTGGGCGCAGAGGCCAGGCTCGCCGAGCTGGGCATCACCGTCCCCGAGGTCGTCCCTCCGGTCGCGGCCTACCAGCCGACCGCCCGCTCCGGCAACCTCGTCTTCACCGCCGGCCAGCTGCCCGCGCGCGACGGCGAGATGATCGCCGTCGGCAAGCTCGGTGGCGAGGTCAGCGAGGAGCAGGGCTACGAGTGCGCGCGCCAGTGCGCCCTCAACGCGCTCGCCGCGGTCAAGGCCGAGATCGGCTCGCTGGACGACCTGAAGCGCGTGGTCAAGGTCGTCGTCTTCGTCGCCTCGACGCCCGACTTCACCGGCCAGCCCAAGGTCGCCAACGGTGCGTCCGAGCTGCTCGGCGAGGTCTTCGGCGACGCCGGCAAGCACGCCCGCTCGGCCGTCGGCGTCTCCGTGCTGCCCCTCGACGTCCCCGTCGAGGTCGAGATCGTCGTCGAGGTCTGAGCGCTGTCCCGCATGGAGCGCCTTCCGCTGCCTGACGCCCTCGTCGAGCAGGCGAGGTCGTACGCCTCGGGCGAGGCCGCACCCGCCGAGCCGCGCGACGCGGCGACGGTCGTGCTGCTTCGCCCCGGTGCGTCCGGCCCGGACGTCTACCTCCTGCGGCGCCAGACGTCGATGGCCTTCGCCGGTGGGATGTGCGTCTTCCCGGGCGGCGGTGTCGACTCGCGCGACTTCGACGACGAGCTGGTCGACCGCGGCCTGTGGGCGGGTCCGTCGCCCGCGGAGTGGGCCTTGCGGCTCGGGTGCGACGAGCCGAGGGCCCGCGCGCTGGTCTGTGCCGCCGTGCGCGAGACCTTCGAGGAGTCGGGCGTGCTGCTGGCCGGGACCGGCGCCGACTCGGTGGTCGCCGACACGACCGGTGACGACTGGGAGGCCGACCGCGTCGCGCTCGAGTCGCGCGAGGTCTCGCTGACGGCCTTCCTGGAGGACCGCTCCCTCGTGCTGCGCACCGACCTGCTCGGTGCCTGGTCGGGGTGGCTGACACCGGTCTTCGAGCCGCGGCGCTACCGGACCTGGTTCTTCGTCGCCCGGCTGCCCGAGGGCCAGGTGACGCGCGACGTGTCGAGCGAGTCGTCCTCGGTCATGTGGGCCGGCGCGATGGACGCGGTGTCGCGCGTCGAGCAGCAGGAGATCCTGATGCTGCCCCCGACCTGGCTGACCTGCCTCGAGGTGGGCCAGCACCCCGACCCGGCCGCGGTGCTCGCCGAGGCGAGCGGTCGGACCGTGGAGATGTTCATGCCCGAGGTGGTGGCCGACGGGGACGAGTTCATCCTCTCCACGCCGCCGCGCTACACCGAGCTGATGGCAGCTCGATGACCGAGGGCGGCTGGTCCGGCGGCACGTTCGGCGACACCGCCACGTGCGTGCTCGCCCCCAACGCCGACGTGATGACACTCGACGGCACCAACACCTGGGTGCTGCGCGACCCCGACTCCTCCCGCTCGGTGGTCGTCGACCCGGGCCCCTCGATCGACGCCCACCTCGACGCGATCGACGCGGCTGCCGGCGACGTGGCCGTGGTGCTGCTGACCCACCACCACGCCGACCACAGCGAGGCGGCACGCGAGTACGCCGAGCGGCACGGGTGCGGCGTACGCGCCCTGGACCCTGCCTACCGGCTCGGCTCGGAGGGTCTCGGCGAGGGAGACGTGGTCGCGGTGGGAGGGCTGGAGGTGCACGTCGTGGCGACGCCCGGCCACACGTCCGACTCGTTGTCGTTCGTCGTGCCGCAGGACCGGGCCGTCCTCACCGGCGACACCGTCCTCGGCCGCGGCACGACCGTCGTCGCACACCCCGACGGCCAGCTCGGGGCCTACCTCTCCTCGCTCCAGCGGCTCCACGCCCTCTGCGGCGAGCAGGGCATCACCACCGTCTGGCCCGGCCACGGCCCGGTCATCGATGACGCGCTCGGGGCGCTCGACTTCTACCTCGCCCACCGCGAGCAGCGGCTCGAGCAGGTCCGCGGCGCCCTCGCCACGCTCCCGGACGTGGACGACCCCGCGCGTGCCGTCGTCGAGGTCGTGTACGCCGACGTCGACCCGGTGCTGTGGGGCGCGGCGGAGCTGTCGGTGCGCGCCCAGCTGGCCTACCTCCAGGGCAAATGACCCTTGCGCCCGCTCCGCCCGAGGAGTGAGGTGGTGGCATGGACACCACCCAGATGACCAGCCCCCACCAGCCCGTCGTCGTCCTGTCCCGTGCCCTGGACCAGGCCGGTGACGTAATCGCCGCCGTGCATCCCGGCGACCTCGACAAGCCGACGCCGTGCCACGGATGGACCGTGCGCGAGCTCGCCGACCACCTGGCCGCCGCTCCCGAGCACTTCCTGCAGCTGGGCCGCGGCGAGCAGGTCGACTGGAGCGCCGGCGCCGGTGTCGGTGCCGACCCGGCCCAGCTGGCCGCCCACTTCCGCGTGCACGCCGACGACCTCCTCCACCACTGGCACGGCCAGCCCGACGACCAGGTCGCCCAGGCCGACTGGCAGAGCGCCGAGCTCGGGGTGCACACGTGGGACCTGGTGCGCGCCCTCGGTCGACCGCTGCCGCTCGACGACGAGGTCGCGGAGCGCGGCCTGGCGTTCATGCGGCAGGGCCTGACCGACGACAACCGCGGCGACGCGTTCGGTGCGCCGGTCGACGTGCCCGACGACGCGCCGCCCTACGACCGGCTGGTCGCCTTCGCCGGCCGCGACCCCCGCGCCTGAGCCGCTCGCGGCGCGCGGGTCGTCGTACGGCCCGAGCGTCGCTCACCGGTCGTCGCCCCCGCGGGGGTAGTCCAGTGACGGATGGCTGTCCGCCGGGGGTAGTCCAGTGACGGATGGCTGATTGTGAGGCCTATCTCCGACCAATTTCCACTGGACTACCCCGCGGCGCGGGCCGGCGACCCGACCAGCCTCCGACGGTCGTACGGACCCAACGGCGTCGGGCGGCTGCTCGGCACGCGTGCGGGGGTCCTGCATTCCGCGCCGGGTCCGTACGACGGCCCGCACCCGCAGGCGCGCGGACACAACCCCGCCGGCCGGCCCGCGCCACGCAGGCACCCGGGTGGCCGGACCGACTTCTGTCCCCGCGTCTACGACAGGCGGCGCCAGAGCCGGCGCAGCGCGAGCAGGACGGCGATGGCGGCAGCCACCCCGAGCCCGATGAACAGCGACAGCTCGATGCCGAACGGCGCCGGGGGGTCCTGGGCTGCGCCGAAGTCGTGCGTCAGCTCCTGCGACGACGTGCCGTCGAGGTCGGGGACCAGGTCGACGGCGAGGCTGACCCGCCCGGCGATGCTGGCGTCGATCGAGCCCACGGACCGTCGCCACGTGCTGGTGGGTCCGACCTGAGGGGTCGTGACCACGAGCTCGGCGTCCTCGCCCTCGGCGGACCACACCTGCAGGAGCTGGTGCCGGTCGTCGAGCCATCCGAGGGGGAGGACGGCGCCCGATGCGAACGTCCCGTCCGGGAACGGGTGGGTGAGGACTGCCCCGTCCGAGAGGCGCAGGGTGGCGGACGCGCCGGACGGCGACGAGCGCAGGGCGACGAAGCGGGCGTCGGGGGAGAAGAGGCCGGGGCCGACGCCGGCCGCCCGGGTGATGAGCTCGGGCTGGTCCACGGTGATCCGGTAGAGCGCGCCCTTCGCACCGACGACGACGTCCGCGGCGTTGCCGATGGCGAGCGACGAGACGTTGCCCTCGACGAACGTGCTCAAGCCCAGGTCCGCCCCGGGCACCGGCAGCCGTCCGACGTGGGCGCCGCCGTCGGCGTCGCCCAGCCAGCCCAGCCACTCCGAGTCGGGCGACCAGGTGAGCTCGCGGAGGGCGAGGTCAGCCGCCGGGTGCACCTCGTCGGCTCGCTGCCGGCCGGTCGTCAGCTCGACGATGCCGATGGTCGCGCCACCGTCGCCGGTCTGCTGCCACGCGAGCTTCAGCCCGTCCGGCGAGAGGGCCAACGCCTGGCCGTCCTCGTCCCAGCCCGGAAGGTCGAGCAGGTGCGCCACGCCGTCTGCCGCCGTGACGACCACGGGGACCCGCTGCGAGGTCGAGATGAACGCTGCCGCCCCGCGCCCGACCGCGAGGTCGGTCGTCGGCTGGAGATCAGCCGGGATGTCGTCGATCCGGCTCGGGATCGCACCGCCCTCGACCACCTCGCTCGACGCCGTACGCGCCTCCCGGTCCGGCAGCACGGCCAGCGCGCCCGCGCCGGCCACCGCGACGATGGCGACCGCGGCCGCGCCGGCGGCGACCCGGGTACGGCGCCGGGCCCGGCGCCCGCGGTCCCAGGCGGAGGGGTCGGGGGAGAAGGACTGGGTGCGGGCGAGGGCGTCGAGCTCCTCGCGCAGGTCCATCCGGGAAGGGCTGCTCATGCGTCTGCTCCCACCAGGTCGGCGAGCTCGGGGGCCAGGACGCGCAGCCGCTGCAGGGCCTGGCGTGACATGGACTTGACCGCGCCGCTGGAGATGCCCAGCGCTGCAGCCGTCTGGACCTCGGTGAGGTCCTCGAAGTAGCGGAGCACCAGCACGGTCCGCTGGCGGGCGGTGAGCCGGCGCAGGGCCTGCTCCAGGGTGAGCCGCAGCGTCGGGTCTACCGCGGCCACCGGGGCGTCGTACGACTCCAGCGGGGTCTCGACCAGCCTGCGCCGCCGCCACCAGGAGATGTTCTGGTGGTACATCGTGCGCCGTACATAGGCCTCGGGCGAGGTCTCGATGCGCTCCCAGTGCTTCGCCGCCTGCACGAGCGCGGCCTGCACCAGGTCCTCGGCAAGGTGGTGGTCGCCGGTGAGCAGGTAGGCGGTGCGCGCGAGCGCGGGTCCGCGCGCGTGCACGAACCCGTCGAACGCCGATCGATCGGTCATGAGGCCCCCTTCAACACGTACGACGCGCGGGGGCGCCGTGTCGGGGGTCAGGTCAGACGAAGAAGCTTCAGCGGGCGCGGCGGGAGAGGCGCTCGAGGTCCATGATCACCACGGAGCGGGGCTCGAGGCGCAGCCAGCCGCGCGAGGCGAAGTCGGCGAGCGCCTTGTTGACCGTCTCGCGGGAGGCGCCGACGAGCTGGGCGAGCTCCTCCTGGGTCAGGTCGTGATGCACGTGCACGCCGTCGTCGGCGGTGCGGCCGAAGCGGTCGGCGAGGTCGAGGAGCGCCTTGGCGACACGTCCGGGCACGTCGGAGAAGACGAGGTCGGCGACGACGTCGTTGGACTTGCGCAGCCGCGAGGCCAGCTGGGACAGCAGGCCGCGCGCGACCTGCGGGCGGCCGTCGAGCCAGCGCAGCAGGTCGTCGTGGGAGAGCGAGCCGAACGAGGCGTCGGTGACCGCGGTGACCGTCGCGGAGCGCGGCCCGGGGTCGAAGAGGGACAGCTCGCCGAACATCTGGCCGGGGCCCATGATCGCGAGGAGGTTCTCGCGGCCGTCGGAGGAGGAGCGGCCGAGCTTCACCTTGCCCTCGGTGACGATGTAGAGCTTGTCGCCGGAGTCGCCCTCGTGGAAGAGGACGTCGCCACGACGCAGCTTGGTCTCGGCCATCGAACCGCCCAGCGCCGTCGCGGCCTCGTCGTCGAGCGAGCTGAACAGCGGTGCCTGCCGGAGCACGTCGTTGTCCACGTCATTCCTCCCAGTGGGGTGCGTCCCGACGGGTGCTGCTCGGGATCCGTGACGATCCTAACCGTGGTACGGCTCACAACCGCGACTCGGCGCGGGCGAGGCGCCGTTCGCGCCCGCTTCGGCTTAGGTGGTGTCGGAGCCGGACCGTACCCTTGGGCGCGTGCCCGCCCCCGCCCGCAAGGTGACCCAGAAGGCCACCAAGGCCGTCCCGGCCGTGATCCCCAAGCCCGACACGTCGTTGGTGCGACGGGCTCGCAAGGTCGACCGGATCCTCGCCGAGACCTATCCCGACGCCCGCGCCGAGCTCGACTTCACCAACGCGTTCGAGTGCCTGGTCGTCACCGTGATCTCCGCGCAGACGACCGACCGCCGGGTCAACGCCGCCAGCCCGGCGCTGTTCGCGGCCTACCCGACGCCCGAGGCGATGGCAGCCGCCCCCCGCGAGCACCTCGAGCAGCTCCTCGGCCCGCTGGGGTTCTTCCGGCAGAAGACCGACTCCGTGCTCAAGCTCAGCCAGGCCCTCGTCGAGCACTTCGGTGGCGAGGTGCCCTCGCGCCTCGACGACCTGGTGACGCTGCCGGGCGTCGGTCGCAAGACCGCCAACGTCGTGCTGGGCAACGCGTTCGGCCTGCCCGGCATCACCGTCGACACGCACTTCGGCCGGCTCGCGCGGCGCCTCGGCTGGACCGAGGAGACCGACCCGGTCAAGGTCGAGCACGCTGTCGGCGCCCTCTTCCCCAAGCGCGACTGGACGATGCTGTCGCACCACCTCATCTGGCACGGCCGCCGTCGCTGCCACGCCAAGAAGCCGGCGTGCGGCGCGTGCCCGGTCGCCCGGCTGTGCCCGTCGTTCGGCGCCGGCCCGACCGACCCGGTCGAGGCGGAGAAGCTGGTCACCACCCAGGGTCCTGCATGAGGAAGCTGCTCCTGGCGCTGGCACTCGCCGCGTGCGTCGCCGTGGGCGCCCTGGCCTGGTCGTCCATGAGCGGAAGCAGCATCGACGTACGCCCTCCCGACGTCGAGGTCGACACGCCGGCGCTGCGTGAGGTCAAAGCGCGCATCGGGATGGAGGACTGCGAGCCCGGCAGCGGGGAGCCGGTCGCGGGCGGCCTTCCCGAGGTGACGCTGCCGTGCCTCGGCGGCGGGCCCGACGTCGACCTGTCCTCGCTGCGCGGGCCTGTCGTGATCAACCTCTGGCAGGCGCAGTGCGAGCCGTGCCGACAGGAGATGCCGGCGCTCGAGGAGTTCTACCAGCAGTACGGCGACCGGGTGCCCGTGCTGGGCATCGACTTCAACGACGTGCACCCTGACGGCGCCCTCGCGCTGGCCGAGGAGACCGGGGCGACCTATCCCTCCGTCGCCGACCCGGGTGGCGAGCTGATGGTCGAGGACGCCTTCGCGGTCGCCCGCCGCGGGCTGCCGGCGTTCGTGTTCGTCAACGAGGACGGTGTCGTCGTCGCGCAGGACTCCGGCGGCGTGGACTCCGTGTCCGAGATCAGGGCCAAGGTCGCCGAGCACCTCGGGATCACGCTGTGAGACCACCCCACGACGTCCTCCTCCTCCGCTGCGCTCCCCCGGACAACGCCGCGGGGACCCCGGCATGAGTGCCCTTCCGGGCTGGCTGGCGCCGGTCGTGGAGGCTGCCTCCACCATCACCGTCCACGAGCTGACCCGCTTCATGCCACCCGAGGGCAGCGACCCCCGCCGCGGCGCCGTGCTGATGGTCTTCGCCGACCGCGAGGCCGACCCGGCCCACCCCCACCCCGGCCCCGACGACCTCGCCCACCGCGGCGAGCTCCTGCTGACCGAGCGCAACCACCACATGCGCTCCCACCCCGGCCAGGTGTCCTTCCCCGGCGGCTCGCTCGACGCGGGCGAGACCCCCGAGCAGGCGGCGCTGCGCGAGGCCCACGAGGAGATCGGGCTGGTGCCGGCGGAGGTGGAGGTCTTCGGCGAGCTGCCCGAGCTGTGGCTGCCGCCGAGCAACTTCGCGGTGACGCCGATCCTCGGCTACTGGCGCGACCGCGGCGAGGTGCGCATCGAGAGCCCCGAGGAGGTCCACGAGATCCACCACGTCGCGATCGCCGACCTGCTCGACCCCGACAACCGCATCATGGTCCGCCACCCCAGCGGGTGGCTCGGGCCGGGGTTCCTCATCGGTCCCGGACGCGACGTGATCCTGTGGGGCTTCACCGCCGGCATCATCGCCCGGCTCTTCAGCTACCTCGGGTGGGCCGAGGACTGGGACCGGGCGCGGGTGCGTGACCTGCCCGACCACATGCTGCAGGGTGTCCCCCAGGGCACCGACCTCGCCCCCAACACCCCCGACAACCCACCCCAGAACACCAGGCTCGAGGAGTAGCAGTCATGAACGTCCTCGACTGGTGCCTCGTCGCACTCGTGGGGATCTATGCCCTCTCGGGCTACTGGCAGGGGTTCATCACCGGCGCCAGCGCGACCGCCGGCCTGCTGCTCGGCGGCCTCGCCGGCATCTGGGCCGCGCCGCTCGCGCTGGGCGACGCCGCCCCGTCGCTGTGGGTGTCGCTGGGTGCGCTCTTCATCGTGATCATCTCGGCTTCGCTCGGCCAGGCGCTGTTCCAGTACGTCGGTGCGAGGCTGCGCGACCGCATCACCTGGCAGCCGATCCGGGCCGTCGACGCCATCGGCGGGTCGGCGCTCAGCGCGGTCGCCGTGCTGCTCGTGGCCTGGGCGCTCGGTGTGGCGGTCTCCGGCACGCGCATCGGCGCCTTCACGCCGCTCGTGCGTGACTCGACGATCCTGGCCAAGGTCGACCAGACGCTGCCGACCGACTCGGACAAGGTGCTGCAGGCGTTCAACAACGTGGTCGGCACGACGTTCTTCCCGCGCTACCTCGAGCCGTTCGCCCCCGAGCGGATCGTGGCGGTCCGTCCCGGCGACCCCAGGATGCTGACCGACCCCGACGTGGTCGCTGCCGAGGCCAGCGTGGTCAAGGTCCGAGGCACCAACGGCTGCGGCGGCGGCGTCGAGGGAACGGGCTTCTTCTACGCCCCCGGCCGGCTGATGACCAACGCCCACGTCGTCGCCGGGGTGACCCGGCCCGAGGTGGAGGTCGGTGGCTCCTCGGTCACCGCCTCGGTCGTGCTCTACGACCCCGCCCTCGACATCGCCGTGCTGTCGCTGCCCGACACCGGGTCCTTCCCGCTGGCCTTCGACACCGAGGTCGAGCCGCGCGACCCGGTCGCGGTCCTCGGCTACCCCGAGGACGGCCCCTACGACGTGGAGTCCGGTCGCGTCCGCTCCGAGCAGCGGCTCCGCTCGCCCGACATCTACGGCGACGGCACCGTCATCCGTCAGGTGTTCTCGCTGCGGGCGCTCATCCGGCCGGGCAACTCCGGCGGCCCGATCGTGACGTCGGCCGGCGACGTGGCGGGCATGGTGTTCGCCGCCTCCGTCAGCGACCCCGACACCGGCTACGCCCTGACCGCGGAGCAGGTGGCCGAGTCGGCGGCCGCCGGTGTCGCCGCGGCGTCACCGGTCGACACCGGCACCTGCGTGCGCTGAGCGTCGTACGACCTGGTGGGGCGTTCGGTCAGGGACGGCCCTTGAGCGCCTGGGGGATCAGCCTGCCCTGCTCGATCGCACGCTCGGGCGCCTTGACCTTCTTCACCTGTCGCAGGCCGATGAACGCGAGCAGACCGGCGATCAGGACGTAGAGGCCGAAGACGACGAGGAACGCCCAGTGGAGGTCGAGGCCGCTTCCGTTCCAGTGGAGGAAGTAGGCGAGCGCCACCGACAGCATGATGATCGCGAGGAGGGCCAGGAACGCCGCCCCGGCGAAGAGGCCGATCCCGACACCGCCGTGCTTGACGCTGACCTTGATCTCGCTCTTCGCGAGCTGGATCTCCTTGGAGATGAGCGAGGAGATGTCGCGCTGCGCGTCCATGACGAGCTTGCCGAGCGTCGGATCTGTGTCCTTGACCGGTTCGTTTGCCATGTGGGAGCTGTCCTTCGGTGTACGCCGGGGGCTGGGTGCAGTGACCCTACCAACGGGCCTGTCTACACTGGGGTCTCAGGTGAGCCGGGAAGTCTGGTCGGCCCGTGGTGGTGATCCGCGGTGACGGTTCCCCGACGACCCCCGAAGGATGCGCTGCCGCATGGCCTCATCGAGCAAGCCGACCGATCCCAGGCCCGACGACGACGTCTGGAAGAACGGCCCCGTCTACATCGCCAGCGACAAGCCGCTGGCCCGGCTGGTGGCCCGTCCGCTGCGCGAGTTCCTCCGCGTCGAGGCGGCCGGCTCGATCCTGCTCCTGCTCGCCGCGGCTGCCGCGCTCATCTGGGCGAACAGCCCGTGGGGGTCGTCGTACGACGACCTCTGGCACACCTATCTGACGATCGACGTCGGTCCGCTGCACCTCGAGGAGTCGCTGCAGCACTGGGTCAACGACGCCCTGATGGTGATCTTCTTCTTCGTCGTGGGTCTCGAGATCAAGTACGAGCTCGTCAACGGTGACCTGCGCGACCCGAAGACGGCGGCACTGCCGATCGTCGCGGCGATCGGCGGGATGGTGGTACCGGCTGGCATCTACGTCGCCCTCAACCAGCCGGGGAGCGACGGCGTCTCCGGCTGGGGCATCCCGATGGCGACCGACATCGCGTTCGCGGTCGGCGTGCTCGGCGTGCTCGGCCGGCGAATCCCGTCCGCGGCGCGGCTGTTCCTCCTGACGCTGGCGATCGTCGACGACATCGGCGCGATCCTGGTGATCGCGGTCTTCTACACCAGCGACCTGTCCCTGAGGTGGCTGGCGATCGCGATCGGTCTGCTCGCGGCCATGGTCGCGGCGCGGCTGCTGCGGGTCTGGTCGGTCGTGGTCTATTCGATCCTCGGCGTGAGTGTGTGGTTCGCCCTTCTCGAGTCGGGGGTGCACGCGACGCTCGCGGGTGTGGCGATCGGGCTCCTCGCCCCCGCCAAGCCGCTGCTGAGGGAGGAGGTGGCCCGGGAGTACGCCGTCGGGGCCTTGCGCGACCGACACCTCAACCCCGACGAGCTCGCGCGGCTGCGCTTCCTGCTCAAGGAGTCGGTGTCGGTGGTCGAGCGGCTCATCAGCGCGCTGCACCCGGTGTCGGCGTACGTCGTGCTCCCGGTGTTCGCGCTCGCCAACGCCGGCGTCGAGCTGGGCGCGATCGGCGAGGTCTTCACCGAGCCGGTGGGGCTGGGCATCGTGCTCGGCCTGGTGCTCGGCAAGCCCGCCGGCATCCTCGCCTCGTCCTTCCTGGCCGTCCGTCTCGGCATCGCGAAGCTGCCGGAGAACACGCCGTGGGCCATGGTGGCGGGGCTGGGCGCCGTCGCCGGCATCGGCTTCACGGTGTCGATCTTCATCGCCGGGCTGTCGTTCCCGGACTCCGAGCTCCTGACCGAGGAGGCAAAGATCGCGATCCTGCTGGCCTCGGTGATCGCTGCGGTGGTCGGGGTGGTCCTCCTGCTCGCGAGCAGCCGCGGCGTTACGCACGACGAACCCGCGACCGAGGAGGAGCCCGACCCGGTGCGCGAGGCTCTCGACAGCTGAGACGCCGTCAGCCGGAGGGCTGCGTGAGGGGGAGCCGTACGACGAAGCGGCACCCGGTCGGCGAGCCGTCGACGTCGGTGTTGGTCACCGCCACCCGCCCGCGGTGCGCCTCGACGATCCCCTTGACGATCGCGAGTCCCAGGCCGGCTCGTGGGTCCGCCCCGGGGCCGGCGGGGTCTTCGGGTGTGCGCGCCTCGGCCCCGCGGTAGGCGACCTCGAAGACCCGGTCGATGGTGCCGGGCTCGATGCCGCCGCACTGGTCGGCGACGGCCAGCTCGACCTCGTCGCCCACGACGCGAGCGCTGACGTGGACCGTGCCGTCCGCCGGGGTGTGGCGTACGCCGTTGACGATCAGGTTGCCGAGGACGCGGCTGAGACCGGCTGGGTCGACCTCCACCACGAGGCCGGGCTGCACGTCGCCACCGACCCGCACGCGGCGCTGGCGGGCGACCGGGTCCGCAGCGGCGACCGCTTCGCTCACGAGGTCGCCGAGCAGGACGAGCTCGGGCTGCAGCCTCAGCACGCCGGCGTGGATGCGGGAGAGCTCGAAGAGGTCGTCGACCATGCTCACCATCCGGTCGACCTCGCCCCGGATCTGGCGGTGGTAGCGGTCCGGGTCGCTGGCGATCCCGTCCTCCAGGGCCTCCGACATCGCGCGGATGCCCGCGAGCGGGGTGCGGAGGTCGTGCGAGACCCACGACACCAGCTCGCGACGGGACTCCTCGAGCCGTTGCTCGCGCGTGGCCGCCGCCTCGAGGCGCTCGCGTGCCGCCGCCAGCTCGAGGACCAGGTCGCTTAGCTCGGCGGGGGCCTGCGGGGGCGGCTCGTCCGGCAGCCCGCCACCGAGGCGGCGGACGTGCTCGCGAAGCCGGCGCGACCACCGCACCATCGCCTCGGAGAGGATCGCCGCGACCGCCAGGGACGTCACGCCTGCCGCCAGGGTGACCAGGGTGACCACCTCGAGGTCGTGCCGGGACAGGAACATCAGCCGGGCGATGGCGACCACCCCGACCAGCACGGTCGCCACGGACACGAAGGCGACCAGGGTGAGCTGCCAGCGCAGCGACCGGCTGCGCAGCAGCCAGCCCGCCAGCAGCCCGAGCGCTCCCACGACCGCCCCGGCAGTGGCGGCCACCAGGACGATCTGCAGCTGCTCGCTCACGGCGTCGGGTCCCAGCGGTAGCCGATGCCCCAGACGGTCACCAGACGCACCGGCGTGGTGGGGTCGGCCTCGACCTTCTCCCGCACCCGTCGGACGTGGACGGTCACGGTCGAGGAGTCGCCGAAGGACCAGCCCCACACCTGGCTCATCAGGTCCTCACGGCTGAAGGCCTGGCCCGGGTGGGTGACCAGGTGCGCGAGCAGGTCGAACTCGCGCGCGGTGAAGGGACGCGCAGTGCCGCCCACGGTCACCGTGCGGCGACGGTGGTCGACGACGAGGTCGCCGTCGGTCGTGGGGTCGGGCAACCCGGCATCCGCGTCGCCGCCGCTGCGTCGCAGCACCGACTCCACCCGCAGGACCAGCTCACGGGGGCTGAACGGCTTGGTGACGTAGTCGTCGGCACCCGTCTCCAGGCCGACGACCCGGTCCTGCTCGGCACCGAGCGCGGTGAGGAGGATGACGGGCACGTCGCCGGCCAGCCGGAGCCGGCGGCACACCTCCAGGCCGTCGAGCCCGGGCATCATCACGTCGAGGACCACCAGGTCGGCGCGGTCGTGGTGGTGCGCCGCGAGGGCGGTCGTGCCGTCGGACGCCTCGGCGACCTCGTGACCAGCGGCGCGCAGGTAGGACACCACCACCTCGCGCACCGTCTCGTCGTCGTCGACGACCAGCACGCGCGACACCTCAGGTCACCCGCCCGCGACGTGTCCGGACCCACCCGGTGACGGCCACGACCACGACGGTCAGCACGGTCAAGGCCACCCACGTGCCGAGGTAGGGGCGGTCGAGCAGCGTGGGGTTGTCGGACCGCGCACCGAACCGGCCCAGCACCGGGACCGCCATCACGGTCACACCGCCCCACACCACGAGGGCGAGTGTGGCAGGTGCCCGCCACGGAACGGGCAGCACGCGGCGCCCGACCGCGACGCCGCCGAGCACCACGCCGGCGACGACGACGTCGTGCAGCACGACCCCGGCCGCCAGCCAGGCGGCGATCTCGACGAGCTGGCCGCCGTCCTGCCGGGTGAGCGCCAGCCACGCGCCGTACGACGCGAGCGAGACGCCCAGCACCCCCAGCAGCCACCGCAGCGCACTCACGTCGTCACCTCGAGCGAGGAGACCCACTTGGTCTGCAGCACCCCCGGGCGGTTGGGCGCGATCACGCGGCACGGGTAGCCGTGGTCGAGGTCCAGAGGCCGGCCGGCCAGGTCGAGGGCGAGCAGGCTGCGCTCGTCGTCGGCGAAGGCGGCGGGGAGCACGGTGCGGGTGAACGGGCCGCGCTCCTGCAGCGACGTGACGGCCACGTCGTGGCCCGTCGCGGCCCCGGCGGCGGCGAGCACGTCGCGCACCCGCACGCCGGACCAGCGACCCTGCGCGCTCCACCCCTCCACGCAGGCGATGGGGAGCTCGACCGTGTGCTGCGGCAGCGCCCGCAGGTCGGTCAGGGACAACCGGGCCGTCACGGAGCCGGCGACCCGCACCTCCAGCGCCCACGCGGGATCCGTCGCGGTGCCGAGCACCCCGGCCGCGCTTGCCGTCTTGTTGATCGGCACCCCGCCGGGGCCCTCGCCCGACCGGACCGCGAACCCGCTCACGCTCCGCAGCCACGGCACGGTTCCCCCTGCGGTCGCCAGCACGGCGACGCCGGCAGCCGCCCACGTGCCCCGCAGCAGGGCGCGCCTCGACACGGGACCGGCCGTCACGGCGCCGGGCCGGTCCAGCGACCCGCTGTCGACGTCGGAGCCCAACGCCGCACGGATGACGGGGAGCTTGACCGCGACGTGGAGGACCAGCGCGCCGATCGCCACCCAGGCGATCGCGTAGTGGGCCGTGCGGAAGGAGAACTCGCGCCACGGGTACCACTGGGCGGCGTTGGCGAGTCCCGTGGCGAGCTGGAAGATCGCGGAGGCCACGAGGACGCCGATCGAGGCGCGCTCGAGGCCGACGAGCACGGTCCGACGACCGAGGCGGAGGTCGACCCGCTCGAAGAGGCGCGGGTACACCGTCCACAGCTTGACGAGCAGCAGCGGGACGGCGGCGCACCCGGTGACCACGTGCAGGCCCTGGGTCGCGCGGTAGCCCCAGGACGGGCTCGTCGGGAATCCGATCGCCGGCGACGGCAGCTGTGCCCAGTGGCTGACCAGGCCGGTGCCGAAGCACACGAGGAAGCAGGCTCCCAGCCAGGCTCCCACGCGGGCGGCAACGGCGGGGCTGCGCAGCCGCGAGGAGAAGTCGTGCGGGTGCGGGACCCTCATGACGGTCCGTCCAGGACGGCGGCCCACCGGGCCGCCTCGTGCGGGGCGAGCCGGTGCACCGAGGCCAGCAGCAGGCCGGCGGCGAGGGCGACGGTCGCGACGTCGTCGACGGCGAGGAACGCCCAGCGGAAGGGGCGGCTGCGGCCGTGGGCGAGCTCGAGGTGCGACCACCCGGCCGACGACGCGGTGCCGGGACCGGACACCTCGACGACCGCACGACCCCCGGGGTGCAGCAGCTGCCGCACGCGGCGGAGCAGGTGGACCGGGTCACCGGAGATGCCGACGTTGCCGTCAGCGAGGAGCGCGGTGCCCCAGCGGCCCTCGCGCGGCACGTCGTCGAAGACGTCGGCCACCAAGGCGTTCGCACCCCGGCGGCGGGTGAGGTGCACCGCCTCCTCGACCACGTCCACCCCGAGCGTCCGGTGACCACGCCGGGTCAGCTCGTGCGTGAGGCGCCCGGGCCCGCACCCGATGTCGAGCGTGGATCCGCGGCACAGGTCGAGCAGGGCGTGGTCGGAGTCGTCCGCGTCGCCGCTCCAGGTCTCGACGGGCAGCACCCGGCTCTCGCCCGAGGAGTGGGCGACCCGGGCCGGGGTGCCCCGGAGCGCGGACGTGAACGCCTCCGTGAACGACAGCTCGGCGGTCATGCACCCGCCTCCCACGCCCCGAAGGCCGCAGCGAACCGGGTGTGCGGCGCCAGCCGCGCCACCTCGGCTGCGTCCTCGACCGTGTCGACGTCGCCGAGCGGCGTCGTCGAGGAGACCCGGTGGCCGGCGCCGACCAGCGCGGCACGCGTGTCGTCGTACGTCGAGGGCGTCGACATCGCGACGTGGACCAGGGGCGCCGCCACGGCGGGGTCGTGCCGGGCGAGCGCCCACCACCCACCGTCGGTGGCCGGTCCGAGGCAGGCGTCGTGACCGTCGAGGTCGCCGACCACCCCGGCAAGGAGCGCAGGCGTGACCTGAGGGGTGTCCATGCCCACCTGCACCACCGGTCCGGTGCCGGCATCGAGGTGCGCGGCGGCCAACCGGGCGGCGAACGAGGCGCCGCGCTGGGGCGTGACCCGCCAGCCGTCGACGGCGGCCACCAGCTCGCGCCCGCGGCTGGCAGTGGCCAGGTCGCCGTCGAGCGCGAGGTGGCCACGAGCGCCCGGGAGCGAGGCGACCGCGGCGATCGTGTCCAGGAGGGCGGCCGCGGCCAGGTCTGCGGCGACCTCGTCGCCCGTCACGGCGGCGAGGCGGGTCTTCGCTCGACCCGGCACCGGCGCCTTCGCCATCACGAGGACCGTCAGCCTCGTCACGACAGCACGCGCCAGAAGTCGCGGGCGGTGCGGACCGTTCCCGTGACCGATCCCGACACCTTCGAGCGGGTGCCCTCGGCGCGCGGGTGGTAGTCGACGTCGTGCTCCACCACTCGCCAGCCGGCGCGGGTCACGGCCTGGAGCAGCTCGACGGGATAGCCGAAGCGTCGGTCCTGCAGGTCGAGGTCGAGCATCGCCTGCCGGCGCGCCACCCGCATCGGAGCGATGTCGCGTGCCGCCATGCCGATGGTGCGCCGCAGCCAGGCGACGATGAGGGCGTTGCCGGCACGGGCGTGCCACGGCCACGTGCCGCGACCGGTGGGTCGGCGCCGGCCGACCGCCAGGTCCGCGCGGCCCTCGCGCACGTCGGCCAGGAGGGGCAGGAGGTCCGCGGGGTCGAACGACCCGTCGCCGTCCATCACGGCGACGAGGTCGTGGGTGGCGGCGAGCAGCCCGGCATGGACCGCCGAGCCGTAGCCCGGCACCGGCTCGACGACGACCCGGGCACCGAGCCGTGCCGCGACGGCGGCCGTGTCGTCGCGCGAGCCGTTGTCGACCACCACCACCGAGAACTCGACGGGGATCCGGGCGAGCAGCGCGGGAAGCGCCGGCGCCTCGTCCCGGCACGGCAGGACGAGGTCGCAGACGGCGTCGCGGGTCATGCCTCGAACCTAGCCAGCCGGCCGGCCCGGGGGACCACCCCAGTGATTACGTGAGTGTGACGGGTCGCCCCCTAGTCTCGACGCCATGACGGCCCCGAGCGTGACCGCCCGTGCGTGGGCCGGGCTGGGGGTGGCCGCGCTGGTGCTGCTCGCCTCGTTCGCGGTGCCGGTCCTGGCCGGGTGGGACGTCGACGCGCGCGGCGACATGCTCGGCCTGCCGCCCCTGCACGGCTTCGTCGACCCGCGCGCCTCGGCGGCCTCGCTGCTCGCCGTCCTGCTGGCCGCGGCCGGCGTCTGGCGCGGCGAGGCCCTGGCCCGGACGTTGACGTGGCGCCGCCTGCTCCTGGTGTCGTACGTCGTCGGGCTGGCGTGGCTCCTCGTGCTCGCGCTGGTCGACGGCGAGGTCGGGTTGACGCGGGTGATGGAGAGCCCGAGCGAGTACATGGTGACCGCGCGCGAGATCGACGACGTGCCGGCGATGCTGCGCGAGTACGTCGACCGCATCCCCTACCGCTCGCCCGACAACTGGCCGATCCACCTCGCCGGCCACCCGCCGGGCGCCGTGCTGTTCCACGTCGCGCTGGTACGACTCGGGCTCGGGGGAAGCCTCGTGGCCGCGGTGGCCCTCGTGGCGGTCGCGGCGACGATCCCCCTCGCGACGATGGTCACGCTGCGGGTGCTGGGTGCGGAGCGGTGGGCGCGCCTCGCGGCCCCTTTCCTGGTGCTGTCGCCGTCTGCGGTCTTCCTCGCCGTCTCCGCCGACGCGGTGTTCACCGCGCTCGCAGCCTGGGGACTGGCGGCGCTCGCGGCATCGGCCCGAGCCCCGTCGCGAGGCGGCTTGGTCGGCTGGGGCGTTGTTGCCGGGCTGCTGCTCGGCTGGTGCGTGATGAGCTCCTACGGCCTGCCGCTGCTCGGAGTCCTCGCGCTGGCAGTCCTCTGGCTGGCGCGCTCGTGGTGGCCGCTGCCGATTGCCGCGGTCGCCGCGCTGGTCGTCGTGCTGGGGTTCGCCGTACTCGGCTTCGCGTGGTGGGAGGCCTACCCCGTGCTGCACGACCGCTACTGGGATGGGCTGGCCTCGACCCGCCCGTTCTCCTACTGGGTGTGGGGCAATCTCGGCGCGCTCCTGGTCTCGGCCGGGCCGCTCCTGGGGGCCGGCGTCGCCGTCGCCGTCGGACGTCACACGGGCGGGGCGAGGGCGGTCGCGGTGCTCGCGCTCGCGAGCCTGCTCGCGGTCACGATCGCGGACCTGAGCCGGATGTCGAAGTCCGAGGTCGAGCGGATCTGGCTGCCGTTCGTGCCGTGGCTGACGATCTCGCTCGCGCTGCTGCCGGTCGGCTGGCGCCGCTGGGGCCTCGCCCTGCAGGTGTCCACGGCCCTCGTGGTGGAGCACCTGCTCTACACGAGCTGGTGAGGATCAGGGGGTCAGCTCCTGCACCCAGCCGGCCAGCGTCCGCTGGATGCGGGCGGCGGCCTCGATGACCGGGTCGGCCGGATCGTCGCCACCGAGCACCCGCAGCTCCCACGCGCCGTACCACGCCACGTAGGCGCCGACCACGAGCAGCAGCGCCCCGCCCACCCGCGGAACCCAGCGCCCGGTGCGTCGCAGCCCGGTCACGAGTCCGCGGCGGGCCAGCGCGACGGCCACGGCGGCGAGGCCGACCAGCGCGCCCATCCCGATGCCGTAGGCGACGTACAGGGCCACACCCTGGCTGGTCGAGCCGGCCCGGAAGCTGGCGACGACCAGGGCGAGGAACGGGGCGATGGAGCAGGTCAGCGATGCGAGCGCGTAGGAGGCGCCGAAGCCCACCATCGCCGGAGCGGATCGGGTGAGCGCGGCGCCCCCTCCCGCACCCAGGCGCAACGTGGGCAGCTCACGGCCGGCGAGCAGCCACCCGCCGGCCGCCGCCACCAGGACGCCGAAGGCCACGGTGAACCACGGCAGGTACTGCTGCACCTGCGAGGCGACCGGGGAGATGACGATCCCGAACACGCCGAAGACCGTGATGAAGCCGATCGTCATCCAGCCGGTCAGGGCCAGCGCCCGTCCTACGGCGCGGACCGCGCCCGGTGAGTCGTCGCCGATCACCAGCACCGAGAGGTACGCCGGCAGCAGGGCGAAGCCGCAGGGGTTGACCGCAGCCAGCATGCCGGCAGCGACGGCCAGCGCCAGGGACTCCGACACCGGCTCAGCCGACGACGTCGTCGACCCGGGCGCCGAGCTCGTCCGTGCCGCCGTACCCGGCCTCGAACACCACCGCACCCTCGGCGTCGAGGAGCACGAACGAGGACTGCTCGGTCACCCCGAACCGTCTCCACAGCTCGCCGTCGACGTCCTCGAGGTGCGTGATCCCGTCGACGTCGTCGGCGAATCCGGCGATGGCCTCGGCGCTGTCGAGCGACCCGACGCCGATCACGTTGAGCTCGCCGGCGTGGTCTGCCGCGACCCCCTCCACCTGGGGGATCTGACCACGGCACGTCGGGCACCACGGGGCCCAGAACCACAGGAGCGTCGGGCGATCCGCCAGGGACGCACCTTCGAAGGGCTCGCCGGACACCGTGGTGCCGGTGAAGTCGAGCGTCGCCGGCACGGCGCCCTCGCTCGCGCCGGAGTCGGTCGCCTCCGACGCATCGGTCTGCGGGGCGGCAGTCTCGGACGGCGTCGCCCCGGTGGGGAGGTCGTCGCTGCCCGCGCCCGAGCAGCCCGCGAGCAGCTGGACAGCGAGGAGGGTGGAGAGAGCTGTCAGGGCCCGTCGCATGGATCCATGGTCCCACCGCTCCGACCTCGTGACGGCGTCGACGCCGAGCCGTCACAGGTCCGTAAGGTCTCTCGCTCCGGTCTCACGCACGAAGCGGTGCAGTGGCGAAGGCGGCCAGGCCGGTGTCGGGCGCGACGGCCGCGGTGAACCCGAGCTCACGCGCGGCGAGCTCGGGAGAGGCCACGACGTGCCGGACGTCGCCGGGTCGGAAGCCGCCCGTGACCTCGGGCTCGAGCGGGCTCGCGCTACCGGCCCCCACCTGCCGGGCCACCTCGAGGATCGTCACCGGCCGTCCCGAGCACACGTTGTAGGCCGCGAACCGGCTCGCCGGCCCCGCGACGACCTGTTCCATCGCGAGCACGTTCGCGCGGGCCACGTCGTCGACGTGGACGAAGTCGCGTGCCTGGCCGCCGTCCTCGAAGACCTGTGGTCGCTCGCCGCGCTCGAGCGAGGACCGGAACATCGCGGCCACGCCCGAGTAGGGCGTGTCGCGAGGCATCCCGGGGCCGTACACGTTGTGGTAGCGCAACGCCACGGCGCCGGCGCCCGCCTGCCGCACCCACGACGACGCGTAGTGCTCCTGGGCGAGCTTGCTCGCCGCGTAGCTGCTGCGCGGGTCGAGGCGCGCGTCCTCGGGGACGAGGCCCCAGTCGAGGGCGCGGCCGCAGGACGTGCAGTGGTTCTCGAAGTCACCCGCCTCCAGTGCGGCGACCTCCCGCGGGGGCGGCAGCTGGTCGCCGTGCTCGGGGCACGTGTAGCGCCCCTCCCCGTAGACCACCATCGACGAGGCGAGCACGAGCCGGTCGACCCCCGCGTCGTGCATGGCGGCGAGGAGGGCGGCGGTGCCGACGTCGTTGTGGGACGCGTACTCCGGGAGGTCGCCGACGCGCACCCCCGCGCCGACCAGCGCCGCCTGGTGACAGACCACGTCCACGCCGCGCAGCAGCTCCGCCCACTCGGGGGAGGCGGCGTCGCGCACGTCGAGGCGTCGGATCCCCGCGGGTGGCTCGCCGTTCGCGTGTGCTCGGTCGAGCATCAGGTCGATGCCCACCACCTCGTGGCCGGCAGCGCCGAGCTGGTCGCGGATCGCGCTGCCGATGAAGCCCGCGGCGCCGGTCAGGAGGACCCTCACGTGCCACCCTCGATCCCGGGCACCTCGTAGGTGAGGTCGATGCCGTCCCACCACGACCCGCAGGGGCAGCCCTCGGGGTCGGGCAGGTCAACGATCGCGGAGGTGAGCAGCCCGGTGAGCCTCTCGAGGTTGTCCTTGAAGCGGGCGAACACCTCGGCCTGGCCGACTCCCTCGCCCGACTCCGCGCCGGCGTCCATGTCGGTGACCAGCGCCAGGGCCGCGTAGCACTGGCCCATCTCCCGGGCGAGGGCCGCCTCGGGCGCCCCCGTCATGTTGATCAGGTCCCACCCCTGGGCGGCGTAGTACCGGGACTCGGCGCGGGTGGAGAAGCGCGGCCCCTCCACCACGCCCATGGTGCCGCCGGCCCTGACGTCGGCGGCTGCGCCGGCGAGCGCCGTGGAGACACCCGGGCAGTAGGGATCGGCGAAGGGCAGGTGCACGGCGCCCGACTCGACGAACGAGCCGATCCGGCGATGGGTGCGGTCGACGAGCTGGTCGGGGACCACGAGGTCCCCCGGCGCGACCGTGTCCCGCAACCCGCCGACGGCGCACGGTGCCAGCACCTGCCGCACGCCCAGGGACCGCAACGCCCACGCGTTGGCCCGGTAGGGGATGCCGTGCGGCGGGTGGTCGTGGTGCTTGCCGTGCCGCGGGAGGAAGGCGACCGATCGGCCGGCCACCTCGCCGACCGCGATCGGCGCGGACGGTTCGCCGTACGGCGTCGCGACCTCCTGCTCGACGGCGTCGGCCAGGAACGAGTAGAAGCCGGAGCCGCCGATGACGGCGACGGCGGCGGCAGAGTCGGTCACCCGGGCCACCCTAGTGAGCGCGCCCCAACCGGGTATCTAGGGACGTTCTGGGGGCGAAATCGACCATGCGACAACCACATCGTCCCTAGATACCCCGGGTGGGAGGGCTGAGGGAGGTCAGTCCTCCGCCGGGGCGGACGTCTCCTTGGACTTGATGAGGTCCATGACCGTCGAGTCGGCGAGGGTCGTGACGTCGCCGACCTCGCGGTGCTCGGCGACGTCCTTGAGCAGGCGGCGCATGATCTTGCCCGAGCGGGTCTTGGGGAGCTCGGGCACGACCATGATCTGGCGCGGCTTGGCGATCGCGCCGATCTCCTTGGCGACGTGCTTGCGCAGCTCCTCGACGATGTCCTCGCCGCCGTCGCCGGCGGAGTCGCGCAGGATGACGAAGGCGCACACGGCCTGGCCGGTGGTCTCGTCGGCGGCACCGACGACGGCCGCCTCGGCGACCTTGGGGTGCGACACGAGCGCCGACTCGATCTCGGTGGTGGAGAGGCGGTGGCCCGACACGTTCATCACGTCGTCGACGCGGCCGAGCAGCCAGATGTCGCCGTCGGCGTCGAGCTTTGCGCCGTCTCCGGCGAAGTAGAGGCCCGGCCAGCGCGACCAGTAGGTGTCCTTGAAGCGCTCGTCGTCGCCCCAGAGAGTGCGGAGCATGGCGGGCCAGGGCTCCTTGAGCACGAGGTAGCCGCCGTTGCCGTTGCCGACCGGCTTCGCGTCGTCGTCGACCACGTCGGCGGCGATGCCGGGCAGTGCCTTCATCGCCGAGCCCGGCTTGCCGGCCGTGACGCCGGGCAGCGGGCTGATCATGATCTGGCCGGTCTCGGTCTGCCACCAGGTGTCGACCACGGGGCAGCGGTCGCCGCCGATGACCTCGCGGTACCAGACGTAGGCCTCCGGGTTGATCGGCTCACCGACCGAGCCGAGCAGCCGCAGCGACGACATGTCGTAGCCGTCGGGGATCTCGCGGCCCTGCTTCATGAAGGTGCGGATCGCGGTGGGCGCGGTGTAGAAGATCGTCACCTTGTAGTCCTGCACGATCTGCCACCAGCGGCCCTTCTCGGGCGTGCCCTCGTACATCACCTGCGTCGCGCCGTTGGCGAGCGGTCCGTAGACCATGTAGGAGTGGCCGGTCACCCAGCCGACGTCGGCGGTGCACCAGTAGACGTCGTCGTCCTTGAGGTCGAAGACCTCCCAGTGCGTGAACGACGTCCCGGTGAGGTAGCCGCCGGTGGTGTGCAGGATGCCCTTGGGCTTGCCCGTGGTCCCGGAGGTGTACATGACGTAGAGCGGGTGCTCGGAGTCGTGCATCTCCGGCTCGTGGTCGGCCGACGCGCCGTCGACGGCGTCGTGCCACCACACGTCCCGACCCTCGTTCCACTCCACGTCCTGTCCCGTGCGGCGTACGACGAGCACGTTGCGCACCAGGTCGCCGGTCTTCTCCACGGCCTCGTCGACGGCCGGCTTGAGCGCACTGGCGGCCCCGCGGCGGTAGCCGCCGTCGGAGGTGATGACGACGTGGGCCTCGCAGTCGGTGATGCGGGAGGCGAGGGCGTCGGCGGAGAACCCGCCGAACACGACCGTGTGCGGGGCTCCGAGGCGCGCGCAGGCGAGCATGGCGACGACGACCTCGGGGATCATCGGCATGTAGATCGCGACCCGGTCACCCTTCCGCACCCCCAGCTCGGTCAGCGCGTTCGCGGCCCGGGAGACCTCGTCCTTGAGCTGCGCGTAGGTGATGTCGCGCGTGTCGTCGGCGGGCTCGCCGACCCAGTGCAGCGCCACCTTGTCGCCGTTGCCGGCCGCGACGTGGCGGTCCACGCAGTTGACGGACGCGTTGATGGTGCCGCCGACGAACCACTTGGCGAACGGCGGGTTCGACCAGTCGAGGACCTGGTCCCACTTCTGGCCCCAGTCCAGCCGCTCGGCGGCCTCGGCCCAGAACGCCTCGCGGTCGGCGTCGGCACGGGCGTACGCCTCCTCCGTGACGTTGGCGTTCGCCGCGAGGTCGGCCGGTGGCTCGAAGCGTCGGTCCTCGGACATCAGGTTCGACAGGGTCTGCTCGGACAAGGCTCTCTCCTCGGGCGGGACAGGTGCGGACGGGTGCTGGTGAGGTGCTGCTGAGGTGCTGGTCAGGGGTGGGAGTGAAGGGGGACGACCCCCTCGCCGAACTTACTCCGGCTCGGCGAGGGGGTCACCGGTGCTGCTGAGACTCCGGGGCCTCAGTGCTGGACGGCCTGCTCGGCGCCGGCGCCGGTCAGGGCGCGGACCTCGAGCTCGGTGAAGCGGTCCTCGGCAGCGGGGTCCTTCGACGTGATGGTGCCGAGGTAGCCGAGCAGGAACCCGATCGGGATCGAGATGATGCCCGGGTTGTTGAGCGGGAAGATCGCCCAGTCGGAGTCGGGGAACAGCGACGTGGGGAGGCTCGACATCACCGGCGAGAAGAACACCAGGCCCACGGCGGCGATGAGGCCGCCGTAGATGCTCCAGGTGGCGCCGCGGGTGTTGAAGCGCCGCCAGAACATGTTGTAGATGATCGCCGGCAGGTTGGCCGACGCGGCGACGGCGAAGGCCAGCGCCACGAGGAAGGCGATGTTGAGCCGCTGCGCCGGGATGGACAGGGCGATGGCGACCGCACCGATGACGAAGGCGGCGATGCGGGCGACCCGGACCTCGTCGTGCTCGGAGATCGGCTGGTCCTTCTTGATGACGCCCTTGTAGAGGTCGTGCGCCACCGAGGAGGAGCTGGCCAGGGTGAGGCCGGCGACCACCGCCAGGATGGTGGCGAAGGCGACCGCCGCGATGAGCGCGAGCAGGACGGCGCCGCCCGTGGAGCCCTCGCCGCCACCGACGGCCTCGGCGAGGAGCGGGGAGGCGAGGTTCTGGTTGCCGCCCTCCACCGGGTCGACCTGGCTGCGGTCGAGCAGCGCCGCGGCGCCGAAGCCGAGGACCAGCGTCATGAGGTAGAAGGCACCGATGAGTCCGATCGCCCACAGCACCGACTTCCGCGCGTCCTGCGCGGTCGGCACGGTGTAGAAGCGGATCAGGATGTGCGGGAGGCCGGCGGTGCCGAGCACCAGGGCAAGTCCGAGCGACAGGAAGTCGATCTTCGACGTCAGGCTGGCGCCGTACTGGAGCCCGGGTGCGAGGAACTCCTCGCCCTTGCCGGAGTTCTCGGCCGCTGCGCCGAGGAGGGAGGAGAGGTTGAAGTTGAACTCGGCGAGCACGAGAACCACGATCAGCGCCGAGCCGACCATCAGCAGCACGGCCTTGACGATCTGCACGTAGGTCGTGCCCTTCATGCCGCCGACGACGACGTAGAAGATCATCAGGGCGCCGACGCCGACGATGGTGAGGTTCTTCAGCGCCTCGCTGTCGACGCCGAGCAGCAGCGCGACGAGCGAGCCTGCGCCGACCATCTGCGCGAGCAGGTAGAAGATCGAGACGACCACGGTGGAGATCGACGCGGCCGTGCGCACCGGGCGCTGCGACATCCGGAAGGCGAGCTGGTCGGCCATCGTGTAGCGGCCGGCGTTGCGCAGCATCTCGGCGACCAGGAGCAGCGCGACGAGCCACGCCACGAGGAAGCCGATCGAGTAGAGGAAGCCGTCGTAGCCGTAGAGCGCGATGGCGCCGGAGATGCCGAGGAACGACGCCGCGGACATGTAGTCGCCGCCGATGGCGAGGCCGTTCTGGAAGCCGGAGAACGAGCGGCCGCCGGAGTAGAAGTCGGCGGCGGTCTTGGTCTGGCGGCTCGCCCAGAAGGTGATGGCGACCGTGAGGGCGACGACGAGCAGGAACAGGCTGGTGGTGAGGACCTGGGTGTCCATCAGGCGTCATCTCCCTTGCGGTACTCGGCATCGAGCTGGCGGGCGAGCGGGTCGAGCTTGGAGGAGGAGAAGCGGGCGTACATCCAGGCCAGGCCGAAGGTCGTCACGAACTGGAGGAGGCCGAAGATGAGGGCCACGTTGATGTTGCCGACGACCTTCGTCGCCATGAAGTCGCCGGCCCAGTTGGAGAGGACGACGTACAGCAGGTACCAGGACAGGAAGGCGACCGTCGCCGGGAAGACGAAGCCGCGGTAGCGGCGACGCAGCTCGGCGAACTCGGGGGTCGCATGCAACCGGTCGTAGATGGGATCGTGGCGCGCGGCCTGCTCTTGGTCTGTCACGGATCGGTCCTTCCGAGCGTGGGGCGGCCACCGGGTGTGACCGCCGTCACCGTGACACCGCTCACGCGCTGCGCGGGAGGGGTGCGCAGGGGTGCGTCGGTCGATGGGCGCCGCCGGTCGCCCAGCGGTCGGTGTCGTACGACGAGCGGTCGGGGCCGGCGTCGGGTCAGGCGCTGAGCTCGGCCCAGGTGATCTTGCCGCCGGCGGTGGAGCTGCAGCCCGTCCGACGCGACAGGGTCGCGACGATCGCCATGCCCCGGCCGTCCTGGTCGCCCGGCATCGCGTGGTGCAGCTGCGGCCAGGTGCTCGACCGGTCCTCCACGGACACGCGCACGACCCCGTCGCCGCGCACGAGGGAGGTCCGGAACGGCGAGCTGCCGTGCGTGACCGCGTTGGTGGCGAGCTCGGAGGTGATGAGGACGGCGTCGCTGACGAGGTGGTCGAGGCCCCACTCGGTGAGCGCCCCGCGCACGAAACCACGGACGCACCCGACGGCCGCCGGCACGGGCAGGTGCACGCTGGAGCGGGCGACGTCGTCGTCCGGAGTGGTCGCACCCGAGCCGGGGTGCGCCCCGGCGAGGCTGACGTGGTCGTGGAGGCCGCACATCCGGGCCACGTCACCGAGGTCGGCGTCGGCGAGGAGGTCGCCCGGGTAGGCGCAGAGGAGCCGGACGGGGTGCTGCCCGAGGGCGGCGTTCCACAGCGACTCGAGCTCGAGGGCGGCCACCACCTCGCCACGCTCCCACAGCATGGCGACCATCTCCCCGAACGCGCTGACGCTGAGGGCGCCCGCCGGCACCAGGGTGTCGACGACGGCCGCGAACTGCTGGGGATCGGGGTGCCCGTCCACCATGAAGCGGGACATCGTCGTATCGGCGTCGAGCGTGGTCAGGAGCCCGTCTCGTCGTGCCGCGACGCCGTCGACACCGCGCGCGGCCAGGAGCTCGTCCACGCCGCGGCGGTGTGCAGGTCGGGTGACGGTCACGACCGGGACGCCGCCGTCCAGCGAGTGCGCGACGAAGTCGGCCACGCGGCGGACGAGCGCGGCGTCGTCGTCGTAGACCGCGACCTCGTGCTCTCGCTCGGTCATCCAGGAGACCCTCTTCCCCACACCGGGCCGAGCCCCCGGTTCCACTCCGTCCCTGCGGATTCTGCCCCCTTCGACCTCCTGGGGGAAGGGAGGAAACGTCAAGCCTCAGCGCTGATACCACCGGCTCCGCCGTCGTCGAAGACGGCTTCATGCCCGCCGTGCCGTACGGTGGTCCCGTTGAAGGGTCGCACCGCGTGCGGCCTGGCCGCGCACGTGGCGCGGCTCGTGTCTTGTTTCTCCTGGTCTTCGGTTCGCTGGACATCAGCACGGATGGATGTCTTCAGCACCTCGGCGGCAGGTCGTCGCCGGCACAGAACAAAGGATCAGATCATGGCTCAGGGAACCGTCAAGTGGTTCAACGCTGACAAGGGCTTCGGCTTCATCGCGCAGGACGGCGGCGGCGAGGACGTGTTCGTCCACTACTCCGCGATCCAGACCAACGGCTACAAGTCGCTCGACGACAACCAGAAGGTCGAGTTCGACGTGACCGCCGGCCCCAAGGGCCCGCAGGCCGAGAACGTCCGCGCCGTCTGACGCAGTCTCCGAGGAGCCCCGACCGCCCGGCGGTCGGGGCTCTTCTGCATTCCCCTCCGTGAGGTGGTGGGGCCGTGAGGTCGTGAGGAGAAGTTGACGACTCCGGCACCGGATCGGCAGGCCCGGTGTCACAACGGGGGCGGAGCCTCCTCGGTATGAGCACCCCCGTCACTGGCACCCGCCGCACACGTCGCTGGATCGAGGACTGGCGCCCTGAGGACCCCGACTTCTGGGAGGGAGGCGGCCGCGCGGTCGCCCGCCGCAACCTGGTCTGGTCGATCTTCGCCGAGCACGTCGGCTTCTCGGTCTGGCTGATCTGGAGCGTCTCGTCGGCCTTCCTGCTGGCGCAGGGCTTCGCCTTCACGCCCCAGCAGCTCTTCCTCCTCGTCGCCCTGCCCAACCTGGTCGGCTCGCTGCTGCGGCTGCCCTACACGTTCGCGGTGCCGAGGTTCGGCGGCCGCAACTGGACGATCGTCAGCGGCGCGATGCTGCTCGTGCCGACCCTGCTGTTCGCGTACGCCGTGCAGGACCCGACGACGCCCTACTGGGTCTTCTGCCTGATCGCGGCGACCGCAGGCGTGGGTGGCGGCAACTTCGCGTCGTCGATGGCCAACATCAACTTCTTCTACCCCTCCGGCAAGAAGGGAGCCGCACTCGGCCTCAACGCGGCCGGCGGCAACCTCGGCGTCTCGCTCATCCAGCTGCTGCTCCCGGTGATCGTCGGCGGGGCCGGCATCTTCGGCCTGGTGCAGGCGTCCGGCAGCGGCATCCACCTCGAGCGGGCGGCGTACGTCTATGCCGGGCTCGCCCTGCTGGCGACGGCAGCCGCCTGGCTGTGGATGGACAACCTGGCCACCGTGACGTCGTCACCGCGGGAGCAGCTGCAGGTCATCAGGCAGCGGCAGACCTGGCTGCTGTCCCTGCTCTACATCGGCACGTTCGGCTCGTTCATCGGCTACTCCGCCGCCATGCCCCTCCTCATCAAGCTGAACTTCTGGGTGCCGGAGCCGGCGCCGCTCGGCACCGGCATCTACTTCGCGTTCTACGCCTTCCTCGGTGCCGGTGTCGGTTCGCTGACGCGCCCGTTCGGCGGCTGGATGGCCGACCGCTGGGGCGGTGCGCGGGTCACCCTCGCGTCGTTCGTCGCGATGGTCGTCTTTACCCTCGGCGTGGTGTGGACGGTCAACCAGCTCACGCCCAACCCGGGCGCCGACCCCGCCGTGGCGACCGCGAACGCCGCCTGGTTCCCGCTCTTCCTCGGCTTCTTCCTCTGCATCTTCGCCGCCACCGGCGTCGGCAACGGCTCGGTCTACAAGATGATCCCGGCGCTGTGGAAGGCGTCGGCGGAGCGCGAGACCGTGCCGGGCACGCCGGAGCGCGACGCCGCGCTGACCTCGGCCACCCGGCAGTCGTCGTCCGCGCTCGGCGTGATCGGTGCGGTCGGTGCCGTGGGCGGGTTCCTGGTGCCGCTCGCCTTCGCCGCGCCGTGGGTGGGCGACCCGCTGTCGGCGACCCGGGCGGCCTTCACCGTCTTCACCGCCTACTACATCGGCTGCGCGGCGCTCACCTGGGCGCTCTACCTGCGTCGCCCGGTGCGGGCCCACGGCCTTGCCACCGCCGAGATCTGAGCGGAGAGGCGTCGATCGTGTCGACCGCGACCCACTGCCCCTACTGCTCGCTGCAGTGCGGGATGCGCTTGGCCGGGCGTCGTACGCCTGAGGTGTCGGCGTGGGAGGAGTTCCCCGTCAACGAGGGCGCGCTGTGCCGCAAGGGGTGGGCCGCGGCCGGCCTGTACGGCGGACGCGAGCGGCTCACCTCGCCACTGGTGCGCGACCGCGAGACCGGCGAGTGGTCGGCCGTCTCGTGGGACGACGCGCTTGACCGGGTCGCCGACGGCATCCGCGCCGCGCAGGCGGCCGGCGGGCCGGACCGGGTGGCCGTCTTCGGCGGCGGCGGGCTCACCAACGAGAAGGCATACGCCCTCGGCAAGTTCGCCCGGGTCGCGCTCGGCACCTCCCAGATCGACTACAACGGTCGCTGGTGCATGAGCTCGGCCGCCTCGGCCGGCATCCGCGCCCTCGGCCTCGACCGCGGGCTGCCCTTCCCGCTGGCCGACGTCGAGGAGACCGACGTGCTGGTGCTCGTCGGCTCCAACCTCGCCGAGACGATGCCCCCGGCCGCCCGCCACCTCGACCGGCTGCGCGAGCGTGGCGGGAAGGTCGTCGTCGTCGACCCGCGGCGTACGCCGACCGCGGACCGCGCCGACCTGCACCTCCAGCCGGTGCCGGGCACCGACCTCGCCCTCGCGCTGGGGCTGCTGCACCTCCTCGTCGCCGCCGGCGCGGTCGACACGACGTACGTCGCCGAGCGCACCACGGGCTGGGAGGACGTGCGGGACTCGGTCGCCTCCTGGTGGCCTGAGCGGGTCGAGCGGGTGACCGGCATCGAGGCACACGAGCTGCGGGTGCTGGCCGCGATGCTCACCGCGCGCAAGGTCATGGTGCTCACCGCGCGTGGCGCCGAGCAGCACTCGACCGGCTCCGACACCGTGCTGGCCTGGATCAACGTCGCGCTCGCGCTCGGCATGGTGGGCCGGCGGGGCGCGGGCTACGGCTGCCTGACCGGGCAGGGCAACGGCCAGGGCGGGCGCGAGCATGGGCAGAAGGCCGACCAGCTGCCCGGCTACCGGCGCATCGACGACCCCGCCGCCCGCGCCCACGTCGCCGGGGTGTGGGGGGTCGATCCCGACGAGCTGCCCGGCCCCGGCAGGTCGGCGTACGAGCTCCTCGACGCCCTCGGCACCCCCGACGGCCCGTCGGCGCTGCTGGTCCTGGGGTCCAACATCGTCGTCAGCGCACCGCGGGCCACGCACGTGACGTCGCGGCTCGAGGCGCTGGACCTGCTGGTGGTGTGCGACCTCGTGATGTCGGAGACCGCGGCCCTCGCCGACGTCGTGCTGCCGGTGACGCAGTGGGCCGAGGAGACCGGGACGATGACCAACCTCGAGGGTCGGGTGGTCCTGCGCCAGCGTGCGATCACGCCGCCGTCGGGGGTGCGCTCCGACCTCGAGGTGCTGGCCGGGCTGGCCGAGCGGCTCGGCTCGACGGCGTCGTTCCCGACCGACCCGGAGGAGGTCTTCGCCGAGCTCGGCCGCGCGTCGGCGGGCGGACTGGCCGACTACTCGGCGATCACCTACGACCGGATCCGGGACGAGCACGGCGTCTTCTGGGGCGGCGAGCGGCTCTTCACCGAGTCCTTCGCGCATCCCGACGGCCGGGCCCGGATGTACGCCGTAGAGCACCGCGGCGCGGCCGAGCAGCCGTGCGCCGACTACCCGGTGCACCTCACGACCGGACGGGTGCTCGCGCAGTACCAGTCGGGCGCCCAGACCCGGCGGATCCGCTCTCTGCCCGACGACGGCCCGTTCGTCGAGCTGCACCCGCTGCTCGCCGGACGGATCGGTGTCGGGCCGGGCGACGCCGTGCGCGTGGCGACCAGGCGCGGCGAGATGACCGCCCCGGCCAAGGTGGTCCCGACGATCCGGCCCGACACGGTCTTCGTGCCGTTCCACTGGGTCGGCGCCAACCGGCTCACCAACGACGCGCTCGACCCGGCGTCGCGGATGCCGGAGTTCAAGGTGTGCGCGGCGTCGGTGGCCCATGCCTGAGCGGGTCGTCGTCGTCGGGGGCGGGATGGCCGCGGTCCGTCTCGCCGAGCACCTCGCCGGCGACGAGCGCCTCGCCGTGACGATCCTCGCCGACGAGCCGCACGCGCCCTACAACCGGATCCTGCTGTCCGCGGTGCTCGAGGGCACCCATGCGGCCGGTGCGTTGACGCTGCGCTCGGAGGCGTGGTTCGCCGGCCACGGGATCGAGCTGCGGCTCGGCGCGCGGGTGCTGGAGATCGACCGCCCCGCTCGGGCGGTCGTGCTGGTCGACGGGGAGCGGGTCCCCTACGACCGGCTCGTCCTGGCCTGCGGCTCGATCCCCACCCTCCCGCCGATCCGCGGGCTGGTCCGCCGCGACGGCACGCTGCACCCGAAGGTCCACGCCTTCCGCTCGCTCGCCGACTGCCGGCGGCTGGACGACGCCCTCGTCCCCGGCGCACGTGCGGTCGTCGTCGGTGGCGGTCTCCTCGGCCTCCAGGTCGCCCGCGCGCTGTCGGTCCGCGGACTGCTGACCGAGGTCGTCGAGGGTGCCGACCACCTGCTCGCCAGCCAGGTCGGTCCCGGTGCCGGACGCGTCCTGGCCCGCGACCTCCGCCGGCTCGGCACGGAGGTCTACACCGGTGCCCGCGCCGTCCGGATCACCGACGACGGGCTGCAGCTCGACAACGGCTACGTCCTGCCCAGCGACCTGGTCGTCCTCACGGCCGGCGGCCGCCCGTCGACCGCCCTCGCCCGCCGTGCCGGTCTGATGGTCCGCCGCGGGGTCGTGGTCGACCATGCGCTCACCAGCGTCACCGACGACCGGGTGCACGCCCTCGGCGACTGTGCCGAGCACCGTCGTCGCACGACCGGCTTCGTCCCACCCGCCTGGGAGCAGGCCGAGGTGCTCGCCCGGGTGCTGCGCGGGGAGGAGGCGTCGTACGACGGCAGCCGCAGCGTCGCTCGCCTGCGCGCCACCGGCCTCGAGGTCGCGGTGCTCGGCGACCCCGAGCACGCGGAGGGCGAGGTGGTGGAGCTGACGAACCCGATCGCCGGGTCGCACCGCCGCCTCGTCGTCCACGGCGGGCGTATCGTCGCCGCGGCGCTCGTGGGCGACCTGTCCCGCGTCGGGCTGATCACCCAGCTCTACGACCGCGGAACCCTCCTGGGTCCCGACGAGCCCGGCCAGCTGCTGCTGCCCGAGGCGGCGGACGCCCCCGCGCCGCTGCCCGACGACGCGGAGGTCTGCGCGTGCGCCGGCGTCACCGCTGCCGAGGTCCGGGCCTGTGGGTCCGTGGGGGAGTGCGTCGACCGGACCCGGGCGACCACGGGCTGCGGCGGGTGCGCTGACGTCGTACGCCGCCTGGTGGAGGGCAGTGCGCGCCCCGTCGCGGTCGGCTGACAACTTCTGCGCCGCCAGGCCCGTCCCAATCGACGTACCGGAGGAGGACGGATGCTCGTGCGCGTGGCACTGGGGGCCGCGACGGTCGTCGTCGGCTTCCTGGGCGGCGTCCAGCTGCACCAGGTCGTCGCGGCGTCCGACGCGCCACCGACGACGGTGGCCGTCGACCCGAGGGCGCACGAGACGGACGAGGCCGACGCGTCGGACGGCCCCGAGGAGGTCGACTTCGAGGACTGCCCGCTGGTGGCGATGTCGCCGCCCTACCCGCAGAACGAGCGCGGGATGACCTACGGCTCGGGCGCGAACGTCGACGAGGACGATCCCGGCCCCGACCTGGTCGCCGCCTACGGCACCAACGGCCGGTGCGGCTTCATCCGCGCCGCCGACCGGGAGGGGGACCAGCCGCGCAACCCGGCGGAGGCCGCCGAGTACATGGCTGACCTCGATCCGGACCGTCGTGACATCCCGCTCTACGCGCGGGACGGCGTCACGGTCATCGGCTGGTTCCACATCGACAGCCCTCGGGTCTTGACCTCAGGTGCACCTGAGCCCCGACCATCGACACCATGACCTCCCGGATCGACGTGAGCGAGCTCCGCATCACCCTGACCGTCGCCGACTTCGACGCAGCCGTACGCCTCTACCGCGATGCGCTCGGGCTGCCCGAGGTGGCCGACTGGAGCAGCGAGCAGGGGCGCGTGCTGCTGCTCGACGCCGGGCGCGCCACGCTCGAGCTCTTCGACGAGGCGCAGGCCGCGATGGTCGATGACCTCGAGGTGGGGGAACGAGTGTCGGGCCCGGTCCGCCTCGCCCTCCGGGTGCCCGACGCCGACCGTGCCGCCGCGTCGCTCGTCGCCGCCGGTGCCACGGCGGTCGCGCCCGCCGTCGACACCCCCTGGGGCGACCGCAACGCCCGCGTCGCCTCCCCCGACGGGATGCAGCTGACGCTGTTCACCCCCGGTCAGGAGTCCTGATCATCCACGTGGTCGGGTCGGGCAGCCGCTCGAACCCGGAGGTGCGGTAGACCTCGTGCGCGTCCTGCGTGGACAGCAGCGTGTGCCGGACGCCCAGCTCGTCGAGGCGCGCGACGACGGACCCGACCAGGCGCTTGCCCAGCCCCCGGCCGCGGTGGTCGCGGTCGACGTACACGTCGCAGAGCCAGGCGAAGTTGGCGTGGTCGGTGACGACGCGGGCGTACGCCACCTGCCGCCCGTCGCCGGTGAACGCCCCGACGTTGAGCGAGTGCTCTGCCGCCGTCGAGACGGCCTCGCGGGTGCGACCGAGCGCCCAGTAGGCGTCGGTGCTGAGCCACTGGTGGACGAGGTCGAGGTCCATGTCGGCGAGGTCGGAGCGGAGCACGTAGTCGTCGGTCACGGGGCAGATCCTCCCGCGGAGCGTCGGGTGGGGTGCGGGCGCCGGAGCGAGTCGGGGAGCAGCCGCGCACCGGAACCGTCCTCGCCGTGGACGTCGTCGGGGTTGGAGAAGGCGCACGAGCGCAGGCTCAGGCACCCGCAGCCGATGCACCCGTCGAGGCCGCCCTTGAGCCGCTGGAGCGCCGCGATCTGCTCGTCGAGCCGCCGGCCCCAGTGCCGCGAGATGCGGTGCCAGTCGGCCTTGGTGGGGGTGCGGTTACCAGGCAGGCGGGCGAGTTCCTCTCGTATCTCCTCGATGGTCAACCCGACGTTGGACGCCGCCCGGATGAAGGCCAGCCGCCGCAGCACGCCGCGCTCGAAGCGTCGCTGCCCGCCGCCGGAGCGGGTCGCCTCGATGAGTCCCTCGGCCTCGTAGTAGCGGATCGCCGACGCAGCGAACCCGCTGCGTCGCGAGATCTCGCCCATCGGCAGCAGGTCGCGTGCTTCCACCGACGCCTCCTCTTGAACTCAAGTTCACTTCAACTTGAACCATGGTGCCATGACTGACACGACAAGCACCACCATGACGACGGAGCGGGTGGCCCTGGTCACCGGAGGATCGGCCGGGCTCGGCGGCGCGCTGGTCAGCGAGCTCGGGCGACAGGGGTGGCGGGTGATCACCGACGGACGCAGCGAGGCGAAGTTCAAGGAGGCCGAGCTGCCGGAGGGCGTGACGGTGGTGGTCGGCGACCTCACCGACGCCGACCACCGCGACCGGTTGCGGACGGAGGTGGAGCGGCACGGCCGGCTGGACCTCCTGGTCCACAACGCCAGCACGCTCGGCCCGCTGCCGATGCGTCCGCTCTCGGAGGTCGACATCCCCGACCTGACGCAGGTCTGGCGGACCAACATCGGCGGTCCGCTGGTCCTCACCTCGGCCCTGCTGCCGTGGCTCCGCGAGGCGGGCGGCGTACTCGTCTCGATCAGCTCGGACGCGGCGGTCCACCACTACGAGACGTGGGGCCTCTACGGGGCGAGCAAGGCGGCGCTCGACCACGTCACGCTGACGTACGCCGCCGAGACCGGCCTCACGGCGTACGCCGTCGACCCCGGCGACATGCGCACGGCCATGCACCAGGACGCGTTCCCGGGCGAGGACATCTCCGACCGCCCCCTGCCGACGACGGTCGTGCCGCGCCTGCTGGCGTTGCTGGACGCCCGGCCCGGGTCCGGTCGCTACCGGGCAGGGGACTTCTGATGACGCTCCTGCACGAGACCCCGCACACCCACTTCGAGGCTTCCTCCTTCGCGCCGCGCCCGGCCGAGGCCCGGGGCCTGGCCCGCGACGAGGTGCGCCTGCTCGTCGCGACGCCCGACGGGCTGTCCCACGGCCGGTTCCGCGACCTGCCCGAGCACCTTCGGGCGGGCGACGTGCTGGTCGTCAACACCTCGGCGACGGTCGCCGCCGAGGTCGACGCGGACCTCGACGGCAGCCCGGTCGTCCTGCACGTGGCCCACCGCCTCGATGACGCGGACCGCGTCGTCGAGCTGCGGACCGCGCCCGACGCGTCCCGTGCCCTGCTCGACGCGCGGGGCGGCGACGTGCTGCGCGTCGGTGACGTACGCCTGGTGCTCCGCGAGCCCTGGCCCGGCCCGGCGTCCTCCCCGACGGGCAGCGGCAACAGGCTCTGGCGCGCGTCGGTGCGCGGCGACCTGGACCGCCAGCTCGACCGGAACGGCCGCCCCATCGCCTACGGCTACCTCGACCGGCGCTACCCGCTCGCGGACTACCAGACCGTCTTCGGGACGAGGCCCGGCAGCGCCGAGATGGCGTCGGCCGGGCGCCCCTTCACGCACGAGCTGGTCACCCGGCTGGTCACCGCGGGCGTCCAGGTCGCACCGGTCACGCTGCACACCGGGGTGTCGTCGCAGGAAGTCGGGGAGGCGCCGGGACCGGAGTGGTTCGAGGTGACGCCGACCAGCGCGCGGACCATCAACCAGGCACGCGCCGACGGCGGGCGCGTCGTGGCCGTCGGCACCACGGCGACCCGCGCGGTCGAGTCCGCGGTCCGCGGGACGTCCGTCGTCGCGGGCCGCGGCTGGACCGACCGCGTCGTGACGCCTGGCGCCCCGCCCCGGGTCGTCGACGGCCTCGTCACCGGGTGGCACGACCCGATGGCCTCGCACCTGCTGCTGGTCGAGGCCGTCGCGGGCGCCCGCCTCACCCAGGCGGCGTACGACGCAGCGGTCGCGGAGGGCTACCTCTGGCACGAGTTCGGGGACTCCGCGCTGCTCCTGAGGCGGTGAGGAGCCGGCCGGGCTCACCGCCGAAAATGTGGGAGAGCTGTGGGTCCCGCACGGCGACAGCGTCCTAGATTGGGCGGATGATTCTCGGGTCGCACCGCGCGTCCGCCGACCTCGGCTCGCTCGAGCCGGGCACGCACCTGTGCGCTCTGGAGCCGGACGGCCCGCAGCTCGACCGGGTCGCCGCCACCTTTGTCGGGCAGGGGCTCGCAGCGGGCGACCAGCTCCTCTACGTCGCCTCCGAGGTGCAGGTCGAGGGTCTCGTCCAGCGCCTGTCGGAGCAGCTGGACGCTCGGCAGGCGCTGCGCACCGGCCAGCTGGTGACCAGCTCGTTCGAGCTCGCCTACGGCTCGACGCGACCGGAGCATCTGGAGACCGTCGCCGACGGGTTCCGGCTCGCGGCACGGGAGACGAGGAAGCGCGGGTTCCCCGCTCTCCGGGTGGCTGCACGCATGGACGGGCTCACCGATCTGCTCGGCTCGATCGACGCCGTGACGTCCTGGGAGCGCATGTCCACGGCGCTGCAGCGTGAGCTGCGGGTCAGCTCGGTCTGCCTCTACGACACCAGTCGGCTGGAGCCGGGCGACGGCGCCGCGGTGGCCCGGGAGCACGACGGCCTGGCCCCCGTCGTCGACGTCGCCCCGATCGCGACCTTCCTCGCGGTCGACGAGCCCTGGGGCGTGCGGGTGCGCGGCGAGGTCGACGTGTCGAACCGTCACCTCCTCCACCGTCTCGTGCTCTCGCGTGCCACCGTCAGCCCGCGGCTGCGACTGGACCTCGACGGCGTGACCTTCGCCGACGCCGCCACGATCGCCCGTCTGCGCTCGATCGCAGCAGCGTTGCCGCAGGGAGGTCGTCTCGTGCTGGCGCAGGTGCCGCCCGTCGTACGTCGGATCCTGCAGGCCACAGGACTGCGTCACGACCGGTTGAGGTTTGAGCCGTGACGGCCGTCGCGACGCACACCACGCTGCTCTACGACGGTGACCGTCACTACGCGGAGGAGGCGGGCGGGTTCCTTCGCGCCGGCCTCGAACGGGGCCATCGCGCACTCGTGATGGCCCCGGAGTCGCGGGTGGACGCCATCCGCACCGAGCTCGGAAGGGACGCCGACGAGGTCGCGGTCGTGGACCACGCCGTGGCCTACGCCCCGCAGTGGAACGCCTACCGGGTGCTGCTCGACTTCGTGAGCGCTGCTCCCGGCGTCCGGTCGCGCGTGATCGCGGAGCAGCCGCTCGCGAACCGGACGAGCGTCGAGCTCGTCGACTACCGTCGGCTCGAGTCCGCGGCCAACCTCGTCTTCGCCGAGCAGCCGGTCGACCTGCTCTGCCCCTACGACGTCGGTCTCCCCGGCCACCTGATCGACATCGCCCTCGACGCCCACGACGGGGTTCTCGGGGACGGCTGCGTCGCGCCCAACGCTCGCTTCCGAGACCCCTGGGCGGTCCTCGCCGACCTGTCTGTCGCGGCGCGTCCACCGGCCGACGCCATGACGCTCGACTGCTCCCACCACTCCGACGTCGCCCTCGTCCGGGTCCTGGTGCGCGCCCGGGGGGCGGACCTGGACCTCGACCGCGGTGTGGTCGCCGACCTCGAGCTGGCGGTGACCGAGGTGCTGACCAACGCCCTGGTGCACGGCTCGCCCCCGGTGCTGGTGCACGTCTACGACGAGGACCCGACGTGGGTGTGGCACGTCCAGGACGGCGGGGCCCTGCCCCTGGACCCGCTCGCGGGGCTGTTGCCGCCGGCTGGGCCTGCGGAGCACGGCTACGGGCTGTGGCTGGCCCGCCAGCTGGTCGCGGCCGTCGACGTCGGCTGTGACGACACCGGCACCCACGTGCGGCTGCACGTGCGGAAGGGCTGACGCGGTCCTGGATCGTCCCTGGGGGTGGACGACGACGGCTCCGCTGTGCGGCAGGCTCGACCCGTGAGCACGTCGACGGACCAGCGCGGGGCCGCGCGCACCCTGGGCCTCGTCTGGGTCGGCGTCGTCCTGGGCGTCCTGGGGGTGGGCTGGCTGCTCACCGGCCCGCTGGAGCCGACCGTCGACCCGTGGGACGACAGTGTCGTGCTCTGGCTGGAGGACCAGCGCACGGCCGACCTCGACACCGCAGCCGCCGCGGGCAGCCATGTCGCCGACACGATGATCGGGGTGGCGGTGGCCCTGATCGTCGGCCTGGCCGGGTCGTGGTGGCAGCGCTCGTGGCGCCCGCTCGTCCACTTCACCGTGCTCGTCGGCGGCTACCTCGCCCTCTACGTCATCGTCACCCACCTGGTGCCGCGCGACCGGCCGCCGGTGGAGATCCTCGACCCCGGCCTCGTGCCGGACCACAGCTTCCCCTCGGGTCACGTGGCGACCTCGATCGTCGTCTACGGCGGCATCGTGCTGTGGGTCGCCGCGGTCGCACCGCGCTGGCGCCGGTGGGTGTGGCCGCTCCTCCTCGCCCCGCTGGTCGTCGTCCCGTCGCGGCTCTACCAGGGCGCCCACCACCCGACCGACGTGCTGGCCAGCCTCGTGTCCGCCACGATCTGGGTCGTGGTGGTCGCGCGCGTGCTCCTGGCGCGGACGGTCGGCGACCGCGCCGGGGCCCGCAGTGCCATGGTGGAGGCATGACCTCCCCGACCCCGACTTCGCGGCGAGCGTGGTGGCCGGCGCCGACGCGCTCGTCACGACCGTGCACCCGCTGGGCAGCGGACGCGATGACCAGCGTCGCGTCGGGCTCGACGGCACGATGACGATCGCCGAGGCGGCCGTCGACGCCGGCGTACCCCTCCTGGTGCACGTCTCGACAGCCGGTGTCTACGACCGCAGCCCGGGGGTCGGCGACGTCGACGAGTCCGCGGCGCTGGTGCCCGATGACGCCTCGGCCTACGGCGTCGTCAAGCGCGACGTCGACGCCGCACTGGGACGGCTGGCGGGAACGACCCGGGTGCTGCTGCGCCCGCCGGCGATCTTCGGCCCGGGTGCCACGTCGATCTGGAACACGGTGCGGCCGGCGGAGATCCGTGACGACGAGGGCGAGCGGCACGCGAACCCCGACCAGACCTTCGCGTGGGTGCACGTCGACGACCTGGCGAGCATCGCCGCCGACCTCGCCACGGGCGCCATCGCGGCCACCGACGACCCCGAGTCCGGCCCGGTCGCGAACGGGTGCACCCCGGTCAACCTGGCCAGCGGGCCGGCCACGCAGCGCGACTACCTCGGCACGGTCACGGCCGCGCTGGGCCCCGAACCCACCTGGGACGACCGCCCGGCCTGGACGGGACGGATCGTCGCCGACCGCGCGCGGCGCTGGGGCTGGAAGCCCCGGGTGGACCTGACGACCGCCCTCGAGGAGCTGAGGGCCGGGCTCCGCGGCTGACCTGCACGGCCAGGACGACCCTCACGCCGCCGGACGTGCCTCGACCAGGCAGATCATCGAGATGGTCGGCACGATGCGCGTCATCTCGAGCCCGGCGCTGCCGAGGAGCGTGGCGAACTCCTGCTCGGCGCGCTCGCGGCCGCCCGCGAAGAGCAGCATGTCGAGGTCGAGGCTCTTGCTGAAGTGGGGCCCGCCGCCCGGGGGCACGACGCTCTCGAGCAGCAGGAGCGTCGCGCCGGCCGGCATGTCGCGACGCACGGTGGTGAGGAGGGCGAGCGCCTGCTCGTCGTCGAAGTCGTGGACGACCCGTCGCATCACGTAGAGGTCGCCGTCGTCGGGCACGCGCTCGAAGAACGACCCGCCCTCGAGGCGGCACCTCGACAGCACCCCGGCCTCGCGCAGCCGCTGCTCGGCGTGGGGGAGCAGCGACTCCTGCTCGAGCAGCACCCCCTCGGCCGCCGGTGCGGCGGTCAGCATCGACGCGAGCAGCTGGCCGTGGCCGCCGCCGACGTCGACGATGCGCCGGAAGGGGGTGAAGTCGTACGCCGCCTCGACCGTCGGCCAGTCGAGCGCGGTCAGGCGCGACATCGCCTCGTTGAACGTGGCCGCGTAGTCGGGTTCGCGGTCGAGCAGCTCCCACATGGACACCCCGTGCACGGCCTCGGCCTGCGCCGTCCCGGTCGTGACCGCCTCCGGGAGCCGGCTCCACACCGACTGGTAGCGCGGGTCGCCGATCATCAGCACCACCGCGCGCATCGAGTCGGACGAGTCCGACAGCAGCGTGCGCCCCAGGGTGGTCAGCGCGAACCGGTCGCCGTCCTGGTCGAGGAGCCCGTGCCCGGCTGCGGCACGCAGCAGACGGAAGGTCGCGTCGGGGTGCGTGCGGAGCTCGGCCGCCACGTCCGCTGCGCTGCGGGGGCCGTCGGCCAGGGCATCGGGCACCCCCAGCCTCGCGACGGCGTACAGCGTGTTGGCCTCGATCAGGCCGGTCATCAGCTCGAGCACGCCGATCGGAGGCGGCACCATCCGCCGGGTGAGTCCCTGGACCGCCGTGCGGACGGTCGTCGCCGCGCGGGCGACCCGGACGGGAGGAAGTCTGCTCATGGCACGCCCTCGATGGTTGTCGGGGATGCAGACCATGATGGTCAGAAAGCCTGACTAATGTCAAGGGTGGCGGCGTAGCCCTCATGGACGCTGGTCGTTGGTACCTGTGACCCCGTCGCAGGAGAGATGCCATGCCCACGCTGCCGCACCGACCCACCGCCCGACCCACCGCCCGATCCCGCGCCCGGCTCCTCGCCGCCGCCGTCGCCGGCCTGCTGACGGCCGCGACGGCGCCACTCGTCGGCGGACCGGCCACTGCTGCCGAGGCGGTCACCACCACTGACGGTTGCCTGCAGAGCGTGCCCGACCCCGGCACGACCGCACCGGTGGACATCTGCTTCACGATCTTTCGACCCGCCGGCGCCACGGCGGAGAGCCCGGTGCCGATGGTGCTGCACAGCCACGGCTGGGGCGGCAGCCGTACGACGGACCCCGCCGCGTTCGCCCACCTGACCGACGCCGGGTTCGGCGTGCTGAGCTTCGACCAGCGCGGCTTCGGTGAGAGCGGCGGCCGGGCCCACATCGAGAACCCCGACGTGGAGGGGAAGGACGTCCCCGTGCCTTCCTCGGCCTGTCGGTCGGGACCAGCCCCCTCGACGCGCGGATCGTGCAGAACAACATGCTGCCCATCCGCGAGAACGGCATCGCGATCGACAAGCCGCGGCGCGGGGTCGAGCTGCCGTCGGTCGCCGTCGACGTGCCCGCCGGGCAGACGCTCTTCCTCACCGTCACACCGATCTCCGACATGTCTGTCGGCTTCGGCAGCCGCGTCGTCGGCGCGATGCGGATGAAGGACGTCGTCCTGCACCTGCCGGTGACCGATCGCTGACCTGGCGCCGGTCCAGGCCCTATCGTCGGGAGCGTCCCGTGTCCCGGAGGGAGACGCCGTGCCCCGTCGAGTGAAGCTCCTGCCGCCACGCCCGGTCGTCCATCCGCTGCGCGAGCCCGGCTCCGCCCGTTCGAGCATCCGCAGGCTGTCGCACCACCGGGTGCGGGTGACGATCGACCACCAGCCGTTGAGGGGCATCACCCCCGCGATGCTGCTGTGGTGGTTCTGCCACCTCAACGACGACCTGACCTACGCGGGGCAGAGGATGCCCGGCTACCTCGCCTGGCACCCGCTCGACCACGTCCGCTGGGAGCTGGCGCGCCCGGCGCCGGCCGGTGGTGCGGGGGAGGGCGCGCGCTACCGGATCGTCGAGGCCTTCGGGCGTAACGAGGACTTCGGCGTCGACTCCGTGGAGCGGGTCGAGAAGCTCGACGAGACCGGCATCCGGCTCGTACGTCGCGTCCTGGGCGTCCAGGTCTTCCAGCTCGAGCACACGTGGTCCGCCGGCACCGAGGGCACCCACTACGTCAGCGTCATGGACCTCGGCGCCCTCGGTCGGGCCGCCGCACCGGTCAACCGCTACCTGACCACCCGCGTCTTCCCGCCGGACATGGCCGAGGCCTGGGTGCGGCACAACGTCGAGGAGGTCGGCGTCCTCGAGCACCTCCTGCCCGAGGTCCTGCGCGAGCGCCCGGACGTGGCGGCGGGCCTCGAGCCCGCCTAGAAGTCCGTCGTCCCGCGCAGCCGCCGCGGCCGCCCGTCGGGGTCGTAGGCGAGGTGGTAGGCCGGCCGCGCCCACAGCGTCGTACGACGTGGGAGCCGGGGCGGGTCGTGCACGGCGATGCGGCTGCCCGGGATGCCGACGCGCGAGGTCCACAGGGCCATCGGGTCGTCGAGATCGGCGAGCCGCGCGTCATCACCGGCCAGGCCGAGGTGCTCGGCCCACAGCGACGTGCGCAGCTCGCGCGGCAGTGCGCCGTCCGGGTCGACCACCGCGCACGTCAGCTCGGAGTCGTGCGTCCACGAGCGGAGGTTGAGGTTGTCCGAGCCGATCGTCATCCACTCGTCGTCGACGACGCAGACCTTGGCGTGCACGTAGACCGGGGTGCCGTCGGCGTTGTGGAGGTCGAACATCGCGAAGCGGTCGCCCCCGGCCTCCTTCAGCCGCTCCCACGCGATGCGCTGGCCGTGCTTCATGGGCGGACCTGCGACCTTGCTGTCCTCCTCGGGGAACCGCGGCACCACGGCGATCACCTGCAGCCGGGGCTCACGACGGAGCGCGTCGGCCAGCGTCGCGGCGACCACGTTGGACCAGAAGTACTGGTCCTCGACGTAGACCAGCCGCCGCGCCCGGCCGAACGCACGTGAGTAGGCGCGCGCGATCGACCGCTCACCGTCCGGGGCGAACGGGTAACGCGGACGCTTGAACGGATAGGTCCGCAGGATCTGCACCAGGTGCCGACCGGCCGCGGGCGGTGGGTCCCAACGCTCCGGCAGCTGCTCGGCGCGACGCGGCATCCGCGCGATGCGGTGCGCCGCCGCCCGGTAGGGGTTGCGGTGGTCGAGCGGGGTGTGGTCGTCCCACCGTTCGGTGAACGTGTCGAGCACGTGCGCGACCGCCGGCCCACGGATCTCGGCCATGGCGTCGTGCCACGGCGGGGCGTCGCCGTACCTCTCGTCCAGCGGCGGGGCCTGCGGGTCGCCGGCGTGGCCCGCGTCGTCGCGCCGGCCGTGGCACAGGTCGATCCCGCCGACGAACGCCACGTCCTCCTCGGGCCTGCCCCGGCGGCGTACGACGAGGAGCTTCTGGTGGTGCGAGCCGCCCTTGCGCACCCGCTCGTCGAGCAGCGCCTCGCCGCCGCACTCGTTGATGACCCGGCCGAGGTGGCTGTTCTCCTCGCTGTTGAGCCGCCCCGGGTGCGAGCGCCACATCAGCGCCCGCACCTCGACGCCGCGCGACGTCGCGTCGCGGAGCAGCTCGGCGACGGTCGGTCCGTCCTCGGTGAGCCGCTCGTCGGCGTCGCCGCGCCAGTCGGTGAAGAAGATGCGGTCCCCCGCGCCGGTTGCCTCGACCAGCTCGACGAGGCGGGCGAAGTAGGCGGCGCCGTGCACGCGGGGGACCACCAGGTTGCCGGAGGTCCAGGGACGCTCCGTCTCCGGCAGGAACCACTCGCTCACGCCGCCACGCTCGCACCGTCGCTGCCGCGTGTCGACGGCCGGCCACCCCGAAGGAGTGGGTGCAGGCTCGGGTGATTCGGGCGTCGCGCCCGGAGGGGAGTCGGGTGCAGACTCGGAGGATGCCCGGTCTCCAGCACACCGTCACCGTCGCCGCGCCTCCCGAGCGGGTCTGGGAGGTGCTGGTCGACGTGGAGCGCTGGCCGGAGCGGATCCCGACAGTGGACTCCGTCGAGCGGCTCGACGAGGGTCCGCTGCGGGTCGGGTCACGCACCCGCCTGCAGCAACCGAAGCTGCCGGAGGCGGTGTGGACGGTCACCGAGCTCGACGGGGGTCGGTCGTTCACGTGGGAGTCGCGGTCGCGGGGAGTCGCGATCTCGGCCGATCACGTGGTCGAGCCGCACGGCGACGCCACACGGCTGACGCTGTCGGTCAGCATCTCGGGACCGCTCGCTCCCCTCGGCTGGCTGATGACGAAGGGCCTGACCAGGCGCTACGTCGAGACCGAGGCCGCGTCGATCAAGGGGGCCGCGGAGGCCGGCGCCGGCTGAGCCCACGTGAGGCCGTGCCACCCAGTTTTCACGACCGAAACATTCCCGAACGCCGCCGACAACATCGGCTTCCTAGGTTCTCCGGCATGACCAAGCGCCAGCGGATCGTCGTCGTCGGGCACGGCATGGTGGGCCACCGGTTCGCTCAGGCCGCCGTCGAGCGCGGCCTCACCGAGACCCACGACGTCGTGATCTTCGGCGAGGAACCCCGTGCGGCCTACGACCGCGTCGCGCTCACGAGCTGGTTCGGCCATACCGATGGGGACCGCGGCTCCGACGCGCTGTCGCTCCTGCCCGGTGGTGAGTACGACGACCCGCGGGTGCGGCTGGTGCTCGACAGCGTCGTGACCGAGGTGGACCGGGCCGCGCGCACCGTCACCGTCGTGTCCCCCCCGTCGGCCGCCGAGGACCTGCTCGCGAACCCGGGCGCCGTCACCGTCCACGAGTACGACGTGCTGGTGCTCGCCACCGGCGCTGCGCCGTTCGTGCCGCCGGTCGAGGGCCGCGGCAAGGACGGCTGCTTCGTGTACCGCACCATCGAGGACCTCGAGGCGATCCGCGCGGCCAGCGAGACCGCGACCAGCGGCGTCGTCATCGGCGGTGGGCTGCTCGGGCTGGAGGCGGCCAACGCGCTCGTCCAGCTCGGGCTGGAGACCCACGTCGTCGAGATGGCGCCACGGCTGATGCCGGTGCAGCTCGACGACACCGCCGGCTCGACCCTGGTGCGGCACATCCAGCGCCTCGGCGTCACCGTGCACACGGGCGTGGTGACCGAGGAGATCGAAGGAGCGTCCTCGGTCACCGGCCTGCGGCTGCGGCAGGCCGGCACCGAGGAGGGTGCACCTGCGGAGGTCGTCGACGCGCAGGTGGTCGTGTTCTCCGCGGGCATCCGGCCGCGCGACGCCCTGGCCCGCGAGTGCGACCTCGAGGTCGCCCCGCGCGGGGGCGTACTGGTCGACGAGCAGTGCCGGACCGCCGACCCGCACGTCTTCGCGATCGGCGAGTGCGCCGCTCCCGGCGGCACGATGTACGGCCTCGTCGCCCCGGGGTACGCCATGGCCGAGGTCGTCGTCGACGCGCTCCTCGACGGCCCGGGCACCTTCACCGGCGCCGACATGTCGACCAAGCTCAAGCTCCTCGGCGTCGACGTCGCGAGCTTCGGCGACGCGTTCGCGGCCACCGACGGCGCGCTCGAGCTCACGTACGCCGACGCGGTCGCGGGCGTCTACAAGAAGCTCGTCGTCAGCGAGGACGGAACGCGGCTGCTCGGCGGGATCCTGGTCGGCGACGCGTCGGCGTACGGCATCCTGCGGCCGATGGTCAGCAGCGGGCTCGCCCTGCCCGACAACCCCGAGCAGCTCATCCTCCCGGTCGGCACCGGCGGCGCTCTCCAGGTCGGGATGCCCGACGAGGCGCAGGTCTGCTCGTGCAACGACGTGACGAAGGCCGACATCCTCCACGCGGTCACCGACCAGGGCTGCGAGTCCGTCGCGGACGTCAAGCAGTGCACCCGCGCGGGCTCGACCTGCGGCTCGTGCGTGGCGACGGTGAAGAACATCATCGAGGACCACTTCGCGAGCGTCGGCAAGGTCGTCGACAAGGGGATCTGCGAGCACTTCCGACTCACCCGGCAGGAGCTCTTCGACGTCGTCGCGGTCCACGGCTACCGGCGCTTCGACGACATCGTCGCCGCCCACGGCACCGGCCGCGGGTGCGACGTCTGCAAGCCCGCGATCGCCAGCATCCTGGCCAGCCAGACGAGCACCCACATCCTCGAGCCGGCGACCGCGGAGCTGCAGGACACCAACGACGCCTACCTCGCCAACATCCAGCGCAACGGCACCTACTCCGTCGTGCCGCGCATCCCCGGCGGCGAGATCACGCCCGACAAGCTGATCGTGATCGGCGAGGTGGCGAGGGACTACGGGCTCTACACCAAGATCACCGGCGGCCAGCGGATCGACCTCTTCGGGGCTCGGATGGAGCAGCTGCCCGCGATCTGGAAGCGGCTGGTCGACGCCGGGTTCGAGTCCGGCCACGCCTACGGCAAGTCGCTGCGCACGGTGAAGTCGTGCGTCGGCTCGACCTGGTGCCGCTTCGGCGTGCAGGACTCGGTCGGCCTCGCGATCGCGCTCGAGCTGCGCTACCGCGGCCTGCGCAGCCCCCACAAGCTCAAGGGCGGCGTCAGCGGGTGCGCGCGCGAGTGCGCCGAGGCGCGCGGCAAGGACTTCGGCGTCATCGCGACGGAGAAGGGGTGGAACCTCTACGTCGGCGGCAACGGCGGTGCGACCCCGGCCCACGCGCGGCTGCTCGCCGGCGACCTCGACACCGCCACGCTCGTGTCGTACCTCGACCGCTTCCTCATGTACTACGTCCGCACCGCCGACCGGCTCCAGCGGACCTCGACCTGGATCGGGCAGCTCGAGGGCGGGCTCGACCGGGTGCGCGAGGTGGTCGTCGACGACGCCCTCGGGCTCGGCGCCGAGCTCGAGGCGGAGATGGCGCGGCACGTCGGGGGCTACGAGGACGAGTGGCGCGCGACGCTGGAGGACCCGGCCAAGCTCGAGCGGTTCGTGTCCTTCGTCAACGCCCCCGACACCCCCGACCCGACGATCGCCTTCACCACCGAGCGCGACCAGATCCAGCCCATCGCGCCGGCGCTGATCCCCGTGGGAGCACCCGCATGACCACCCTCACCGTGTCCCTGACCCCCGTGTGCACCGTCGACGCGATCCCGCTCGAGGGCGGAGTGGCGGCCCTCGTGGGCGGCGTCGCCGTCGCCGTCTTCCGCACCCACTCCGGCGACGTCTTCGCGCTCTCCAACGTCGATCCCTTCAGCGGCGCGTCGGTGCTCTCCCGCGGGATCGTGGGCACGCGCGGCGACGTGCCGGTGGTGAGCTCGCCGATGTACAAGCAGGCCTTCGACCTCCGCACCGGCGCCTGCCTCGATGACGACACCGTGCGGGTGGCGTCGTACGACGTCGCGGTCGCCGACGGTGTCGTGCACGTCGGGCCGGCCCGTCCGGAGCGGGAGGCCACGTGAGCCTTCCTCTCTCGGGATTCCGGATCGGGGTCACCGCTGCTCGCAAGGCCGAGGAGCAGGTGGCCCTGCTGGAGCGTCGCGGGGCCACGGTCGAGTGGGCGGCGGCGCTGTCGCTCGAGCCCAACCACGTCGACCTGGCCGAGCTGCTCGCCGCGACCAAGGAGGTCATCCTCGGACCCGTCGACCTGTTCCTCGCCACCACCGGCATCGGCATGAAGACCTGGCTCTCGGCAGCGACCGACGCCGGGTTGTACGACGACCTGGTCGCTGCGCTCGGCTCCGCCGAGATCCTGGCGCGCGGCCCGAAGAGCGTCGGCGTGCTCCGGGCCAACGGCCTGCGCGAGCTGTGGGCGCCGGAGTCGGAGTGCTTCGAGGACGTCCTCGCGCACCTGCGCGGCCGCGACCTCACCGGCAAGCGGATCGTAGTGCAGGAGCACGGCCAGTCGCTGTCGATGGCGGCCCACGCGCTGCGACGGCAGGGTGCGTCGGTGGTGACGGTGCCGATCTACCGCGTCGCCTCCGCCGACGACCCCGCGCCGATGTTCGGGCTGATCGACCTCATCGCCGACCGGCAGCTCGACGCGGTCACCTTCACCTCCGCCCCGGCCGTCGCGGCGCTGATGGAGGCGGCGTACAGCGTCGGGCGGCGCGACGACCTGGTCAGCGCCTTCCAGTCCGACGTCGTCGCCTCGTGCGTCGGGCCCGTCACCGCGGCCGCGTTCGAGATGTGGGGCGTGCCGACGATCTTCCCCGACCGCTCGCGCCTGGCCGGGATGGTCAAGCAGCTGGAGACCGAGCTGCCGACGCGTCGGGACGGGGTCGACGTACGCCTCGCGGACGGGCGGACGCTCATCGTGCACACCGACTCGCTCCTGCTCGACGGGGTGCCGGTCGAGCTGTCGCCCGCGCCGCTGTCGGTGCTGCTGTCCCTCCTCGTCAACCCCGGCCACGTCGTCTCGCGGCGCGCCCTCCTGGCGGCGCTGCCGTCCGGGCAGGCGGGTTCGGAGCACGCGGTCGAGATGGCCGTGGCCCGGCTCCGGGCCGCGATCGGGACCAAGGCCGTGCTCACGGTCGTGAAGCGGGGCTACCGGCTGGCAGTGGGGTAGGGCAGTCAACCGCCTAGGCTGGGCCGGTGAGCGACGTGCTGGACGACGGGCCGTTCTTCCACGGTACGAAGGCCGACCTGCAGCCCGGAGACCTGCTGACCGCGGGCTTCCGGTCGAACTACCGGCCCGAGGTCGTGATGAACCACATCTACTTCACTGCGCTGCGCGACGGTGCGGGGCTCGCGGCCGAGCTCGCGGCAGGCCATGGGGAGCCGCGCGTGTACGAGGTCGAGCCGACCGGTGCCTTCGAGGACGACCCCAACGTCACCGACAAGAAGTTTCCCGGCAACCCGACCCGCTCCTACCGCAGCACCGAGCCGATCCGCGTCCTCGGCGAGGTGCACGACTGGCCGCGCCTGGCGCCGGAGGACCTGCAGGCGTGGCGCGATCGCCTGGCGGCCCTGCTCCACGACGAGCGCGGCGAGATCATCAACTGACGTCCTGTCGGCGGGTCCACCAGCCATCACCCGGCCCCGACCGGGGCACCGGTCCTGACCGGTCTTGCCGTCCGCTCTCCCGCGTACGACCATGGCCGGAGGTCCGCCGACGGGAGGTGCGCGGTGGCCGGAGACCGGGTGGTGGCGCCCAGTGCCGAGGATGTTCTCGCCCTGAAGGGCCGCTCCCTGGGGCCGTCCGACTGGTTCGCGATCGAGCAGGAGCGCGTGGACGCCTTCGCCCGCTCGGTCGACGAATGGCACTGGGCGCACAACGACGTCGCGCTCGCGGCACGGGGCCCGTTCGGTGGCACCATCGGCTACGCCCACCTGACTCTCGGTCTCGTTCCGCACCTCTTCGCGTCGCTGCTCGCTGTCGCTGAGGGCGAGGACGCGATGTTCTACGGCTACAACAAGGTCCGGTTCCCGACCGCGGTCCCTGTCGGCTCGGCGATCCGCATGCGCGCCGACGTCGTGGACGTGGTCGACCTCGGGTTCGGGGAGCAGCTCACCGTGGACCTCACCATCGAGATCGACGGCGTCGAGCGGCCGGCGTGCGTCGCCCAGGCGCTCTTCCGGCACTACCCGGTGAAGGCACCCGACTGAGAGCGCGGCCCGATCGGCTGGCGAGAACCGGACCGACTCCCGGGTGATCGCTCAGCGCTGGAGCTCGACGGCCTCGGGGGTGTGGAGGCGGACCATGAACCGCCCGGCGTGGGCGGGCACGGTGTCCCGGGTCAGGCGGGACACGACGACCATCGTGCAGAAGGACGCCGGCACCGACCAGGCGGCGGGTTGGCCGAGCATCGCCGACGCCCAGCCGGCGGACGGCGAGGCAGCCAGCGTCCACGCCACCGCGAAGCCCGACCCCAGGCCGCCGACGAGCAGGCCGGCGACCGCCCCGGTCGGTGTCAGGCCCCGCCACCAGATGCCGAGCATCAGCAGCGGAGCGAAGGTCGAGGCGGTCACCGCGAAGGCCAGGCCCACCGTCCGCGCGACGGCGACGTCCTGGGCGGGCAAGGACAGCAGCAGGGGGACGACGACCGCGATGGCCGCCGCGACCCGGAAGGCCGCCACCCCACCCAGCCGGCGCGACCCCCAGCGCCGCCCGGTCACGTCCTGCGACAGCACCCCGGCCACGGCGATCGTCAGCCCGGAGCTGGTGGAGAGGAAGGCGGCGAACGCCCCGGCGGTGACGAGGCCGGTCAGCACCGCACCCAGCGCACCGCCCACCATCAGCGACGGCAGCTCGAGCACCAGGACGTCCGACCGGCCGTCGATCAGGTCGGGCGCGTAGATGCGGCCGAGGGCGGCGTACACCGGCGGCAGGACGTAGAAGATGCCCAGCAGCCCGAGGACCGCGAGCGTCGTACGACGAGCCGCGCGGCCGTCGGGGTTGGTGTAGAACCGCACCACCACGTGCGGCAGGCCCATCGTGCCGAGGAACGTCGCGACGATGAGGGAGTACGTCGTGTAGAGCCCGATGCCGCCGCCCGGCGAGGCGAGCGGGATCGACCACGAGCGCGGCGCGGCGGCCGCCGGGTCGGCCGCGCCGTCGGCCATCCACACCGCCAGCAGCACGAAGACCGGCACGAGCAGGGCCGTCAGCTTGAGCCAGTACTGGAAGGCCTGCACGAAGGTGATCGACCGCATCCCGCCGGGGCTGACCGACGCCAGCACCACGACCGCGACGACCAGCGAGCCCGCCCACGTCGGCGCTCCGATGGTCGAGCGCAGCGTCACCCCGGCTCCCTGGAACTGCGGCAGCAGGTAGAGCCAGCCGATCCCGACGACCAGCACCGAGCAGAGCTTGCGCACGCCCCGCGACCCCAGCCGCGCCTCGGCGAAGTCGGGCAGCGTGTAGGCGCCCGAGCGGCGCAGGGGAGCGGCGACGAGCACGAGCAGGACGAGGTAGCCCGCGGTCCAGCCGATCGGGTACCAGAGCATCTCGGCGCCGAAGGTCAGCAGCAGCCCGGCCACGCCCAGGAACGACGCCGCCGAGAGGTACTCGCCGCCGATCGCGCTGGCGTTCAGCCGTGGGCGCACCGTCCGCGAGGCGACGAAGAAGTCGCTCGTCGTGCGCGAGATCCGCAGCCCCCACGTGCCGATGACCAGGGTCGCCAGCGACACCAGGACGACGGCGACGACGCCGGGAACGACGTCGGTGCTCACGGCGCGCTCACGACTGGTCCTCCGACCCGACCGAGGAGACCAGGTCGGCGAAGTCGCGCTCGTGGTCCTCGGCCCGCCGGATGTAGAACCACCCGAGCAGGACCAGCCACGGGTAGGCCAGGACCCCGAGCAGCAGCCACGCCAGCGGCATCTGCCCCACCCGCTCGTCACCGAGCGACGGGAACAAGTGGAACAGCAGCGGCAGCAGCCCGAGGGTGAGCCCCAGCGCGGCGAGCACCCGCAGCGCCAGGAAGAGCTGCTCGCGCAGCAGGGAGCGCATGAAGACCTCGCCCAGGGCGGTCTCCGCATCGATCTCCCGCGTGCCGACAGGACGTACGACGTCCGCGCGCCGACGCGGTGGACCGGTCACCCGGACGCGTGGAGGTGGTTGGTCGCTCACGGCCACTCGCTCATGGTCGCCTCACGTCTCCCGGCGCGTGAGCACCGACCGCAGCTCGCGGGTGTGGCGGCGGCTCACCGGAAGCTCGGTGCCGGCGATGACGACGCTGACCCGCCCACCCTCGCTGCGCACCTCCTCGACGTGCGGGAGCGCGACGAGGACCGAGCGGTGGATCCGGACGAAGCCGGCCGACGCCCACTGCTCGGCGAGGGAGGAGAGCGGGGTGCGGACGAGGTGCGAGCCGTCGGCGGTGTGCAGGCGCGCGTAGTCACCCTGCGCCTCGACATGGGTGATCTCCGAGCGGCTGATGAAGCGGGTGACGCCGCCGCGCTCGACCGGGATCTGCACGTCGCCCGAGGGCGTCGGGCCGCCGGCCTCGACCACACGGCGTACGGCCTCGGCGAGGCGCTCCTCGCGGACCGGCTTGAGGACGTAGTCGACGGCGCGCAGCTCGAAGGCCGCCACGGCATGCTCCTCGTGGGCGGTGACGAAGACCACCGGGGGCGGGGACTTGAAACGGGAGAGCACCTGGGCGAGGTCGAGCCCGGTGAGGCCGGGCATCTGGATGTCGAGGAACACCGCGTCGACCTCCTCGGCCTGCAGCACCCGCAGCGCCTCCGTCGCGGAGTCGCTGCCCCGCACCTCCCCGACGCGCGGGTCGCGGCCCAGCAGGAAGGTGAGCTCGTCGAGCGCGGGGCGCTCGTCGTCGATGACGAGGACCTTGAGCTGCGTCATACCTGCACCCCCGGGGCGAACTTCGGCACCCGGACGATCACCTTGGTGCCGGCGCCGGGTGCGGTCTCGACGACCAGACCGTAGTCGTCGCCGAAGGCGTTGCGCAGCCGTGCGTCCACGTTGCCGAGGCCGACCGAGTCCATCGACGCGTCGCCGGCCAGCGCCTGTCGTACGCGCTCGGGATCCTCGCCCGAGCCGTCGTCCTCCACCTCGAGGACGCACTCCTGGTCGTGGTCGCGCGCGACGATCGAGAGCCGGCCGACGCCGTCGGCCTTGTCGGCGCTGGCCTCGAGCCCGTGGCGCACGGCGTTCTCGACGAGCGGCTGGATGCACAGGAACGGGACCGCGACGGGCAGCACCTCGGGCGCGACCTGCAGCGTGACCTGGAGCCTGTCCCCGAAGCGCGCCTGCTCGAGCAGCAGGTAGCGCTCGACGGAGCGGAGCTCCTCGGCGAGCGTCGTGTACTCGCCGTGGCGGCGGAAGGAGTAGCGGGTGAAGTCGGCGAACTCGAGCAGCAGCTCGCGGGCCCGGTCGGGGTCGGTGCGCACGAAGCTGGCGATCGCGCCGAGGGAGTTGTAGATGAAGTGCGGGCTGATCTGGGCCCGCAGCGCGCGCACCTCGGCCTCCATCAGCCGGTTCCGGGAGAGGTCGAGCTCCGCGAGCTCGAGCTGGCCGCTGACCCACGACGCCACCTCGTCCGCCGCGCGGACCAGCCCGCCGGTGGTGTGCGGGGCGCCGACGACGAGCGCACCGACGAGGGTGTCCTCGACGACCAGAGGGCTGACGATCCCCTGCCGGACCTGGCACCCGCCGTCGTCGCAGACCAGCGTGCGCTCGTCGACGATCATCGTGCGGCCGGTCTCCGCGACCTGGCCGATCGTGCCGGCGAGCTGCGAGCGGTGGTGGTTGCCGAGGCCGTCCCAGGCCAGCAACCCGCTGGTGTCACCCAGGCCCGCGGCCGGGGTGCCGAGCAGCGCGCGCAGGTGGCGTACGGACCGTTCCGCGCTGGCGGTGGTCAGGCCCTCACGCAGCGCCGGGCTGGCGAGGGAGGCGTTGTGCAGGGCGCGGAAGGCGGCGCGGTCGGCCTCGCCGCCCAGTGACGTACGCCGCCATCTCCACGCCATGCGCGGAGACTAACGCCGATCCGAGTGGCTCAGCGCTCGCAGCGCTTCTCCTGCTCTGCCCGGCAGCGGTCGCGTCCGGCGTCGCCGTCGGCGCGGTCACGACCCGCCCCGCCGTCCAGGTCGTCGCGGCCGGTGCCGCCGTCGAGCTGGTCGTCACCGCTACGGCCCTCGATCTCGTCCTGACCCGGCCCGCCGTGGAGCGTGCCGTCGCCGTAGGAGTCCTGGATCCGGTCGGCACCGGGCCCGCCGTGCATCCGGCTCGAGCCGTCGCAGTCCAAGGCGTAGTCCTCGAAGTAGCTACGGGCGCGGTTGCCGAGGTAGTCGTCGCCGGCGTCGCCGTCGAGCTTGGCGAAGCACGCCGAGGAGCCGAGGGTGTTCTCCTCGTCGTCACCCAGGATCCGCACGGAGGGCGCCACCAGCGTGACGTCCTCGAGCCCGGTTACGGTGGCGGACCTGTTGTCGAGGAGCCAGCGGTCGCGGCGGAGGTTGACCGCCAGCCGGCCTTCCGGCTGGGCCGCGATCAGCTGGTCCCGCCCGCGTCCTCCGTCGAACGTGCTCCCGGTCGCCACGACGTCCGAGGGCTCGACGACGACCACGTCCCTCCCGCTGGCGGCATCGACCGCGAGGACGACCGGGGCGGCTTGCCCGGGTCGGGACACGCACACCAGGTCGTCGCCACCGAACGCCTCGATGGTGGTCGCAGTGCCGCTCACGATCACGTCGCGGCCCTCCGTGCCGGTGACCGTCGGCCCGGTCCCCACGACGGTGGCAGGTCGGCCCAGGCAGGTCTCGGCAGCCTGGTGATCGAAGGCGGTCGCGGCCTGGGGCGGCGTCAGGAGTGCGAGGCCGAGCAGGGCCGCGGCGGTCAGGGTCGTCGTACGCACGGGTGCTCCTCGTGGTGGGCTGGGGTGGTCAGCGCTCGCAGCGCTTCTCGCGCTCGGCGGCGCAGCGGTCGCGTGCCTTGGCCCCGTCGGCGGTGTCGCCGCGACCCGGCCCGCCCAGGAGCTTGTCGCCGCCCCCGCCGCCGAGGAGCTGGTCGCGCCCCTGCTCGCCGCGGACGTCGTCGCGGCCCTCGCCGCCGTCGAGCGTGTCGTTGCCGTCGCCACCGCGGAGCGTGTCGTTGCCGGCGCGGCCGAAGACCTTGTCCTTCCCGCGTCCGCCGACGAGGCGGTCGTCGCCGCCGGAGGAGCGCAGGTAGTCCGCGCCGTCTCCGCCGTTTATCGAGGCCCTGCCACCGGTGCAGCGGAACTCGTAGGCCTCGAAGAGGTAGTCGTAGTTCCAGGCGAGCGAGTCGTCGCCCTCGCCCCCGCGCAGGGTGGCGTCGCAGCCGCTCCACGTGAGCTCGTTGTCCTCGTCGTCGCCTGTCATGGTGACCGTGGGCGCCATCAGCCAGGCGTCCTCGAGGCCGGCCGCGGCCACCTCGACCCCGTCGATCGTCAGCACGTCGCGCGGCAGGTCGATCGCGAGAGCGCCGGTCTTCGTCGCGGTCACGAGCTGGTCGTCGCCGGCGCCGGTGTCGATGCTGCTGGCCGCGGTGATCGTGGCCGGCTCGATGGTCACGCCGTCGTCGCCCGCACCGGTCGTCGCCCGGAGGGTCGGAGTGCCGTCCTGCGGGTAGAGGCCGAAGCTGTCGTCGCCCTCGGACCCGCGGTAGGTGATGGTCCCCGACCCCGCGACGACGCTGGGGTGCTCGAAGGCGCTGAACGCCGCCGTGCCGGAGGAGCCGGTGAAGGTGCTGCTGGGCACGTCGAGGGTGACGTCCTCGTCCTGGGTCCGCAGGGAGAGGCGGTCCGCGCCCGCGCCGCCGTCGAGCACGGCGTCCGTGGCCAGGTCGGGTGAGCCGAGCGTCAGGCCGTCGGCGTCGTCGCCGAGGCGTACGACGTCGTGGTTGGCCGAGCCGGGCGTGCCGCTCAGCACGCTGTCGCCGCCGGCCCCGGTGTCGATGCGGTCGGTCTCGGTGTCGGTGTTGACCGTGTCGTAGGACCCCTCGCCGGCCCACACCGTGTCGTTGGTGGGCCCGCCCACGTAGGTGTCCGCACCCGCGCCGAGGGTGGTGGCGACGTAGTAGCTGCCACCGAGCGTCGTGGTGTCGACCATGTCGGCTCCCGGCCCGGCGTCCACGTCGAGGACGTTCGAGCTCGGGTTTCCGCTGATGGCAACGCAGACGAGGTCGTCGCCGCCGAGAGAGGAGACCGACGTCGCCGATCCGGTGACGATCACGTCACGGCCCTCGGTGCCGGTGATCGTGCGGCCGGTGCCGACGATCGTGGCGGACTCGCCGCGACAGGTCTCCGCGGCTGCAGTCGCCGACGTGGTGGGCGCGAGCATGGCCAGGCCCAGCATCGTCGCAGCGGTCAGTGTCGTCGTACGACGCATGGTGTCTCTCCCGAGAGCGTGGTGTGGGTGGGTCGGCGGTGGGACGGGCGCGAGGTCCGGGAAGTTGTCGCGGGCCTCAGCGCTCGCAACGCTTCTTGCGCTCGGCGCCGCAGCGGTCGCGGCCCTTGCCGCCGTCGGCGTGGTCTCGGCCGGGCCCGCCGAACAGCTTGTCAGCCTGGTTGCCGCCGCGGAGCACGTCGCGTCCGGAGTTGCCGTTGAGGACGTCCTCGCCGCGGGTGCCGCTCAGCACGTCGTTGCCGGGGCCGCCGGCGATCCGCGCCGACTCCGTGCAGTCGAGCTTCGGCTCGAAGTAGGCGTCGTACCCGCGACGGACGGTGTCGGCGCCCTCGCGGCCCCTGACGACGGCCCGGCAGGCGGTGAACTCGAGCCGGTTGCGGTCCATGCCTCCCTTCAGGAGCACCTCGGGTGCCACGACCTCGGCATCCTCGAAGTCCGTCGCGAGGACCCGGTAGGGGGTCGGGGCGTCCACGACGACCCGGTAGCGCTTCAGGTCGACCTCGAGCGAGGTGTCGACGGAGGTGACCCCGACGAGGTCACGACCGGGCCCGCCGCGAGCCCAGCTGCCCGGGCCGGGCGCGACCCCGGTGCGGTAGGCATCGTCGCCCTGCCCGAACGACAGGTCGACCTGCGTCGGCACGGCCGTCTGGTCGACCAGCAGCTCGTCGGCGTCAGAGCCCACGAACGTGAGCGGGCGCACCTCCTGCGAGTGACCCAGCCAGAACTCCTCGAGCCCGGTCCAGGTGGTGCGCACCGCGCCGGCGGAGGTGAACCGTCCGGCGACGTTGTCGATGACGGCTGCGCCCGGGCCGGTGTGGAGGAACAAGCCGTCGGACCCGCCGGCCCCCTCCAGGGCGTCGGGCGTGGTCGAGGTGGGGTCGGGATAGACCAGGTCGACCCGGTCGTCCTCGCCGCTGCCGACGAACATGTCGGCGCCCGTGCCGAGCGTGGCGAAGACCGCGTTGCGCGAGTCGGAGCCGTCGACCACGTCGCTGCCGGCGCCGGCACCCACGGCCACGGCGGTGGCGGCGGGGAAGCCGGTCTCGCCGTTGACACAGATGACGTCGTCCCCCCGAGGGCGTCCACCGCGATGGCCCCCTCCGTGACGATGACGTCCGCCCCTTCGGTGCCCGCGATCCGGGTGCCGGGCGCACCGACGATGGTGGCGGGCAACCCCTGGCAGGTCGGGGCGGCAGCCACCGCGGTCGTGGCGGTCGTCGCAGGTGCGAGCAGGGCGAGGCTGATCAGGCCGGCAGCGGTGCGCGTCGTTCTCATGGGTGCTCCCTCACAGACGTCACGGTGCTGGTCAGCGCTCGCAGCGCCGCTCGCGCTCGGCGATGCAGCGATCGCGGCCGCGCGAGCCGTCGGCCCGGTCGAAGCCGGCGCCGCCGATGAGGGTGTCGTGGCCGGCGTTGCCGAACACGCGGTCTCGTCCGCGACCGCCCTTGACCCGGTCCTTGCCCTTGCCGCCGAGGACGACGTCGGTGCCCTGGCCACCGCGTACGACGTCGTCGCCGCCGCGGCCCTCCACGCGGTCGCGGTGGCCCTCCCCGTCGAGCAGGTCGGGTCCGTGCCCACCGCGCAGCCGGTCGACGCCCGGCCCGCCCCACATCGTGGTCGTGGTCCTGCAGCCGAAGGCGTAGTCGTCGAAGTACGGGTCTCCGGCCACCTCGACGAGCTCGTCGTCCCCGTTGCCGCCGCGGAGCATCGCCTGGCAGCCGTGGAAGCGCAGGTCGTTGTCGTGCATGTCGCCGGCGATCACCACCTCCGGCGCCATCAGGAAGGCGTCCTCGAACGCCCTCGCCGTCGAGACGTCGGGCCCGGCCTGGAAGCGGGAGAGCTTGAGGTCCAGGTCCAGCAGGTCGTCGGGGTGGCCTGCGACCAACCGGTCGCGACCCTCGCCGGCGGCGATCGTGCTCCCCGGGGCGAGGTCGGCGACCGGGAGCAGCACCTCGTCGTCGCCGGTTCCGGCGTCGACGTCCACCGGTCCCGCGGTGCTCGGGGTGGTCACGCAGATCGTGTCGTCGCCACCCAGCGCGCGGACCGACGTGGCCGGGCCCGTCACGATGACGTCACGTCCTTCGGAGCCTGTCACCGTCGGACCGGTGCCGACGATGGTGGCCGGCTCGCCGCCGCAGACCGCGTTCGCGGCCGCCGCTGCGCTGGAGGCGGACGGCGGGACCAGCAGGGTGAGGCCGATGAGACCGGCAGCGGTCAGGGTCGTCGTACGACGCATGGTGAATCCCCCGGCGGGTCGTTCAGCGGAAGTCGATGAGCAACATGTCGGTGTCGGTTCCGTCGCTCACGACCGGTCCCTCCTGAGACGGCTCGTCGGGCTCGGAAGTTGTCTGGTCATCGCGGTCCACCACGACCGCGCGGTAGCAGCGCGTGACGTAGGGGACCTGCATTCCGTCCATACCGCGGCCGTAGTCGTCGTAGAAGGCGCGCACCGCGACGAGGTGGCGCTCGCGCTCCTCCTCGTCCATCACCGCGAAGCTCGAGCGCGAGCGCGCCATGTCGAGGATCGTCTCGCGGTTGACCTCCTGCCAGTGCTTGAAGCTCGCCTCCTCCACGAAGCCGAAGAGCTCGCTGTGCACGAGGTGCTCCGACGACGACGTGTCGAGGTCCTGGCGGCCGAGGATGTCGCCCATGCGGCGCACCCACGGGATCCGCTCGTCGCGGCTGTTCCACACCAGCGCGACGTGGCCGCCCGGCTTGAGGACGCGGGCGATCTCGGGCAGGGCGACCTCGGGGTCGAACCAGTGGAACGCCTGCGCGACGACCACCACGTCGACCGACCGGTCGTTGGCGGGGATCGACTCGGCGGTGGCGACCTTGGCGCTCACCTCCGGCACCCGCCGGCGCAGGACCTCGAGCATCGCCTCGTCGGGCTCGGTCGCGAAGACCGCGTGGCCCTGGTCGACCAGCTCGCGCGTCAGCTTGCCCGTGCCCGCGGCCAGCTCCAGGACCACCTTCGCCTCACCGCCGGCGAGCCACGCGACGGCCTCGGTGGGATAGGTCGGCCGACCCCGGTCGTACGCCTCGGCGACGGACCCGAAGGACCGCGCGCGGTCGACGGTGGCTGGGCTGGTGGCGGGTTCGTCGCTCATCGCGCTCACCGTATCCCGCGCACCGGCGGGAGCGCCGCCGCGACTACCGTCCTCCCCATGACCGACCCGCTGGCCTGGCTCACCGATCTCGAAGGTGTCCGCTCGGCCTACGCCGGCACCCGCGACGGGATCGACGTGATGCTGCGCGACCGCGGCCTGCGGCGTACGTCGCCGGAGCTGACCGCGGAGTCGCTGCTGCGCGGCGCCCACGCGAGCGCCGTGCTCGAGGGGTCGGCCGCCACGCTCGAGCAGGTGCGGGCGGGGGAGGGGGACGAGATCGCGGCCGACGCGGTCCGGCTGTCCGCCTCCATGCTGGCGCTCGCGCCGCTGCTCAAGACCGCACCGCTGCAGGCAATCGCGCGCCTGCACGCGGTCGTGGGGGCCTCGGCGCTCGCCCCCGAGGAGCTCGGGCGTCCCCGGGACGCCGCTTCGGCCGACCGGCTGCGCGGAGTGGCGGAGCTGCTGCTCTCGGGCACCGAGGCCCCGGCGCTGCTGGTCGCCGCGGTCGCCCACGCCGACGTGGCGAGCGCGGCGCCGTTCGCCTCGCACAACGGCATCGTGGCCCGGGCCCTGGAGCGGCTGGTGCTGGTCTCGCGCGGCGTCGACGCCAAGTCGCTCGTCGTGCCGGAGGCCGGGCACCTGGCCCACCGGGCGGCGTACGAGTCCAACCTCCGCGCCTACCGCGACGGCGGGCCGAGCGGGGTGCACGCGTGGGCGCTCTACGGGGCCGAGGCGTTCAGCGCCGGCGCGGAGGCCTCGCCGCTGCGGGGATAGCAGACCAGCAGTGCCGCGCATGCGAGCGGCACCCGCTCACGTGGATCGGGTGCCGCCGCTGACACGTGATGCCTGGCTACCAAGCGTGCATTGTCTAATCGCTGTCTCGGGCAGATCCCGAACGGCCAGCACCCCATCGGATGGGTAGATCGCCGCGTGGGTACCCGGATCACGTGCTGCTGTGTAGTTCTGCCTCAGTTCTATCCCGGTCCCCGGCCACCTTCAAGGGTTGACTTTGGTGCCCGTCGATGGGTCCCGCTCAGGCCCCGTCGATCCGCCTGCGACGGCTCGACCAGATGAGTCCGCCCGCGGCGACGGCGCCGCCGACGGCCAGGGCGGCGAGGGTGGGACGGGTCGCCGGCACGAGCAGTCGGCGACGCAGCGCCACGGGTCGTACGAAGAGCAGGACCGGCCACTCCCTCGCGGTCGCGATGCGGCGCAGCTCCCGGTCGGGGTTCACCGCGAACGGGTGGCCGACGACCTCGAGCATGTGCACGTCGGTCACCGAGTCGCTGTAGGCGAAGCACTCCTCCAGGTCGTAGCCCACGGTCGCGGCGAGGTGCTCGATCGCGCGGGCCTTCTCCTCGGCGTAGGCGTAGTAGTCGATGGTGCCGGTGTACTTCCCGTCCACGATCTCCATGCGCGTCGCGATCACGCGGTCGGCGCCGAGCATCTCGCCGATCGGCTCGACCACCTCGACACCGGACGCCGAGACGATGACGATGTCGCGCCCGGCGGCGCGGTGCTCCTCGATCAGGGTGACCGCCTCGTCGTAGACGAGCGGCTCGACGATCGTGGTGAGGGTCACGTGAACGATGTCGCGCACGGTCGCGACGTCCCACCCGGCGCACAGCTGCGACATGAACTCGCGCATCTTGTCCATCTGGTCGTGATCGGCGCCGCCGGTGAAGAAGACGAACTGGGCGTACGCCGAGCGCAGCATCGCGCGTCGTGAGATGAGCCCGCCCGCCTGGAACTCGCGGCTGAAGGCCAACGTGCTCGACTTGGCGATGATGGTCTTGTCGAGGTCGAAGAAGGCCGCTTGGGGGCGGGGCATGCGGCCATCGTAGGGGCCTCGCCGGGGCAGAGCCCGGTGCTTCGGCGGGCCAGCAGACGTCCACAGGTGGTCCCGGTCGACTGTTGTCCACAGGCCGTGCCCGGGAGGGCTGTCGGGCGTCGGTGCCGGCGCCGACGCTCGGAGCATGCCCGTCCTCCTGATCACCCGGTCCCCGTCCGTCCACGACTCGGTCGTCCCCCTCTGCGCGGCGGCGGGGGTCGGGGCAGAGGTCTGCGCCGAGCCCTCCCTGTCCTTGGCCGCCTGGCGTCAGGCCGACCTCGTGCTGGTCGGCGACGACGTGGCGAGCACGCTCGTCGCGCTGGCACCACCGAGACGCGCGGGTGTCCACGTCGTCGGCGTCGGGGTCGGCGACGTCGCCTTCCGGTATGCCGTCGAGCTGGGCGCCGCGTCCGTCCTGGACCTGCCCGCGGGCGCGGACTGGCTCTCCGACGAGCTCGCCGACGTCGGCGAGCGGGCCTCGCCGGGGCGCCTCGTCGGCGTCGTGGGCGGGGCCGGCGGGGCGGGTGCCACGACGCTCGCCTGCGCCCTCGCCCAGTCGCACGCGGCGCGCGCGTCGACACTGCTCGTCGACGCCGACCCGCTCGGGCCCGGGCTCGACCGGCTGCTCGGCATGGAGGACCTCTCCGGTGTTCGGTGGGAGGCCCTGGCCGAGACCGCCGGCCGGCTCGGAGCCCGAGCCCTGCGGGAGGGGGTGCCACGACGCGATGACCTCGGCGTGCTCACGTGGTCGGGCCTGCGACGCCGGCTCGACCTCGCGGCGGCTCGCCGCGTCCTCCCGGCCGCGGTGCTCGGTCACGACCTCGTCGTCGTCGACCTCGCCCGGCAGGGCGGGGCGCAGCTGGCCGAGCTGGTCGACCGGTGCGACGACCTGCTGGTGGTGACGCCCGCGACCGTGCCCGGCCTGGCGGCGGCCGCCCGACTCGTCGCCGACCTGGATCGCGACGGCCGGGCCGGTCTCGTGCTGCGTCCCGGCGCCCTGAGCGACGCCGACGCCGAGCGGGTGACGGGCCTGCCGGTCGTGGCCGCCGTCGCCGACCAGCGCGGCGTGGCCGCCTCGGTCGACCGCGGCCTCGGCCCGCTGCCCGCGAGGGGTCCGCTCGCCCGGGCGGCCCGCGACCTCCTGGCGGCGGCATGAGCGCCCCGGTCCCGACAGCGGTGCTCGACGACGTACGCCGTCGGCTGGCCGGGTCGGCCGGCGAGCTGACCCCGCACCGCGTCGCCGAGGCCCTGCGTGCCTCCGGGTCGCCGGTCGGTGACGCGACCGTGCTCGCCGTCCACGACCTGCTACGGCGAGACGTGCTCGGCGCCGGTCCGCTCGAGGACCTGCTCCGCCTGCCCGACGTCACCGACGTCCTGGTCAACGGCCCCGACGAGGTCTGGATCGACCGCGGCGGCGGGCTCGAGCGCGCAGCCGTGTCGTTCCCCGACGACGCCGCGGTGCGCCGCCTCGCCCAACGCCTCGCAGCCTCGGCCGGGCGGCGCCTGGACGACGCCACCCCGCACGCCGACGTACGCCTCCCTGACGGCACGCGCTTCCACGCCGTGCTGGCGCCGGTGGCCAGGTCGGGCACCGTGCTGTCGCTCCGGGTGCCGCGTGGGCGGGTGTGGACCCTCCCGGAGCTCGTGACGGCGGGAGCCGTTCCGCCCGACGGTGCGTTCCTGCTGGAGGAGATCGTCGACTCGCGGTGCGCCTTCCTCGTCACCGGGGGCACGGGCACCGGCAAGACATCGGTGCTCTCCGCCCTCCTGTCCCTCGTCGACCCCGGCGAGCGCATCGTCCTCGTCGAGGACGCCAGCGAGCTGCGCCCCGACCACCCGCACGTCGTCGCCCTGGAGGGCCGCCCGGCCAACATCGAGGGTGCCGGGGAGATCTCGCTGCAGCTGCTGGTGCGGCAGGCGCTGCGGATGCGGCCCGACCGACTGGTGGTCGGCGAGGTGCGCGGCGCCGAGGTCGTCGACCTGCTGGCCGCGCTCAACACAGGGCACGGGGGAGGGTGCGGGACGCTCCACGCGAACTCGGCCGCAGACGTGCCCGCTCGTGTCGAGGCGTTGTCCCTGGCCGCGGGCCTGCCGCGCTCGGCGGCGCACAGCCAGCTCGCCTCGGCGCTCGACGTCGTCATCCACCTCGGCCGGGGTCGGGACGGGCGCCGTCGGGTGCTCGAGCTCGGGGTGCCCGAGCGCGATGAGTCCGGCCACGTCGCCCTCCGCGCCGCCGCGACGTTCGAGGCCGACCGCGTCGTGCGGGGCCCTGCGGCCGGCGCTCTCGCCTCGCGGCTCCGGTCGGTGGCGCGGTGACCGGATGGCTCGCGGCGCTCCTGCTCGGGGCTGCGGTCGCGGTGGTCGTGCCGGGGGCGCGACCTGCCCTGGGCCGGCGGGCGCGCGGCCGCGGGGGACCGCCGCCGCGGCGCTGGGCGGTCCCCGTCCCGATCGTGGCCCGGCGCAGGCGCGCCGCGGCGGACCAGGCGGCGGTGCTGGAGGTGTGCGACCTCCTGGCCGCCGACCTCGCCGCAGGACGTCCGCCCGAGACCGCCCTCGCCGCCGGGGCCGACAGGTGGCCGCCGCTGCTGCCGGTCGTGGAGGCGATGCGGCTGGGCTCCGACGTCCCCGAGGCGATGCGCCGGCTGGCCTCCGAACGGCGTGGTGCGGCCGACCTCCACTGGGTGGCGGGGGCATGGCAGGTGGCCCAGCATTCCGGCCACGGCCTCGCCGCAGCGCTCGAGCGGACGGCTGCGGGGCTGCGTGCGCGACGTCGCACGCGTCGCCTCGTGGACTCCGAGCTGGCCTCGGCGCGGTCCACGGCCCGCCTCGTCGCCTGCCTGCCCGTCGCCGTGCTCCTCATGGGGTCCGGCGCCGGCTCCGACCCCTGGTCCTTCCTCCTCGCGACCCCGGTCGGGTGGGCCTGCGGGGTCGTCGGGCTGGCGCTCGTCGGGCTCGGCCTGTGGTGGATCGAGCGGATCGCGGACCGGGCGGCGGCGCCGTGACCTGGGTGGCAGTCGCGTGTGCGGCGTTGGCGGTCGCGGCCCTGCTGCCGTCTGCGCCGCGCGCCACGCGCGGGCGCTCGTCCCCGACGCCCGGACTGCGTCCGCTCGCCGTGGGTGGCGTCGCGATCGGCGCCTGGCTCTTGGTGGGCGGGGTCCTCGGCGTCCTGGTGGCGGTGGCGGCCGGTGTCGCCGCCCGTCGGGTGCTCGCCGCGGCCGAGGCTCCGTCGACCCGACGCGAGCGCGACGAGGTGGAGCGGACCCTGCCGCAGCTCGTGGACCTCTTCGCCGCGACCTTGCGTGCCGGATCCGCACCGGTCGCCGGCCTGGCCCAGGTCTGCGCCGCGCTGCCGGGCCCCGCCGCGGACCGGTTGGTGCCGGTCGTCGAGCAGTCGCGGTGGGGAGCGTCCGGCGTCGAGGCCTGGTCGAGCGTCGTCGACGATCCCGAGCTGGCACCCCTGGCGCGTGCGATGGTCCGTTCGCAGGTCTCCGGGGCGTCGGTCATCCAGAGCGTCGAGCGGCTCGCGGACGAGCTCCGTCGGGAGTCGCTCGCGCGTGCGGAGGACGCGGCCCGGCGCGTGGGGGTGGCCGCGGCGATCCCACTCGGCGCCTGCCTGCTCCCGGCGTTCATGCTGCTCGGCGTGGTGCCCACCGTGGCGTCGCTCTTCGGCTCGGTGACGCCGTGATGGGCCACGTGGCGTCCACAGGACGCTCGGTCCGGGCGTCCTCCACAGGCTCGCCGTCGCGGTCGTGCGGGCGGGCCGCAGTCCTCGCAGGCTGGATGTCGGTCGGGGCTCATCCAGAGCCCCACGACGACAGGGGAACCGATGAAGCTCACCCACTTCGCACGCAGCAGGTCCACCAGCAGGTCCACCAGGAGGTTCGGCGGGTCGGAGACGGAGGCCGGCATCACCACGGCGGAGTACGCCGTGGGGACCGCCGCGGGGGCCGGCTTCGCCGGGCTGCTCTACACGCTGCTCACCGGCGCCTTCGGCGACCAGCTGCTCGAGCGGATGTTCAAGCACGTCATGAGCCTGCTCGGCATCGGCTGATGTCCGCGGGGTCTCGCGGGGGACGGTTCCGGGGCGAGGCGGGTGCGGCGACGGCCGAGCTCGCGATCGGCATTCCGCTCCTCGTCGCGCTGACCGCCGGCCTGGTGTGGATGCTGGCGGTGGGAGCCGCGCAGGTCCGCGTCGTCGACGCCTCCCGCGAGGCCGCACGCGCCGTCGCCCGTGGGGACGACCCCGCCTCGGCACGGGGCGTGGCCGCGCGCATCGCCCCCGAGGGGGCGCGGGTCCGGGTCGAGGTCGGCGCGACCGAGGTGGTGGTGACGACCACGGCCCGGGTCGCCGGCCCGGGAGGCCTGCTCGGCTCGCTGCCGGGTGTGACGGTGACCGCTGACGCCGTCGCGGTGGTGGAGGAGTCGTGAGACCCCGAGGCCCGGCCGGGGGCGAGCAGGGGGCAGCGACCGTGCTCGTGGTGGCGATGGCGGGCGTGCTGCTGTTCGTGATGATCGGCCTGGCCGCCGCCGGAGGCCTCGTGACGGCCCAGCGCCGCGCCCAGGCCGCAGCGGACCTCGCCGCCCTCGCGGGAGCCTCAGCGCTCGCCGCCCTCAGCGGGCCGACGGATCCGTGCGCCGCCGCAGCCCGGGTCGCCGGCGCGAACAAGGCAGCGCTCGACGCGTGCGCGCTGGACGGCCGATCCGTGCGGGTCACCGTCTCGGTGCCCGGTCCCGACGTCCCCTGGCGGGAGGTGCGGGTGACGGCCGAGGCACGCGCCGGTCCGGCCTGACACGGGTCTCAATTCGTGCGTGCGTCTCCCTGGCCCGCGGTCACAGGTGGGCGGCGACGGGCGGGGGCGAGCACGTGCCTCCTCAGCGGCCAGCCGGTGGCGGGAGGTGAAGGTCCACGAAGGCAGTCGGTTCCCCGTCGAGCACGTAGCGGTCGTGCTCCACGAAGCCGAGCCGCCGGGCAAAGGCGAGGCCGGAGTGGTTGGTGGCGAGCACCACGGTCTCGATCCGGCTGGGCGCGAGTCGGAGTGCGTGCTCGAGCTCCCCGGTGAAGTACGTCGTCCCGTGGCCGAGGCGTCGGTGCGCGGGCAGGATCCGCACTATCACCGTCGCGGCAGGGGAGGAGTGCGTGGGTGGTCGGACCGTGGCGTTGCCGACGAGCACGCCGTCCACGTGGGCCAGGGTCAGGCGGTGGGACCGGGCGCGCTGGGCCACGTCGTCCACCGACAGCGGTGACGTGGGGATGACCTCGTTGTGGATCCGGCGCCACGCCGCGAGGTCGGCGCCGGCGGCCACCGTCACTACGAGCGTCATCGGGCCTGCCCGGAGGCGGTCGGGGGCGCGTGCACGGGCCGCCGCTCAGACGCTGTCGCGACGCTCGGGGTCGTCGTCGGTGCGGCGCTCGGCCTCGACCCGCTCGAGCTTCTGGTTGAGCTCGGTCAGCTCCTTGCGCTCGCGGCGGTGCGCCAGGCTGCGCTTGGTGCCCCACTTGAGGATGGCGAAGCCCCAGAGGATGGCGGCACCCGCAGCCACGCCGACCAGGAACGACTCGAGCGTGGTGACCGTGAAGCCGAGGAGCTCGCCGCCTGACCCGGGCTCGCTGACGAAGAGGGCGGAGAGCACGGCGATGCCGCCGAGGATCATGAGGCCGAGACCGAGGATCACCATGTGCCGAATCTAGCCCTATCCCTCCCCGCGCGGTGCCCCCGAGAGGAGGGCGTCGAGGAGCGAGATGGCGCCGGCCTTGTCGAGGGGGTTGTTCTGGTTGCCGCACTTGGGTGACTGGATGCACGACGGGCAGCCGCTGGCGCACTCACAACTCGCGATCGCCTCTCGGGTGGCGGTGAGCCAGGCGACGGCCGTGTGGAAGCCCCGCTCGGAGAACCCGGCCCCGCCCGGGTGGCCGTCGTACACGAACACGGTGAGCAGCCCGGTGTCGGCGTGGCGGGCCGTCGAGACGCCGCCGATGTCCCAGCGGTCGCAGGTGGCGAACAGCGGGAGGAGGCCGATCGAGCAGTGCTCGGCGGCATGGGCGGCGCCCGGCACGTCGAGCGCGGCGAGCCCGGCCTCGGCGACCACGTCGTCGGGCACCGTCCACCACACCGCCGTCGTCCGCAGGGTCCGCTCGGGCAGGTCGAGGGCCTCCTCCGACAGCACCTCGCCGCCGGGCTGTCGGCGCTTGAGGTACGAGACCACCTGGTGGGAGACGTCGACCTCGCCCAGCGCGAGCTCGCAGCCGGCCCAGGACCGGCGCTCGTGCGTCGCGACGATGCTGATGTCGGTGACCTCGCGGGCGGTGGTGCTGTAGGACGGCTCGTCGCGCCGCATGGTCGCCACGTGCTGCTCGAGGTCGAGGTCCTCGACCAGCCAGGTCTCGCCCTGGTGCACGTAGACCGCGCCGGGATGGGCCTGGTTGTGGGCGCCGCCGGCATCGACTGTGCCGACGACCCGGCCGGTGACGGCCTCGATCAGCTGGACCGGCGACCCGCCGGCGGACCGGATGTCCGCCAGGTCGGCGGCCCGGCTGCGGTCGGTCCAGAACCACCCGCGCGGCCGACGTCGAAGCAGCCCGAGCGTCGTCAGCTCGTCGACGACCTCCCGTGCGGTGGGCCCGAAGAGCGGCAGGTCGGCCTCGGTCAGCGGCTGCTCCTGCGCGGCCGCGCAGAGGTGGGGGCCCATGACGTGCGGGTTCGACGGGTCGAAGACCGATGCCTCGACCGGTGCGCCGATGAGCTTGTCGGGGTGGGTGACCAGGTAGGTGTCGAGCGGGTCGTCCTTGGCCACCAGGATCCCGAGCGCGTCCTGGGCGCCGCGCCCGGCCCGCCCGACCTGCTGCCAGAACGCCGCACGGGTCCCCGGGAAGCCGGCGATGAGCACGGCGTCGAGCCCGCTGATGTCGATGCCGAGCTCGAGGGCGTTGGTCGCGGCCAGCCCGACCAGGTCGCCCCGTCGCAGGGCCGCCTCCAGTGCCCGCCGCTCCTCGGGGAGGTAGCCGCCGCGATAGGCCGCGATCCGGCCCGGCAACGACGGGTCGACCTCGGCCAGCAGGTCGGCGGCGGACAGCGCGACCTGCTCGGCGCCCCGCCTCGACCGGATGAAGGCCAGGGTGCGCACGTCCTCGGCCACCAGGTCGGCGAGCAGGTCGGCGACCTCCGACGACGCGGCCCGCCGCACCGGTGCGCCGTTCTCGCCGGCGTGGGAGGTGAAGGGCGGCTCCCAGAGCAGGAGCGAGACCTGTCCGCGCGGGGAGTCGTCGCGCGTCAGCGCGACCACGTCGAGCCCGGTCAGCCGCGCCGCGGTGACCTCCGGCTCTGCGACCGTCGCCGAGGCGAGCACGAACGTCGGGTGGGCGCCGTAGAGGGCGCAGACCCGCCGGAGTCGGCGCAGCACGTGGGAGACGTGCGCCCCGAACACCCCGCGGTAGTGGTGGCACTCGTCGACCACGACGTACTGCAGCGACCCGAGCAGCCGCGACCACCGGTGGTGGGAGGGCAGCAGCGAGCGGTGGAGCATGTCGGGGTTGGTGAGGACGTACTCGCCGAAGTCGCGGGTCCAGTCGCGCTCCTCGCGCGAGCTGTCGCCGTCGTGCGCCGAGAGTCGTACGTCCAGGCCCAGCGACGACAGCCCGGCGAGCTGGTCGTGGGCCAGCGCCTTGGTCGGGGCGAGGTAGAGGACCGACGCGCCCCGCTCCCCACGCGGGCCGCGGGCCGCGCGGATGGCCGACAGCGCCGGGAGCTGGTAGGCCAGCGACTTCCCCGACGCCGTACCCGTGGCGACGATCACGTGGTCGCCGGCGTGGGCCGCGTCGGCCGCCACCACCTGGTGGCGCCAGGGTCGCGCCACCCCCTGTGCGGCGAAGGCACCCCGAACGTCGTCCGGCACCCACGCCGGCCAGTCCTCGTGCACCGCCTCCCGCGCCGGCAGCACCTCGAGGTGGCGCAGCCGGTCCTCGCGTCCGGGCACGCCGGAGAGCCGGCGCACGAGCACGTCGACCGGCGGCACGACGCCGGGGCGGGAGGGGTTCACCCACGCAGTCTGGCAAAGGCCGGGGACGGCGCCCGAGGCGGCAGCCGGGGTCATGTGGAGAGGAGTCCTGCGCAACCCTTGTGACTCGTGGTTTGATACCACCCGGAAGAGCGAAGGGGCACGAGCGTGCCCGCAGACGGACCGGGGGAGCAGTCGTGGATCTCACCCTTGCGACACGCGAGGTGGACGGCCGTGCCGTCGTCGCCGTCGGCGGCGAGATCGACGTGTACACCGCGCCGAAGCTGCGTGACTGCATCACCGAGCTCGTCGGGGCCGGCACCTACGACATCGTCATCGACCTCGAGGCGGTCGAGTTCCTCGACTCCACGGGCCTCGGCGTGCTCGTCGGCGGGCTCAAGAAGGTCCGCGCCCACGACGGCTCTCTCGATCTGGTGTGCACCCAGGAGCGGCTGCTCAAGATCTTCCGCATCACCGGCCTCGCCAAGGTGTTCGTGATCCACGACTCCGTCGGTCTCGCTCCCGGGGACTGACCCGCGAGTCGCACCTCCCACCCCTCCGGACGTGTCCGGAGGGGTTTTGTCACGTTCGAACCAGCCGCCGGTCCAGATAGCCGGTGTGGTGTGGGTCACGCTGCCCCGTGATCTGGATCACGTCTGCGTAGACTCCGGCGCGTTCACGGATCTTTTCCAGCGCTTGACCAAGTCCGAGGAGGACACGCATGACGGGGATCTTGCCCGCGGTCGTCGCGACTCCCGAGCTCGAGGGAAGCAACCTCGTCCTGGTCGTCGTCGTCGCCCTGATCGCGCTCGGCGCGCTCGGGATGGCCGCGATGTTCAGGTCGCAGGTGCTCGCCGCGGGTGAGGGCACCGACAACATGAAGACGATCGCCCAGGCCGTGCAGGAAGGCGCCAACGCCTACCTGCAGCGGCAGTTCCGCACTCTCGGGATCTTCGCCGCGGTGGCGTTCGTGGTCCTGTTCGCCCTGCCCGCTGACGACATGACCGTCCGCATCGGCCGCTCCATCTTCTTCCTCGTCGGCGCCGGCTTCTCCGCCGCCATCGGCTACCTCGGCATGAGCTTGGCCGTGCGCGCCAACCTGCGCGTCGCTGCGGCCGCCGAGAGCGAGGGTCGCGACCCCGCCATGACGATCGGCTTCCGCACGGGCGCGTTCGTCGGCATGGCGACCGTCGGCCTGGGCCTGCTCGGTGCCAGCGTCGTCGTGCTGCTGTTCCGCGACGAGGCCCCCGTCGTGCTGGAGGGCTTCGGCTTCGGAGCCGCGCTGCTCGCGATGTTCATGCGTGTCGGCGGCGGCATCTTCACCAAGGCCGCCGACGTCGGCGCCGACCTCGTCGGCAAGGTCGAGCAGGGCATCCCCGAGGACGACCCCCGCAACGCCGCCACCATCGCCGACAACGTGGGCGACAACGTCGGCGACTGCGCCGGCATGGCTGCCGACCTCTTCGAGTCGTACGCCGTCACGCTGGTCGCCGCGCTGATCCTCGGCGCCGCCGCGTTCGGCGACAAGGGCCTGGTCTTCCCGCTGCTGATCCCCGCGATCGGCGCGCTGACCGCCGTTCTCGGCATCTACATCACCAAGCCGCGCGCCACCGAGAACGGCCTGACCACGATCAACCGGGCGTTCTACATCTCCGCCGCCGTCGGCGCGCTCGCCTCGGTCGTGCTGTCCTACGTCTACCTGCCCGGCGACTTCGCCGACTTCGGTGACACGTTCGCCGGCATCGACGGCGACCCGCGCTTCATCGCCAGCGCCGCCGTCGTCATCGGCATCGTGATGGCCGCGGGCATCCTCGCCCTCACCGGCTACTACACCGGCACCGAGTACCGCCCGGTCAAGGACGTCGGCAAGACCTCGCTCACCGGCCCGGCGACCGTGATCCTGTCCGGCCTGAGCGTCGGCTTCGAGTCGGCGGTCTACACGACGCTCGTCATCGGCGCGGCCGTCTTCGGCGCCTACCTCCTCGGCGGTGCCACGCTCACCGTCTCGCTGTTCGCGGTGGCGCTCGCCGGCTGCGGCCTGCTGACCACGGTCGGTGTCATCGTCGCGATGGACACCTTCGGCCCGGTCTCCGACAACGCCCAGGGCATCGCCGAGATGTCGGGCGATGTCAGCCCCGAGGGCGCGCAGATCCTCACCGAGCTCGACGCCGTCGGCAACACCACGAAGGCCATCACCAAGGGCATCGCGATCGCGACGGCCGTGCTGGCCGCGACGGCACTGTTCGGGTCGTACGCCACCTCGGTGGCCGAGGCGCTCGCGGAGTCCGGCTCCGACGAGATCCTCAACTTCCAGGTCTTCAACCCGGCGGTGCTCGTCGGTGTGCTCCTCGGTGCGGCGGTCGTGTTCCTCTTCTCCGGCCTCGCGATCAACGCGGTCGCCCGCGCCGCCGGTGCGGTCGTGATGGAGGTGCGCCGCCAGTTCCGCGACATCCCCGGGATCATGGAGGGCACGGGCCGCCCGGAGTACGGCAAGGTCGTCGACATCGTCACCCGCGACTCGCTGCGCGAGCTGGTCACGCCCGGCATCCTCGCTGTGATGGCCCCCGTCGCGGTGGGCTTCGGGCTCGGCGTGACCGCGCTGGCGGGCTTCCTCGCCGGTGCGATCGGCGCCGGCACCCTGATGGCCGTCTTCCTGGCCAACGCGGGCGGCGCCTGGGACAACGCCAAGAAGCTGGTCGAGGACGGCCACCACGGCGGCAAGGGCTCCGACGCCCACGCGGCCACCGTCATCGGCGACACCGTCGGCGACCCGTTCAAGGACACCGCCGGCCCGGCCATCAACCCGCTGATCAAGGTGATGAACCTGGTCTCGCTGCTCATCGCGAGCGCCATCGTGTCGATGAGCGTGGGCGAGGACCAGAACGACGTGCTGCGGGTCGTGATCGCCCTGGTCGCGGTCGCCATCATCACCGGTGCCGTGGTCGTGTCCAAGCGGCGCGAGGTTGCCATCGCCGACGACGGTGACAACACCGGCTCGTCGTCGTTCACCCCGCACCACGCCTGATCCGGCTCCACCCAGCTCCACCCAGCTTCAGACGTCATGGCGGCTGGTCGCTCCGGCGGCCGGCCGCCATGACGCTGTCGGCGTACGTCATGGCCAGCGGCGGCGGGGACGACCAACGGCCATGACGTCCCGGGGCGCCGACCTGCGAGGCTGGGGCCATGCCGTCCGACCTCGACTTCACCGGCCCCCTGCGCGATGCGCTGCTGGCCGCCGACTTCACCTACGACCGCGTCGCCGAGGCGATCGGCGAGGAGGCGCACCGCGCGCTCGGACGCAACGAGACGCTCCCCGCGCGACGTCGTACGACGTCGGGCGCGCCGCTCGACACCTTGGTCCGGCTCTTCCTGCTGCAGGCGCCGGTTTCGCGCAAGGAGGCGGAGCGGGCGCTCCCCGGCCTGGTCGACCGGCTCTGCAACGCCGGGCTCCTCGACCAGAGCGTCGGCGAGGTCGCGGCCCGCACGGACTGCCGTCCCTACGCCACCGACGAGCGTGACCTCTGGGTCGTCTCCGACCTGACTCCCGGGCTCGACGGCACGCCCGTGGCGGTGGGGCCGGACCACGTCCTCGGCATCTCCAGCGCCTCGACGAGCCTGGCCCAGCTGACCATGCGCGAGCCGGTCGGCCGTGCCCTCGACCTGGGCACCGGCTGCGGCGTACAGGCCCTGCACCTCGCCGCCCATGCCGACACCGTGGTGGCGACCGACGTCAACGAGCGCGCACTCTGGATGACCCGGCTCAACGCGGGGCTCAACAAGGTCCAGGTCGACGTCCGGGACGGGTCGTTCTTCGAGCCGGTGGCGGGCGAGCGCTTCGACCTCATCGCCACCAACCCGCCGTTCGTCATCTCCCCGGCGACCGGCGAGCGTCTGGTCTACCGCGACTCCGGCCTGCCGGGCGACCGCGTCGTCGAGCACATCGTCCGCACCGGGCCCGACCACCTCACCGACGGCGGCTGGCTGCAGGTGCTCGCCAACTGGGCGATCGTCGGCGACCGCCCGTGGGACGAGCGCCTCGGGGCGTGGCTGCGCGACGACTGCGACGCGCTCGTCGTGCAGCGCGAGACGCTGGACCCGTCGGCGTACGTCGAGCTCTGGCTCAAGGACAGCGGCCACCACGGTCGGCCCGACTACGCCCGGCGCTACGACACCTGGCTGTCCTGGTTCGAGGAGGCCGGCATCGAGGGGGTCGGGTTCGGCTGGATCAACGTCCGGCTGGGCGGGGGAGGCCGGCACGACCTCCTCGAGTGGCCGTACGACGTCGAGCAGCCCATCGGACCGGCGATCCACGAGTGGGGCGGGGCGGTCGCGGGCCTGCGCGGGCTCACCGACGACGAGCTGCTGGGCAGCGTGCTGCGTGCGCGGGACGACGTGCAGCAGGAGACCGTCGGCCGGCCCGGTGCCGAGCACCCCGAGGCGATCGTGCTGCGCCAGCAGCGCGGCTTCCGGCGCGCGCGGACGGCCGACACGGTCGAGGCGGCCCTCGTCGGTGCCAGCGACGGCGACCTCGCGGTCGGGCAGCTGCTGGGCGCCATCGCCGCGCTGCTGCAGCGCGACGAGGCCCAGCTGCGCGAGACCTGTCTTCCCGTCGTGCGTGACCTCGTGGGCGAGGGCTTCCTGGTCCTGGGCTGAGACAACAGGTCACCGCTACGGGTGGGGCCCCGAGCGACGCACTTGTGTCGACAGGCGAGCAAAAGTCGCGTGCTCGTTGACGTGACGGCGGTCACGTGCCTACGTTGCTGATTGGCTCCCAGCCATCTCGGGAACAGGAGACCCCCCATGAAGCACCCCTTCCGCACAGGGCTCACGGCTGCCGTCGGCGCCGCCCTCTGCCTGCCCATGCTGGCGGTGACCACCGTGGCCAGCGCCCACGAGGGCCACGACGACACCGCCCCGACGCCACCCGCCGGGGGCTTCCAGAAGGTCACCCTGAACGACCGTCCGGGCGAGGCCATCGACCTCGCCGTGCTGCCCGACGGCGACGTCCTGCACACGACGCGCGCGGGCGTCATCTGGCACAACGACTCCAAGACGGGCGTCAACAGCGTCGCCGGCCGCATCCCGGTCTACCTCCACGACGAGGAGGGGCTGCAGAGCATCGCCCTCGACCCGGGCTACGACGGCAAGAAGAACACGTGGATCTACCTCTACTACTCCCCGGTGCTCGACACCCCGGCGGACGACCCGGCGACGACCTCGATCAACGAGGGCGACGCCCCGGAGACCGGCACGGCCGCCGACTTCGCGCCGTACAAGGGCTACCTGACCGTCTCGCGGTTCCGGTACTCCGGTGGCCAGGTGCAGCTCGACTCCGAGCAGAAGGTGCTCGACGTCCCCGTGGACCGCGGCATCTGCTGCCACGTCGGCGGTGACATCGTCTTCGACTCCGAGGGCAACCTGATCCTCTCGACAGGCGACGACACCAACCCGTTCCAGTCCGACGGCTTCGTGCCGCTCGACGAGCGCACCGATCGCAACCCCGCGTTCGACGCCCAGCGGACCTCGGCCAACACCAACGACCTTCGCGGCAAGATCCTGCGGATCACGCCCAAGGCCGGTGGCGGGTACACGATCCCGGAGGGCAACCTGTTCGCCCCCGGCACGCCGAAGACCCGCCCGGAGATCTACTCGATGGGCTGGCGCAACCCGTTCCGCATCGAGATCGACCCCGACACCGACGACCTCTGGGTCGCCGATTACTCGCCCGACGCCCGCAACCCCAACCCGGACCGCGGCCCCGCCGGGCACGGCAAGTGGGCGGTCGTGGACGAGCCGTCCAACTACGGCTGGCCCTACTGCGCCACGGCCGAGCTGCCCTACAACGACTTCGACTTCGCCACGCGCACCAGTGGCCCGAAGTTCAGCTGCGACGCGCCGGTCAACGACTCCCCCAACAACACCGGCCTGCGTGAGCTGCCGCCCGTGGAGCAGCCCGAGGTCTGGTACAGCTACGGCCTCTCCGAGGAGTTCCCCGAGCTCGAGACCGGTGGCATCGGCCCGATGGCCGGACCGGCGTACCAGTTCGAGAAGAAGGCCACCAAGGGCCGCAACCCCGTCGCCTGGCCGAAGCGGTACGACGACACCCCGCTGTTCTACGAGTGGACCCGTGACTACATCAAGGGTTTCCACGTCGACGGTGAGGACGTCGCCATCGAGGACGTCGTGCCCGACATCGTCACCGACAACCCGATGGACATGGAGTTCGGCCCCGACGGCGCGCTCTACGTCCTGGAGTACGGCGACGGCTACTTCGCCGAGAACCCCGACGCGCAGCTCTCGCGCATCGACTACATCGGTGAGGGCGGCAACCGCAGCCCAGTCCCGGTCGTCGAGGCCGAGCCGAGCGCGGGCGCGGCGCCGCTCACGGTGCAGTTCTCCAGCGCCGGCACGGCCGACCCCGATGACGAGCGGCGCCTGAAGTTCGCCTGGGACTTCGACAGCGACGGTCGGGTGGACAGTCGCCGGGAGAACCCGCGTCACACCTACACCGAGGAGGGCAGCTACCGCGCCTCCCTCAAGGTGACCGACCGCCGCGGTCGCTGGGCCGCGGCCGACGTCGACATCGTCGTCGGCAACCAGGCGCCGGTCGTCGAGTTCGTCACCCCGCTGGCGGGCCAGTCCTTCAGCTTCGGCGACACCGTGACGTACGAGGTCACGGTCACCGACGACGAGCCTGTCGACTGCAGCCGGGTCACCGTGACCTACGTGCTGGGCCACGACAGCCACGGCCACCCGCAGTCCACGGCCACCGGGTGCACCGGCTCGCTGACCACCTCGGTGCCCGAGGGGCACGACCCGGCGACCGACGACCTCTCGGCCGTCTTCGTCGCTCAGTACACCGACGCCGGCTCCGAGCCCCCGCTGAGCGGCTCCGACGAGGTCCGCCTCGAGCCGGCCGGCTGATCAGCGAACAACCCCGTAGAGGCGGGTCCGGGGCGACCCGGCCCGCCTCCTCCCGGCACCACCCACCCCGAGAACCGCCCGAGAAAACCAGGAAGAAGGCAGCACATGTGTTACGGATATGACGGCGACGCCGCCTTGCAGGAGTCGCTCGAGAGGAAGGGCGCCAGCCGCCGCGGCCTGCTGCGCGGCGCCGTCGCCGGCGCGGCCGGCGCAACCGTGCTCGCCGCCGGAGCCCCCGCCATGGCGGGCAAGCACCCCGGAAAGGGTCACGGACACGGCCACGGGCACACGCGCCACAAGAGCGTGCCGACCGACCTGATCAGCATCCAGCTCTACACGCTGCGCGCGGCCATGACCGACCGCACAGCCATCCTGCGACAGTTCGACCAGCTGGCGAAGTTCGGCTACCAGCGAGTGGAGCGGGCCGGCTTCTACAGCCCGCGTCCTCCGGCCGACCCGGCGGCTTACGGTCTCGACACGGCGGCCAAGCTCAAGGCCGAGTTCGACGCCCGGGGCATCTGGGCCTCCTCGAGCCACGACGGCATCGCCGCTGACGCGGCAGGGCTGAACAAGAAGCTCGACGACGCCAACACCTTCCGCCAGAAGTACATCAACGTCGCCTACCTCAACTCGCCCAACAAGAGCGACTGGCAGCTGTGGGCCGAGCAGATGAACACCGAGGCGGCAGCCGCTCGCAAGCGTGGCCTGCGCTACGGCTACCACAACCACGCCCACGAGTTCACGATCGATCTCGGGGGCGGCGAGACGCCGTGGGACGTCCTCACCAGCGAGCTCGACCCCCGGCTGGTCCACTTCGAGATCGACCTCTACTGGGCCTACACCGGCGGCGTGAACACCGGCGCGGCCGACCCGCTGCAGTTCGCGATCGACGTGGTCGAGTCCTCGCCGCTCGCCGTGCGGCAGTACCACGTCAAGGACCGTCACGGCGCCGACGCTGCCGCGCTCTACGCGCAGACGCCCGGCGACATGGCCGACCTCGGCCTCGGCGTGATCGACTTCCCGGCCATCTTCAAGGCCCACCAGGTCGAGGAGTACATCGTCGAGAACGACACCCCGGACTTCCAGCCGGCCGCCACCGCCAACACGGGCTTCCGCTACCTGGAGGGCCTCGACTTCTGAGCCGCTCGACAGCCTGACGCGCCCGGGCCCCACGTCCACGTGACGTGGGGCCCGAGCCGTGCTGTGGACGGCGAGGAGTGGCGATCTCGGGAACTGGCGCTACCGTTGCGGCGCTGAGCAACATCGCAGCGCACAAGTTGAGGGAGCAAACACACGTGGCAAAGCTCGTCATCGTCGAGTCCCCGGCCAAGGCCCGCACCATCGGCGGCTACCTCGGCGCGGACTACGTCGTCGAGTCCTCGATCGGTCACATCCGCGACCTGCCCAACAACGCCGCGGACACCCCGGCGAAGATCAAGGACAAGCCGTGGGGCCGGCTCGCGGTCGACGTCGACAACGGCTTCGAGCCCTACTACGTCGTGCCGCGCGACAAGAAGAGCCACATCGCCAAGCTGAAGAAGCTGGTCAAGGACGCCGACGCCCTCTACCTCGCCACCGATGAGGACCGCGAGGGTGAGGCCATCGCCTGGCACCTCCTCGACGAGCTCAAGCCGCCGAAGGGCCTGCCGGTCCACCGGATGGTGTTCCACGAGATCACCAGGCCCGCGATCCTCGCCGCCGTCGAGAACCCCCGCGAGATCAACGACGACCTCGTCGAGGCCCAGGAGGCGCGCCGCATCCTCGACCGCCTCTACGGCTACGAGGTCTCCCCGGTGCTGTGGAAGAAGGTCATGTCGGGCCTCTCCGCGGGCCGCGTGCAGTCGGTGGCGACCCGCCTGGTCGTCGACCGCGAGCGCGAGCGGATGAAGTTCCGCGTCGCCTCCTACTGGGACCTCGACGCCACCTTCGACGCCGGCACCGGCCACGACCCGCGGATGTTCCCCGCCAAGCTGCACTCGATCGACGACGTCCGTGTCGCCCGAGGCGCCGACTTCGACAACACCGGCGAGCTCAAGGGCAAGGCCGAGAGGGTCCACCTCAGCCGCGCCGACGCCGAGGCGCTGGCCGCCGGCCTGGGCGAGACGGCGTACGACGTCCGCTCGGTCGAGTCCAAGCCCTACCGGCGCTCCCCGTACGCCCCCTTCCGCACCACCACGCTGCAGCAGGAGGCCAGCCGCAAGCTCGGCATGAGCGCGAGCGTGACGATGTCGGTCGCGCAGCGGCTCTACGAGAACGGCTTCATCACCTACATGCGCACGGACTCCACGACGCTCTCGGACGCCGCGGTGGGTGCCGCGCGCGACCAGGTGCGCGAGCTGTACGGCGCCGAGTACCTGCCCGACTCGCCCCGGACCTACGCCTCCAAGGTGAAGAACGCGCAGGAGGCGCACGAGGCGATCCGGCCGGCCGGCGACACGTTCCGCACCCCGGCGCAGACTGGCCTGTCCGGCGAGCAGTTCCGCCTCTACGAGCTGATCTGGATGCGCACTGTCGCCTCGCAGATGAAGGACGCCACCGGCAACTCGGTGACGATCCGCATCGGTGGCGCCGCCGCCGACGGCCGCGACGTCGTCTTCAGCGCCAGCGGTCGCACGATCACGTTCCACGGCTTCCTCAAGGCCTACGTCGAGGACATAGACGACGCCTCCAAGCGCCGCGACGACGCCGAGACCCGCCTGCCGAACCTCACCCAGGGCGCGGCCGTGTCGGCGGCCACGCTGAGCCCCGAGGGTCACGAGACCAAGCCTCCCGCGCGCTACACCGAGGCCACGCTGATCAAGGAGCTCGAGGACCGCGAGATCGGCCGTCCGTCGACCTACGCCTCGATCATCGGCACGATCCTCAACCGCGGCTACGTCTACAAGAAGGGCACCGCGCTCGTCCCGGCGTGGCTGGCGTTCTCGGTGATCCGGCTGCTGGAGGAGCACTTCCCGCGGCAGGTGTCCTACGAGTTCACCGCCGACATGGAGGACGTCCTCGACGAGATCGCGGGCGGTCGCAAGGACCGGGCCACCGAGCTCGGCGAGTTCTACTACGGCGCCGGTGACGTCGTGGGCCTCAAGACGCTGGTGACCGAGCTCGGCGAGATCGACGCCAAGGAGATGGCGACGTTCCCGATCGGGGAAGGCATCGACCTCCGCGTGGGTCGGTACGGGCCCTACGTCGAAGGTCCGGGCCCGGACGGCGGAGACGCCGCGCCGGTGCGCGCCAACGTCCCGGACGACCTGCCGCCCGACGAGCTCACCGTCGCCAAGGCCAAGGAGCTGCTGGCCAACCCGGCCGGCGAGGAGCAGGTGGTGGGCAACCACCCCGACACCGGCCTGCAGATCGTGGCGAAGAACGGCCGCTTCGGCCCCTACGTGACCGAGCTGCTGCCCGAGGACGCCCCGAAGTCGGCCAAGCCGCGCACGGGCTCGCTCTTCAAGTCGATGACGCTCGACACGGTGACCCTCGAGCAGGCAGTCAAGCTGCTCGACCTGCCCCGCATCGTCGGCGTCGACGAGGACGGCACCGAGATCACGGCGCAGAACGGTCGCTACGGGCCGTACCTGAAGAAGGGCACCGACTCCCGCAGCCTCACGTCCGAGGACCAGATCTTCGACATCACCCTCGACCAGGCCAAGGCGATCTACGCCCAGCCCAAGCAGCGCGGTCGCGGTGCGGCCACCCCGCCGCTCAAGGAGCTCGGCAACGACCCGGTCTCGGGCCAGCCGGTGATCGTCAAGGCCGGTCGCTTCGGCGAGTACGTCACCGACGGCGAGTACAACGCCACCCTCCGCAAGGACGACACCGTCGAGTCGATCACCCTCGAGCGCGCGGCCGAGCTCCTCGCCGAGCGCCGCGAGCGCGGCCCGGCCAAGAAGGCGGCCAAGAAGGGCGCGAAGAAGGCCCCGGCCAAGAAGGCGGCTGCGAAGAAGACAACCGCCAAGAAGGCTGCGAAGAAGTCGGCGGCGAAGAAGTCCTGAGGGCGACAGTGGAGCCGGTGGCCCGACCTACGGGCTCTCGGCTCCACAGTCCCGCGCAGGCCCCCGTCCGACCGTCGCCCAGTCGCGTGTCCCACCCCGCCCGTAGGGTGACCTCGTGAGCGCAGGCGTGTTTTCGGAGACCGGGCTCTTCGTGTGCTTCGAGGGCGGCGAGGGGGCCGGCAAGTCCACCCAGTCCCGCCTGCTGCGCGACTGGCTCGTCGAGCGCGGTGAGACCGTGCTCCTCACGTTCGAGCCCGGCGACACCGCCGTTGGCAAGGAGCTGCGGCGCATCGTGCTCGACCCGGCGACCGGCGAGCTGTCCGACCGCACCGAGGCCCTGCTCTACGCCGCCGACAAGGCCGAGCACGTCGACCACGTCGTCCTGCCAGCCCTCGCGCGCGGTGAGGTGGTGATCACCGATCGCTACGTCGACTCGACCCTGGCCTACCAAGGCGCTGGCCGCACGCTCGACGTCGCGGAGGTGGAGGCCGTCGCCCGCTGGGCCACCGGCGACCTGCGCCCGCACCTCACCGTCGTCCTCGACCTCGCGCCGGAGGCCGGCCTGGGCCGCTTCGACGAGCGCGACCGGATCGAGGGGCAGTCACTGGAGTTCCACCAGCGGGTGCGGCAGGGGTTCCTCGGCCTCGCCGCCGCCGACCCCGACCACTACATCGTGCTGGACGCGCGGGCGCCGATCGAGGAGATCGCCGAGGCGATCCGCGAGCGCGTCGAGCCCCTGCTGGCGGCGCGATGACGACCCCGACCAGTCCAGCGACGCGCACCGTCTGGGACGACCTCGTCGGCCAGCGGCCGACCATCGAGGTGCTCCAGCACGCCGCCGCCGGGGCGGGCATGACCCACGCGTGGCTGTTCACCGGCCCGCCCGGATCCGGCCGCTCCAACGTCGCCCGCGCCTTCGCCGCGGCGCTGCAGTGCGAGCGGCAGACCGGCTGCGGCGAGTGCGAGGCGTGCCGGCTCGGCATGAACGGGTCCCACCCCGACATCACGTGGGTGAAGTCGGAGACCTCGGTCCTCTACGTCGACGACATGCGCGACCTGGTGCAGTCGGCGGCGAAGTTCCCCGCGATCGGGCGCTGGCAGATCGTCGTCATCGAGGACGCCGACCGGCTCGGCACCCCCGAGAACCCCCGCACCGGCAACGCGCTGCTCAAGGCGATCGAGGAGCCGACGCCCAAGACGGTGTGGCTGCTCTGTGCGCCGACGGTCCAGGACGTGCTCCCGACCATCAACTCGCGCTGCCGCACCCTGACGTTGGCCACCCCCGGCACGCAGGACGTCGCCTCCTTCCTGACAAGGAACGACGGCATCTCCGAGACGATGGCCGGCTTCGCCGCGCGGGCCAGCCAGGGGCACATCGGCCGCGCCCGCGCCCTCGCCCTCGACGAGGAGACCCGCACGCGCCGGCGCGAGGTGATCAGCATCCCGGCCCGCCTGACGTCCTTGGGCTCCTGCATGACCGCGGCGACCAACCTCGCCGAGCTCGCCAAGGAGGAGACCGAGGCGATCACCGCCGACGCCGAGCGGCGCGAGCTGGCCGAGCTGCAGGCGATCTTCGGCAGCGAGCGCAAGGACACCACGAGCCGCTCCTACCGCGCCGCGCTCGCCGGGCTGGAGAAGCTGCAGAAGCAGAAGGCCAAGCGCCGCGTGCTCGACGTGATCGACCGCGCCCTGATGGACCTCGTCTCGGTCTACCGCGACGCGATCGCGCTGTCCGTGGGCGCTCCCGGCCTGCTCGTCAACGAGGAGCTGCGCGGAGACGTCGCGGTCGTCGCGCGCGCGGCCTCCCCGGAGGAGCTGCTGCGGATGATCGACGCGATCTTCACCGCCCGCGAGCAGATGCTGGAGTTCAACGTGCCGCCCCAGCTCGCGCTGGAGTCGATGACCGTCGCGCTGCGGCTGCCCGGAGGTCGTCGATGAAGAAGGCCGTCGCGGTGGTCGCCGTGCTCGCACTGGCGCTCACCGCCTTCGTGGCGGTCGGCCTGGCGATCCAGGGCGCCACGCCCGACGTGCCGGGTGCCCGTCCCACGCCGTCACCGACCACGCCGCCTCCCGCGACCGTCACCGAGGCGCCGTCGGAGGAGCTCGCCGAGCTCTACTCCCAGCGCATCGACTGGCAGCCGTGCGAGACCGACGACGACCACGACTGCGGCTTCCTCACCGTCCCGGTCGACTACGCCGACCCGCAGGGGGAGACGATCGACCTGGCGCTGCTCCGGATCCCCGCCACGGGCTCGCGCGTCGGCTCGCTGGTGGTCAACCCCGGCGGCCCCGGCGCCCGCGGGACGACGTACGCCGCTGCGGGTCGGCAGGTGTTCCGCGAGCCGCTGCTCGACGGCTTCGACGTCGTCGGCTTCGACCCCCGGGGCGTCGGGGCCTCGGCTCCGGTCGACTGCCTCAGCGACGCCGAGCTCGACGCCTACCTCGGCGGCGACCCGACGCCCGACTCGGCCCAGGAGCGCTCCACCTACCGCACGTCGGTCCTGTCGTTCGGCGAGAAGTGCGTGGCCGGCTCGGGCCCCGTCGTCGGCCACGTGACGACGACCGAGGCGGCCCGCGACATGGACGTGCTGCGGTCGGCGCTGGGGGAGGAGAGGCTGAGCTACTTCGGCGCCTCGTACGGCACCAAGCTCGGCGCGACCTACGCCGAGCTCTTCCCCGACAAGGTCGGCCGCTTCGTCCTCGACGGTGCGGTCGACGTCTCCCTCGACGCGAAGTCGCTCGCACTCGAGCAGGCCACCGGCTTCGAGACCGCGCTGCGCGCCTACGTGCAGAACTGCCTCGACACGACCGACAACTGCTTCCTCGGCGACACCGTCGACGAGGGCATGGCCACCATCAGCGGGCTGCTCGACTCGATCGAGGAGGAGCCGCTGCCCGCGGGGGAGCGCGAGCTGACCGTCGGCAACGCGTTCTACGGCGTCATCACGCCGCTCTACAACCGCGACTACTGGTTCCTGCTCAGCACGGCGCTCGCCTCGGCGTTGGACGGCAAGGGCTCCGCATTGATGTCACTGGCCGACGCCTACGCCTCGCGCAACCCCGACGGCACCTACGCCGACAACTCGGTGGAGGCCAACTACTCCATCAACTGCCTCGACGACCCGTCGTCGGTGCCGTTCGGCCGGGTGCCGTCGCTGTTCGACGAGTTCGAGGAGGCCTCGCCGACCTTCGGCCGGGTCTTCGCCTGGGGGATGACCGGGTGCCGCGGGATCGACGTGACCTCGAGCGAGGAGCCGCTGACCATCCAGGGCGAGGGTGCCGCGCCGATCGTGGTCCTCGGCACCAGCCGCGACCCCGCCACCCCTCTCGAGTGGGCGCAGGCCCTCTCGGCGCAGCTCGACTCCGGGGTGCTCGTCGAGCGTGACGGCGACGGCCACACGGCGTACAACGCCGGCAACGAGTGCATCGACACCCTCGTCGAGGACTACCTGCTCGACGGCACCGTGCCCGCCGACGGCACCAGCTGCTGACGCAGGGACCTTCGACCCTCCCGTCCCCGGCGGCCGGCCGCCTAGCGTCGAGGCATGACGTACGTCGACACGCGGTGCCCCCTGCGCCCGGGTGATATGTGCACCCTGTGCGTGCCCGGAGCCACCGGGCCGCAGGACTGCCCGACCGTGGCCGAGGTGATGCGCGACCTGGCGCTGCGCGAGCGGCTCGCCGAGCTGCGGCGCGAGGCCCTCAGCCCTCGAGCGCGGCGTCGAGCGTGATCTCCACCCCGGTCAGTGCCTTGCTCACCGGGCACCCGACCTTGGCCTGCTCGGCGGCCTCCTTGAAGCCGGCGTCGTCGATCCCCTCGACCTCACCGCGGACCGTGAGCTTGATCCCGGTCAGCTTCACGCCGCCGGCCTCGGCGTCCGGTCCGAGCGTCACGTCGGCGGAGACGTCGAGCGCGTGGACGGTGCCGCCGGCGTCGGCCGCGATCTTGGAGAGCGACATGGCGTAGCAGGCGGAGTGCGCCGCCGCGATCAGCTCCTCCGGGCTCGTGCTGCCGTTGGCGTCCTCAGCGGCGCGCTTGGGGAAGCTCACGTCGTAGGTTCCGAGGCCGGAGCTGGTGAGCTCGACCTGACCGGAGCCGTCCTGCAGGCCGCCGGTCCAAGCAGTGCGTGCGGAGCGAGTGGGCATCGTGCCTCCTGAGTTGAGGGATGTGCGATCGCTTCCGAACCTAGTCGGTGGACCGTGATTTCAGTCCCGGCCAGCCGCCTCCGTATACTCGCCCGCGGTCCACCGAGCACGCTCGGCAGGCCACGCCGCCTTAGCTCAGTCGGTAGAGCGAGTCACTCGTAATGACTAGGTCGTCGGTTCGATTCCGACAGGCGGCTCCGACTCCCCCGGGGACCCGAGACCCTGGGGGCGTCTTCTGTGTCCGGAGCGGCTACCGGATGTGGGTGACGTGCTCCCAGTCCTGCGTGCGTGCGTTCCACCGCTCGAGCACCCAGGGCCACTCGTTGCGGAGCTCGGGTGGTCGCTGCCGGTTGCGGCTGGCGGCCCATCGGTGGGCCTCGTCCTGGGCCTCACGGCCCGTCGTGGCGGCGAAGTCCCGCACGATCCGATCGCGGTCGGGCGCGTCGTCGGGCCCGGGCGCGTATGCGACGCGGTACACCACCTGCATGATCCCTCCGAGCCCTGCCGGGACTCACTTCTTCCGACCGTTCACCTGAGAGGAGGGCGGACGGCGGAGTCTGATACGCCGACGCGGACGGACACCCCACCGTCGCCGAGTTCGAGGAGTCGATCAGCAGCTCGGCCGCCGTACGTCCGAGGGCCTGGCGCGGCTGCCGGACCGAGGACAGCGGCACGGCCGCGCCTGCGGCGAAGGCGATGTCGTCGTAGCCGACGATGGCGAGGTCCTCGGGCACGCGCTGCCCGCTCGACACCACCTGTTGGAGGAGCCCCAGGGCGACCAGGTCGTTGGCGCAGAAGACGGCACTGGGTCGCTTCCGCTTCCGCAGTCCCGCGAGCCGCTCGCCTGCGTCGCAAGGTGAGGAACGCTTGCGTCAAGGTGGGCTGTGAGTCGACGATCGGGGCCATCGTCTGGGCCGTCCGCAACAAGCTGCTGTAGCCATCGCCGTCGCGATTGAGAGGATGAGAGCGTGAGGGTCGCCCTCCAGGTCACCTGCGTCAACGACGCCATGTTCCCGGACACGGGGAAAGCCGTCGTGCGGCTGTTGCGCCGTCTCGGCGTCGACGTCGACTTCCCGCGAGCGCAGACGTGCTGCGGGCAGCCGATGGTCAACACCGGCTACCTCGACGAAGCCGTGCCGGCGGTGCGCACGTTCGTCGACGCGTTCGCGGGGTACGACGCCATCGTGACGCCGTCGGGCTCGTGCGCCGGGTCGGCCCGGCACCAGCACTCGATCGTCGCCGACCGCTCGGGCGACCCCTCCCTCGTCGCAGCCGTCGCGGAGACCGGGCCCCGGACCTACGAGCTGAGCGAGTTCCTCGTCGACGTGCTGGGCGTGACCGATGTCGGTGCCTACTTCCCGCGCCGGGTGACCTACCACCCGACCTGCCACAGCCTGCGGATGCTCGGCGTCGGTGACCGTCCGCGGCGGTTGCTGGAGGCGGTGCGCGGCATCCAGCTGGTCGAGCTGCCCAACGCGACCGAGTGCTGCGGCTTCGGCGGCACCTTCGCCCTCAAGAACGCCGACACGTCGGTCGCGATGGGCGCCGACAAGGCCCGTCACGTCCGCGACACCGGGGCCGAGGTCCTGGTCGCCGGCGACAACTCCTGCCTGATGCACGTCGGCGGGATGCTCTCGCGCCAGCAGGCCGGCGTACGCGTCATGCACCTCGCCGAGGTCCTGGCCGCCACCGAGGACGACGAGGCCGAGTCGTCCGGGCCTGCAGTCGGGGCACGGAAGGCGGGAGCATGAGCGGCACCTTCGTCGGCATGCCGGCCTTCCCGACCGCGGCGCGCGAGGCGCTCGGCGACACCCAGCTGCGTCGCAACCTCGCCCACGCGACCCGCACGATCCGCGACAAGCGCGCGAAGGTCGTTGCCGAGGTGGAGGACTGGGAGGAGCTCCGGGTGGCCGGAGCCGCGGTGAAGGAGGCCGCGCTGCGCGACCTCGCCACGCACCTCGAGACCCTCGAGGAGTCGCTCACCCGCGCCGGCGCGACCGTGCACTGGGCCCGTGACGCGGAGGAGGCGTGCGCGATCGTCGCGTCCGTCACCACGGCCCACGGCGTCGACGAGGTCGTGAAGGTCAAGTCGATGGCCACCCAGGAGATCGGCCTCAACGAGGCGCTCGAGGCCGAGGGCATCGCGGCCTGGGAGACCGACCTGGCCGAGCTCATCGTGCAGCTGGGGGAGGACCTGCCCTCCCACATCCTCGTGCCGGCGATCCACCGCAACCGCGCGGAGATCCGGGGGATCTTCCTGCGCCGGATGGGCGATGTTGGGCGGCCCGCGCCCGAAGACCTGACCGACGAGCCAGTAGTTCTCGCGGCCGCTGCGCGCGAGCACCTGCGCGAGAAGTTCCTCCGCGCCAAGGTCGCCGTCAGCGGCGCGAACTTCGCCGTCGCCGACACCGGCACGCTCGTCGTGGTCGAGTCGGAGGGCAACGGGCGGATGTGCCTGACCCTGCCGGAGGTGCTGGTCAGCGTGGTGGGGATCGAGAAGGTCGTCGCCACGTGGTCCGACCTCGACCCGCTGCTGCGGCTGCTGCCGCGCTCGTCGACCGGCGAGCGGATGAACCCCTACACCTCGACGTGGTCCGGGGTGACGCCCGGCGACGGCCCGCAGGAGGTGCACGTCGTGCTGCTCGACAACGGTCGCACCCGGGCGCTCGCCGACGACGTCGGTCGCCAGGCGCTGCGCTGCATCCGCTGCTCGGCCTGCCTCAACGTCTGCCCGGTCTACGAGCGCGTCGGCGGCCACGCCTACGGCTCGGTCTACCCCGGCCCGATCGGCGCGATCCTCAACCCGCTCCTCAACGGCGTCTCGGACGAGCAGACGGCCTCGTTGCCGTACGCCTCCTCGCTCTGCGGCGCCTGCTTCGAGGTCTGCCCGGTCCGCATCGACATCCCGTCCGTGCTGGTCGACCAGCGCGCCGCCGTGGTCGACTCCCACCGCGGCGACCGCGTGCCCAAGCCGGAAGCGGTGACGATGAAAGCCGCTGCGTGGACCTTCTCGTCCGCCAAGCGGCTGGCGAGGGCCGAGCGCGCGTCCGGGCTGGTCGGCCGGGTCCTCGACCGCTTCTCGCGTACGACGCTGCCCGGCGGCCGCACCGCCGCCGGACGCCTGCCCGGGCCCGCGGCCGGCTGGACCGGGGCGCGCGACCTGCCGGCCCCGCCGACCGAGTCGTTCCGCGAGTGGTGGGACCGCACCGACGGGGGCCGATCATGAGCGCCCGCGACGAGATCCTGCGGCGTGTCCGCTCGGCACTGTCCGGCGTGTCGCCCGCCGAGGACCTCCCTCCGGCCCCTCGCGCCCCCCACCGCGGTGACCTGGTCGCGCTCTTCGACGAGCGGGTCGCGGACTACCGGGCCGTCGTCACCCGGTGCGCGGCGGTCGACCTCGAGGTCACGGTCGCCGAGGCGCTCAGCGGTGCTCGCGCCGTCGTACCTCCCGGACTCGACCTCGACGTTCCCGGCTCCACCGTGGACGACGGGCTGAGCGCCGCCGAGCTCGACGCGATCGACGCCGTCGTCACCCGCGCCCGTGTCGGGATCGCCGAGACCGGCACGATCGTGCTCGACCACGCCCCCGACCAGGGCCGCCGCGCGATCAGCCTGGTCCCCGACCTGCACGTGTGCATCGTCGAGGCGAGCCAGGTCGTCGCCGGCGTGCCGGACGCCATCGCCCTGCTCGATCCCGCACGCCCGCTCACCTGGATCAGCGGGCCGTCGGCGACCAGCGACATCGAGCTCGACCGGGTCGAGGGCGTGCACGGGCCTCGGACGCTTCACGTCGTCATCGTGGGGTGAGCGCGCGCCCGTCCCGGGACCGAGAGGTCTGAAATCCCGGGACGCCGGGCCCATCGACACTTCCCGCATGCGCCCGACAGGGATGTGCTGGGGGTGAGGTGGGAGGTGACGTCATGAACGACATGTCGAAGGTCGAGGCGATGCGGGCCGCCCGCGAGGCGCGCGACCGTGCCGGGACGTCGCGCGGGTCGTCCGCGGCGGCGATCGAGTCCGCGATGAAGCGCTACCTGAGCGCCGGGCAGTACCACGAGATCGCCGAGGGTGCCCCGCGCGGCGAAGAGGGGCATGAGCAGGAGCAGGACGAGCAGACGAAGTGATCCGGGTCGTGCCAAGGTGGCCGGATGATCAGTGACGACCGGTTCGACCACCTGATGGAGCTCGTGGTGCACGGCTTCGAGATCGCCGGGGTGGTCGTCCTGGTCGTCGGAGCGCTCGGCGCCTTCGGGTACGCCGGTCTCGTGGCCCGTCGCAGCGGTCTCTCCGCGGCGTACGAGACCGCCCGGCGCAGCGTGGGGCGGGCCATCCTCCTCGGGCTTGAGCTGCTGATCATCGCCGACATCGTCCTCACGATCACCGTGGACCCCACCCTCGAGAGCGCCCTCGCCCTGGGTCTCATCGTGGTCGTGCGGACGTTCCTGAGCTTCTCGCTCGAGGTCGAGCTCGAGGGCACCCTGCCGTGGCGGAGGCGCGCGAGCTCGCGTGACGACGTGGACGAGCCTCAGTCGGCGACGGCGTCCCGCCGCCGGTAGCCCCAGAGCCCGACCGCCACGAGGGCAGCGGTGATCACCAGCAGCGAGACGTAAGGGACGACCTCGAAGTCGTCTGTCGGCACGGCGGCGAGGTGCCAGAACGGCGAGAGGGCCTGGACGGCGTCGGGGAGCCCGAGGAGCTCACCGAGCACGACCTGGAGGGCGATGAGCGCGACCGCGGCCCATGCGATCCCGGTCGCGCGGGGGAGCAGCCCGAAGAGGGCGACGGCGAGTGCGCCGACGACGAGCGTGCCGGGGAGGTAGGCGAGCTGGCCGCCCACCTGGGTCAGGACCTGGTCCCACTCGCCGCTGGCGATCCCGTAGCCGATGGCGAGCCCGAGGCCCATGACGACGGTCAGCTTGGTTGCGGCGATCAGCGCGAGGGCGGTGGTCGCGGCCATCCAGGAGGTCCTGCTGACCGGGGTTGCGAGGACGACCTCCGAGCGGTCGGCCTCCTCCTCGGCGCGCAGGCGCAGCGCGGACGCGACGACGAAGCCGCACGCGATGACGGCCATGAAGAGGAAGATGTAGGCGAGGAAGGCGTCCACGAGGGCGTCCTCGGCGGTGTCGCCCAGAGCGCCGACGACGTCTGCCATCTCGGGGTTGGACTCGATGAGGTCCGGGACGGTGGGGATGACGGCGCCGTAGAGCGCGCCCAGCAGGAACAGCCCGACGGCCCAGCCGATCAGCAGGCCCCGCTGGAGCCGGGTCGCGAGGCCGAACGGCGTGTTGAGCTGCCAGCTCGCGCGTGCAGGGCCCGGTCGGTCGGCGAGGAGTCCGCCCCCGAAGTCGCGGTGCGCCATCAGCCGGGCGGCCAGTGCCAGCAGGGCCGCGGTGAAGGCGAGGAGGAGCAAGGCCGGCCACCACTGCTCGTCACCGAACGCGTCCATGCGCTGCGCCCACCCGAACGGCGACAGCCAGACGAGGGCGTTGTCCTGCATGGCCCCGATGCCGCGCACCAGGTAGCCGACGGCGACGGCGGCTCCGGCGATGCCGAGCGCTCCGCGGGCCGAGGTGGAGACCTGGACGGCGACCAGGGTGATCGCCGTGTACGCCACTCCCAGCAGGGCCAGCCCGACGCCGTACGTGACGCTGCCGACGACGGGCAGGTCGGCCGCCAGCATCGAGATCGACGTGATCGCGGCGAGCAGCAGTGCGGCCGTGATGCCGTACACGAGCCCGGCGAGGGTGGCGGCGTGCCGGCCCAGGACCGTCGAGCGCAGCAGCTCGGCGCGCCCGGACTCCTCCTCGGCGCGGGTGTGGCGTACGACGAGGAACACGACCATCAGGCACACACCGAGCTGCGCGACCTGCGAGATCTCGTTGGCCACGATGCCGCCGAGGGTGTCCAGCCCGGCCTGGCGCCCCGACATCAGGTAGCTGACCGGGCTCGTGCCGACGGTGCGGGCGTAGCCCGCGACCTTTTCCGGGGTGTCGTAGAACGGCGGCACCGCGAGCGCGCTCGCGACGATCGACCCGCCGAGGCCGACCAGCCAAAGCGGCAGCCGCACCCGGTCGCGACGCAGGACGAGGCGCAGCAGGTGGCCCACCCCGGTGACAGAGGTCGCCGAGGCTGTGGTGCTCATGCGGTCACCTCGTCCGTCACCTCGTCGCCGTACTGGCGCAGGAACAGCTCCTCCAGCGTGGGCGGGTGCGCGGCGAGGGAGCGTACGCCGAGGGCGGACAGCGCGCGGATCGCCTCGTCGAGGTGGTCGGAGTCGACGTCGAAAGTGACGCGGTTGCCGTGCAGCTCGGGCTCGTGGACCCCTTCAACGGCTGCGAGCTGCGTGGCAGGCCGGTCGGTTTCGGCGATGACGGTGGTGCGGGTCAGGTGCCGGAGCTCGGCAAGGGTCCCGGACTGCACCACGCGCCCCGCGCGGATGATGCTGATCCGGTCGGAGAGCGCCTCGGCCTCGGCGAGGATGTGTGAGCTGAGCAGGATGGTGGCGCCCTCCTCCTTGAGCTCGAGGACGGCCTCCTGGAACTCGGCCTCCATCAGCGGGTCGAGACCGGACGTCGGCTCGTCGAGCAGGTAGAGGTCGACCCGGCTGGCGAGCGCCGCGACCAGGGCGACCTTCTGCCGGTTGCCCTTGGAGTAGGTGCGCGCCTTCTTCGTCGGGTCGAGGTCGAAGCGCTCGAGCATCTGCTGGCGTCGTGCCTCGTCGAGGCCGCCGCGCATGCGGGCCAGCACGTCGATGACCTCCCCTCCGGTCAGGTTCGGCCACAGCGAGACGTCGCCGGGCACGTAGGCGAGGCGACGGTGCAGGCTCGCCGCGTCGTGCCAGGGGTCGCCGCCCAACATGGTCGCCGTGCCGGAGTCGGTCCTGAGCAGGCCGAGGAGCACGCGGATGGCCGTGGACTTGCCGGCTCCGTTGGGCCCCAGGAAGCCGTGCACCTCGCCCTCCTCGACCGTGAGGTCGAGGTGGTCGAGCGCACGCGTGGCACCGAAGGTCTTGACGACGTCGTGGAGCTCGATGACAGCCATGGTCCGAGTATGGGCCAGTCGCGCGGTGCGACGACCGGGTCGAGCGGCCCCTTGACGAGGACCTGTAGGACTGACGTCATGGAGCACCGCACCCTCGGAAGGACCGGCCGCGAGGTCTCGGTCGTCGGTCTCGGCACCTGGCAGCTCGGCGCCGACTGGGGCGAGGTCAGCGAGGCGGAGGCCAGGGCCGTCCTCGAGGCGTCCGCGGAGGCGGGCGTCACCTTCTACGACACCGCCGACGTCTACGGCGACGGTCGCAGCGAGCAGCTCGTCGGCCGCTTCGTCGCGGCCCACCCGGACGCCGGATTCACCGTCGCGACCAAGATGGGCCGGCGGATGGACCAGGTGCCCGAGAACTACGTCGAGCCCCACTACCGCCAGTGGCTGGACCGCTCGCGGAAGAACCTCGGCGTCGACACGATCGACCTCGTCCAGCTGCACTGCCCGCCGAGCGAGGTCGTCGACGACGGCGCGACGTACGACGTCCTCGACCGCCTCGTCGACGAGGGCGTCATCGCGGCGTACGGCGTCAGTGTCGAGACCGCCGCGCAGGCGCTCAGCGCGACTGCCCGGCCTGGCGTCGCCAGCGTGCAGATCATCCTCAACGCCTTCCGGATGAAGCCACTCGACGAGGTGCTCCCTGCGGCAGAGGCCGCCGGCGTCGGCATCATCGCCCGCGTGCCGCTCGCTTCGGGCCTGCTGTCCGGGAAGTACGACCTCGACACCACGTTCGCCGAGGACGACCACCGCACCTACAACCGCGACGGCAGTGCCTTCGACGTCGGCGAGACGTTCGCCGGGGTCGACTACGCGACCGGCGTCGAGGCGGCGCAGGAGTTCTCCGCGCTCGTGTCCTCGTCCGGGCTCGACGCCACGCCGGCACAGGCCGCGATCGCGTGGATCGTGCAGCAGCCGGGCGTCTCGACGGTCATCCCCGGCGCACGCAACGTCGACCAGGCACGCGCCAACGCGGCCGCCGGTCTCGTCGGGACGCTGCCGGACGCGTTGCTCGAGGGTGTGCGCGCGCTGTACGACCGCCGGATCCGCGAGCAGGTTCACGCTCGCTGGTAGGGCGGATCGCTGCGACAATCCGTTCCATGACGGGACGGGCGCACCCCGGGGTCGACGCGTACATCGAGAAGCTTCCCGAGTGGCAGCAGTCGATCTGCTCGCAGCTGCGCGAGATCATCTGGGCCGCGGACCCCGAGATCGAGGAGACGATCAAGCGGACGGTCCAGCCGTACTTCGTCCTCGACGGCAACGTCTGCGCCCTGCTGGCGACGAAGGACCACGTGAACCTGTTCCTCTACGACCCGACCGTCAGCGACCCCGCCGCTGTCATCAACCAGGGGCACGACAACCTCACCGCCCGGTCGATCCAGATCTACCGGGACGACGCGATCGACGGCGACGCCATCACCGGCATCCTCACCGATATCGTCGAGCACAACCGCCGGGGTGGGTGGCGGCGGCTCGATCGGGGGTAGGGGCGCGCGCCTTGGCGCCGAGTCGGGGGCGTCCGCGGCTCGAGCGCCTATCGTTGAGTGGCGGCTACGACGATTCCACGGCGCATGTTGCAGCGCGGGCAACCATCGACGGCCGACGGTGCGTAGGAGTGTCATGGCGGTGCAGCCGGAGTTCGATGCCTTCGTCACGGCGAGGTGGGACGCGCTGCTGCGGACGGCGTACCTCCTCACCCGCGACCGGGGCCGCGCCGAGGACCTCGTCCAGACCGCGCTGACGAAGCTGTGGTTCGCGTGGGACCGGGTCGACGGTGACCCGGAGCCGTACGTGCGGCGGATCCTCGTGACGACGTACGCGTCGTGGCGACGACGTCGGTCGTGGTCCGAGCTCGTGTCAGACCGGGTCGGCGACCTCCCCGCCGCTCGCTCCGACAGCATCGACGCGCACCTCGACGTCTGGGCCGCCTTGGGCCAGCTCGCGCCGCGTCAGCGCGCGGTGGTGGTGCTTCGCTACTTCGAGGACCTCACGGAGGTCGAGACGGCCGAAGTGCTCGGGTGCACCGTCGGCACCGTCAAGAGCCAGCACGCGAAGGCCATCCGTCGTATGCGATGGGCTCGCAGCGTCGACGTGTCCAGCCAGGAGGCACAGGCATGAGCAGGGACTCGATCCGCCGCACCCTGGCCGAGCGCGCCGAGGACGTCGCCTCCATCGGTCCCGACCTGGACACGCTGCACGCTCGGGTAGCGGCCGAGCGCCGACAACGCCGCCTCCGGGCGGCTGGAACGTCCGTGGCCCTCGTGGCAGTCGTCGCAGGCGCGGCCCTGCTGGGCACGGGCCGCGACGCCGGCGCCCCTGACCCGGCGCCCGCACCGTCCGTGCCGACACCCACCCCGACGCAGACGTGGACATCTGGGGAGCCGTTGCCGCGCCGGACGGAACCGGTGGAGGTGCTGCCGACGCCGTACGACCGGGAGACCGTCGGCAGGGCCCGCGTCCTGACGAGGCTGCGCAACGCCCCCGGCGACCCGACGCTGGAGTGGACGGTCGACCGGAGCGCTGACGTGACCTTCTTGGGAGGGAGCTGCCGTGGGGCGCCGGGCGCCTTGCTGGTCGTGTTCGGCGGGAGCGGGACGAGTACGGCTGTTCCCTGCGACGGCAGCCGCAACTCGTCCGGACCGGAGGTCGACGCCATGCCGTTGCAGCTCAACTTCTCCCCGGTGCTGCCGGAGGTCGGTGAGCAGCTCACGGCCGTCGTCACCACCAACCGTGGCCGTGTGAACAAGCCCGAGGGGACGGAGAAAGACATTCCGGCTCGTACCAGCGCCGAGTTCGAGGTCGTCGTGTGGGGCCTGGACCGCCCCCGCGTCGCCACCCTCCTCGGCCGGGATGTGTCGCCGTTGGGCACGTCGGAGCCGGACCGGGACTGGTGGTTCATCAGCGGCTTGGAGGCACCCAACGGAGCCGACTCCCTGACTCTCGAGCTGCCTGCCTCGCCCGTCGACCGGGTTGTGCAGACGGTGACGGACTACGCCCGGTTCCGGCTGCGCGGAACGCTGCCGTTCGTGCAGGTCTTCGTCGACGGCCGCCCGGTCGACCACCGGTACGACCCGCCCCGGGTCGCGTTCCAGGACGAGACCTCCGCATTCGTTCCGGCAGGGGGACCGCACACCGTGGTGCTACGAGTCACCGACGGCCGGCCTCAAGACGTCGACTTCGCGGCCGCCGTCTTCGAGGCCGGTGAGGAGCGCTGACGCGTCCTGGGCGGAGTGCCGCCGGTGGCCGAGGCCATCGGCTGTTCACGAGCGCGACCTCGCGCCCCGATGAGGGCGCCGGTCAGACCGGTACGTGCTCCGGGTGTGGGGTGAAGTAGAGCTCGACTCCGTCCTCGATCGCGTCGGCCATGGCTGATGCCTGGTCGTCGGTCAGCCTGTTGGTGCCGGTGTGGTCGACGAGGAAGGCCTGGCCGTGGGGTGTGCGCCAGAGGTGGCGTCCGGGTCCGACGACGCGGGTGGTGAACCCGCCGTGGGTCTTGGTGCGGTGGTGGCGCCGGCGCAGCGGGCCGGAGTTGTGTGGGCCGGTCTGGCCGGGTGGTCCGGTGTCGTCGTAGGGGACCGCGTGGTCGAAGTCGACGCGGTCGCGGGTGGCGGTGCGGGGCGTGTAGGGGAAGCAGTCGCCGCCGGTCTGGACCCATACGTGGTCCTTGACGTCCTCGGGGTGTTCGTAGGCGTCGATGCGGCGACGCCCGCGCAGGTCGACGACGGGGGTGAGGGTGATGTCGGCGTTGCCGAGGACCTCGTGGAGCTGGCGTACGTCGATGGGGCCGACACCTTCGATCCGGGCGACTCCGCGGCCGGTGCGGAGGGCGTCGTCGGTGAGGTGGACGAAGAGCCGTCCGCGGCCACGGAGCATGGCCAGCTTGTGGGCGGGCAGCGAGCAGAGCCGAGACACGGTGTCGGCTAGGTGGTCAGGCGCCCACGCGGGCTGCTCGGGCACACCGGACTCCTCGCCGGTCTCGGTGTCGGTGGCGGTGCCGGTGTGGGTGTGTTCGAGGAGGAGCTTGAGGAGGTCGACGGGTCGGGCGAGCCAGCCGAGCGCGAGGGAGCGCAGCTCGTCGTGGTTGTGGTCGTGGCCCATCGTGGTGGCGAGGATGTCGGCGACGCGGTCGACCAGCGCGTCGAGCCAGACGGCGTCACCGGCGGTCACCCGCGCGATCACGTGGCGGTAACCGAACTCGTCGCACCGGGAGAGACGCACGTAGCGCTCGTGGCGGGACCGTTCCTGCTCGGCGCGGTGGGTCTCGGGGTCGGCCTCGATGACCTTCGCGCGGGCGATCTCGAGGACCGTGGACGGGGCATGGCCGCCGATCGCCTTGGCGACGGCGCGGTCCACGCGGCCGACCTGGTCGGACAGCAGGGCGCGGGAGAGGACGGCGACCTTGCGGGCCACCCATGGCTCGCAGTCGCCGGCCTCGACCATCGCCCACGTCCGGGGCAGGCGGTGCGCGAGGTCGAGGCCGTCGGCGATCAACGCCCGCGTCGTCGCGGGGTGGGTCTGACGCGCCATGGCCAGCTCGGGGATGGCGTGGTCGCGGACCGGGGGAGTGCCGTCACCACCGGGCGTCACCATGGGATCGCGGTCGTCGCGCGGGTGTCCCTGGGTCACGGCCCACTCGACCGCGAGCCGGATCTCCTCCACCTCGGCCAGACGACGGGCCCGGAGCGCGCTGGTGGCCAGGGCCAGCACCTGCCTCGCGCAACCGTCATCGGCCACCGGGGGCGGCTGCGACTGAAGCGTGGTTGACAACATGCTTCATTCTATCGAACATGTGTTCGACCGACAAGAGATTGGGATAACGTAGTGAATGAACATGGACTGCCGACGGCCTCTGGAGGTCAGTCGCACATCTCGCAATCACCCACCACGGACCTCTCGACGAAATGGACCTCGCACAGCTGACCGCGTGCCTCGTCGCGGGAGGTACGCCCGCTGGCTCCGTGCTCCTGGAACCACGGGAGCTCCACCACTGGTCGCCCCTTGACCTCCACGAAGCCCTTGCCGATCCACGCCACTCCCTGTCCCTCGTGCGCTAGCGCGATGTAGGGCGTGGCGGGCCGGTCGGGATGGATCTCGGCGCGCGTCAGCTGGTCGCCGCGTCGAGCTCGACGTGGGGGCGCGATCCCCACAGGGTCCAGTCCGCGCTGACCTCGCTAGCGGCGCGGAGCAGCTGGGGGAGGTGGTCCTCGACCAGCGTCTCGCGCGACGTCTCGGCGGCGTGCACGGTGACGCTCATCGCCGCGCGCACCTCGCCCTCGCCGTCGCGGACGGGGACGGCGACCGACCGGACGCCGGGGGCGAGCTCCTCGTCCGCCAGTGCCCACCCGCGGGCCCGCACCTGGGTCAGCTCCTCCATCAGCTCGTCGAGGCTGCGACCGGTGTGCGGCGCGATCCCCGACCGGCTCGGGACCTCGAGCACCTCCGCGACCCGGCGCGGTGGCAGTGCCGCGAGCAGCACCTTGCCCTTCGACGTCTGGGCGGCGGGGAAGAGCGTGCCGATCTCGACGCGCAGCGCGATGATCTTGGGCACCGACACCCGCGCCGTGTAGACGATGTCGGAGCCGTCGAGCTGCGCCAGCGACACCGACTCGTTGATGCGGCCGACGAGGTCCTCCATGTGGGGGCGCGCTACGTCCCACAGGCCGAGCGAGCCGACGTACGCCATGCCGAGGCTGATGACGCGCGGGGTCAGCGAGAACGCGCCGTCGCGCACGCGCACGTAGCCGAGCTCCTCGAGGGTGAGCAGCAGCCGGCGCGCGGTGGGCCGGGCCAGGCCGGCTGCGGTCGCCACCTCCGACAGGGTCATCGTCGGTCGCTGCGGGCCGAAGCCGGCCAGGACGTCGAGCCCGCGAGCCAGCGACTCCACGAAGTCGGGCCCGCTGCCTCGACCGGCCATGGGCTACCTCCCCGAGTTCGGCTCTCCGAAGACCGTACCGCGAGCGCCGTGCGTGGTGTGCGAGCGGTAGTCGGTGTACTGGTAGGGGTTGTCGAGCACCTTGTGGTCATCGCCGGGCAGGTCCGGGTTCATGCCCTGCTGCCAGACCTCCTCGCCCATCGCGGATCGCAGGTGATCCACGGTGTTCTCGACGTCCGTGCGCACCGAGGCGAGGTCGGCGCCGACGAGCCGGTGGTCCCGCTTCACGACGTGGCCGTCCACGACGACGGTGTGCACGTCGCCGCGCTGCGACTGGAAGGCGACGTGGCCGTAGGGGTTGAGCAGCGGGAACGACACGGGGGAGTCGTCGTTCTTGATGAGTACGACGTCCGCCTTGGCACCCGCGGTGAGGTGGCCGAGGTCGTCGCGTCCGAGGGCGCGAGCCCCGCCGCGGGTGGCCCAGTCGACGACCTGCTCGGCGCGCAGGTGGGAGTGGGTGACGGTGTCGCCGGCCGCGTGGGCCTCGAGGTGCTCGCGCGACCGGTCGGCGCCGAGGGTGGTGCGCATCGCGCTGAACAGGTCGCTGCTCCACCACACCGAGGTGTCCATGGAGAGCGAGACCGGGATGCCGTGGCGGCGGACCTGCCAGGTCGGGGGGTAGCCTTGGCCGGCGCTCTGCTCGGACTCCGTCGACACCGAGATCGAGCCACCGGTGGCGGCGATCCGGTGGTAGCTGTCGGTGGTCAGCGTCGCGGCGTGCACGTAGACGGTGTCGGGCTGCATGAAGCCGTGCTCGTGCATGAGCCGGATGCCGTCGTCGTTGGTCGCGCCCCACACGCCGGCGTGGGTGGTGACGGGAAGGCCGACCTCGCGGGCGAGCTCGAAGGCCGCCTTCTCGGGGAAGGCGGGGTCGCCGGTGACGTCGAAGGCGAGCTGGAAGCCCAGCATGTCGCCGTCCGAGCCGCGGTTGCGCTCGAAGAACGACCGGACGGCGGGATCGGCCGTCCACTCCCAGGGGGCGGCTTGGATGTTGCCGTAGGCGAGGACGAACCGGCCCGGCACCGACCGCAGCGCCTCGATCGCTGCCTCGGCGTGGTCGACGGTCTGCAGGCCGTGGGACCAGTCCACGGTGGTGGTGACGCCGGCTTCGAGGGCATCCCACGCGGAGAGCAGGTTGCCGGCTCGCACGTCCTCGGGCCGGAACTTCGCGCCGTGCTCGAGGTAGTACCAGACGAAGTACTGGGTGAGCGTCCAGTCGGCGCCGTAGGCGCGCATCGCCGTCTGCCACATGTGGCGGTGGGTGTCGATCATCCCGGGCATCACGATGCCCCCGGACGCGTCGACGACCTCGGCGCCGTCGGGGGCGGACAGCCCGGTCCCCACCTCCGCGACCCGGTCGTCGACGACCAGTACGTCGGCGTCGGTCAGCACGGTGTGCTGGTCGTCCATGGTGAGCACGGTGCCGCCGGTGAAGAGCACCGGTCGACGGTCGGCCGAGGTGGGCATCGCTCCGCTCCTAGTCCCGGACGTGTGTCCGTATGACGGTTGCTGTGGTGCACGTCACTGTCCGCCGGGCGCGGGTGGTTGTCAAGAGGTATCCCTTGACAAGCAGAGATCGCCGTGCGAACACTGTGCTGACGAACAGCGGACACCTGTCCGCTAAAGCCGGAGGGATGCGACGTGACCGACCGTCCGAAGCAGGGACCACTGGCGGGACTGCTGGTCGCCGACCTCTCCCGGATCCTGGCCGGCCCCTACGCCACGATGCTGCTCGGCGACCTCGGCGCGGAGGTGGTCAAGGTCGAGGGCCCGCAGGGCGACGACACCCGCACCTGGCAGCCGCCCGTGCGCGACGGGGTGTCGACGTACTTCCTCGGCGTCAACCGCAACAAGCGCTCGATCGCCCTCGACTTCAAGGACCCCGACGACCTCGAGGTGGCCCGCAAGCTGGTCGCGCGCGCCGACATCGTGCTGGAAAACTTCCGCCCCGGCTCCCTCGCCCGGTTCGGCCTCGACTACCCGACGGTCTCGGAGGGCAACCCCGGCGTCGTCTACGCCTCGATCAGCGGCTTCGGCAGCGGCGAGCAGGGCGCGAAGCTGCCCGGCTACGACCTGATCGTCCAGGCCATCAGCGGCCTGATGAGCCTCACCGGCGACCCCGACGGAGAGCCCTACCGCGCCGGCATCTCCGTCTTCGACGTGCTCGCGGGACTGCACGCCACGATCGGGGTGCTGTCGGCCCTGCAGGACCGGCACCGCACCGGCCGCGGCCAGCACGTCGAGGTCAACCTGCTCTCCTCGGCGCTGTCCGGGATGGTCAACCAGTCCAGCGCGTACGTCGCCGGCGGCACCGTGCCGTTCCGGATGGGCAACTCCCACCCGAGCCTGTTCCCCTACGAGCCGCTGCCCTGCTCGGACCGCGACCTCATCGTCACCGCCGGCAACAACGGGCAGTTCCGCAAGCTCGTCGAGGTGCTCGGCGTCCCCGAGCTCGCCGACGACCCGCGCTTCGCACGCAACGAGGACCGCACCGCCAACCGCGACGAGCTGCGCCCGCTCCTGGTCGAGCGGCTCGCGACCCGCACCGCGCAGGAGTGGTTCGAGGACATCATCGGCGCCGGGGTGCCGTGCGGACCGATCAACACCGTGGACGGGGGCGTCGCCTTCGCCGAGCAGATCGGCCTCGACCCCGTCGTGACGGTCGGCACCGGCGACGCCGCGCTGCCCGGCGTACGCCACCCGATCCGGTTCTCCGACGCCGAGGCCCGCTACGACCTGCCGCCCCCCGCGCTCGACGAGCACGGTGACGAGATCCGTGCCTGGCTCAACGAGGAGACCCCGTGACACCCCAGTACCCGACCTCTCTGGGCACCTCCACCGCCGACGAGATCCACCTCCTCGGCCAGGACCTCGCCGCAGACCTGATGGGCGAGGTCGGGTTCGGCGAGCTGGCCTTCTGGCTGGTCGCGCTGCGCCGCCCTACCCCCTCGGAGACGCGGCTGTTCGAGGCGGTGCTGGTCGCTCTCGCCGACCACGGCTTCACCCCGACCGCGATCGCGGCCCGGCTGACGTACCTCTCGGCCCCCGACTCGCTGCAGGGTGCGCTCGCCGCAGGGCTGCTCGGTGGCGGGTCGCGGTTCCTCGGCGTCACGGAGGACTGCGGCGGCTACCTCCACGACGTGGTCGTCGCGACCGACGACCTGCCCACCGACGACGACGGCTGGGACGCGCTCGCGCTGGAGGCCGTACGTCGTACGAAGGAGGCGGGCCGCTACGTGCCGGGCCTCGGTCACCCGGTCCACAAGGAGCGCGACCCCCGCACGCCGGTGCTGATGCGCATCGCCGAGGAGGAGGGGCTGCTCGGTCCGCACCTGCGCCTCTTCGCCGCCATCGGCCGGGTGCACCCCGAGGTGCTCGGCCGGACGCTGCCGCTCAACGGCGCCGGCGTCTGCGGTGCCGCCCTCGCCGACCTGGACCTGCCCGTCGAGATGCTGCGCGGGTTCGCGCTGCTCGCCCGCGCGGCCGGCCTGCTCGGCCAGATCGCGGAGGAGCGGCGGCGCCCGATCGGCATGGACGCCTACCTCCACGTCGACCGCAACGCCGTCTACGTGGACCCCGCCCCGACCGAGGAGAGCTGAGGAGCCGCCATGGCCGAGATCGTCGCCGTCATCGCGTCGACCCACCACCCGTTCTACTACCGCGCGAGCACCGCCGTCGGTGAGGACCGACCGCCGTTCGCGGATGAGTGGGTCCGCAAGATCGAGGCGTTCCGCGAGACCCTGACCCGCGCCCGGCCGGACGTGCTGGTGATGGTCGGCAGCGACCACTTCCACCAGCTGTGGCTCGACAACATGCCGCAGTTCCTCGTCGGCAAGGCGCCCTTCTACGACGCCAACTGGTACAACGAGGAGCGCGAGTTCGGGCTGCCGAGGATGACGCTGGCCGGCCAGGAGGACCTCTCGGCCCACGTGCTCCGCGGTGGCCTCGACCTCGGCTTCGACCTCGCCTTCAGCAACGAGCTGCGCATCGACCACAGCATCACCTGCCCGATCATCACGTTGCGTCCTCAAGCCGACCTGCCGATCGTGCCGATCTACACCAACATCTTCGCTCCGCCCCTGCCGCGCCCCGAGCGGTTCGTGGCGCTGGGCAAGGCGATCCGCCAGCTGGTCGAGTCGTGGCCCTCGGACCAGCGCGTCGCGATCATCGGCACGGGTCACCTCTCGCTCGAGCTCGGCGGTCCCCGGCAGTTCGGCGAGCACGGGCCCGACCCCGAGTTCGACCGGCGGGCGGTGGAGTGGATCGCGAACGGCGACATCGACGGATGCTGCCGCGAGGTCACCCTCGACAGCCTCCACCTGCCCGGCAACGCGACCCACGGCTTCATGGACTTCATGCTGATGATGGGCGTCGCGGGGGAGGGCGCGAAGGCGGACCACGTCGACCAGCTCGACCTGTTCCACACGATGGAGGCCTACTTCACCTGGTACCCGAACGGGGCGCCGCAGGGCGGAGCACAGATCGGAGGAGCACGGTGAGCAAGTACCTGCTCGACAAGTTCCTGTTCACGATCGACCGCGACCCTGCGCTCGTCGAGCGCTATCGCGAGGACCCCACGGGCACCGTCGAGTGGTGGGAGGCGGAGGAGGCCAACCGGATCCTCAACTGCACCTCCGACGAGCGCTCCACCTGGCTCGCCTTCGACGACGACGAGCGCGAGGCGCTGGCCACGCACGACCACGTGAAGCTCTTCGAGATGGGCGCCCACCCGTTCCTCACCCTGACGCTCTTCATCGCGATGTTCGAGCGCGACCACGGCCCACTTGAGTACCAGATCGCCTACGGCGAGGCGATGAAGCACCTGACGCTGCCCTACCCCGACATCGCCACCTGATGCGCGCCGCGGTCCTGCGCGCCCACGGCACCGCGCCGTCGTACGCCGACCACCCCGACCCGGTGCCCGGGCGCGACGACGTGCTGGTGCGCGTCACCGCTGCCCCGGTCGTCCCGCTCGACCTGCTGTGCGCCAGCGGTACGTCGTACTTCGGCACGAGGCGGTTGCCCTACGTGCCCGGTGTGCAGGGCGTCGGCGAGGTGGTCGCGGGTGGCGGCCTGGCGCCCGGGACACGGGTCTTCGTGGCCACGTCGGCCGGGATGGCCGACGGCGACGGGGCGCAGGCCGAGCTGTGCGTCGTACCTGCCTCGGACGTCGTCGCGCTGCCGCGGGACGAGGCGACGGTGGACGACGTCGCGCTCGCCGCGCTGGGGCTCTCCGGCGTCGCGGCCTGGCAGGCGCTCGGCTGGCGCGCCGGGCTGCGGCCGGGGGAGGCCGTCGTGGTGCTGGGAGCCGGCGGTGCCGTCGGGCAGGCCGCGATCGGTGCCGCACGCGCCCAGGGCGCGGGGCGGGTCGTCGCGGTGTGCCGGCCGGGCGACTCGGCGACCCGGGCAGCGGCCGCAGGTCCTGACGCGGTCGTGGAGACCGGTGCGCCTGACCCCGATGCGCTGGCTTACGCGCTGCGCACCGAGATCCCCGGCGGCGTCGACGTGGTCGTCGACCCGGTCTTCGGGTGGGTGGCCGAGGCCGCGCTGCGGGCCATGGCACCCGGCGGCCGCCTGGTCAACCTCGGCGGCTCGGCCTCGGACCTGGCGACCTTCTCGTCCGCCGGGCTCCGGGGCAGCGGGCTGTCCCTGCTGGGCTACACGAACAACGCCCTGCGCCCCGACCAGCGGGCGGAGGCGTTGACCGCGGTCGCGCGCCTCGCCGCCGACGGCCGGATCGGGGTAGCCCACGCCGCGCGTCCTCTCGGCGAGGTCGAGGACGTGTGGCGGGCGCAGCAGGAGGGACGGTCGGGCGTGCGCCAGGTGTTGGTGCCGGTGCCGTAGCCGACGAACACCTCCCTGGTCTGATCCACGTCGACCGGAGGGGCTCGGTGCGGTTCGATTGCTGGCATGGCTGACATCGTCCTGGGCGTCCTCGCCATCGTCGCCGGGGGCGCGATGCTCGTCGCCGGCCAGCTCGTGCTGCGTCTCGTGATCCCCGTCTGGGGCTTCTTCGCCGGGTTCGCCTTCGGCGCCGGCCTGGTCTCGGCCTTCGCCGACGAGCGCTTCCTCGGCACCCTCCTCGGCTGGGTGCTGGGTCTGCTCTTCGCACTGGTCTTCGCGGTCCTGGCCTACCTGTACTACTACGTCGCCGTCGTCCTCGCGATGGGCGCGGCCGGGTTCGCGATCGGCTCGGGCCTCGTCGTCGCCCTGGGCATCTCCTGGAACTGGCTGGCCGTCCTGCTGGGCCTGGCCGTCGGCATCGTCCTCGGCCTGGTGGCGGTGTTCACCAACGTCCCGATGATGCTGCTCGTCGTCGTCGGCTCGATCGCCGGTGCCGTCGGGGTGACGGGCGGCCTCATGCTGCTCGTGGGGGCACTCGACTCCGCCGACTTCAGCAGGGGCGACTTCACCGACACCGTCTCGGACAGCTTCGGGTGGTACCTGCTCCTGCTGGTCCTCGCCCTCGGTGGCATCGTCATCCAGGCCATGCAGCGAGCCCTGGCGCGCCAGACGATCAGCGAGGTCTGGTACGTCGAGGACCGCTGAGCCGACCTCCCACTTTTCCCGAGCCGTTCGGGACTCCGGTCCCGTGTGTCACGCGCGAACGGCACCCACTCGATCAGGGGACTGCTCGGCAACGACGTCCTCTGCGGCGACGAGGGGACGGACGTCCTTGCAGGGTTCGCGGGTGACGACCGCATCTTCGGCGGGTTCGACAGCGGTGCCGGCGGCGACGTCATCTGGCCGGGCGTGGGCAGCGACTTCGTCGACGCCGGCCTCGATCCGGTGACGCGCGACGACTTCGCCCTGCCCGCGGACACGGTGCTCTACTCGGACCTGCTGACCGCGGGCTTCCCGGGCGGGATCAGGGCCGACCTCACCCCCGTCGGCGGGCTGGGCTTCGTGGCAGAGCCGTCAGGCACTGACCAGCTCGTCGTGACCGAGGCCTTGAGCATCGTGGGCACGCGCACCGACGACGTCCTGATCGGGTCGCCGTACCTCGACGTGCTGATCGGTCGGGGCGGTGCCGACCAGATCTACGGCGCCGGAGGCACCGACACGCTCCTCCCCGACTTCACTGACTCGACCATCGACCCGGCGACCGATGCCGCGGACGACATCGACGGAGGGCCGGGCATGGACTGGATCCGCCTGGGACAGGCTGGAGGTACGGCGCGGGGCGGGGCAGACTGGACCACCTCGAGGTGCACCCGGAGACCGCCCCGGTCGTCCTGCGCGGTGACGGAGGGTGGGACGAGCTCGTGGTCGAGTCCGTTGAGGACGTCGACGTCGATGCCGGGGCAGGCCACGACAACATCCACCTCAGGCTCACCCCCGCCTCCCGCGGGATGACGGTGGATGGCGGCGGCTCCCGGGACCTCGTCACCTTCGACGTGCGCGGGGCGGGCTTCGGCACGGGCTCGCCGATCACCGTGGACCTGGGCCGCGGAGTCCTGCGGACCGAGGCGCGCGCCGGTCGGGTGCGCAGCCTGGAGGTCCTGTGGATCCGGGGGGAGGACGCCCGCTGGCGGGTCCGCGGCACGCCCCACAACGACGACCTGATCATGCAGGGAGGACGCAGCCTGGAGGCCGTGATGCGTGGGGGACGTGACTCCGTCGTCGCCACGCGAGGGCCGGACGTCCTGGACCTGGGCACGGGTCGGGGCGACTTCGCGAACGGCCGCCGGGGAAGGGACACCTGCCTCGGCGCAGAGCGGGTGGTGAGCTGCGAGAACCGCAGCTCCGGGACGTCCGGCCTGAGTGTCGTGGGTGGACGGTGGCCCGACGTTTTCGGGGGTTCCGTCGGACCACCGCCGGGGAGGACTACACCAAGCGCTCCTGAGGGGCTGTTGAGCGCTTCACCCCGCGCATCCTGAGAAGTCCGATCGTTGCGGCTCCGTGACCTGGCCAGCGCGCACCGCGACCCACAGCTCCTCCGCCGGCCACGCTGTCGCCCACTCCGGGGACACGATCTCGTGGAAGGGGTGGTCGAGGCCGTCGGCCGGCGCGTACAGCTCGTGCAGGGCCTCGACGACGAAGCCGGAACGGCGCAGCTGCCTGATCCATTCCCCGTGCGAGGGATGGAACTCGAACCCGCCACCCGGCCACTGGACCCGGTGGACCTCGCGCTGCCCGCGCAGCAGCCGGTCCTCGGCCACGCCGCCGTCGGCCGGGACGCACAGCGTCGACAGGTTGCTGTTGGTCAGGAAGGCCAGCCGGCCGCCGGGTCGCAGCAGCCTGGCGGCCTCGGGCAGCCAGCGCTCCGGGTCGCACCAGGCGGCCGCGCCGTGCTCACGCACGATGAGGTCGAACTGCCCGTCTGCCAGCGGAGCCCGCTCCGCGTCCCCCTGGACCAGCCGAGGACGCCCAGCTGCTCCTCGGGCACGGCGAACAGCCCCCACGCCATGTCCGCCCGGCGCCACATGCTCTCGGCTGCGGCGTCGGTCCAGCGCTCGTTCACGATCGCCCAGAGCCTCCGGTTCACGGCGATCTCTGCGGCCCGGTCCTCCGACACCGCTCCAGTCTCGCAGCGTCGCTCGGGTCAGCGGCGGACTTCGCACTGCCGTCGCTGCTCGGCGTTGATGCACCGGTCCCGCCCGGCACCACCGACGACCGCGTCGCGACCGGGACCACCGTCGAGGAGGTCGTTGCGCGCACCGCCGATGAGGATGTCGGGCCCACGTCGCCCGTACGCCTTCACCTGCATGCCTTCCCTCGCCGACATCAGATCGCGCCCGGGGCCGCCCAGGTAGGTGAGCCTGCCGGGACGCCCGGAGAACCTCGTGTCCTCGATGCCCTCGTAGCGCGCACGCTTCGCGCCGTTGACGGTCACGCGCTTGCGCGGCACGTCGACGACGTACCGCGAGCTCCGCGGGAACTCCGACTTCGGGGCCCGCAGCGAGACGATGTCCCGCCGCCCGTCGCCGCCGTCGATCTCGATCGTCCGCCTGCGGACGAGGTCGGCCTGGATCTCGTCGTTCCCGCGGCCACCGTGGACGCTGGCACCATCGTGGGCGCGGAGGTAGTCGTCGCCGGCGCCACCGCCGATCTCACTGCCGCGCCCTCGGGCCTCCACGCTGTCGTCGCCGCCGTCGCCGTAGAGCCGGTCGCGTCCCTTGTCCGGGGACATGACGTAGTCGTCGCCGCCACGTCCGCGCACGACGTCGTCGCCCGTTCGGGGCTCGAGCTCGTCGTTGCCGTCGAGCGCATCGATGCGGTCGTCGCCGGCGCCGCCGTCGATGCGGTCCGGACCGTCCGTCCCCGTGAGCTCGTCGTCGTGGGCCGAGCCCACGATCCCGCCGGAGTAGGCCGGGACCACGATCGTGTCCGTGCCCTCGCCCGTCGCCGTACCAGCCGAGAGGTCCACGGTCATCGGTCCGGGCGCGTCGGCATAGACGACCCTGTCGTAGCGGGCCGGCCGGTCGACGATGTCGACGTTCGCCGACGCGGGGTCGTCACCCAGGTCCACGTGGTCGTTCCCGGGACCCGGCACGAGCGTGTCGCCGAAGTAGCCCTCGTCGGGGAGGTAGTAGTCGTCGAGACCGCCGAAGAGCCGGTCGTCCCCCGGGCCGCCGACCAGGGTGTCGCCGTTGCCGAGCCCGCAGATCGTGTCGTTGCCCGCGCCCCCGTCGATCCGGTCCCGGGCGTACGTGCCGAGGATGACGTCGTCACCCGGCGTGCCGGTGGTCGGCGTGCCGGGGACGACGACGATCGTGGGCACCTTGCCGTCACAGGTCGTCTCGGCCGACGCGGGACCAGCGGCTAGCCCCATGACGCCGAGCGGCGCCAGGGCGATCAGCGAGACAGTGATGGGCAGGCGTCGCATTTCTCTCCTCCGGGGGTCGGTCGGCCTCCGTGGGCCGCGAAGAGTGTGACGCGCGGACCGGGCCGGGAGTTGCGGCCGGGCACTCGACGGCCAGTGACCTAGCGTGCAGGCATGCACTCTGGCCTTGCCGCCCTGCTGGCCGTGGCGCTGCTGCCCGCGGCCCCGGCTCCGGCCTCGGCGATGCCCGAGGAGCCGCGGGTGGTGACGCGGGAGGAGTATGCCCAGGTCGCTCGGGGCATGACCCGCGTCAAGGTGGAACGCCTCTTCGGGGCCGGCAGCGGCTGTGTCTACATCAAGTACCAGCTCGACAACGTCCTCGTCATCGGGCGGCAGTACCGCAACACCGCCGGCACCACGGTCTCGATCGAGTACGAGAGGCCGGGCGACGGCGGCCGGGCGCGGGTCACTGGTAAGCGGTGGGGCTTCCTCGAGTCCTGCTTCGACGACGAGAGGGCGCCCGCAGAGGGCACTGTCATCGCGCGAACAGCGACCGGTTCTCCTCGATCCACCTGATCTCCGCAGCTTCTTGCTCGAGGCTGCCCTCGGCGGCCCACGTCCGCTGGGGTCCCGATGTTCTCCGATAAACACGTCCACTGGCTGACCGGGCCTTCCTCTGCGCGGTGGCGCTGTTGTGTGGTTCGGTCTTGCGAGACCACGCCGCGCCGGATGTCGGGTGGTCAGGGTCAGTGGTCGTGCGGAAGCCGCCTGTTCAGCGAGAACAGTCGGCCGAGCACCGGCATCAGCACGATGTTGAGGCCGTGGAGGACGCCGATGATCAGCAGGATCCCTCCGACCCTGACGCACGAGCTCTCCACCTGCTCAGCCGTCATCTCGCCCAGGCTCCCAGGCATCGCCTCCAGGCGTACGGTGAAGAGGATGTAGGCAGCGAAGATCAGGTAGTAGACGATGTCGGTGAGCACGATGTAGCTCTTGCCGGTCATCGGGTTGTCGTGGAAGACGTCCGCAGCGTAGGCCCGCCCGAACCGCTTGATGAACGGGCCGAGCCACACGGCGACGGCAGCGCGGAGGCCCGGGTTGCGCCGCCGGTCGTACGAGCCCGCCGAGCCCGCGCATGCCACGCGGGGCTGGTCACGAGCTCCTTCGTCTAATTGGGACGGTCGCGTGTCCTCCTGCCCGGTGCCGGCGTCCGTCCTTCGCTCTGCGTTCAGGACCGGGCAGTGCCTTGTCCAGCCAACGCAGAGCCACCCGCCGTCGAGAGCTCCGGCCCAACGACTAGTAGCACGCCTTCGAGTTCTCGGTAGCCGCCGTCCGTGGCTCCTGTACGACAGCTTCGAGCAAGGGATCTACTTCGCGTCCCGCTGTAATGAGTCACCCCGGGTTTGATGCACACCCTTCATGAGGAAGGGATGATCTGAAGGTGGTTGGTGACAGCACTCGCCCCACGACGGCGCTAGGCCCCACCGCCAAATCCGCTGCCACTCCCGCTGTCCCTGTTCGCGGCTCCGGACACCGCGATCAACGCGATGACCAGAAGGACGACGCCGACGACGATCCAAGTCCCCATTGCGCGCTCCCTCGCACCAGATCTCCACAGTGTCCCCTTTGGTGGCCTCAAGCGTCTAGCGTCGCCGGCCCCGCGGTTAGTTGCGCCCAGACCGCGATGTCAGCAACGTCGCCTAACGGCTGACGTGAAATCGTCGCCAGGGTATCCAAGGTTATCGATATGGACGACGCAGCTCATCACTTCTGATGATGCATTCCGGACCGGGAGAGTTCACCGTGAAGAACCCGAGACAAAGGAACCGTCATGTCACTTCGAAACATGGCGTCCAGCGTTACCGCCGCCTTGGTGTTCGCACTTCTCAGCGCGGCCGCCCCGGCCGACGCAGCCCCGGCGGCAGAGGACGCCCAGCTGTACGGTCCGTTCGCATCGAGGCCCGCAGGCTCGACCTACCAGGCGTGGGCGACTCGCAGCTTCCGCTGGTTCCAAGAAGTCCCTGCTGGCAAGAAGCTCGGGACGGACCCGGCCAGCCGGGCCAACTGCAAGATGCGGAACGGGGTCGTGTTCTTCGGTCCCGTTGGCACCACGAAGGACTGCGTTGTGCCGGCCGGGAGCGCGATCGTGGTCGCCTATCTGGGATGGTCGTGCTCGACGGCAGAAGGCAACGGCAAGAGTTTCCGGGCACTGCGCGAGTGCGCGCACCACAACTGGCGCGCGGAACTGTCCGACGTCCGCGTCCGCCAAGTCCTGGACGGCAATGTCGTGCAAGCCCCGCGTCGGTGGGCGGTGGATTCGAACAACATGGTTGTAGACCTGCCCCGCAACAATGTCTGGGGAGTCGAACCGGGGCCGACCCGGTCAGTGGGCTACGGCATCATCCACCTGATCAAGGCGCCCGCGGTCGGAGATCACTGGATGCGGGTCCGGCTCGTCGAGGACGGAAAGGTCACGGTGCTGCGCTATCCGTTCAGCGTGCGGTGACATCAGCGCTGCGCGTTCTGCTCGACGGCATGCTGCAACAGCAAGTACGACAGGCAGCAAACGCGTCAGTTGACAAGGGCGGGTCCTTGCGAAGTCCGCGCCGCGGAAACACGGCTCGATTCAGTAGCCCGCTCGGTACGTGCGTTTGCGATTCGCATTTGCGTCTCAGGGGGCGGGGTGTCGGTGTGTTGGGCACCCCGGCAAGCCAACTGCCGCGATGCCGCAGGATGTCCCCGTGAGCGACCCCATGCGCAACCAACTCTTCGGCCAGGTGCCCGACGGCCGGGACGTCCGCCTGCTGACGATCGGTGCCGAGCCCGGGCCGGTCGTCGAGGTGCTCGCCCTCGGCGCGACGGTGCATCGGCTGGTGGTGGCGTGCGGCGACGGGGAGCGGCGGAACGTCGTACTGGGGCACCCGGACGTCGAGGAGCGGTTGGCGAGCGGGGACTACATCGGCGGCACCATCGGGCGGTACGCCAACCGCATCGCCGGAGGCCGGTTCAGCCTCGACGGTCACGAGGTCGAGGTGCGCACCCACGACCGGGGCAACAGCCTGCACGGTGGGCCCGACGGGTTCGACGTACGCCTGTGGGGCGTCGAGTCGCACACCGCCGACGAGTTGGTCCTTGGCCTGACGAGCCCGGACGGTGACCAGGGATTCCCCGGGATGCTGAACACGAGGGTCCGCTACACGGTCGATGAGCACACCGTCAGGGTCACGATGGAAGCCACCGCCGACGCCACGACGGTGGTCAACCTGACCAACCACGCGTACTTCAACCTCGACGGCGAGGGCGCCGGGACGATCGACGACCACGAGCTGCTGGTCGAGGCCGACGACTTCACCCCCGTCGACGCAACCGGGATCCCGCTCGGCGGCCATGCGAGCGTCGAGGGCACCCCGTTCGACTTCCGCACCGCAAGGAAGATCGGCCCCGCGATCCGCACCGAGCACCCCCAGGTCGGCGACGCGCGGGGGATCGACCACAACTTCGTCGTCAGCGGCACCGGCCTGCGCAGGGCCGCGGCGCTCACCTCGAAAACGACCCGCACCACCGTCGAGCTGTGGAGCGACCAGCCCGGACTGCAGGTCTACACCGGCAACTTCCTCGACGGCACACGCCGCTCGACGAGCGGCGCCCGCTACCGCCAGGGTGACGGGGTGGCCCTCGAGCCGCAGCTGTTCCCCGACTCGCCCAACCGGCCGGAGTGGCCGTCGGCCGTGCTGCGCCCGGGGGAGACGTACGCCGCCCACCTCGAGTGGCGCTTCGGGACGGTCTGAACGCAGCGGCATAGTCCGCGGCACTCGTACGTTGGGCTCGACGACAGGTCCCCGACGAAGGAGATGTGCGATGCGTGCCGTGGTCTACACCGAGACAGGCGACAGCTCGGTCCTCGAGGTGGTCGACCGCGAGGCGGCCGAGCCCGGGCCGGGGGAGGTCCGGGTGCGGATCGTCCGGGCCGGGGTCAACCCGACCGACTGGAAGTTCCGTGCCGGCGGGATGGGCGAGCTCGCCTTCCCCGAGGTCGTGCCCGGCCAGGACGGCGCGGGCGTCGTCGACGCTCTCGGGCCCGGGGTCGACGGCCTCGCTGTCGGTGACCGGGTCTGGACGATGCTGGCCCAGCACCAGCGCCCGGGGGGCACCGCCCAGGAGCTCGTCGTGCTGCCCGTCTCCCGGCTGACCGCGCTGCCCGACTCGGCGTCGTACGACGTCGGGGCCTCGCTGGGTGTCCCGGCGATCACCGCGCACCGCGCCCTCACCACGTCCGAGGACGGGCCGGACCGGCTCGCGCCGGGTGCGCTGTCCGGGCGGACGGTGCTCGTGGCCGGTGGTGCCGGGGCGGTCGGCAACGCCGCCATCCAGCTCGCCCGCTGGGCGGGTGCGACCGTCATCGCCACGGTCAGCAGCGACGACAAGGCGCGGCTCGCGACCGCCGCCGGCGCCCACCACACCGTGAACTACCGCGACGGCGACGTCGTCGACGCCGTCCGCGGTCTGGCACCCGACGGCGTCGACATCGTCGTCGAGGTCGCCCCCGCGCAGAATCTCCGCGCCGACCTGAAGCTCATCAAGCCCCGCGGGACCATCGCGATCTACGCCAACAACGGCGGCGACGAGGTCACCCTCAGCATCCGAGAGACGTTCACGACCAACGCCCGCTTCCAGTGGGTGCTGCTCTACACGGTGGGGGAGGCGGCGCTGCGCGCGGCGGCCGACGACGTCGCGGCGGCGGTGGCCGACGGTGGCTGCGGCGTCGGCGAGGAGCATGGCCTGCCGCTGCACCACTACCCGCTCGAGCGGACGGCCGAGGCCCACGCGGCCGTCGAGGGCGGCGCCGTCGGCAAGGTGCTGCTCGACGTCAGCGACGCCTGACCAGCCAGGCGCCCGCGCCGCACAGCAGCACGGCGGTGAGGCAGGCGGCGACCGCGCCGACGAAACCGAGCCAGGCGTCGAAGCCGAGCGCGCCGACCGCCTGCCCGACCGCCAGCGCGACGAAGAGCACCGACGTCCCGCGCCCCGACGCCTCGGGCCACACGTCCCGCGCCCACAGGATCAGCGCCCCCGACAGGCACATGTAGCCGGCGCCGAAGCACGCCATGGCGACGTACGCCGGCCACGCGAGGCCCAGGCCCACCGCTGCCGCCAGCGACAGCGATGCGAGCGCGACCGCGCCGACGGACCAGCCCCACGCCCCGGTGAGTCCGAGGCGCGCGACGAGCCGGCCGGTCAGCGGCCCCGCGAGCCCACCGAGACCGAGCGCGATCCAGAGGAAGCCGACCTGGCCGTCGGTGACCGGTCCCGACCCGGTGGCGACGAGCGGGCCGTAGGACCACACGAGCGCCGAGCCCGCGCCGACCACCGCCGCCGCCACAGCCGGCGTCACCAGGAGCGTCCAGTCGTACGACGACCCGCCGGCGTCGGCGGGCTCGCCGGGCTTGTCGGCCTCTCGCGCGAGGAGGAGCACGCCCGCGGCGGCGAGGGCGTTGATCGCCGCCATCGACCACCAGGCGGCGGAGGTCGACGACACCGTCAGGGCGAGGACGCCTGCGACGACCACGCCGACGGCCGTCCCGGTGTTGACGAGGGCCTGGGCGGTCGCGGCCGAGCGGGCAGGGGTGATTGCGTCGACGAGACGCACCAGCGCGGGTGAGGCCAGCCCGGCGCCCGCGCCGCCGACGAGAACGAGGACCAGGAACCACGTCGGGGAGGTGGTCGTCGCGACACCCACGCAGCCCAGCGCGGCCGTCGTACCCGCGACCAGGACCGCCGCACGCGGCCGGCGGTCCGAGACCCGGGCCGCCACCGCCGCTGCCACGGCGTAGGAGACGAACTGTGCCGCGGCCGCCCCCCCGATGACCGGTGCCAGGGCCGGGCGCTCGTCGACGAGGCGCGGGGCGAAGAGGCCGACGCCGAAGCGCGCCAGGCCGTAGGTCGCGGCGATGAGCAGCGTGCCGGCCAGGGCCACGGCGACGCTGCGCGCGGTCAGCGGGGAGGGGGCCGTCGCCGAGAGAACCATAACGACCGTTCTACCATAACGACCGTTATGCTCGTCGCGTGGCCAGGACCGACACCCGCGAGCGCATCCTCGACAGCGCCGAGCGGCTCTTCTTCACCGACGGCATCGGCGTGACCGGCGTCGACCGGGTGGCCGCCGATGCGGGGGTCGCCATCGCCACGCTCTACCAGCACGTCGGCAGCAAGGACGGGCTGATCGAGGCAGTGCTCGACCGCCGGCTGCAGGCGTGGACGGCCCAGTGGGAGGCCTCGATCGCGGCCGCGGCGACCCCGCGGGACCGGGTGCTGGCCCTCTTCGACGCGCTGGTCGAGTTCCGGCGTTCCTCGGGCACGACGCAGTGGTGCTGCTTCCTCGCGACCGCGTCGGAGCGGCCCCGCGGCACCGGTGCGGACGACCCGGTCCTCCGCCCGGTCGAGGCCGACACCACCGCCTTGGTGGCGCGGCTCCGGGAGCTCGTCCACGAGGCGGGCGTGGCCGACCCCGACGCGACGGTCGCCCGGCTCCTCGTCGTCTACACCGGTGCGCTCGCCAGCCTCCTGCGCGGCGTGCCCGCCGATCCGCTCGGCGAGGCGCGGGCGATCGCGGACGTGGTCCTGTCGGCGGCCTGACCTATCCCGACCGCTTGGGCCCGAGGTCTCGCAGCAGCACCTCCCGGCCGAGCCGCCGCTCCAGCTCCGCTACCTGGGCGAGCAGCAGCTCGGCGGCGGCGACGGCGTCGGTGAGGGCGTGGTGGGCGGTGTAGCTGGGCAGGCCGTGGGCACGACGTGCCGCGTCGAGCCGCAGTGAGCCGTGGACCTCTCCGTTGACGTCGACGCGGAGGCGGTGCTCGAGCGCGAGTGTGTCGACGACGGTCAGCGGCGGCCGGGCGCCGTAGGTTGCCTCCGCGGCAACGCCGATGAAGTCCACCTCGAGCGCGGCGTGGTGCGCGAGCAGCACCCGGCCGTGCAGGTCGCCCAGCAGCAGCGGGAGCACGTCGGCGAGGGCGGGCGCCCCGGCGAGGGCGTCGTCGGTCAACCGGTGGAGCGTCGCCGACGAGCCGACGTCCACGCCCTCCGGCGGGCGGACCCGGTGCTCGCGCGCCTCGCCGAGCAGCACGTGCCCGGCCACGACGGGCACCCACCCGAGCGACAGGACGTGGTCGGTGCGCGGGTCGAGGCCGGTCGTCTCGAGGTCGAGCGCGAGGAGCTCCAGCTCGGACGCCGGGGTCGTCGGCGGTGGTGCGGGCGCCGCGGCGAGGTCGCGCAGCGGACCCGGGGGGTAGTGGTCGGGACGGCGGTCGCGGCGACGGAACGAAACCCTCACTCGAACCCCGGCGGCAGGTGGTGGGACAGGCTCTGCTGCGCGGACCGCACGATCTCGAAGGCGTCGCGCAGGTGACGACGTTGCCGCTGGGTCAGGTCGGCGGGACGGAGGAAGTTGTCGGGGGTGAGTCCCGCCCGCGCCCGGGCGGCCTGGTGGTGGAGCCGCAGGTAGGACATCAGCTCGAGGGCGTCGGCCAGCTCGGTGGCCGTGTCCCGGTCGATCGTGCCCGCCGTCGCCGCGGCGGCGAGACGTCGCCGCGTGGACAGCGCCGGGGACCCGGACCGCAGCGCGTGGATGCGCGCCAGCTGCACGACGGCGGAGATCGGCCGCTTGATGTCGAGGGTGTCGCGATGCTCACCGTGCCGCTCCAGGACGAACCCGCGGAAGAAGCCGAGCGGCGGCCGCATCGCGAGCGCCTGTCGGGACAGGTGGCCGAGCAGGCGCGGGGAAGCCGTCGAGACGGAGGTCAGGTGCACCTGCTCGGTGAGCTCCCGGTCACCGGAGAGGTGGCGCATGTCGTGGAAGACCGCCGTGTGCAGGACGGCGTCGGGCTGGGGCTCCCGTGACCAGTCGGCGAAGTGCGCGCGCCACTGCGGGACGGTCAGGCGCCACTGCGGGTTGGTGGCCATCACGTCCCCCGGGCAGCGCGGCCAGCCGCACTGCTCGAGCACGGCCGTCACCCGCTCGGCCAGCGCGGCGAACCACGCGGCACCGACCTCGTCGGGCTCCGCGCCCAGCACGATCGCATGGTCCTGGTCGGCGGTGAACCCCTCCTCGTCCCGCGCGGCCGACCCGAGCACGACCCAGCTGTACGACACCGGCGGCGGCCCCAGCCCCTCGCCGGCCAGCTCCTCCTCGACCAGCGCCACCACGCGTCGTCGTACGGCATCGCCCAGCGCGGTCGCCACGCGCGAGATGTCGGCGGCGCTGACGTCGCGCTCGACGAGCTGGCCGAGCACGGCGTGGATGCCCGGCGCCTCCGCCACGACGCCGTCGAGGGTCGTCTGGCCGGCGATCGCCGCAGCGAGGTAGACGGGGTTGGCGTTCTCCAGCCGCACCAGGTCGGTGGTGGTGACCAGGCCGACCGGGCGCCCGGCGTCGTCGACGACGGGGAGGTGGTGGATGTTCCGGCTCACCATCTCCAGCAGCGCCTCGAAGGCGAGCGCGTCGGCCGAGAGCGTCACCGGGTCGGCGGTCATCACCGACCGCACCGGGCTGTCGGGCGGGAGGTCCACCGCGAGCACGCGGTTGCGCAGGTCGCGGTCGGTCACGATGCCCAGGAGGGAGAGGTGCTCGACGACGAGGATGCAGGAGACGCCGGCCCCGGACATCGCGGCCGCGGCCTCGCGCACCGACATGTCCGGGTCGGTCGACACCGGCTCGCGGGTGACGAGGTCGCCCACGCGCGAGCCCAGCGCGGTGCTGCCGGACGTCGCCCGCTGCAGGTTGCCGATGGCCCGGGCCAGGCGCGTGTGGTGGGTGGCTGCGTAGAAGGTCGCGACGTCGGGATGGCCGTGCGTCAGCTCCTCGAACGCCGCCGGCTCGAGGACCAGCAGCAGGGTGTCCTCGACCGCGGTGCAGCGGTAGCGGGTGGGCCGGTGCTCCAGGAGCGAGCTCATCCCGAAGGCCTCACCGGTGCCGACCCGGTCGACCAGCTCACCGGTCTCGTCGCGCACCTCGACGGCGCCCGCGCGGACGACGTACAACCCGTCGCCGTGGTCGCCCACGTCGAGCACGACGGTGCCGCGCCTGGCGTAGCGGATCGTGCACCGACGGGGCAGCAAGGCGAGCTCCCCAGCGGGCAGGCGGTCGAACGGCGCGTGCTCGGCGAGGAAGTCCCTGACCTCGGCGAGCTCGACGTCCATGGGTGCCATGGTGGCACCGATGCGGCCGGGCGCGGGCGGTCCGGGAGGATGCAGCCGTGACCGCCCCCGTGACCACCCCCGTCGTCGTCGAGCTGCCACGGTCGCGACCGGTCCCGTGGCGCGAGCGCAGCCGGCTCGTGCGCTGGCAGCGCCTGTGGCGTACGCGCCGGCCGCGCACCTTCACCGAGAAGGTCCGCTACAAGATGCTGCGCGACCACCGGCCGCTGCTCGTGACGTTCGCCGACAAGGCCGCCGTGCGTGACCACGTCGCCGCGGTCCTCGGCGACAAGGTCCTGCCGCGGGTGCACCTCGTCACCGACGAGCCGAGCGACCTCACCGGTGCTGCGCTGCCGGCGTCGTACGTCCTCAAGCCGACCCACGGCAGCGGCGTCGCGGTCATCGTCTCGGACGCGGCGCCGGCCGACGCCCGGCTGCCCGAGCCGCGCTACGGCTGGGTCTACCGCCACGTGCGACCCGAGCACGCGCCCGTCGAGAGGCTCGTCGAGATGGCACGGTGGTGGCTGGCGCAGCTCTACGGGCAGGGCCCGAACCGTGAGTGGGCCTACGGCCACGTGCCCCGTCAGGTCCTGGTCGAGGAGCTGCTGGTCGGACCGGACGGCGGCGTCCCCGACGACTACAAGCTCTTCGTCTTCCACGGCACCTGCCACTACGTCCAGGTCGACCGCGGCCGCTTCGACCGGCGCACGCAGGACTTCTTCACCCGCGACTGGGCGCACCTGCCCCTCAGCGGCGGACACCCGTGGGCCACGCCCGCGCTGCCGCGCCCGGACCGGCTCGACGAGATGATCGCGATGGCCGAGCGGCTCGGGCAGGACACCGACTTCGTCCGCGTCGACCTCTACGACCTCCCCGACCGCGTCGTGTTCGGGGAGCTGTCCAGCTTCCCCGCCGGCGGCGACAGCCCGTTCGAGCCCGAATCGTTCGACCTGGAGTTCGGGCGTCACTGGACGCCTCCGCGCCGCTACCTCTGAGGATCTTGCGGGAAGGCGGGCGGGAGGGGTACTCATCAGGAGAAGGCTCGCGGCCCCGCCGGGGCGCGCCTGAGGACCAAGGAGCCATCCATGTCCACCCAGTCGACGCACACGCCCCCCTCGCCGGCGCCGCCCGGCGGCTCACGCCGGATGACGCCGAAGTCCATCGCGATCTGGGGAGCGGTCGCCCTTGTCGGCGCCGTCTGCTGGACCGTCCTCGCGCTGTCGCGCGGCGAGGAGGTCTCGGCCCTCTGGATCCTCTTCGCGGCCTTGGCGTCCTACGCGATCGCCTACCGCTTCTACGCCCGGTTCATCGCCTACCGGGTGCTGGGCGTCGACGACACCCGGGCCACGCCGGCCGAGCGCCACGACAACGGTCGCGACTTCGACGTCACCCACCGGCACGTCCTCTTCGGGCACCACTTCGCGGCGATCGCCGGGGCCGGACCGCTCGTCGGGCCGGTGCTGGCCGCGCAGATGGGCTACCTGCCCGGCACGATCTGGATCATCGTCGGCGTCATCTTCGCCGGCGCCGTGCAGGACATGGTCGTGCTGTTCTTCTCGATGCGCCGCGACGGCAAGAGCCTGGGCCAGATGGTGCGCGAGGAGATCGGCGTGGTGGGCGGCGTCGCCGCCCTGATCGCGGTCTTCGCGATCATGATCATCATCCTTGCCGTCCTCGCCCTGGTCGTCGTCAACGCCCTGGCCGAGTCGCCCTGGGGCGTCTTCTCGATCGGCCTGACCATCCCGATCGCCCTCTTCATGGGCTACTACCTGCGGGTGCTGCGTCCCGGACGGGTCTCGGAGGTCACCGCGATCGGCGTCGCCCTGCTGTTGCTGGCGATCATCGGTGGCGGCTACGTCGAGCAGATGGGCCTCGAGGAGGCGCTGACCCTCTCCAAGGAGCAGCTCACGCTCGGTCTGGTCCTCTACGGCTTCATCGCCTCGATCCTGCCGGTGTGGATGCTGCTCACGCCGCGCGACTACCTCTCCACGTTCATGAAGATCGGCGTGATCGTGCTGCTGGCCGTCGGGCTCATCCTGGCCGCGCCGGTCCTGCAGCAGGAGGCGGTGACCGACTTCGCGCTCGAAGGCACCGGACCCGTCTTCGCCGGCAAGCTCTTCCCGTTCGTCTTCATCACCATCGCGTGTGGTGCGCTGTCCGGCTTCCACGCCCTCATCTCGTCGGGCACCACCCCGAAGATGGTGGCGAAGGAGAGCCAGGTCCGGATGATCGGCTACGGCGGCATGCTGATGGAGTCGTTCGTCGCGATCAGCGCCCTCATCGCCGCCAGCGTGATCGACCCGGGTCTGTACTTCGCGATGAACAGCCCGGCCGGCGCCACCGGGGCCGACCCGGCCACCGCGGCGGAGTTCGTCGCCGGCCTCGGCTTCAGCATCACGCCCGACCAGCTGACGGCGGCCGCAGCGGCGGTGGAGGAGCAGACGCTCATCTCCCGCACGGGTGGCGCCCCGACGCTGGCGCTCGGCATGTCCCAGATCTTCACCGAGGCGTTCGGCGGCGGGCTCGCCGCGTTCTGGTACCACTTCGCGATCATGTTCGAGGCGCTCTTCATCCTCACCGCCGTCGACGCCGGCACCCGGGTGGGTCGCTTCATGCTGCAGGACACGGTCGGCAACGTGTGGCCCAAGTACGCCGACCTCTCCTGGAAGCCGGCCTCGTGGTCGGCCAGCGCCGTCGTGGTGGGCCTGTGGGGCTACATGCTCTACGTCGGGGTCACCGACCCGCTGGGTGGCATCAACCAGCTCTTCCCGCTCTTCGGCATCGCCAACCAGCTGCTCGCAGCGATCGCGCTGACGCTGTGCGTCACGCTGCTGATCAAGCACGGCAAGGTGAAGTGGGCGTGGGTGCCCGGCATCGGTCTGGCCTGGGACCTCGTCACCACGATGACGGCGAGCTACCAGAAGGTCTTCTCCGACAACCCCGCGATCGGCTACTTCACCCAGCGGGAGCGGTACGCCGACGCGCTCGACGCCGGCGAGCTCCTGGCACCCGCGACGAGCGTGGACCAGATGGAGCAGGTCGTCTTCAACTCGACCGTCAACGGCACCCTGCAGGCGATCTTCGCGCTCCTCGTGCTCGTGGTGGTCGTCAACGCCTTCGTCATCTGGATCAAGGCGCTGCGGGCCGGCAGCCTGCCGACGACGGAGGTGCCGTGGCACGAGTCCCACCTCGTCCAGCCGTCCGACTTCTTCGCCACGGCCGACGAGAAGGAGGCCGTGCGCGAGTGGGAGGCCGCCGGTCACGGCCGAGAGGTGGGGAGCCACCGATGACGACCGTGCTGCGGGTGGCCCGTCGGCTGCGCTGGTACGTCCGCGAGCTCACCGGAGAGGCGCGGTGGGACGACTACCTCGCGGAGTGCCGGGCGTTCGGCGACGTGCCGATGTCGCGGCGCGAGTTCGAGCGCCGGCGCGACCACGAGCGCGAGCACCAGGCGGTGGGGCGCTGCTGCTGAGACGCCGGTCGCGCTCCGGTCAGAACACCTGGGGCACGAACGTCTGCTCGTGCGCCGGCGTGCGGACGTACGGGATGTCGCGCACCTCGGGGAGCACCACCCGTGGCGGCGCGACGTCCTCGTAGTCGAACTGCGAGAGGAGGTGGCTGATGCAGTTGAGCCTGGCGGCGCGCTTGTCGTCGGAGGGGACGACGTACCAGGGCGCCTGCTTGATGTCGGTGTACTGGAAGGTGGTGTCCTTCGCCATCGAGTAGCGGATGTAGAGCTCGCGCTCGGCGAGGTCCATGTCGGACAACTTCCACCGCTTGAGCGGCTCGTCGTTGCGCGCCTCGAAGCGGCGCAGCTGCTCCTCGGCGCTGACGGAGAACCAGTACTTCAGGACCACGATCCCCGAGCGCACCAGCATCCGCTCGAACTCCGGGCAGCTGCGCAGGAACTCCTGGTGCTCGTCCTCGGTGCAGAAGCCCATCACCCACTCGACGTTCGAGCGGTTGTACCAGCTGCGGTCGAACAGGACCATCTCCCCGGCGGCGGGCAGGTGCTCGACGTAGCGCTGGAAGTACCACTGGGTGCGCTCCCGGTCGGTCGGCTTCGGCAGCGCCGCGATGCGCACGGTGCGAGGGCTGGTGCGCTCGGTGATCCGCTTGATCACCCCGCCCTTGCCGGCCGAGCCGCGCCCCTCGAAGATCACGAGGACCTTCAGGCCCTGCGACTGGATCCAGTACTGCAGCAGCACCAGCTGCTCCTGCAGCCGCTCCATCTCGGCCTCGTAGGCCGAGCGGCGCACCCGTCCGGCGGCGTTGTAGCGCTCGTCGCTCCCCGTCATGGACCGAGACTACGGCGCCTCAGGCGGGGAGGCGGTTCAGCACGGTCGTCATGTCGTCCTCGGTGTCGCTGCCGATCTTCTCGAAGACGATCTTCATGACCGGGTCGGCGATCTTGCGCGCGCCCTTGAGCTCGATGACGGCCTCGTAGGTGATGCGGCTGCCCGGGCCGTCGGGGCTCGGCACGACTGTGATGGTGTCGGTCGAGGTGGCGGTGTCGTTGTGCCCCTCGAGCACGATCCGGTCCTCGGTGAGCTCGGCGAGACGGTAGGTCAGCTCGGTCGTCACCCCGGCGATCTTCGACACGTTGTGCCACGTCGAGCCCACCTGGACGGGGCCGGAGTCCTGGCGCGTGCACGACTCGGTGCCCGGGTCCCACTCCTCGGCGTGGCCGAAGTCCTTGAGGTAGTCGATGACGACGGCGGGCTGGGGACGGACGTCGAAGGTGCGGCTCACGGTGGTCATGGCTCGACAGTAGGCAGGCGACCACAGGTGGCAGACCGTCCGAACGGGTGCCACATTGGGCCCATGCCGACCGACACCCACGACCTGCCCGACCTGCCCGGCGCTGCCGACCACCTCGAGCTGTGCCTGCGACTGGCCGAGGAGGCGCTCGCGGACGGGGACGGCGCCTTCGGCTCCGTGCTGGTGGACGCGTCGGGTGCCGTCCTGCGCTCCGGACGCAATCGTGAGGTGTCCGGCTCTGACCCGACGGCCCACCCCGAGCTCGAGCTGGCGCAGTGGGCCGCTGCCCACGTGCCTGCCGACGAGTGCGCTGGCTGCGTGGTCTACACCTCCGGCGAGCACTGCCCGATGTGCGCCGCCGGCCACGCCTGGGTCGGGCTGGGGCCGATCGTGTACGCCGCCTCGTCCGCGCAGCTCTCGCAGTGGCGCGCGGAGTGGGGGCTGCCCGCCTCGCCCGTCGCGGCGCTGCCGGTCACCGACGTCGCGCCCGGCGTGCGCGTCCACGGACCCGTGTCGCCGTACGACGACCGCGTCCGCGCGCTGCACGAGCGGTCGCGTGGGGATGCGTGACCTCGTCCTCACCGGCGCGCGGGTCTTCGACGGGTTCCGCCACCTCGGTGACGTCGGCGACGTGCTGGTGCGGGACGGGCGCGTTGCGACGGTCGGTGGGTCGCTGCGCACGCCCGGCGCGGAGGTCGTCGACTGCGGCGGTGCCCTGCTCCTGCCCGGCTTCACCGACGCGCACGTCCACCCGGTGCAGGGTGGCCTCGAGCGGCTGACCTGCGATCTCAGCGAGCTGCCCGTCGACCGCGCCGCCTACCTCGCGCACGTGGCGTCGTACGCGGCCTCGCGTCCCGACCTCGACTGGGTCCAGGGCGGCGGCTGGGCGATGGCCGCCTTCCCCGGCGGCCTGCCGACCGCGGCCGAGCTCGACACCGTGGTCGCCGACCGCCCGGCCGCACTTGTGAACCGCGACCACCACGGCATGTGGGTCAACACCCGCGCGCTCGAGCTCGCCGGCATCACCCGCGACACCCCGGACCCGGCCGACGGGCGCGTCGAGCGCGATGCTGCGGGCGAGCCGACCGGCGTGCTGCACGAGGGGGCGATGGACCTCGCGCTCGACGTGCTGCCGGTGCCGGACGCCGAGGCGATGTACGCCGGACTGCTGGAGGGCCAGGGCCACCTCCTGTCGCTGGGCGTCACCGCCTGGCAGGACGCGATCGTCGGGTCGTACGCCGGCATGCAGGACACCGGGCCGACCTACCTCCGCGCGGCCCGGTCGGGCGACCTCGTGGCCACGGTGGTCGGGGCGCTGTGGTGGGAGCGCGAGCGCGGCCTCGAGCAGGTGGCCGAGCTGGTCGGGAAGCGGACGGCGTACTCCCACGGACGCTTCGCCGCGACCTCGGTCAAGATCATGCAGGACGGCGTCGCGGAGAACGGGACGGCGGCGCTCGTCGAGCCCTACCTCGACCGGTGCGGGCACGCGACGACGAACTCCGGGCTGTCGTTCGTCCCGCCGTCCGTCCTGCCCTCCGTCGTCGGCGCGCTCGACGCGGAGGGCTTCCAGGTCCACGTCCACGGGCTGGGCGACCGCGGCGTGCGCGAGGCGCTCGACGCGCTCGAGGGGACCGACCCGCTGCGTCGGCACCACATCGCGCACCTTCAGCTGGTGCACCCGACCGACGTGCCGCGCTTCGCCGAGCTGAAGGTGGCGGCCAACATCCAGGCGCTGTGGGCCTGCCTGGACGACCAGATGGTCGACCTGACCATCCCCTTCCTCGGTGCGGAGCGCGCCGCACGGCAGTACCCCTTCGGCGACCTCCACCGCGCCGGCGCCCGCCTCGTCGCCGGGAGCGACTGGCCGGTCAGCACCCCGGACCCCCTCCGGGCGATCCACGTCGCGGTCCATCGCATGGCCTATGGGGAGCCCGGGCCCGCTGGGAGCGAGCCGTTCCTCCCCGATCAGGCGCTGTCCCTCGAGGTCGCGCTCGCGGCGTACACCTCCGGCTCCGCCTGGGTCTGCCACCGCGACGACGCCGGAATGATCGAGCCGGGTGCGGTCGCGGACCTCGTCCTGCTCGACCGCGACCCCTTCGACACACCGCACGAGATCGGTGCGGCCCGGGTCGAGCGGGTGTGGATCGGGGGCGAGCCGGTGGTCGGCGGCTTCCCGCCCGAGGTGGCGGCGCGCCGCTAGGAGGTTTCAGGGCGGATGTCACGATGAAGGGCATGCAGACCACCGCCCGCGAGCCCGCGTGGAAGGGCGCCGCGCTCGTCACCGGTGGCTTCGTCGCGCTGCTGTGGGTGCTCGAGATCTTCGACGCCGCGACGGGCAACCCGCTCGACGCGTACGGCGTCCAGCCCCGCAGCGAGGACGGGCTGGCGGGCGTGGCTTTCGCGCCGACCCTGCACTTCGGCTTCGACCACCTGGTCAGCAATACGGTGCCCGTGCTCGTGCTGGGCTTCCTCACCCTGGCCACCGGCCTCGCCCGCGGTCTCGCCGCCACCGCGATCATCTGGGTCGTCGGCGGGCTCGGTGTGTGGCTCTTCGCCCAGCCGGGCAGCACCCACGCGGGTGCGTCGGTGCTGATCTTCGGCTGGATCGTCTACCTCATCGTGCGCGGGTTCCTGAACCGTCGTACCTCCGAGATCCTCATCGGCGTCGCGGTCTTCCTGCTCTACAGCGGTGCGCTGCTGGGCGTGCTGCCCGGACAGCCCGGCGTCTCGTGGCAGGGGCACCTCTTCGGCGCCATCGGCGGCTTCATCGCAGCGCGTGCCCTGACCACCCGGCAGCGTAGTGAGTCGAGCATCACGTACTGAGCGGTAACAAACTGCGGACGGGTGCTTCACCCGGCTCCTAGCCTGCCGGTCATGCGCTCTCTCACCCTCCTCGCCGCCCTGATGCTCCCTTCGCTCGCCGCCTGCGGCGGGGAGGCCGACGCGACCGGCACGAGCGCCCGCGCCGAGGCCGCGGCCGCCGAGGAGGAGGCCCTCGCGGACTGGCGTGCGGCGGTGGAGGACGAGCTCGGCACGGACACCTTCGACTTCGCCGCGCTGCAGCAGACCGCCGCCGCCGACTGCGTGCGGACCGACGCCGGCGACTGGACCGTCGAGCTGGCGCTCAGCGGCGACCTGTCCACCTCCGCGCTCACCCGCATCGGTCTCGAGCACGCCTGCAGCGACGTGGTCGCGGCCTTCGACGAGGCCGTCGCCGCCGTCGGGCAGGCGGCCGACCCGCTCGAGCTGGTGTGCGGCCCGGACGTCGAGCTGTCGGCCGAGGCGGCCCTGTCCGCCGACCTGGTCTGCGCGAACCGCTAGTCCGAGGGGCCGCCCGGGCGCTTCAGCAGCGGCCTGGTCGCCGGCCCCTCCAGCACGTCGCCGTCGGGGGAGAAGCGCGACCCGTGCAGCGGGCAGTCCCATGTCTCCTCGGCGTCGTTCCACTTGAGCAGACCGCCGAGGTGGGTGCACACGCCCACCACGCCGCAGGCGCGGGCCTGGGCGGGGCCGGCCGTCCCGGGCAGCCGCTCACGGGCGGTGCGCACGGCACCGGTGAGGACCGCAGCGCCGACGCCGAGGTTGATGCGGGCCACCTCGGCGGCGTTGGACGGCGACGGTGCCCGACCGCCGAGGGTCTGCGCCCAGGCCGGCAGGTCGCCGAGGATGCCGGCGGAGATCGCGCGCGCGGCGACCACCGCGTTGGTCATGCCCCACTTCTCGTAACCGGTGGCGACGTGGATCCGGTCGCCGCCGCGCCGGAGCGGTCCGACGTACGGCACCCCGTCGGGGCTGCTGTAGTCCTGGGCCGACCAGTGGTGGGTCTCGGTGGTGGCGGGGTACCACTTCGCAGTCCACGCCCGCAGCGCCTCCAGGTGGGCGAGGTGCGAGTCCGTACGTCCGACGACGTGGCCCGCGCCGCCCACGACGAGCGTGCCGCCCGGGGCGTCGCGCACCGAGCGGGCGTCGGAGCCGGCGGAGAGGTACATCCCGTCCATCGGGCCGGCGCCGTCGAGGGCGAGCACGTAGGACCGTTGCGGTTCGAGGCGGGCGAAGTGCAGGCCACGGTCGAGGATCGGGGTGCCTGTGGCGAGCACGAGGTGCTCGGCGGTCAGGGTCTCGCCGCCCTCGAGGCGGACGGTGGGCCGGCCGCCCTCCGAGACCGACCGCACGCGGTGGCCCTGGTGCAGGGTGCCGCCGTGGGCGCGCAGCTGCTCGGCGAGCGCGCCCAGCACGTCCATGGCGTCGAGCTGCGCCTGGTCGGCGAGCGTGGTCGCGGCCACGTGCGGGAACGGGACGTCGAGGGTGTCGCGCCAGGCGACGTCGAGGCCGAGCGCCGAGGCGGCCTCGTGCTCCTGCTCGACCGACGAGCGCTCCTGCTCGTCGACGGCGTAGGTCACCGCCGTCCGGCGCTGGAAGGGGACGCCGTGGTCGTCGCAGAACCGCAGCAGCCACTCCATGCCCTCGCGGTTGGCGTCGACGTAGGCCGCAGCGACGTCCTCGGACTGGTGGCGGCGGATGCGGGAGAGGTGGGTGCCCTGCAGCAGCGAGACCTTTCCGGTGGTCCGTCCGGTGGTGACTGCCCCGACCTGCCGGGCCTCGACGCACGCGACGCGCAGGCCGGCACGGGCGAGCAGGAGGCTGGTCGTGAGGCCGGTCAGCCCGGCGCCGACGACGAGGGCGTCCAGTGCCTCGCCCGGCTGGGGCAGGGGGGCGTCGGCGACCGGGGCGGCGCGGTCGAGCCAGAGCGAGGTCACGACTCGTCCTCCTCCTCGGCGGCCGGTTCCTCGGGCTCCGGCTCGGCGTTGATCGGGTCGGTGTCGAGGTGGGTCTGCGGGTCGGTCCACGGCTCCTGCGTCGGGTCGTCGGACTGGGTCATCTCATCTCCTGCGTGTGCGGTTGCGGGGACGGGGTGCTGGACGTCGTCCCCGTACCCCGTCCCGAACGGGATCAGTCGGGGGTGCATGAGGTGCACCCCTGGGGGGTACGACCACTACACGCCGGGGTCGTCCTCCCACGACCACGGCGGCCAGCGCGAGACCCGCCGGTCTTGACCTCCCGTACGCCGTGCGAGGTGAGTCCGGCGGGTCTCGTACGTCCGGCCTGCAGCTCAGCCCGAGCGGAGGGGGCTCTCCTCGAGGCGCTCGAGCAGGTCGCGCGAGCCGTCGTAGACCGCGACCGCGCCGGCCGAGGCGAGCCGCTCGGCGGAGACACCGCCGCTGCACAGCCCGATGCACGACATTCCGGCGGCCTCGGCGGACAGGACGTCCCAGACGGCATCGCCCACCACGACGGCCCGGCCGCCGCTCTCGCCGCCCGCCCGCTCGACGGCCAGCTGGACCATGTCGGGCGCCGGCTTGGTGGCCGCGTCGTCCGAGCCGGTCACGACCGCGGTGAGGTGACGGCGTACGTCGACGAGCTCGAGGAGGTCGTCGACGAGGTCACTCTCCGACGAGCTCGCCAGCACCAGCCGGTGCCCGTTGCCGGCAAGGGTCTCGACCAGCTCGGCGGCGCCGTCGAGGGCGCACACCGTGCGGAGGTGGGAGCGGAAGTACTCGTCGTGCAGCTTGCGCACGTCCTCGCCCACGGCCGACTCGGCCGGGCCGCCGGCGACGTGGGCGACGAGCCGGTCGCCGCCCATCCCGATCGCCTCGTGGACGCGTACGGCACTGACGTGCAGGCCGACGTCGTGGAAGGCGGCGTGCCAGGCGACGACGTGCTGGTAGACCGAGTCGACCAGGGTGCCGTCGAGGTCCAGGACGACGACGGGATGGGTCAGGGTGTCGGCGTTCACCGCAGCGCCGTACCCCGAGGTGCCGGGCCACATGCGCGCGCAGGGTGGCCGCCCCGGCGGGTGTGGTGTGGCACCGGGCGGGGGGAGGACCATCGATCACTCAGGCAACACCGATGTGTCGAGGGGATCGTCATGGAGCTGCTGCCGCAGAGTCGGGAGGCGTTGGACGAGTACGTCACCGCGTCCATCGACGACATGGAGGGGCTGCTGCGGGTGATCGAGGGCTGGGCCGTGCGCTCGGTGCCGGACTGCGTCGCCCTCAGCGTGACCCTCCTCGACGAGGACCTGACCTTCACCCTCGTCGACCGGGCGGCGACGGCCGAGCCCCCGCACGACGAGACCCGCGACTCCGGACCCGGGCCGCCGCCGGGGGAGGTCCATCCCCTCGACGAGCTGGACTGGGCCGACATGGCCCGCGAGCGCGCGTTCGGTGCGATCGCCAGCACCGTGTGCCTGCCGGTCGTGGAGCACGGTCGCGCCGTGCTCAACATCGACCTCTACGCCTCGACCGCCTACGCCTTCCGCGACCGCATCGACGGGCTCGTCGAGGCCCTCGGTGCCTGGCAGGCGGGCGCCGTCACCAACGCCGACCTCGGCTTCGATACCCTCCGCCGCGCCCAACAGGCGCCCGAGCGGTTGCGCGAGCAGCGTCTGGTCGACGTCGCCGTCGGCCTGGTCGCGGCGCGGATGGCGGTGACCACCGACCTGGCCGCCCTGATGCTCGAGGAGGCTGCCGAACGCGCCGGCGTCTCCGAGTCCGAGGCGGCGTGCGTGGCGCGGGTGCTGCTGGCGTAGGTCCACCCACCGCCGGGCGTATGCGCCCCGCCCATCGGGGTACTGCCTGGCCATGCAGCGACCTACAGCCCCCGTCACCCGCCACGTCAAGGTGGCGATCATGGAGGAGAGCGAGCTCGTGGTGCACGGTCTCCGGACCATGCTCGAGCCGCACTCCGCGCTGGTCACCGTGGTGGCGCACCGGGCCGACGGTCCGGCGCCCCTGTGCGACCTCACCCTCTACGAACCCCACCGTCGCTCGGCGGGCGTCCGCCCGGCCCCGCAGCGGTTCCCGACCCGGATGGTGGCCTTCGGCTGGGACTGCAGTCCCGAGGCCGTCTCCACCGAGATGTCACGCGGCGCTGCCGGCTTCGTCAGCAAGTGGCTGCCGGCCCGGCGCCTGGTGTGGAACCTGCTCCAGATCGCCGACGGCCGTGTGGTCGTCGATGCCTGGACCGGTCAGGACGAGGCGCAGAAGGCAGCGGCCGAGAAGTGGCCCCTGACCCAGCGCGAGACCGAGGTGCTCTCGATGATCGCCTCTGGCAAGGCCAACCGCGACATCGCCGAGGAGACCAACCTCAGCATCAACTCGGTGAAGTCCTACATCCGCGGCGCCTACTCCAAGATCGAGGTGACCTCGCGCTCGCAGGCGGTGCTCTGGGCGATCCAGCACGGGCTGCTCATGACGCCCGAGCCCGAGCCGACCCGCGCCCGGGTGCCCCTCCGCGCCGCCCGATGACCCGGTTCGGCTACTTCCTCTCCTGCGAGGAGTACACACCGGACGAGCTGCTCGAGCAGGCGCGCCTCGCCGAGCGCGCCGGCTTCGACAGCCTCTGGATCAGCGACCACTTCCACCCGTGGACCAACGCGCAGGGGCAGTCGCCGTTCGTGTGGTCGATGATCGGCGCGGTCGCGCAGGTGTGCGACCTGCCGGTCACCACCGCGGTCACGTGTCCCACCGTGCGCACCCACCCGGTGATCGTCGCGCAGGCCGCGGCCACCTCCGCGGTGCTGCTCGGCGAGGGGCGCTTCACCCTCGGCGTGGGCACCGGCGAGGCGCTCAACGAGCACGTGCTCGGTGACGTGTGGCCGCACGCCGAGCGCCGCCTCGAGATGCTCGAGGAGGCCGTCGAGGTGATCCGCGAGCTGTGGACCGGGGACGTGGTCTCGCGCCACGGCCGGCACTACACCGTCGACACGGCGCGCATCTACACCCTGCCCGACGAGCCGCCGCCCATCTACATGAGCGCCTTCGGGCCGAAGGCGCTCGACGTGGCGTGCCGCATCGCCGACGGCTTCGTCACCACCCAGCCCGACGCCGAGTCGGTGCAGACGTTCCGCGCCGCCAAGGGCGCCGACGCCCCCACGCAGGCGGGCTTCAAGGTCGCCTGGGGACCCTCGCGCGACGAGGCGATCGACGCGGCGTACGAGCTGTGGCCCAACTCGGGTGTGCCCGGCGAGCTCGCGCAGGTGCTGCCGAGCCCGCAGCACTTCGAGCAGGCCAGCGAGCTCGTCACGCGCGAGGCCTTCGCGGAGAAGGGCGCCTTCGGCCCCGACGTCGCCGAGCACGTCGAGGCCTACGCACCGTTCGTCGACGCGGGCTTCAGCGAGGTGTACGTGGCCAACATGGGCCCGCACTACGCCGACATGATCGCGGCCTACGGGTCCGACGTGCTCCCGCAGCTGCGCGGCTCGCGCTAGTCGTCGGGCGGCCTCAGTCGTCGTACTCGGGGTGGCCCTCGACGTCGGCGGGCCTGGCCTCGTGCCCCTCGCGGCCGCGGGTGCGCCGCAGCTCCTTCATCTCGGCCTCGAAGACGTGGCGCTGCCCGTCCATGAGCTCGTCGAGGATGCGCTGGTGGAGCTCCTTGGTGCGCGCGTAGAAGCCGTCGTCGAAGGCCTCGACCATCTGGAACGACCACATGCCGGGCAGCGGGTTCTGCCCGAGGACGTCGCGGTCGAGGGCGTCGGCGAGCTCGCCGTGGCCGGCCTCGCGCACCAGCGCCTCGGCCTCCTCGAAGGTCGACTCGGCGCTCCCCATCAGGCGGTGGAAGGCGTAGAGGTGGCCCCGGGCGTCCTCGACGTGGTCGAGCGCCGCGGAGACCTTGCCGACCGCCTCGACGGTCTCGTCGCTGACGCCGGCGGGTCGCTGGTGCTCGGGAGAGGGCTGGTCGTCCATGTCGGAAGGCTCACAGATTCGGGACGGGTCCGGCCACATGCCAACGGGCGGGTCGGGGCACTGGCTGGGCACGCACACCGCACACAGCACGACGGACCGAGGAGGTCACCGCTTTCATGAAGGCAGTCACGTGGCAGGGCAAGCAGGACATGCAGGTCAAGGAGGTCCCGGACGCGGCGATCGAGGAGCGCACGGACGTCGTCATCGAGGTGACGTCGACCGGGCTGTGCGGGTCCGACCTGCACCTCTACGACCCGCTGACGCCCTTCATGACGGCCGGTGACATCGTCGGCCACGAGCCGATGGGCATCGTGCGCGAGGTCGGTTCGGCGGTCACCACCCTGACCCCAGGCGACCGCGTCGTGGTGCCCTTCAACATCAGCTGCGGCACCTGCTGGATGTGCACGCGCGGCCTCTACAGCCAGTGCGAGACCACCCAGAACCGCGACACCGGCACCGGCGCCAGCCTGTTCGGCTACAGCAAGCTCTACGGCCAGGTCCCCGGCGGCCAGGCCGAGCTGCTGCGCGTGCCCTTCGGGGACACCCTGCCGATCAAGGTGCCCCACGGCCCCGACGACGACCGCTTCCTCTTCCTCTCCGACGTGCTGCCCACCGCGTGGCAGGCCGTGGAGTACGCCGCCGTCGAGGACGGCGGCACGCTCCTGGTCGTCGGCTCAGGCCCGATCGGCGACATGGCCGCCCGGATCGCGCTCCACCGCGGCCTGCGGGTCATCGTCGTCGACTCCGTGCGCGAGCGGCTCGCCCGCGTCCACGGCCGCGGCGCCGAGACGATCGACTTCACCGAGGTCGACGGCGTCGGTGACGCCGTACGGCAGCTGACCGACGGCCGCGGCGCCGACGGCGTGATCGACGCGGTCGGCATGGAGGCCCACGGCTCGCCTGTCGCCGAGACCGCACAGAAGGCGCTCGGCCTGCTCCCCAAGAAGGTGCAGGAGAAGGTGATGCTCAACTTCGGCGTCGACCGCCTCGCCGCCCTGATGAGCTGCATCGACAGCGTGCGCCGCGGCGGCACCATCTCCATCTCGGGCGTCTACGGCGCCCCCACCGACCCACTGCCGATGTTCCAGCTCTTCGACAAGCAGGTCCAGGTGCGGATGGGCCAGGCCAACGTGCGGCGCTGGAGCGACGACATCCTCGCGCTGCTCGAGAAGGACGAGGACGTGCTCGGCGTCGAGTCGTTCGCCACGCACCACCTGCCCCTCGACGACGCCCCCGAGGCCTACCGGAAGTTCCGCGACAAGGAGGACGGCATGGTGAAGGTGGTGTTCCGGCCGTGAGGCTGCCCAAGCCGCGCGGCGGGCTGAGCGAGTGGCTCGTCGCCCGGCTGGCCGATCCGGGACTCACCGGCTCGGCCCCCGCCGCGGACTCGCAGGACGACGAGTCGATCTCGCTCTGGACGCTGCACGAGCTGTCGTTCCGCGGCTTCGAGGACGCCGACGACCGCGCCGAGTGGGACCCCGACCTGCTCGCCGTACGACGCGACCTCGAGGTCGCCCTCGAGGAGCGGCTGCGTTCACGCTGGTCGGCCTCGGGGGCGGCCACCTCCGCGCCCGCGGCAGCCGATGTGCCCGCGGCGCTGGAGGACCTCGTCGCCGCGGACGACGGCCCGTCGCTGGCCGACCGCGTCCGCCGGCACGCCGACCGCGACCAGGTGCTCGAGCTGCTGCGCCAGCGGTCGGTCTACCACCTCAAGGAGTCCGACCCGTCGGCCTTCGTCGTCCCGCGCCTGCCGGTGCGGGCCAAGGCGGCGCTGATGGCGCTGCAGTTCGACGAGTACGGCGACGGCGACCCGAACCGGCTCCACTCCCACCTCTTCGCGCGCGGGCTCGAGGCCGTCGGCCTGCGGGCGGAGTACGGCGCCTACGTCGACGACGCCATCGTGGAGAACCTCGAGATGAACAACGCCGGCTCCCTCTTCGGCCTGCACCGCCGGCTGCGCGGGGCGGCGATGGGACACCTGGCGGCGTTCGAGATGACCAGCTCGCTGCCCTCGCGCAAGATGGTGCAGGGGCTCGAGCGGCTCGGGCTCGACGGCCCGATGTCCGCCTACTACGACGAGCACGTCGAGGCCGACGCGATCCACGAGCACCTTGCCGCCCGCGACATCTGCGGCACCCTGGCCGAGGACGAGCCCGACCAGGTGGCCGACATCCTGTTCGGCGCCTGGACCTGCCTCGACGTGGAGGCCCGCTTCGCGACGGCGATGCTCGGCGTGTGGGAGGACCAGCGGTGAGTCGCCCGGCCGACCGCGACTTCGACCACCCCGACGTGGTGCTCGTGCCGCACGGGCCGATGCTGCTGCGCGGCGCCGAGTCGGTGCAGGACCTCGACGGCACCGTCCACGCCGTCGACCGCCCCGTGGTCGCCCTCTGCCGCTGCGAGAAGTCCAGCCGCCTGCCCTGGTGCGACGGGACGCACAAGGTCATCCCTCGCTGAGCGTCGTACGCCCGGCGACGGCGTACGACAACCGCCCCGCCGGCGGTGCGTGAGGCAGGTTTCTCAGCTCGAGAACCTGCGTCACGCACCGCTCGCCAAGCCGCTCGGGCCGCTGGTCCTCGACGAGGCGTCCGCGGAGGCGTACGACGTCAGGCGCGGTCGATCCGCGCCAGCACTCCGCGCACCTGCTGACGGACCTCGACCATCGCGAGCCGGCCCTCGGTGAAGCACGGCTCCTGGCGGAGGGCGTCGGTCTGGGCGCGGGTGCCGAGCTGGAGGACGGCCGAGCCGCCGGGCGCGAGGTGTGCGTCGACGACGGCCAGGCAGGCGCGCGCCACGTCGAGGCCGTCGTCGCCGCCGTCGATGGCGGTGAGCGGGTCCTCGGGGTAGCGGCCGGTCTGCTCGCGGGGCACCCACGGCGGGTCGGCGATGACCACCGGGAACAGCTCGTCGGGCCCGAGCACGTCCTGCAGCCGTCCCTCCCGGACCTCGACCCGGTCGGCCAGGCCGGCGGCGAGCGCGTTGGCGCGGGCGTAGTCGCACGCGACGGGATTGGCGTCGACGCAGATCAGGCGCCGGCCGGAGGTCGCGACCGCGAGCAGGCCGATGTGGCCGGCACCCGCGCAGAGCTCAAGCACTGTCCCGCCCGGCGCGGTGGTCATCAGGTCGGCCGCCCAGCTCGACTGCGCGGCGGTCCACTCCCGCGGCCGCAGCACGCGGTCGTCGAAGGCGATGGTGAGGGACCCGAAGGTCAGCTGGTCGGTCATCGGCGGATCCTTCTGTGCCAGAGGGCGGCGCGGGCGGCGTTGGCGCCGGCCGCGCCGTGGACGCCGCCGCCCGGGTGGGCGGAGGCGGAGGCGAGGTAGAGCCCGGGCAGGCCGGTCGAGGCCCGGCCGCGCATCGCCGGGACGGGGCGGAAGACCAGCTCCTGGTGGAGCTGGGACGTGCCGCCGTTGACGGCGCCACCGACGAGGTTGGCGTTGCGCGCCTCGAGCTCGTGCGGGCCGAGGACCCGGCGCTCGAGGACGAGGTCGCCGAAGCCCGGCGCCCGCTCCTCGATCCGCGCCTGCATCCGGTCGGCGAAGCGCTGTACGTCGTCGTGACCCCACTCGCCGGTGACCTCGTCCGACGCGTCGCGGCGGGTCTTCCCGGGCTGCGGCACGTGCGTGTAGGCCCAGAACGACTCGGTGCCGGCGGGCGATCGCGTCGGGTCGCTCGTCGTCATCTGGCCGGTGAGCAGGAACGGCCGGTCGGGCACGACGCCCGACGACACCTGGGCCAGCGTCTCGGTCATCTCCTCGACGGAGTCGGCGACGTGCACGGTGCCGGGGGCCTTGGCGGGCCGGTTCGTCCACGGCACGGGCCCCGAGAGCGCCCAGTCCACCTTGACGGTGCCGGGGTCGAGCTCGAAGTCGCGCATGCCGCGCACGAGCCGCGCGGGCAGGTGCTCCTCGGCGACGAGCCGGCCGAACAGGTGGGTGGCCGACACGTCGGCGAGCACGGCGCGGGCGGCGTACGACGCCCCGTCGCGGGTGCGTACGCCGACCACGCGGCCGTCGCGGACATCGACGGCGATCACCTCGGCATCGGTCACCAGCTCCGCGCCGAGGCTCGTGCACCGCCGGACGAGCGCCTCGGTGAGCTGCTGGGCGCCGCCGCGCGGGACGGGGAAGCCGACCGTCTGGCCGAGCAACGTCATCAGCACGCCGAAGACGCCGGAGCCGGGGGAGGCGAGCGGGAAGTCGCTGTGGCCGGCGTTGCCGTTGAGCAGCAGCTGCGCGGCGGGCCCGGCGAAGAGCTCGCGGCCCAGCGAGGCGACCGGCGTCGCGAGGCGTCGTACGGTGTCGAGGCCGCCGGCGCGGGCCATCGCGGGCACCAGGCGGGCACCCGCGCGCACGGGCGGGAAGGGCGAGGTGAGCCCGTCGACCAGCGCCGGGCCGATGCGGTCCCAGGTGGCGCACAGCTCGAGCCAGGCGTCGCCGTCACCGGCCCGCAGCGCGTCGAGGCCGGCGGCGGTGTCGTGGCGGTCGCGGTGCAGGACGGCCCACTGGCCGTCGCCGAACGGGTGGCCGAGCACCGCCGGGGCGTGCTCCCAGGCGAGCCCGTGGTCCTCCAGACGGAGGTCGGTGATGGCGCGGGAGGCCACGGCCAGCGGGTAGAACGCGCTGAAGGTGTCGTGGACGAAGTCGGGGTGCACCTCGCGGTCGCTGCGCACGGCGCCGCCCGGTGTCGGCTGCGCCTCGAGCACCAGGACGCGCCAGCCCGCGTCGACGAGCACGTTGGCGGCGACCAGGCCGTTGGGGCCTGCCCCGACGACGACGGCGTCGTACGCGCGTGCGGACGCGCCGCTCACCGCGTGCGGCCCTCCACCACGAAGGCCAGCCGACGCAGCGCCTCGACGTTGCGCCAGTGGAGCTGGGGGTCGCGCAGCGGCTTGGGCACCAGCACGCCGGGTCCGGCGGTGGCGTCCTCCTTCATGGTGACCACCGTGGAGTCACCGTCGGGGCGCAGCGAGATCTCCACGTGCGCCTCGCCCGCCGGCCAGCCGCGGGCCTTGAGCAGCAGGCGGCGGCCCTCCTCGACCTCGAGCACCTCGGTCGTGTCGTTGATCAGCAGCGGCCACGTGCCGACGCTGTGGTGCAGCCGGCTCCCCACGGCGGGCCACGTGTCGTCGACCTCACGCATCCGTGAGGCGCCCACGACGAAGAGCGGGTAGAGCCAGCCGTCGGCCAGCACCTCCCAGACCTGCTCGGGGGTGGCGGACACGGTGCGGGTCGTCGTGCTCATGGTGTCGTCTCCTCGACGCTGCTCGGGGGTGTCTCGCGGGTCCAGTGCCCATCCTCGCGCCGCACCAGTCCCCGTCGCTCGAACTCCTCCAGCCACCCGGTCATCGGCCACTCGCCCCACCGCTCGTGGAAGAGGCGACCGTTGCGCAGGATGTCGTCGAGGTGCTCGACCGGTGGGCTGCTGACCGGGTGGTGCTGGTGGTAGGCCCGAGCGCCGCCGACCCAGCCGAGACCGATGCCGCGGGCGATCGCCGTACGGCCCAGGTCGGTGTCCTCGCCGCCGTAGCCGACGTAGTCCTCGCAGAAGCCGCCGAGACGCTCCCACGTGCTCGGGCCAACGGCGAAGGAGAGCGACCAGAACAGGTCGGGGTCCTCGGACTCCAGCAGCTCGCCGGGAGCGGGGGCAGGCCGCGCCCGGTGCGGGTCGTCCCAAGCGGAGAGGTCGGCCGGGTCGGGCGGGTAGCCACCGGGCGGGCGGGGAGGCAGGTAGGTCACCGGTCCCGACCAGATGCGGTGCGGTCGCGTGGTGACGACGTTGGCGTACGACGCCACGAGCCCGGCGCCGGCGAGGCAGTCGACGTCGAGCAGCACGACCACGTCGGCACCCGTGTCGAGCGCCGTCCGGACGCCGAGGTTGCGGGCGGCGGCGAGCGGCAGCCCACCGTGGGGGCCGCGGTCGACGGGGACCACGTCGCGCACGAGTCCGTCCACCTCGTCCTGCCGGATGTGCGGGTCGTCCATGGCGACGCAGAGGTAGGTGTCGGGACGGATCGTGCCGCGGGCGAGTGAGCGGTGCTGGGCGGCGAGGTGCTCGTGGCGGCCGTGGGCGATCGTGACGATGGCAACGCGGGTCATCGCGCCCGCCTTCCGCCCACCCGGTCGCGGGTGGCCAGCACGACCTCGGCGAAGCGGTCGGCCGCCCAGCCGTCGCACCACTCGGTCCACGGGCGCGGGTCGAGGGCGGCGGCGTGGTCGAGCACCTCGCCCCACTCGCCGGCGTCGGGCCACGAGGTGCGCACCACGGCCGGCCAGCCGCGCGACAGCACCTCACCGGTCGTCCGCTGCTCGTCGTGGGGCCGCTGCTGCGGCAGCACGACGGCCGGACGACGGGCGGCGGCGGTCTCGGCGAGCGCGTTCTGCCCGGCATGGGTGACGACGACGTCGGCGCCGGCCAGCACGGCCGACGGGTCGTCGACCCACGTGCTGCGGTCTGCTCCGAGGACGTGCCACCGCCAGTCGGGGGTGGCCCCCCGTGCGAGGCGTACGTCGTCGGCGCTGACGTCGTGCCCGCCCGAGCCGAGCATGAGGGCAACGGTCCGCTCGGGCGGGTCTGCGCGCCTGCGAAGCGTCGCTCGCACCGGGTGGCGGGACAGCGCGCCGACCGGCACCAGCCGCTCGCGCAGGTCGTCCGGCAGTCCAGGTGTCATGTCGCCCGCCGTGCGCGGCCAGAAGCCGACGAGCGCCTCCGCGACGCCGAAGCCGAGGAGGTGCGCGCGGTCGTCGCGACGCCCGGGGAGGACCACACCGACCGCGGGCACGCCGTGGAGCCGGGCGAGCAGCAGCACCTCGACCGAGACGTCGACGACGAGCAGGTCCGGTCGTGCGGTCTCCAGCCACGCGCTGAGGGCTGCGGCCCGGGACCGGGTGCCGTCGTGCCGCAGCGGGGCCCAGTGGAGGTGCCCGTGCGCCGTGACGTCGCGGGGCTCGCCGTCGTCGTCGGGCGGGAGCTGCACCCAGTCCCCGACCCAGGACTCGGGTCGCGGAAGTGACGACAGCCCGGTGACGGCGACGCCCTCGCGTCCCAGCCGGGCCGCGAGCACCCCGGCGCGGTGCCGGTGCCCGCTCCCGACGTGGTGGACGTAGTAGCCGAGGACTCCCGACGCGCGCGTCACGCCGCGTCGTCCTGGCGGGTCAGCTCGGCGTAGAGGTCGAGGTAGCCCTCGACCATCGCGTCGGCACTGCACGTCGACTCGGCGTACGCGCGCACGGCGCGACGGTCGAGCCGGGCGGCGGCCACGACGGCCTTCGCGAGGGCGGCGGCGTCACCGGGCGCGGCGAGGACGCCGCCCAGCGGCGACACCACCTGGCTCAGGCCGCCGCGGGCAAAGGTCGCGACGGGGGTGCCGCTGGCCATGGCCTCGGCGGCCACCAGGCCGTAGGGCTCGTCCCACATCGGCGTCACCACCGCCACGGACGCCTGCCGCAGCAGCTGGGAGAGCTCACGCTGGGCGAGGTGGCCGGCGTACATCGCGTCGACGCCGAGCAGCGGCGCGACCGCACGGTCGAAGTAGGCCTGGTCCTGCACGGGACCGGCCAGCACCAGCGGCACGCCGGCGAGGCGGCAGGCCTCGACCGCCAGGTGGGGTGCCTTCTCGGGCACGATGCGGCCCGACCACACGGCCGGTCCGCCGCCCGCTCCTGCGGGCCAGTCGCGCAGGTCGAGCCCGTTGAGCACGACGTCGCTGTCCACGGCGTGGCGCCACGACGCCGCCGTCCACTCGCTCACCGAGACGAAGCGCGGCGGGCGCGGGCACAGCGCCAGCGCCGACTCGATCATCGGCAGCGGCGGCGTGTGCAGAGTGGTGAGCATCGGCACGTCGACCGCCGGGGACATGGCGATCGGCAGGTGGTGGAGGCTGTTGTTGTGCACCACGTCGTACTCCTCGGCGCCGGTGCGCGCGAGCGAGAGCATGAGGGCGAGGTAGGCGTGGTGCTCGGCCAGCCAGCCCGGCCCGGGCGCGAACTTGTCGGCCATCGCGGCCGAGCTGACCTCGACCGTCGACAGCGGCAGCAGCCGCACCGGCAGCGAGGTGTCGGACCCGGGGCCGGCGAAGAGCGTGACGTCGTGCCCGCGCTCGGCGAGGCCGCGCGCGGTCGTCCAGGTCATCGACTCCAGGCCGCCGGCGAAGGGCTCTCGGATGGGGAAGCGGCTCGAGGCGATGAGGCAGATCCTCACCGTCGACCCACCACCGACCCGTAGACGAGGGCATGGGCCTGGGCGACCTCCGCACGCTGGCGGCGCCGGTCGTCCACGCTTGGCGGGGCCGCGACGCGGCCGGCGTGGGCGGCGCGCACGGCCGCGACCAGGCTGTCGGCGTCGAGATGGTCCTCGTCGTGGTGGTAGCTCAGCACCGGCCCCTGGTCGGCGAAGTAGCCGCACGAGGGCGCGATGACGGCGGTCCCGAGGTCGCGGCAGGCCTCCAGCCAGCCGCTGTGGGTGCCGAAGCGGTAGGGCAGCACCGACACGTCGAGCGAGGCGAGGTAGGCCCACAGCGCGTCGTCGTCGAGGAAGTCGTGGATGCGCAGGTCGAGCTCGCCCCGGTCGGCGTGCTCCTGCAGGGCCTCGGCCAGCGCGGCGTCGTACCCCACCCCCTCGGGGAGCAGCACGTCGCGGTGCCCGTTGACCTGCAGCACGGCGCCGGGCAGGTCGCGGACGGCGTCGACGAGCACGGGGAGCACGGCGTGCGGGTGCATGCCGGCGCGCAGGCTCTTGACGTGCATGCCGATGCGGACCTCGCGCTCGCCCGGCCCGCGCCCGCGCACCTCGCGCATGGAGGCGGCGCGCCGCATCACGTCGAGGGGTACGACGTGGGGGTGCGGCACGACGACGGCCTCCCGGCCCCAGCGGGCACGGATCTCGGCCGCGGCTCCCGCGGTCAGGGTGATCAGGGCGTCGGCGGCCGGCACCAGCACGTCGAGGTGGCGGTCGTGGGCCTCGCGGTCGAGGTGGTGGGGGTTGCGCAGGTCGTGGACCGTGAAGACCAGCGGCTTGCCGCGGCGGCGCAGCGCGGCGACGAGCTCCTCGAGGTCGGCCGGGGTGCGGGCGTCGAAGCCGAAGTGGAGGTGGAAGACGTCGAAGTCGTTCGCCTCGACCCAGGCGGCGTCGAGCATGACCGGGGGCCACCACTGCTGCGTGGTGGCCGCTCCCGGGGGCGTGGGGTCCGGCAGGCGCACCGGGCCCGAGCCGTCCTCGGGTGCGAGGTGGCGGACGTACACGTGGTTGGCGGGGACCGAGGCGATGACGAGGCGCCCGGTCCGGGGACGCGGCACCGGCAGCGCCGCGGGCGCGTCCGTCGTCATGTCGGAGGTGGTCACGCGCAGAGGTACCCGCGCGCACGGGGGTCATGCACGCGCATCGCCTCATGGCGACGAACTACCTCCCATGGGAGGTGTCGCGTTTGAGCCCCGGCCCGCGGGGAGGATGAATTCATCCCGACTCCAGAACACGGGCCTCAGAAGGCGAGCAGCGACGCCCTCGCCCAGGAGGCCGACGCGCTGCAGTACGCCATCGGCGAGGGGGCCGTGCCTCGAGATCGCGGACACCGGCCGGTGGCTGCGCAGCGGTGACGTCGGCTCGGACTCGCGCTACCCCGCCTGGGGTCCGCGCGCGGCCGAGCTGGGCGTGGGGTCGCTGCTGGCCGTCGCCGTGGTGTACGCCGTCCACGCCACGACGGCGCTGTCGTCGGCTCGCCGCGCCAGCACGCTGCAGACCGCGGTCAGCTCACGGCACGTCATCGGCATGGCGCAGGGCATCGCGATGGAGCGCTACGGCATCGACCAGCACCAGAGCTTCGAGCTGCTGCGGCGGCTGTCGTCCACGACCAACGTCAAGCTGCGCGACGTGGCCACACAGATCGTCGAGACGCGGGCCATCCCGCACGAGCGGGCTGCCGAGCCGGTGGACGACTGAGGTCTTCAGGTGGGCAGCGACCCGGTGTCGAGGACGTGCTCGGAGACGACACCGATCTTGGTACGCCGGCTGCGTGCGGCGGCGCGCAGCGCGTTGAAGGCGCCGACGGCGTCGAGCGAGTGCTTGGCCATCAGGTACCCGACGGCGCGCTCGATGAGCACGCGGTAGTCGAGGGCGTACTGCAGCTGCCGGGCCAGCTGGCCGGCGGTGTGCGCCTGGAGTGCGGCGCCGAGGGTGGTGGAGATGATCTCGGCGTAGCGCCCGATCGCGGCCTGCTCGCTCTCGTCCCAGTCGTGGGGCGTGCTCTTGTAGACGTCGAGGGTGCCGACCGGCACGCCGCCGAGGAGCACGGGCGCGCCGAGCACGGCGCGCACCGGCTGCTCGGCCATCGCGCTGGCGAGCGTGGGCCAGCGGTCGGCCTCGGCGGTCACGTCGCGCGTGGTCACCACGCGGCCCTGCACGAACGCCTCGGTGCACGGGCCCTCTCCGGCCTCCGCCTCGGTCTGCTCGAGCAGCCGTCCCGGGCCGTCGCTGGCGGCGGCGTAGACGAGGATGTCCTGCTCGTCGGCGATCAGCACACCCGCGCCGTCGACACCGAAGAGGTCTGCGCAGGCGGTGACCACGACGTGGAGGGCTGAGGTGATGCTCCCGTCGTCGTCGCGGGGCTGCGACAGGCGGCGCAGGCTCTCGGCGAGCGCGGCGTCATCGATGTTCATGACGTCGGATTATCCCCGGACGGAGGGCCCTCCCGGCCAGCCGGACACGGGGAGGTGCCCGACGAACATCGCCAACGCCTCGTGGTCGGCGGCGTCAGCGGTGCCGTCGTGGGTCGTGACGAGCACGCGCGCCACGGTGCGCACCTTGGTGTTGCTGTCCTGCGAGACCCGCAGCATGGTGCGCCAGGCCTGGTCGGTGCTGCACCCGAAGCGGGCCGACAGCAGGCCGATGGCCATCCCGATGTCGCGCTGCGACCTCACGGCCTCCTGCAGCTGGGCGACCTCGTCGCGCAGCTCGTCGTCCTGGCGGGCGGGCTCGCCCGGGGAAAAGGGTGTGGCAGACATCGTCACCTCTTGCATGACGTAGGTCCGCGGACACAGGGCGGAGGTCGAACAGGTGTGCGGTGTCCCACCCTACAGGCTGGTCCTGACCCTTCGAAGAGGCGGGACGACCCGAACTGGGTTACAGTCGAGGAGACTCAAGCCGTCGGGTCGTCCGCACGCTCCTCCAGGAGGTGCACCATGCCCGACAGGGCACTCCGCACGGACGCTCCCCAGGTCTTCGACTTCGAAGGTGAGGGCGACGAGGCGCGTCAGTGGCTCGACACCGCCTACGGCTCCGCGCTCGGTCTGCACGGTCGGATGGCCACGATCCACCACCGTCGACGTGATCGCGGAGGGGTGTCGTTCGATCGGCTCCAGATCGACGGTCCGGTCGCGTTCGACGCCGAGCCCATGCCGTCGCTGGTCGTCGTCGACGTGCTGAGCGGCGAGATCGAGTACACCCGCCGATCGGTGACCGACCGCGGACGCGAGGGCGACACCGTCCTGGCGGCCGGGTGGGACATGCCCTTCTCGGGAGGCGGCACCGGCTACGACGTGCGCAACACCGGCATCTCGGTCGGCGTCCTCGACGCCGCGATCGCCGACATCGACCCGGACCGGACCAGCGCCGACCTCACGTTCGCGAAGTTCGTGCCGCGGTCGCGAACCGCGGCCGCGCAGTGGCGAGCGGTGGTGGACCGGCTCGGCGTCTCGCCGGTGGCCGCCGACGACGCAGTCGGCCAGGCCGATGCCTCACGCCTCCTCGCGCACAGCCTCCTGCACACCTTCGAGAACAACATCGTGACCGGCGACGAGCGCGGGATCGCCCGCGACGCCCGTGACGCCACCCAGTCCGTCGTACGGCTCGCCCAGCGGGTCATCTCCGACCGCGCCGGCGACGACCTGACGATGTCCGACATCGCCCGCGAGTGCCACGTCACCCCGCGGGCCCTGCAGTACGCGTTCCGGCGCCACCTCGACTGCACGCCGCATGCCTATTTGCGGCAGGTGCGCCTGGACCTCGTGCACCAAGTGCTGCGCGACGGCTCCGTGGTGACGGTGGGCGACGCCGCCGCCCGGTTCGGCTTCTTCAACCCGGGTCGCTTCGCCACCGAGTACCGCCAGGTTTTCGGCGAGAACCCTGGACAGACGTTGACCCGTGCCTCGTCCTGACGGGTGAGTTCGCTTTGCGGCTGTCGTGGTGGTCCAGACCATGCGACCGTGGTGGTTGATCGTTTGCTGGAGACCACGGCAGGCGCCATCAACACCCAGGAAGCGAGCCGTGGATCCCATGTCGATCGCCCCTGTACTGCCCTCTGGGCACACCCCCGCCCAGTCCCGTTCCGCTGCGCCCCTCGAGGGCAAGGCGCGTGCCCGTCGCACCGATGCCATCGTCCGCGACCTCCGAGACGTCCGCCGCCAGGCAGACGCCGACGAGCTGACCCGTCAGCTCATCGAGACCAATGCGGCCGTGGCCCGCAGCATGGCCGCCCGCTACCGCAACCGAGGCATCGACCTCGACGACCTCGAGCAGGTCGCCCTGCTCGGCCTCACCAAGGCCGCACAGCGCTTCGATCCCGCCGCCGGTCACGACTTCCTGTCCTTCGCCGTCCCGACCGTGCGTGGCGAGCTGCGTCGGCACTTCCGGGACTCGGGGTGGATGGTCCGCCCGCCTCGGCGGGTGCAGGACCTGCAGACCCGCATCGCCGGGGCGCAGGAGGAGCTCGAGCCGCGGCTCGGCAGGTCGCCCCGCCCCAGTGAGATCGCCGCGCACCTCGAGGAGGACACCTCCGACGTGGTGGAGGCGCTCGCCGCCGACGGGTGCTTCACGCCCACCTCGCTCGACGCGCCGGTGGCCGACGGCTCGTCGTCCCTCGGCGACCTGCTGGGCGAGGAGGACCGTTCCCTGGCCCAGGCCGAGGCCAAGGTCATGCTCGACCCGCTGATGCGCGGCCTCACGGCGCGCGACCGGCGCATCGTTCGGTTGCGCTACTACCAGGAGCAGACGCAGCAGGAGATCGCCGACTCGGTGGGGCTGACCCAGGCCCAGGTGTCGCGCGTCCTCACGCGGATCCTCGCCGACCTGCGAGCAGGACTCGTCGACCGACGGCCGGCCGCCTGACGCCTGTTCACCTCTGCGGGGCCGCTGGGGGTCGCCGTGCCACCATGGCGCGGTGACCCCCTCCCTCGCCGTCGGGTACAAGGCCTCCGCCGAGCAGTTCGGGCCCCGCGAGCTCGTCGAGCTCGGCGTCCGTGCCGAGGAGGTCGGGCTCGACAGCGTCTGGGTCAGCGACCATCTCCAGCCGTGGCGCCACGAGGGCGGCCACGCCCCCCACGCTCTCGCCGCGCTGGCGGCCCTCGGCGAACGCACCGAGCGCGTCGTGCTCGGCACCAGCGTGCTGACGCCCACGTTCCGCTACAACCCGGCCGTGCTCGCCCAGCAGCTGGCGACGATCGCCCTTCTCAACCCGGACCGCGTCGTGCTCGGCGTCGGCACCGGCGAGGCGCTCAACGAGATCTCCGTCGGGCTGCCGGAGTGGCCCGACTTCAAGGAGCGCTGGGCCCGGCTGCGCGAGGCCGTGCGCCTGATGCGCGAGCTGTGGGCCGGCGAACGGGTGAGCTTCGATGGCGACTACTACCGCACCGACGACGCCACGATCTACGACCGGCCCGAGGGCGGCGTCCCGATCTGGGTCGCCGCCGGCGGTCCACAGATGGCGAAGTACGCCGGCCGCGTGGGCGACGGCTTCATCTGCACCAGCGGCAAGGGGATGGACCTCTACACCGACAAGCTCCTGCCCGCCGTGGACGAGGGCCTCGCGGCGTCGGACCGCTCGGCGCGCGACTTCACCCGGATGATCGAGATCAAGCTGTCGTACGCCGCCACGCGCGAGGAGGCGCTCGAGAACTGCCGTTTCTGGGCGCCGCTGTCGCTCAGCGCCGAGGAGAAGCACCGCCTCGACGACCCCGTCGAGATGGCCGCCGCCGCCGACCGCCTACCCATCGAGCAGGTGGCCTCGCGCTGGATCGTGGCGACGACGCCCGAGGAGGTGGTCGAGGCCGTCCGTCCGTACGTCGAAGCCGGTTTCGACCACCTCGTCCTCCACGACCCCGGCCACGACCAGGAGAAGCTCCTCGCGGCCCTCGGCTCCGACGTCGTACCCGCCCTCCGGGAGCTCGCGGGCTGAGACCGGCAGCCTGCTCCAGCGCGACGTACGCCGGTCTACTACACGTGACTGCTGTCTCCCGTCCGGGTCGTGGCCGTCGCCGCGATCGCGGCCGAGAGCGGCGCGTGGTGGCGGGCCTGGGCAGCGGCACGAGCCAACAGACGTGCGGCACGGGTGCCCTCCCCGAGCTGCCGCGCTGACCCGGCAGCGCGCCACCGGCAGTACGCCGCGTCGTGCGGCCAACCGAGACGGTCGAACGCGGTCGCAGCGGCGACCCACAGGTGCACCGCGGGGTCGCCGCAGGCGCGGGCCAGCTCGGCCCGCCAGAGGTGACCCATGGCTGGCAGGGCAGCGTAGGGCGCGCGCGCCTCGAACGGGTCGCGGAGGACCCCTGCCGCGAGCCGATGGAGCTGCTGCGCAGCTGCGACCCGCTCGACCTCGGCGGCGCCCTCGCGGTCGAGCCGGTCGGCCGACGCGCGGGCACGTAGGCACAACAGCGGTGCTGTGTTCATCGCCGCCTCAGTGGGCAGGGACACCTCCAGGCCCTCGTCGAGGAGCTCGAGCGCCGCGTCGACGTGCCCCGTCCAGAGCAGGCCCTCGACGTACCAGTGCACCCCCTCGGCCCAGTTCTGGTTGTGGTTCGACACCTGGTCGTATGCGCGGCGCCACCGGTCGAGGGCCGTGTCCGAGCGGCCCTCGCGCAGCTCGATGGCGGCGAGCACGACGTGGGCGTCGGCGGTGTTCAGGCTGGGGGGTGTGCCGGTCACGGGAGCCAGCACCTCGCGCGCACGGACGAGACCGCCGGCGTTGAGGTGGGCGACCGCGACGTTGACGCGCACGAGCACGGTCGGATAGCTCTCGGTCAGGTTGTTCGCGTCCGCCGTCACCAGGGTCCGGCAGGCCATCTCCTCGATCGAGGAGGGGGGCTCGTTCGCGAACGTCATGACCCCGGTCGCGTTGGCGGCGATGGTGAGGTCGGCGAAGGGATCCTGTCCCGCACAGGGGTCGTCCAGTACGTCCCGGGCGGTCGCCACAGCCCGATCGAGGTCCCCGTCATGGGCTGCGAACCAGATCGTCGATGCCTCCCACCGCCGTCTGGTCCGAGGGTCCACCTCGGCGCCGAAGAGCTCCTGGCGACGGCGTACGGCGGCCTTCGCGTCGTCGTACCGACCGGACTGAAGGAAGAAGTTCACCCGCTCGGCGAGTACCTCCAGGAGCTGGGGGGAGGGGTCGTGCCGTTCCAGCAGTGCGAGCGCCTCGTCGAGCCGGGTGAGGCCGTCGGGAGCCCGTCCGTCGTCGATGAGGAAGACGCCGACGAGCGTGAGCATGGCGCCTTGCTCGTGGTCCGGGAGGTCGAGCCCCTCGGTCCGGGCGACGAGGGCTCGGGACGCCTCGAGGTCCCCGACCTCGATCGACGACTCGAGCGCCTGGGCCAGGACGTCCCACAGCCCGATGCCGTCTGGGGGGTTCCCTGCGTCCCACAGCTCGAGCACCCGTAGCCAGGCCTGGAGCGCCTCGCGGTGGGCGAAACGGTCACGTGCGCGGGTCGCAGCTGCGACCCGCGAGCCGACCTCCTGATCGGGGCGACCGGCGGCGCGCCAGTGGTCGGCCACCTCCGCCGGCTCCACGCCGGGCTCCTCCGCCATGGCCTGCGCGAGCCGATGGTGGACGTGCGCGCCCTCACCCGGCAGCAGTCGACGGCGCACCGCGTCCACGAGCAGGGGGTGCGCCAGCTCCGCGTCGTCCGAGATGTCCGTCCGCAGCAACCTGCGCCGCGCCAACCGACGCAGTGCCACGGCGCACTGGTCGGCCTCGAGCCCGCTGGCGGTCCTGAGGAGCGCCGAGCCGATGCGGCGTTCGGCCACGCCGAGCACGCTGGCCACGCTCCACGCGTCGTCGTCGAGGTCCCCGATGCGCCGGTCCAGCAGGTCTGCGAGGTGCTGCGGAAGACCGGTTCCGTCCGGGCTGGATGCCAGCTGCACCGTGTAGAGGGGCAGGCCCTCGGACCTCGCGTGGATGCGCTGCGCCGCAGCGGCGTCGCTCGACCCGGTCAGCAGCCGCAGCTGCTCTGCCGTCTCCGCAGGCGTCAGCGGGCCGAGGTCCACCGAGGGGATGCCCGACGACCACCGAGCCCGCGACAGCCACTCGCTGTGGTCGCCCGGCACGTCGGGGTCACCCGTTCGCCACGTGATGACCAGCGCACACCGCAGCGGCGCGCTCGCCAGGTGGGTGAGGAGGTCGAGCGTGCTGCGGTCCGCCCAGTGACCGTCCTCGATGACCACGGCCACGGGGTACGTGGCACGGAGCGTGTCGAGAAAGGTGGTGATCGAGAGGTAGAGCTTCTCCAGGCCCCAGGGGTCGTCCTGCGGTGTGCCGGTCGGGACGGCCTCGAGCTCCGGCAGCAGGCGGCCGAGTGACGTCCGTACGTAGGCCGGACAGTCCGACAGGGCCTGCTCGACCCACTCCCCGTCCTCGATGCCCAGGATCGAGCGCAGCACGTCGATGACCGGGAGCAGTGGAACCTCCCCGGACAGCTTCAGGCAGCGGCCGACGACGACACCGGTAGCCGAGGACTTGGCGGCAGTCGTCACCAGCGCGGTCTTGCCGATGCCTGCCTCGCCGGTGACAAGGAGCGGGCCGGAGCCGGACTCGAGGTGGTGGCGCACGGTCGCGAGCTCGGCCACCCGGCCGGCGATGAGACGAGGCTCGGTGGGTGACGCCGGGGCGGATGCCGTCAGCCACAGGTCGCGGAAGCGCGCGACGTCCCCTCCCATCGCCTCCACCAGCAGCTCGAGCGTTCCCCAGGTCGGGACAGAAGGGGACGAGAACACCTTCGACACCGTGGTGTGCGAGACGCCGATGTGTCCGGCGAGGCGGCGCAGGCTCGGCCATCCGGCGTGGTGGTGCAGGTCGTGGAGCGCGTCGACGAGCTCCCGGTGGGGTCCGGGAGCGACATCAGGTCGCGGCAGCGCCCCCATCGAGCCAGCATCCCCCCCACGCGGCGAGGTGTCCATCGCCGGGAGACCCCGCGCTCGCGGACGTCGCGCTGCCGGGTCGGTCGGAGCGGCTGGGGAAGGAGATGCAGGTGGATCGGCCCGATGTGCCTGCAACTCGTTCCCCACGGGTGGGTCCGAATGGTGCCGGCCCGCCGACGTACACCGGCTGGGGAACCGTCGGGTGGTGGATCGGGCCGATCGGGAGCCCGACGGTTCCCCGACCGTCGCTGGGGAACGAGATGCATGGAGATCGGGCGGATTTCCTGTACCTGGTTCCCCAACGCACGCGCCAGCTGACGCCGGCTCAGGAGTCGAACCCCAGCCCCGCCCGGTCCAGCACCCGCAGGAACGCGTTGCGCCGGCCCTCGCGGTGGTCGGCGCGGTCGAGCGACCAGCGGGTGAGGTTGATGCCGGCGGAGGCGAGCGGCTCGGGCGGGAAGGGGAGGGGGCGCTCGAGCACCATCCGGAGCTCGGTGCGCTCGGTCGGCTGACCGGCGAGCAGGTCGAGGAGCACCTCGCCCGCCCAGCGGGTGGCGCCCACCCCGAGACCGGTGAAGCCGGCCGCGTGGGCGACGCGGCCGCCGTGGGTGGTGCCGTAGAACGCCGCGAACCGGGTGGAGGTGTCGATGGCGCCGGCCCAGCGGTGGGTGAACCGTACGCCCTCGAGCTGCGGGAAGGTCGCCAGGAAGTGCGAGGCCAGCCGGGTGTGGCTCTCGGGGCGGTCCTCGTGGCGGACGTGCAGCCGACCGCCCGCGGGATACACGGCGTCGTACCCGCCCCACAGGATCCGGTCATCCGCGGTCAGGCGGGCGTAGTGGAACTGGTTGGCGAGGTCACCGAGACCCTCGCGCCCGGCCCAGCCGATCGAGGCGCGCTGCTCGGCGGACAGCGGTTCGGTGACCAGCACGTAGTCGTACACCGGCACAGTCATCAGCCGGTTGCGACGCAGCAGGGACGGGTACACGCCGGTGGCGAGCACGACGTGCTGCGACGTCACGACGGCCCGGTCCGTCGCGACCTCCACCGCACCGCCGTCGCGCTGCAGGCCCGTCGCGGCCGAGTGCTCGTGGACCTCGACGCCGAGCTCGGCGGCCGCCCGGGCCAGGCCCAGCGCGAGCCGGGCAGGGTGCACCAGTGCCGACGTGCCGGGCTCGAACGCCCCGCCCAGGAAGAGCGGGCTGTCGATCCGGGCCCGCACCTGCTCGCGGTCCAGGGCACCGGGGGCCTCCTGCAGCCATGCGACCTGGTGGGCCTCGACCGCGACCGACAGGGCGCCGGTGCGCTCCCACTCACAGGCCAGGCCGAGGTCGTGCACGTCGGCCTCGAAGGCGTCGAGGTTGTCGGCGCCGAGCCGCGCCAGGACGTCGTACTCCTCGGGCCAGCGCGCGCGTCCGTTGTCCTCGCCGTGGGTCAGCGACGCGTCGCAGAAGCCGCCGTTGCGGCCCGACGCCGCCCACCCGACCGTCTGCGCCTCGAGCAGCACCACCCGGCGTCCGGGGTCGCGGCGCTTCGCGTGCACCGCCGTCCACAGCCCGAGGTAGCCGCCGCCGACCACGGTCAGATCGGTGCGCGTCGATGCCGTCAGCGGGTCGTACGCCGGAGTGGTGCCGACGTCGTCGAGCCAGAACACCGCCTGCTCGCTGGACGCCAGCGACCCGGTGACGAGCCGCGGGTCCGGGGCGTGCCGCTCGTACGCGGTGAGGTGGGCGGTCACCCCGCCGCAGCCGTCAGCGCGGCGTCGAGGATGTCGAGGCCCTCGCGCGCCTCGTCGTCGGTCGTGGTCAGCGGCGGCACGACGTGGATGCGGTTGTAGTTGCTGAACGGCAGCATGCCGCGCTCCTGGCAGCCCTTCACGATCGCACCCAGCTGCGGGCTGGACCCGCCGTACGGCGCCAGCGGCTCGCGCGTCGAGCGGTCGCTGACCAGCTCGACGGCCCAGAAGGCGCCGGTGCCGCGCACCTCGCCGATCCACTCGTGCCTCTCCGCGAGCGCGCGCAGGCCGGGGCCGAGCACCTCGTCGCCGAGGCGGGCGGCGCGTCCGACGACGTCGTCGTCCTCCATCGCGCGGATCGTGGCGACCGCCGCGGCGCACGCGAGCGGGTGGCCGGAGTAGGTCAGCCCGCCGGGGTAGGCGCGGTGCGCGAAGGTCGCGTGGATCTCGTCGCTGATCGCCACGCCGCCGAGCGGGACGTAGCCGGAGTTCACGCCCTTGGCGAAGGTCAGCAGGTCGGGCGTGCAGTCCCCGTGCTCGACGGCGAACCACCGACCGGCGCGCCCGAAGCCCGACATCACCTCGTCGGCGACGAGCACGATGCCGTGCCGGTCGCAGATCTCGCGCACGCCGGCGAGGTAGCCCGGGGGCGGGACCATGATCCCCGCGGTGCCGGGGATGGCCTCGAGGACGATCGCCGCGATCGTCGCCGGTCCCTCGAGAGCGACGACCTGGTCGAGGTGCTCCAGCGCCCGCTGGCACTCCTCCGCCTCGGTGGTCGCGTGGAACGGGCTGCGGTAGAGGAACGGCCCGAAGAAGTGCACCGTGCCGGTCGAGCCGTGGTCGCTGGCCCACCGCCGCGGGTCACCCGTCATGTTGACCGCGAGGTGCGTGCCGCCGTGGTAGCTGCGGTAGGTCGTCAGCACCTTGTGCCGGCCGGTGTGCAGCCGCGCCATGCGTACGGCGTGCTCGTTGGCGTCGGCGCCTCCGTTGGTGAAGAAGACGTGGTCGAGGTCGCCGGGGGTGTGGCTCGCGACGAGCCGGGCCGCCTCCGACCGGGTGCCGTTCGCCATCGCCGGGGCGATCGTGCACAGGTGCTCGGCCTGCTCCCGGATCGCGGCCACGATGCGCGGGTGCTGGTGGCCGAGGTTGGTGAAGACGAGCTGGGAGGAGAAGTCGAGGTAGCGCTTCCCGTCGCCGTCCCACACGTGGCTGCCCGCGGCGCGCGTGATGACCATCGGGCTGATCTCGGCCTGCGCCGACCAGGAGTGGAAGACGTGGGCGCGGTCGAGCTCGTAGGCCCGCGCGGCGTCGTACGTCGTGGACAGGTCGGAGGCGATCGTCGTCTCAGTCATTGCGCGGGAACCCCAGCTCGAGGCCGCCCTCGGGGCGGTTGGCCGGGTCGATCCACCGGCTGGTGACGACCTTGCCGCGGGTGAAGAAGTGGACGCCCTCGGTGCCGTGGGCGTGGGTGTCGCCGAAGAGCGATCGCTTCCACCCGCCGAAGGAGTAGTAGGCCACCGGCACCGGGACGGGCACGTTGACCCCGATCATCCCGACGGTCACGTCCGCCTCGAAGCGGCGGGCGGCGCCGCCGTCGTTGGTGAACACCGCGGTGCCGTTGCCGTACTCGTTGGCGTTGACGAGCGCGACGGCCTCCTCGTAGGTGCCGACCCGGACGACTGACAGCACGGGGCCGAAGATCTCCTCGGTGTAGATGTCCATGTCGGGGGTGACCTTGTCGAAGAGCGTCGGGCCCAGCCAGAAGCCGTCCTCACCACCACGGGCGGCCACATCACGGCCGTCGACGACGACCTTCGCGCCGGCGGCCTCGCCGGAGTCGATGAAGGAGCTGACCCGGTCACGGTGGGCCTTCGTGACGAGCGGGCCCATGTCGGCCTCCTTGCCGTCCTCGTCCGTCGCGGACCGGCCACCGTCGCCGATCAGCAGCGTGCGGGTGCGGTCGGCGATCCGCGCGACGAGCTCGTCGCCGATCGGGTCGACGGCGACGAGCACGCTGATCGCCATGCAACGCTCGCCCGCGCTTGCGTAGCCCGCGTTGACCGCCGAGTCCGCGGCCAGGTCGAGGTCGGCGTCGGGCAGCACGACCATGTGGTTCTTCGCGCCGCCGAGGGCCTGGACGCGCTTGCCGTGGCGGCTCGCGGTCTCGTAGACGTACTCCGCGATCGGGGTCGAGCCGACGAAGCTGATCGCCTGCACCTCCGGGCTGGTGAGCAGCGCGTCGACGGCGGTCTTGTCCCCGTGCAGCACGTTGAAGACGCCGTCCGGCAGCCCGGCCTCCTGCCACAGCGCGGCCAGCCAGCTCGCGGCGCTCGGGTCCTTCTCGCTCGGCTTGAGGACCACCGTGTTGCCGGCGGCGATCGCGATGGGGAAGAACCACATCGGCACCATCGCCGGGAAGTTGAACGGGCTGATGATGCCCACCACGCCGAGCGGCACCCGCTTGGAGTGCACGTCGACGCCGGTCGAGGCCTCCTCGCTAAGCCCGCCCTTGAGCAGGTGCGAGATGCCGCACGCGAACTCCACGACCTCGAGGCCCCGGGCGATCTCGCCCATCGCGTCGGAGTGCACCTTGCCGTGCTCGCTCGTGATGATCGCGGCGAGCTCCTCCTTCCGCGCGTTGAGCAGCTCGCGGAAGGCGAACATCACCTGCGTACGCCGCGCCAGCGAGGTCGTGCCCCAGCCCTTCGCGGCGCGCGAGGCGGTGGCGATCACGTGGGTGGCGTCTGCCTCGCTCGCCAGCGCGACGCGGCCGGTTACCTGCCCGGTGGCGGGGTTGGTGACGTCCGCCCACCCGGTGGGGGAGCCGGTCAAGGGGGACCCATCGACCCAGTGCACGATCTCGGCAGCGTTGTCCGTCATGCCCGACATCCTGCTCGTCGTACGACGTCGGGGCGGGTGTCGGATCGTCGGCATCGGTCGGTTCGGCCGGACACTTCGTCACCCCGTGCGCGCGTAGGCTGCGCTCGTGAGGAGGGCGAGGCCGTGGTCGAGGTGACGCCGGGCGTGACGCTCCGCGAGGCGCTGGAGCTGCCCACCTTCCGCCGCGCCGCGCCCGAGGTCGTCGCCGGAGCCGGCGGCACGGACCGGGCGATCCGCTGGGTGCACGCCACCGAACGCCCCGACGTGCGCCAGCTGCTGCGCGCAGGCGACCTGCTGCTCACCATGGGCACCGGCCTGCCGGACGACGACGACGCCGTCGGGCTGGCGTCGTTCGTCGACGAGCTCGCCGACGTCGGCAGCGCCGGTGTCGTCGTCGAGCTCGGCCGGCGGTGGGGGCACGCGCTGCCGGACGCCCTCGTCGCAGCCTGCGAGCGGCACGGCCTCCCGCTGGTCGTGCTCGCGCGCGAGACCCGGTTCGCGGCACTGGCCCAGGAGATCGGCGAGCGCGTCGTCGACCAGCAGCTGGCCGAGCTCCGCGAGGCCCAGCGCGTGCACGAGACCTTCACCGAGCTGAGCAACGACCTGGCCAGCCCCGTCGACATCCTCCGTGCCGTGCAGCGCCTGGCCGATGCGCCCGTCGTCGTCGAGAACGCGCAGCACCGGCCGCTCGACTACTTCTCCGGACCGGACGCCGACGACGGCTTCCTCGACGGCTGGCCGGCCCGCTCGCGGCGCGTCGAGGTGGCCGGTCGCACCGGCTGGGACGCGGCCAACGGCTGGCTGGTGACCCGGCTCGGCACCACCGACCGGGCCTGGGGCCGCCTCGTCATCGGTTCGCCGGACGCGCCGTCGCAGCGGCTGGTCGCCGTCGCCGAGCGGGCCGCCTCGGCGCTCGCGCTGCACCGGCTGCACGACCGCGACCGCGGCACGCTCATGCGCCGCACCCACCTCGAGCTGCTCACCGGCCTGGCCGAGGGTCCCGGTTCCGACGACGCCGACGAGGTGGCGCGTCGCTGCGAGCTGGCGGGTTTCCCGGTGCACCGGCGCAGCCTCACCGGCGTCGTCGTACGCGGACGGGTCGGGGCCGTGCCTCCGGTCGACCTCGACGAGGTGGCCGCCACCGTCGTCCGGGCGGCCCACGCGCTCCGGCTCCCGGCGCTGGTCTGCGAGGTGGAGCGCGACCTGCGAGTGCTGGTCTCGACCCCGCCCGGCGCGGACGCCGACGACCTGGTCGACCGGCTGGCCGCGCGGGTCCTGGCGCACCACGAGGTCGTGGTCGCCGCCGGCCGCACCGTGCCCGACCGCACCGGCGTGGCCCGTACGGTCAAGGAGGCCGGGCAGGTCGCGGACGCCGTGCCGCAGGCCGAGCGCGCGCAGGACCCCGACGTGCACCGCCTCGCCGACCTGCACCTGCGGGGGCTGCTGGCGCTGCTCGGCGAGGACGAGCGGGTCCGGCTCTTCGTCGAGCGCGAGCTCGGGCCCCTGCAGCGGCACGACCGCGCCGACGGCTCGCGCACCGAGCTCGTCGCCGCGCTGCGCGCCCTGCTGCTGCACCCCGCCAGCAAGACCGAGGCCGCCGCGAGCCTGCACCTGTCGCGGGCGGCGTTCTACGACCGGCTGGCCCGGATCGAGTCGGTCCTCGACGCCGACCTCGACGACCCCGACGTCCGCGTCTCGCTGCACGTCGCGCTGGTGGCAGACGAACTGTTGGGTGGGCGGGCGAAGTGACGACAGATCGTCGGTCCGCCCGTGCCGTCGGGCTGGGCACGATGCTCGACATGACCCGCGTGACCACCCGTGTGCTGGACGTCGCCACCACCGTGCCGACCACCCCGCTCGACCCCGGCACCGTCGTCGACGGCGCCCCCGAGGCCGGCTCGCGCGCGCTCGCCGCCGTGGCGGGCGTCGAGGTCGGTGTGTGGGAGATGACCCCCGGGACCGCGACCGACATCGAGGTGGACGAGGTGTTCGTGGTGCTGTCGGGCTCCGGCACGGTGTCCTTCGCCGATGACGGCGAGCAGGTCGACCTCGGCCCGGGCAGCGTCGTACGACTCCGGGCCGGGGAGCGCACCACCTGGGTCGTCCACGAGACCATCCGCAAGATCTACGTCGCCTGACCCGCACCCCAGGCAGAGGGAGTCCCGATGACTGACACGATCCGCAACTTCGTCGACGGTGAGCTCGTCGCGTCGGACACCACCGACTTCATCGACCTCGTCGACCCGGTCACCGGGCAGACCGACGGCCGCTCGCCGATCTCGACGCCTGAGGAGGTCGACCGGGCGTACGCCGCCGCGGAGCGCGCGTCGGCTTCGTGGAGGCGCCTCACGCCGGGTGCGCGCCAGGCCCACCTCCTCGACCTCGCCACCGCGATCGCCGAGCGGCGCGACGAGATCAGCGAGGTCCAGGCCCGCGACACCGGCCAGCCGGTGCGCTACATCGCCAGCGAGGAGGTCGACCAGGGCGTCGACCAGCTGCGCTTCTTCGCCGGCGCCGCCCGGCTGCTGGAGGGCAAGTCGTCGGGGGAATACCTCGAGGGCCACACGTCCGCCATCCGTCGCGAGCCCATCGGCGTCGTCGGGCAGGTGACGCCGTGGAACTACCCCTTCGCGATGGCCATCTGGAAGATCGCGCCCGCCCTCGCCGCCGGCAACACGATCGTGCTCAAGCCCAGCGACACCACGCCGCGCTCGACGGTGCTGCTCGCCGAGATCGCCGACGCGATCCTGCCGCCCGGCGTGCTCAACGTCGTCAACGGCGACGCCTCGACCGGGCGCCACCTCGTCGAGCACCCGACCCCCGGCCTCGTCGCGATCACCGGCTCCGTGCGGGCGGGCACGGAGGTCGCGATGTCGGCGGCGAAGAACCTCAAGCGCGTGCACCTCGAGCTCGGCGGCAAGGCGCCGGCGGTCGTGCTGCCGGACGCCGACCTGCCGCGGGCCGCGGAGATGATCGCCGCTGCGGCCTACTTCAACGCCGGCCAGGACTGCACCGCCGCGACGCGCGTGGTCGCGCACGCCAGCGTCCACGACGAGCTCGTCGGCCTGCTCGTGAAGGAGGCGGAGGGCACCCGCCCCGGGCCGCCGTCGGACACCGACGCCGACTACGGCCCGCTCAACAACGCCGGCCACCTCGCAAAGGTCGAGGCGTTCCTCGCCGGGCTCCCCGACCACGCGACCGTCCGCACCGGCGGCACCCGGCACGGTGAGGGGGGCTTCTTCTTCGCGCCGACCGTCGTCACCGGCGTACGCCAGGACGACCGGATCGTGCAGGAGGAGGTCTTCGGCCCGGTGCTCACCGTGCAGCCGTACGACGACGAGGCCGACGCGGTCGCGATGGCCAACGGCGTGCCCTACGGCCTGGCCGCGAGCGTGTGGACCCGCGACGTCGGGATCGCCGACCGGCTCACCCGCGAGCTCGACTTCGGCTGCGTGTGGGTCAACACCCACATCCCGTTCGTGTCCGAGATGCCGCACGGCGGGTTCGGGGCGTCGGGCTACGGCAAGGACCTGTCCGGATACGGCTTCGACGACTACACCCGCATCAAGCACGTGATGACCGCCCACTACTGATCGCCGGGGACTCCCACGTCGAACACGTCGAGCAGCTGGGCGAGGGTGCGGTAGTAGCCGACCAGCACGACCAGCTCGGTCATCGTCGTGGTGCCCAGCACTGCGGCGTACGTGGCGTACGTGTCGTCGTCGAGGCACGCAGCCGGGCCCGCGTCGTCGAGCAGCCGGAGGCAGAAGGCGTGGGCGGCCCGCTCGTGGGGGTCGCCGGAGGTGAACGAGCCGTCGGCGAGCGCGGCCACCTCCGCCTCGGTCAGCCCCACGGCCCGCCCGACCCGCTCGTGCGCCCAGGCCTCGAACGCGCTGCCGGTCGCGGCAGCGACGGCGAGGATCGCGATCTCACGCGTGCGGGCGCTGAGGCCGGACTGGTAGCGGATCGCCGACCCGAGCTCCTGCAGCGGCGCCCCGAGCGCCGGCTCGTGCAGCATTACGCCGAACGGGCCGGTCAACGAACCGTCCGCGTGCTCCAGGGGGAAGTGCTGGGGACCGCTGCCCCGCGGCCCGCCCACGATGCGCGAGCGCAGGACGCGCTGGGCCTCGTCCAGCTCGGCAGGGATCAGGTCGGGCAAGCGCACGGGGTCCTCCAGGGCGGGGCGGGTTTGAGCCGGACCCGAGGGTGGCACGATCACCGCATGACTGCACGGGGGACGGCACGGGGAGCGGCTGTGCTGGCGCTGGCACTGCTGGCCGGGTCGCTGGCCGGGTGCGCCGACGACGAGCCGGCCCTCGACGACGACGCCGCCTGGCGCACGTCCGGCTCACCGGCGGCGACCGAAGGACTGGCGTGGGCCGCCGGACCGACCGTGCACCTCCCCGACGGGACGACGGTGGACACCGGCACCGCGGTCCGCGCGTTCCTGGTCGGAGGCGACGGGGTCTTCTTCGTCCCTGCCGAGGAGGCCGACGACGACCTCACCTTCACCGGGGCACCCCTGTGGTTCGCGGCCCCGGGGAGCGAGGCCGAGGACACGGGGCTGCGAGTCGCCAGCACCGGCGTCGCAGTCTCGCCCGACGGCACTGCCCTGGCGGTCCTCGACGCCGACTACGACGAGGGCACTGCGGTCATGCGGCTCTTCGACCTCTCCTCCGGGGAGGAGACCCTCTCCGAGGAGGGCATGGACACCTCGGCCATCGAGGACCCCGTCGACCACCTGCTGGAGTCGGAGGTCGAGATCCTCGGCATCACCGACCAGGAGGTCGCGGCCCGGGTGATCAACGGCGACTGGTCCTACGACCTGGTGAGCGGCGAGGGCCGGGAGCTCGAGGGTGAGGAGCCCCCGGGCGCCCCGGCCGACCCGCTGGTGAGCCCGGACGGTGCCTGGCGCATCGAGCAGCGCGACGGCCTGCGCGACGTCGTCGTACCGCGGTCCGGCGAGGAGGTCGTGCCCGACACCGGCACCGCCAGGTGGACGCTGTCGCGCTGGCTCGACGACACGACCGTCGTCGGTGTCGCCGTCGACGGACCGGGTGACGGCGACGTGGTGGGACCGGACGACACCCTCACCCTGATGACGTGCGACGTGCCGTCCGGTGGCTGTCAGCTGGTCGGCGGAACCGAGGGCGAGCTCGTGCACCTGCCCCTGCGCCCGGGCGAGACCGGGCGGTTCGACCTGCGACCGAGGGAGGCGTCGTGACCGACCCCGAGATCGAGTACGCCCGGCTGGTCTCGGGCGACGCGGCCGCCGTCCGGGCGCGCGCCGAGGACATCCTCGCGGTGGCGCGCGACCTGCTCGGCGTGCGCACCGACCTCGCGGACGCCCAGGACGTGCCGGTGTGGTCCGGGGCGGCGGCCATCGCCTTCGTCGGCCGTGCAGCAGGACTGCGGCACGGACTGTCGCTGACCCGCGTGGCCCTCGATCGCGCCCGGGGTGCGCTGGAGGCCGCGGCGACGGCGTACGACACAGCGGTCGACCACGCCGATCACTACATCGGCTACTGGCGCAACCGGCCCTCCGGGCTGCCACCCGTCGTCGAGGAGCTCTACGCGCGCGTCATCAACGCCCGCCTGCTGTCGGTCGGCAGCACCTACAACCAGCAGCTCGCCGGCGTGGAGGCCGTCCTGACCGGCGACGACGTCGACCTCGACTCGCTCGACGAGGAGACGCGGAAGTGGGTCGAGGAGGGGCTGCGCAAGAACGAGGAGTGGCTCTCCGGCAACGACAGCGGCCTCGGTCCGCTCATCCCCAACACCGCAGCCACCGGCGACGACCGCGGGCTCATCCCCCAGGGCCTGGGCTACGACCCCGACTCGATGACGCTCCTCCAGGGCTATTACACCAAGGACGGCGACTCGCACCTCGCGCTGATCGACGAGGTCACGGGCCGTGAGATCGGCGAGGTGCAGCTCGGCGGCTACGACCGGCCCGGGCAGGAGAGCGGCGGACCGACCCACGCCGGCGGCGTGACCGTCGACGGCGACAACGTCTACGTCGTCGACAACGGCGAGGTGTACACCTACTCGCTCTCCGACATCCAGTCGCGCGGACCGGGCGAGACGGTCACCCAGTCGGCACCCCCGCAGACCGGGCTCGACGGCGGCTCCTACTCGACGATGAAGGACGGCCGCCTCTACCTCGGCGACCACGGCAACAACGAGCTGCACGTCTACGAGCGGGGCTCGTCGGGCGACTGGGTCAAGGTCGAGACCATCGAGACGCCGGAGGACTGCCAGGGGGTGATCGTGCGCGACGACGAGCTCGTCTTCAGCTCGTCCTACGGCCGCCACCAGGACCACAGCTCGCTCATCGTGCAGGACATGGACGGCAACCGGAGCGACCCCTACCTGCTGCCCAGCATGTCGCAGGGCGTCGTCGAGGTCGACGGCGAGCTGGTGGTGACCTACGAGTCCGGGGCCGAGGAGTTCGACCACGCCACGCCCGGCAACAGCGGCTGGTGGTGGCTGCTCGACGACTACCGCGACCTGTGGGCCAACCCCTACATGACGCGCACCCCGCTGTCGGAGCTCGGCCTGGCGGAGGACGTCGAGGTCCAGCCCGGCTCACTCACGTCCGCCGCGGCCGACTTCGCGGCGGCGGGCAACGACCTGCACGGCGTGGCGGTCGAGGTCGCGGCGCTGCGCGTGCCGGCCGGGATCCTCGGCGAGGTGCCGCGCGCCGCCACGTTCGCGGCCGCCGTCGAGCAGGTCGCCGACGCCGCGGGCGCCAGTCTCCGCACCGGCGCGCAGGCGGTGGAGGCCGTCGTCACGTTGCTCGAGTCCACCGCGACCGACTACTCCCGCACCGACGACGTCGTCGGCAGCCACTTCCGGGGTCTCACCCCTCCGCGGTGAGCGGGTGCGGGGTCGGGGCACACTGGAGCCATGCGCTTCACCGAGCACGAGCTGACCGTCGCCGTCACGGCCGCCGCCAAGATCGTGGCCGGCGGCAAGGTCGGCCGCCGCGCCAAGGGCGAGGCGGCGTGGGAGTCGATGAGCAAGCTCGACCGCTACCACCTGCTGGAGGCGGTCGGCAGCCAGGTGCTGCCGGTGCTGCTGGCCCTGCCCGACGTCGAGGTGCCCGCCGGCACCCGGCCCACCTTCACGGACGCCCAGATCACCGAGGCCGTCGAGCAGACGCTCGGCGAGAGCGGGGTGGGCCGGCTGCGCCGGAAGGTGGCCGTCGCGGCCCGTCTCACGCTCGTGCGTACGGCGCTCGCGCAGCTCCCGGTGCGCCAGGACCCCGACGCGCTCGTCGTACCCGACTCCCTCGACGACCTGTGACCTGCGGCCGAGGGCGGTCTCCGGATGTCCGGCGACCGCCCTGCTTTGCACCCCAGATCTCAGGTGCAAAGCAGGGATCCTGGGTGCAAAGGCCTCCGGCGGGCAGCTGAGGACCCTGAGAACGGCGCTCAGGATCGGTGCGTAACCTCGACTGCGATGACTTCCACGAAGACCTCCCTGCTCAGCTCGCGCATCCTCACCGCCCTCGGCGTCCTGGTGGTCGCAGCCGCCGTCACCTTCGCCGCCTACATGGTCGGGCCGGGTTCGTCGGACGCCGACGCCGGCAACAACGCCTCGGCGAGCGCGTCGCCGTCGGCAGACGCGTCCGCAGACGCCGCCGAGGGCCCGCAGCCCGACCTCGACGCCATCCCCGACGTGGTGGCCGAGGTCAACGGCGAGGAGGTGACCAAGGAGGAGTTCGTCCCGATCTACGAGGCGGCCTTCCAGCAGGCGGCCGCCCAGGCGCAGATGAGCGGCGAGCAGCCTGACGAGGAGGCCCTGCGCAAGCAGACCGCCGACAACCTCGTCGACACCGAGCTGCTCATGCAGGAGGCCGAGTCGCGCGGGCTCGAGGTCACCGACGAGGCCGTCGACGCCGAGCTCACCGACCTCGCCGAGCAGAACGGCATGAAGTCCGCCGAGGAGCTGCTGGAGGCGGTCGAGGCCCAGGGCGTGAGCGCCGACCAGGCGCGCGAGCAGGTCGAGACGCAGGCGCTGGTCGAGCAGCTCGTTGCCGACGAGAACGGCCCGATCGAGCCGACCGACAAGGAGCTGCGGGCGATCTACGTCCAGGCCAAGCAGCAGCAGGCCGCCGCCGGCGGCGGTGGGCAGGAGTTCCCGCCCTTCGCGCAGGTGCGCGACCAGCTCGTGGAGCAGGCGACGAGCCAGGAGACCGGCCGGGTGGCCACGGCGCTCGTCGACGACCTCCGCAAGGACGCGGACATCACGATCAACCTCTGAGGACCCAGCCTCCGAGCATCACACGTCGAGCAGCGCTTCCACGGCGGCCAGGAACTCGCGCCGGTTGAACGGCTTGGGCAGGAAGTGCTGGTGCTCGTCGCCCACGTCGAGGTCACCCGACATGATCAGGACCTTGGTCGACGGGCTGGAGCGGCGCAGCTCGCCGGCGACCGCCAGGCCCGTCATCCGTGGCATGTGGTGGTCGACCACCACGAGGTCGAAGCTCTCCACCGAGGTGTGCTCGAGGACCTCGGCGCCGTCCCCGGCGAGGGTGACGACGTGGCCGGCGCGCTCGAGCACGTGCCCGATGAAGTCGCGGATGTCGGGCTCGTCATCGGCGACGAGGCTGCGCAGGGCCATGCGTCCGAGTCTGGACCCCCGCCCGCGCCGCTGTCGCGCAGTGCCGCGGTTTCTGCGACAGATGTGAGCAGATCGTGAGGTCTGCGCTCCGCGAACCCCCTCGGGACACCCGTGCCCGGTCGTAGTCTTTGCCCATGACGAGGGCCCTGTCGCCGGCACGGGCGACCGCCTTCGCCGTGGCGTACGTCGTCCTCACCCTCGTCGGACGGGCGACCGCGATCGAGGGCCAGGTCGTCAGTCTCGTCTGGCCGGGATCCGGCGTCGCGTTCCTGTGGCTGCTCGCGGAGTCGCCCCGACACGTGCTGCGCGTGCTGGTGCCGCTGATGGCGCTGCACTTCGTCGTCGTCGTCGCCACCGGAGTCTCGCCGCTGCTGGGGTTCTTCGGCGCGCTGTCGGTCACGCTGCAGACCGCCGTGGCCGGCCTGCTGCTGCGCCGGTGGTGCCCGACGATGCTGGGCGCCGGAGGCACCCACAGCATCCGGTCGCCCCGCAAGCTCGCTGCGATGGCCGGGGCGGCGGCCATCGGTTGCGCGCTCGGCGCCGGAGTCGGGGCGTTCGGGCTCTGGCTCGACGGGGTCACGGTGGCGGCCCTGACCCCCGTCGCATGGTTCGCGCGCCACGTCGTCGGTGTCCTGACGGTGGGCGCGGTCGGCCACCTCGCGTGGGAGTGGCGGACGCAGACGATCCCGGCCCGCACGCGTGGCGGGTCACGCACCGAGCTGGCGCTGCTGTGGGTGGTGTCGGTCGCCGCGACCGTGCTGCTCTTCGTCCAGCCCTACCCCGTTGTCTACCTGGTGATCGTCTTCGCGGTGTGGTCGGCCGCACGGTTCCGGACGTTCCCCGCCGCCCTGCACTCCTTGGTGCTGGGTGGCATCGCGCTGGTGCTCAGCCTCACCGACCACGGCCCGTTCGCCGCCATCGAGGACCCGGTCGTCCAGGTGCTGGTCTCCCAGCTCTTCATGGTCGCCGTGCTGGTCACCGCCCTGGCCGTGGGCGCGCTGGGTGACCGCGTGGACGAGTCGTACGCCGCCGCCACCGCGGCCCGTGCCGACGCCGCCGAGCAGGCCGAGCTGCTCGCGGAGATGACCGAGAGCATGGACGAGGGGCTGGTCGTGCTCGGCCCCGACGGACGCATCGAGCGCAGCAACGGCGCCAGCCGTCGGCTGGCCCACCGGGTCAGTCTCGCGACCACCGACGACGCGGCGCTGGCCGAGCTGGTCGCGCTGCTGTGCGACCCCGAGCCGTCCCACACCGGCGCCGTGCGCGCGGAGCTGGGCGTCGGCGACGTCGTCATCCCGCTCCCCAGCGGCGAGGAGGTCGTGCTCGCGGTGTCGCGCGCCACGCTGTCGCGCACGGGCGGGAGCCCCGGGGTGCTGCTCGTGCTGCGGGAGGTGACCGAGCACCGCTCCGGCCTCCGGCCGCTCGCCGGCTTCGCGTCGACTGCCGCCCACGACCTGCGCGGTCCGCTCTCGGCCATCCGGTCCTGGCTGTCGCTGGCCGTCGACGACCTCGAACCCGGGTCCGAGGCCGTTGAGCCGCTGCGCCGCGCCGAACGGGCCTCCGAGCAGATGGGGGAGCTGATCGGCGACCTGCTCGAGCACGCCCTGGCCGAGTCGGGCGAGATCGCCGCACGCGAGGTGCCCATCGTCGGCCCCGGCGGCGTGCTCGACCAGGTGTCCGGGCTGCTCGGGCCCGACGACGTCCTCGAGGCGGCCCCCGACCTGCCGTCGGTGCGCGCCGACCCGGTCGCGGTGCGCCAGCTCTTCGGCAACCTGATCGGCAACGCGGTCAAGTACGCGAAGCCCGGCGAGCCCGCGACCATCGCCGTGCGGGCCCGGCGACAGGGATCGCGCGTCGTCGTCGAGATCGAGGACCAGGGGGTCGGCGTCGAGGACTCCGAGCGGGCGCTGATCTTCCAGCGGTTCCACCGCAGCGGGGCCGTCCGCGCCCACTTCCGAGGGACCGGGATGGGGCTGTCGATCTGCAAGACCATCGTGCAGCGCCACGGGGGCACCATCGAGTGCCTCACGACCCCGCCCGGCAGCGGGACGGTCTTCCGGTTCGACCTCCCCGCCGCCTCCCCCCGCGAGGGTGGGACGGCGGCCGGCTGAGGGAAACCTTTACCTTCGGGCGGCGAACCTACGCCAATGTGGGCATGCCGGCCCGAGGGACCGCGGCCTACCAATGCTGGTAGGCCCGACCGAGCGACCCCGCTCCGGGCGGGCCGACCACATCACCGCCCGCGGGTCGATTCTCGGTAGGACTTGCCGACACCCTGAGTGAGGCGCCATGTCCCGGATCGCCGCCTGGATCTCGGTCCTTGTCGTGACGGTGGGCGTCGCCCTCGCGCCGCTTCCGGCCGGTGCCGCGCCCGGCGCGCCCGCCATCACAGGACATCCGGCGGCGACGGTCGAGGCACCCCATGCAGCCTTCACCTTCCTCGCCGATGGCGCGACGTCGTACGACTGCCGGGTCTTCCCGGCGGGAACACCGGACGCCGGGCGTCCGGCGTACGCCACCTGCGGCAGCACCGGCACCCACGTCACCAGCGCGCTGGCCGACGGCGCGTGGACGTTCGAGGTACGGGGTCGCGACGGCGGCGGCCCCGGCCCGAGCACCGCCCACGACTGGACGGTGACCTCGGCGCCGGTGGTCCACTGGGTGGTCGAGCCCCAGGGCACCTACGACAGGCGCGTCGTCTCGGCGACGTTCACCGCCGGCAACGCCACCTCGTTCCAGTGCCGCCTCGACGGCGACACCTTCAGCTCGTGCGGCCAGGGCCGCAACGGGCATTGGACGTCGAGCCTCCTGGCCGCCGGGTCGCACACGCTCCAGGTCCGCGCAACCGGGCCGTCGGGCACCGGTCCCGTCGCCACTGCGACGTTCACGGTGGCCGACTTCATGGCCATCGACTGGCGGACCCGTCCGGAGGGGGTGCAGGAGCTCCGCATGGCTCGCGCCGAGTTCTCCGCCCCCGGGGCCACCTCCTACCAGTGCCGGATCGTGCGCACCGACCCGCTGCCCGACCCGCTCCCCGCCTTCTCCTCCTGCGGCCAGGGACGCAACGGGCACTGGACCTCGAACCTCCTCGCGAACGGTGCCTACCGACTCGACGTGCGTGGGCAGGACTCGGTCGGCCCCGGCCCGACGGCCTCGACGTCGTTCGAGGTGGCGGTGCCCGGGGACCTGACCTGGTTCACGCGGCCCACAGGAACCGTGGACACCCGTGTGGTGACGGCCACGTTCGGGTCGGACCGCGCCTACTCCTACCAGTGCCGGGTCTACCGCACCGATCCGCTGCCGGGAGTGCTGCCGGGATTCTCCGGCTGCGGTCAGGGTCGCAACGGCCACTGGGTCTCGAACCTCCTGGCCGACGGCGCCTGGCGCCTCGACGTCCGCCCGTCCGACGCGGCCGGGCAGCTTCCGGTCACCTCCACCGACTTCACGATCGCCAGGCAGCGCGCGATCACGTGGGGCGTCCGGCCGACCGGCTCGGTCCCGGGGACGGTGTACGCCGCGTCGTTCGCCTCGCCGGGGGCGCACAGCTATCAGTGCCGGCTGGATGCGGGAGCGTGGACCGGCTGTGGGTCGGGGCGCAACGGGCACATCACCGGTCTCGCGACCGTGGGCACGCACACCCTCGACGTGCGCGGGGTGGACCAGATCGGTCCCGGCCCGGAGGCGAGCACCACCTTCACCCTCACCGGTGACCCCGCCGGGACCTCCGCCGAGGTCGAGATCATCCTGGGCGCCTCGGGGACCATCGACACCGCGTGGACCGCGTTCGCCTGGGCCGCCCAGGAGGCGCAGTGCTACCGGTTCGAGCTGGACGGGGAGGACGAGGATCTCGACGGTCTCTCGTGCTACGCCCCGCCGTCGTGGGGCGCGACGGCGACCTCGGAGCAGTTCAGCAACCTGGCCGACGGCCTCCACACGCTACGCGTGCAGGCGCAGGCACCGGACGGCACGTTCGGTCCGGTGGTGACGCGGACGTTCACGGTGGACACCACCGAGGCGACACGTCCGGTGGTGGCGGGTCCCGATCAGGGGTCGACGATCCCGTCGGCCTGGGCGGCCTTCACCTGGGTGGCGGACCAGGCGCAGTGCTATCGGTTCGAGCTGGACGGTGAGGACGCCGACCTGACGGGCTTGTCGTGCTACGACCCGCAGTCGTGGTCGGCGACGGCGTACTCGGAGCAGTTCAGCAACCTGGCCGACGGCGAGCACACGTTGCGGGTGCAGGCCCAGTCGCTGGGTGGGAGCTTCGGTCCGGTGGTGACGCGGACGTTCACGGTGGACACCACCGAGGCGACACGTCCGGTGGTGGCGGGTCCCGATCAGGGGTCGACGATCCCGTCGGCCTGGGCGGCCTTCACCTGGGTGGCGGACC